>Ga0123389_183334_pt1 | contig 34164 bp, 35 predicted proteins | sample T0HHNH4metaT_FD_89917 | JGI IMG/M metagenome (GOLD analysis project Ga0123389, IMG submission 89917) | Methane-oxidizing artificial microbial communities from Washington, USA to study methane cycling - T0-HHNH4 metaT (Metagenome... | ecosystem: Engineered > Modeled > Simulated communities...
AAATAATTTTCCATCATAAATTTTCTATAAATATCTTATCGGCAAGCATTTAAAAAACTTTAGGGTTAAACAAAAAATATTTTGAATAATTTTTTAACTTAATGATTTTATTAGCTAAAAAAACAAAATATTTTTAAATAATTTCTTTTGCACTCCCTTTTCTTGTTTTTCATACAGCGTTTCCTTGGTGCCTTATCGGCAGAATTTCAAAAAACTTTAGGATTAACCGTATTTTCACCCCCTTATTCCCGAAATCTAACTAAAGATTGCTGACCAATAATGGCAGCCATGTCATTCCAATACACTTCATGCGTCTTAAAACACAAAAGATTGGATCATAGGAAATAAAGTGGCTGAAGATAGCGATTTAGAAAAAACAGAAGAAGCCTCCGCCAAGCGGCTTGAGAAAGCACGCGAAGAAGGCGACGTCCCCCGCTCACGCGAACTGGCGACCTGTACTGTGCTATTCGCTACCGGCGTAGGTTTTTCTGTGCTGGGTCAGCCAATTAATACCGCGCTTAAATCTAACATGAGTGGATTACTGCATTTAGAAAGACAAGCGGCGTTTGATCCGACATTTCTATTGAGTAGAATCGCCGATTCGATTTTGAGCCTAATGATTGCCTTTGCTCCGCTCGCACTTTTAATCATCATCGTAGCGATTGCCTCACCCGCGTTAATTGGAGGCTGGTTAATGAGTGGCAAAGCTTTAATGCCTAAATTCAGCAAACTCAATCCGATTCGTGGCCTGTCTAATCTGATATCAAAAAATTCAGCTGTTGAGATCGTTAAGTCGGTCGCTAAATCACTTTTAGTCGGCGGCGTGGCATATCTTGTGATCAAAGCCAATCTGGATCATATGCTTTCACTTTCACAATTACCCGTGGATGAAGCCATCGGTGCAACCGCAAGTCTGCTGCTCAAGGCTTTTTTAATGATCGTCGCTTCCTTGATATTGATTGCTGTTATTGATGTGCCCTATCAGCTCAAACACTATGCCGATAAACTCAAAATGACAAAAGAGGAAGTCAAACAGGAAGCGAAAGAATCAGAAGGCAATCCTCAAATCAAGGCACGTATTCGCCAGCAGCAAAGAGAAATGGCGAGACGTCGCATGATGTCAGAAATTCCTAAAGCGGATGTGGTCATTACCAACCCTACGCATTACGCAGTGGCCATTAAATATGCTGATGACAGCATGCGCGCACCCAAAGTGATTGCTAAAGGTGCAGATGCTGTTGCCTTGAAAATACGTGAAATTGCCAGTGAACATCACATCATGACCTTAGAGTCACCTAAATTGGCGCGTGCACTGTATGCGCATACTGAACTGGGCGATGAAATTCCTGAGACGTTATATTCGGCTGTGGCTGAAGTATTGGCTTATGTATTCCAAATGCGCATTTTCAAGAAAGACGGTGGCTTGATGCCTACTCTTTCCAAAGCTTTGGATATTCCGAGCGGATTAGATCCGCATGAAGAGATGAGTGCAGAACAATTACAAGGAGTGAGTGTATGAGCCAACTGACATTACCTCCGTGGCTGGCTGGTCTTGCAACAAAAAGCACTGCAGCGCCATTATTGATTGTGATGCTATTGGCAATGATGATATTGCCTTTGCCCCCTATCGTTTTAGACATCCTCTTTACTTTCAATATCGCGCTTTCAATTCTGGTATTGATGATTGGCTTGCATACATCAAAACCCCTGGATTTCATAGCGTTCCCTAGTGTATTGCTCATGACGACCATGCTGCGCTTATCATTAAACGTAGCTTCTACACGTATTGTATTGACGGATGGTCATAGCGGCCCGGATGCCGCAGGTAAAGTCATTGAAGCTTTTGGCCATTTCTTGATTGGCGGCAACTATACCGTGGGTATCGTAGTATTCGTTATCCTAACAATCATCAACTTTACGGTGGTGACTAAGGGGGCTGGCCGTATTGCCGAGGTTGGCGCAAGATTCACCCTGGATGCCATGCCTGGTAAACAGATGGCGATTGATGCAGATTTAAATGCAGGCTTGATCGGCGAAGACGAAGCGCGCCGTCGTCGTACCGAAGTAGGGCAGGAATCGGAATTCTATGGCGCAATGGATGGTGCCAGTAAGTATGTGCGTGGGGATGCGATTGCGGGCATTTTGGTCATTATCATCAATATCGTCGGCGGCTTGATTGTAGGTATGGTGCAACATGATCTGGCTTTTGCCGAAGCCGTGAAAAACTACACGCTTTTGGCGATTGGTGATGGCTTGGTGGCACAAATTCCTTCGCTGATTATTTCGGTTGCAGCAGGTTTAGTCGTATCACGTGTTGCAGATGAACAAGATATCGGCAATCAATTAGTCAACCAATTATTCTCAAACCCCAAAGTGCTTTATCTCACCGCGGGGATTGTCGGTAGCATGGGTATCATTCCCGGTATGCCACATTTTGCCTTTTTACTCTTGGCTGGTGTACTGGCTGGCATCGCATACTTTATAGAAAAATCACGCATGGAAAAATCCGCTGCGCCTGAAGAAGCTACCGTCGAAGTGCCTAGCGAGATGGAAGAAGCGAGCTGGAACGACGTATTACCAGTCGATGTGATTGGCCTGGAAGTCGGCTACCGCTTAATTCCATTGGTGGATAAAGGTCAAGGTGGCGAGTTGCTCAAACGTATCAAAGGCATCCGTAAGAAATTCGCACAGGAGGTTGGCTTCCTCTCCCCGCCTATCCATATTCGCGACAATTTGGAACTTAAACCCTCGGAATACCGCATTACCTTAAAAGGCGTGGAAGTCGCAAAAGGAGAATCGCATGCCAATCAATTCCTTGCCATCAACCCTGGCATGGTCGCTGGTGCATTGCCGGGCGCCATTACAACAGACCCTGCTTTTGGCCTGCCGGCAGTTTGGGTGGAAGCTGATTTGCGCGACCAAGCCCAAACACTAGGCTATACCGTTGTAGATGCTGGAACAGTCATTGCAACGCACCTGAATCATATTATTACGATATATGCATCGGAATTGTTAGGTCGCCAAGAAGTTCAACAGTTATTGGACTATATCGGCCAAGACTCACCTAAGCTGATTGAGGACTTGGTGCCTAAGTTATTACCTTTGGCAGTAGTACAAAAGGTATTGCAAAACCTGCTAGCTGAGCGTGTCCATATCCGCGATATGCGCACAATTATAGAAACCTTGTCTGAACATGCGTCACGCACACAAGATATAAATGATCTGACGAGCCTAGTCCGTATCCAGTTAGGCCGCGCGATTGTTCAGCAACTTTTCCCGAACAGCAATGAAGTGACCGTTATGTCGCTGGATAACAATCTAGAAAAAATATTGATGCAGGCGATGCAATCCAACCCCGCGGGCGGCCCGATTATCGAGCCAGGACTTGCTGAAACATTGTCTCGCGAAACCGAACAAGCCGCCAGAGAGCAGGAACAACTTGGAATGCCCCCTATCCTGTTGGTACCGGGTGCATTGAGACAGTCTTTATCCAAATTCTTACGTCGTTTGATTCCAAACTTGTGCGTACTTGCGCATGAAGAATTACCTGATTCAAAAACAATACGTGTTAACAGCCTAATTGGAGGTTAAGTTATGAACATTAAAAGATTTTTTGCCAGAAACTCGCGCGAAGCTTTAAGCCAGGTTCGACTCGCTTTAGGTGAGGAAGCTGTCATATTGTCCAATCGGGCGGTGGATGGTGGTACCGAGATCTTAGCGGTGAAAGAGCAGGATATGGATCAGATGATCGTAGCTCAGAATACCCTAACAAAACCTTTACCGAGTGTCGCGCTGAGTTCAAACAGCCAAAAGCAAATTGACATTTTGACCCGAAAAAATCATGGCGATGAGAATCTTGCGCAACACCCGCTAGAGATGGCAGATCAGGGTCCTGTAGAGTTTGATAAATATATTCCTGAGCCCCGTCAGACGATGAAACAACAATCTACGCATGCTAGTGAGATTGACTACATCAAGAATGAATTGCAAAGCATGCGTGAAATGTTGCAGTCACAACTGACCGAAATGTCCTGGAATAATATTCAACAGCGTGACCCAATAAAATCAAAATTGTTAACCCACATGATTTCAGCAGGATTTAGCGCTTCCCTTTCTAGATACATCGCAGAGAAAGCGCCTAGTTTTAAAAATACTCCAGATGCTGTGAAGTGGCTGCATAACGTGCTCGCTCGCAATTTCAATGCTATAACCAATGAGAGTCAGCTATTAGATGATGGTGGTGTATTCGCGCTGATTGGCCCCACTGGCGTGGGTAAAACGACCACCACTGCCAAGCTCGCCGCCCGCTATGTCATGAAACATGGCGCAAAAAATCTCGCCTTAATTACCACAGATGCTTATCGTATCGGCGGACATGAACAGTTGCGTATCTACGGAAAAATCTTAGGTGTAATGGTACATGCGGTCAAAGATCAAGCCGATCTAAAACTTGCGCTACAGGAATTGAAAGGCAAGCATACGATCCTCATCGATACCGTAGGCGTGAGTCAGCGAGACAAAATGGTGGCCCAGCAGATTGCTATGTTGCACGGCGCGGACAATAACATCAAAAAACTGCTGTGCCTGAATGCAACTTGCACAGGGGAAACCTTAAGCGATGTGGCACGTGCCTACAAAGGACAAGGTTTAGATGGCGCCATCATGACTAAGCTAGATGAAGCCGCGACTATCGGCGGTGCACTGGACATCATTATTCGTGAAAAACTCAGTTTATATTACGTCGCTAATGGTCAGCGGGTTCCGGAAGATCTGAATTTAGCCGATAAGCAAAAACTGTTACAGCATGCTTTTAAATTGGGCACAGCAAAGCAAGATATCTACGGAATTCAGCAAATCGAGTTGCCTAGCTTGATGGCAAATCTAGCAAACTTATCAACCCATAATATGGCAAGGGAGCTATCACATGGCTAGTTTGCATTTAGATCAGGCCGCAGGTTTACGTCGTATCATGGTGCGCGCGCAGCCCAGAATCATTTCAATACTATCGGCCCTTGGGAATACCGCTGGCAGTGCCAATGAATTACACCGGATACTGGGTAACCTAGCTGCTTCGTTTAAGCTAGACGGTGGTAAAGCCCACATTATTTATGGGGCAGATGATGACATCGACACCTTGAAATATTATGGGTTATTGAATAAACCATGCCTCATTGACGTGATGCGAGCGCAAAAACCGCTTAAAGAAGCCATTAGCACATTAAGAAGCGACTTTACTTCCAGTTGGCTAGGTCACACTGGGAAAATGAACCCTGAGTTAGGGCCACAGCTTAGCGAATACATCACTTTGCTCGCAAAATCGCATGACATCGTCATGGTGGAAACCAAGGTCAATGCCAATCAAAGCTTGCCTTTGCAGCTATTAAACGATGGCGTCATTATCATCCAGATGAATCAAAAATCGGCGTCCATTAAACAGGCTTATAGCTTGATCAAGCAACTGCATAGCACACTAGGGAAGCGTGATTTCGGAATTTTAGTCCATGGTAATACCGCCAAAAACTCAGACATTGTGTTCAATAACATTGCCGCGGTAGCCATGCGCTTTCTAGGCATAGAACTTGAATACATGGGCTACGTTCCTACCGATGAACATATGAACCAAGCTTACAAAATGGGTCGCAGTGTCGTAGACGCATTCCCCACTACCGTAATTGCAAAAACCTATCGAGAGCTTTCCAAACGCCTTCTAAGGCAGGATCCTCCGTTTACTACCTTTGATACAAACACAATGATTTAGGATGCGCCATGTTAACGTACGCTGATAAACCAGACTCCAAAAACACATTGCTGATGCAAAACTCAGCCTTGGTTAAGAAAATTGCCTATCAACTCAAAGCCAAACTGCCGGCCAGCGTAGAGCTTGATGATTTGATACAAGTGGGCATGATGGGGCTGTTAGATGCCGTGAATCGCTACGAGGATAATCATGGTGCCCAGTTTGTCACTTATGCCTCCCAGAGAGTTCGGGGCGCCATGCTGGATGAACTCCGGAGCAGTGACTGGTTGCCTCGCAGCATGCGTAAAAACATGCGCGATGTGGAAACAGCCATTCAGAAGCTTGAGCAAAAGTTAAGCCGCTCCCCGACCGAGGGTGAAGTCGCTCAATATCTTGAGTTAAGTATTGAGGACTATCACTTGATGCTTGGGGATTGCGGCGGCCATCAACTTATTTACTATGAGGATTTTGGTAATGAAGACGGTGGCGAAAGTTTCCTGGATCGTTATATGGATGGCTCTTCACAAGACCCTATCCAGGCCTTGCTTTCCACTGATTTCAGGGACGCTGTGATCAATGCCATTGAAAGCCTGCCAGACCGTGAAAAAATGCTGATGGGGCTTTACTACGAGCAAGAACTTAACTTAAAAGAAATTGGCGCGATCATGAATGTATCGGAATCGCGCGTTTCTCAATTACACAGCCAATCTGTTGCAAGATTGCGCGCCAGCCTTAAGGAGCAATCGTGGACTGGGGTAGTTTAGTCGGCATTGTTATCGCCCTTGGCGGTATCGCATTAGGACAAAGCATTGAAGGTGGCAATATTGCTTCCTTGCTGCAACCAGCTGCATTCGTGATCGTCTGCTGCGGCACCGTTGGCTCGGTCATGCTGCAAACTAAACTTCCTACCTTTTTTCATGGTATTACATTATTAAAATGTATTATCGTCACGCCTGCTGATAACAGGAAAACTCTCCAGCGAAAATTGAGCGCTTGGGGACACATCGCGCGTAAAGAGGGTGTTTTAACTTTGGAAAATCATCTAAAAGTTGAACAGGATATTTTTTTAAGAAAAGGGTTGCGACATGTGATTGACGGTACGCCACCCAACAAATTACGGGAAATTTTCTCCATTGATATCGAAAACTATGAAATGAGTGAACGTAGCGCTATTCGCATCTGGGATGCGGCGGGCGGTTACGCACCCACTGTCGGGATTTTGGGCGCGGTCCTTGGGTTGATCCATGTGATGGAGAACCTTTCCGATCCTAATTTATTGGGTAGCGGCATCGCTGTTGCCTTTGTAGCAACCATTTATGGCGTCGGCTTGGCCAACTTGGTGTTTTTACCCATCGCTAACAAATTACGCATGTTGTTGAATATTGAAACTACCCGTCGCGAAATGATATTGGCGGGCATGATGTCGATTGCGAATGGTGAGCATCCGCAAGTGATTGAAGAACGCATGCAGAGCTATATTCGTTAGGGGGTTCTATGGGCTTAAGACGTAGATTTCATGAAGAAGAAGCCGAGAACCACGATCGCTGGCTTGTTTCCTACGCGGATTTCATTACGCTATTGTTTGCCTTTTTTGTAGTGATGTATGCGCTTTCTACAGTAAATCAGAATAAATATCGCGATTTAACCAGCTCATTAAACAACGCATTTGGACAGCAGAACTCAGCCCTTAATAAAACGCCACTCTCCGAAACTGTGCGAAGTGGTCCGGCAAACAGCTCGCTTGATTTACCCGGTTTACCGTTAAATAAACTTAAGCATGAGCGTTTACGCAAAGAGCGTGAAAATATGACGGGTATTGCAATCAATCTTGCAAATACCCTTTCACCTTTAATTAAAGCGGGTCAACTACGTGTGATACAGAACAATGAAGGGATACGCATCGAAATTAGCGATAGCATCCTTTTTGCGCCTGGATCGGCAGCATTGGCACCCTCTTCAACTAAGCTTTTACAAGAGATTGCTCACGGACTCGCAGCTGACCATCATCGGCTGCAAATTGAAGGTCACACCGACAATCTACCCATCCACAATGTGGAATTCTTTTCCAACTGGGAGCTTTCAGCAGTACGGGCCAGCACTTTAGTGCGGATGTTCGTTATGAATGATATCGAAGAGCCGCGTTTAAGTGCAGTGGGCTACGGCGCTTCTAGGCCATTGGCCGACAACAACACCGTAGAAGGCCGAGCCAAAAATCGGCGGGTTTCCATGACATTGCTTTATGCAAACCCTAATCCATCCGAAGGTTCTGAAATCCTTCCTACACATTGAATTGATACCACATAGAGTTGATCTTTAAAGTTGCAGGGGATTCTGTCAAAGGCCAATTATCAATGAGAAAAAAATAAAAAACCTCTTAAGCAGAGGTTATCAATGCATATTTCTTTCGAGTATTGCTCTTGGTATTTAAGCAACAATTCCATTTCGCATTGCGCTGCTATTAGCTGTTTGACCATTAGGGCCATAAAACTTCGTGGCTGCGTTGGGACCTTGCAAGGCATTAAGCATTTGCTGGTTGCGGTTGAATTGTTTCGTCACCAAAACACCGTTAACGCGATTAGCTTCTTTGCTGAGGGATAGTGTGTTTTGGAATGACTGCCAAGATGTGTGCAGTTGCGTATTAGGATTTTTACTCAGCCAGTTTTTCATGCCAGATTCACTGGCTTCATAACCATTGTCTGCCAGCACTTGATAGCGTTGTTTGGAACAGTGACTGAGGTTGTTCAACAGTAGAGACTTTTCTTCCAGCAGTGCTTCCATTGCATCTACTTCAAAAGTCATAAGTGCCGACTGCTCACTTTCTAGCAAACTCAGTAATTTATTAGCAAGCTCTGCTTCTAAAACAAACGAAACTAAAGTTTTCATGCTTAACCTTTTCAGTAATATTACACAGTCAAAACTTACTTGCTACTAATGAAACTCGCAACAAGGAGTACTAGCGATTTGCCTGTAAAAAATCTTTGACGCTATTGATCAATCCGTCTGCGACTTTTTCAGCGCTCACATTAAATTGACCATTCTTGATCGCCAATTTGATTGATTCCACTTTTTCAGCATCATAGACATTATCTGCAGCGACTTTAGCTTCCAACGACTGCAGCTTAGTCGACATCGGTGATAAAGTCACGGTGCCAGAGGCCTTCGCCGGTGTAGCTGTGTCAGGCTTTTTTGCAGCTTTATTATCAGATTTATCAGTACCGAGTACTAAGCTCTTTTGTACGGAGTCATTAATCTTCATTTTTTTGCCCTCAAATTTAGGTTGTTAATCATTTTAAATGTGCCAAATGATTTAATCATAATCTTTTATCGGCTATGTTTGATCAAACTTTAGCTATCTTGATCTCAATATGACTCATTTAATACAATTAACGATGATTTATTCAAATAGCGCTAGAAAGCAACCTCAACTTGGCCACCGTTTCTTGCTATTCCGGCAATCACTTCACCGTTGACCACTTTAACTTGTACCGCTTGCCCATCTGCTGCGTTGTTCAAGGCTTTTGCTTCGGTAGAGACTTCGAAACCAGCGCGAACCGTTTTCAAGGTGACGGTTTGGCCTTGCTGTATCACCGTCGGCACTTTCAACATTTCTTGCTTCAATACGGTGCCAGATAACAACGAAACACTGACCGTTCGTCCAATCACCTGATTCGCATCTGTAAAGATGCCTGCGGGTAATGTTGTAAGGTCGCCCTTCATTTTCAGCAGATCGCTATGCATCATGACATGCCCTTGCGAGAGCGGCATAGCCGCAACATAGTACTCCGCGATTACGCTTACTGTCGCTGGCACGTATATGGTCCATTTAGGCGCCACGCAGCTAATCACCATGCTGGTTTTACCCCACGCCCGACTGCCAGTCGGCAGTGACACTTCGGGATTTGGGCATTGCGCTAACTTAAGATTGCGATCAATGACGGTCACATTCACATTCACTTCGCCGGGATGTCCATTGGACTCTCGCTTTAAAAAATCCTCTGCTCGCAGCTTTAATACTGAAATATCCTGTTTTTGAAAAACAGTATTTTCGCGCCCTACTTCTTGCGCCTGCACATAGGGAAATGTACCTGTGAGCAAGCTTACAATGGCTACCTTAATCAAATGTTTACTCGATTTGCAATGCATGTCGTTCATGCCTTAGTAGAAAATCATAAGCTGCATTCTACGCGCGAGGCAAGCAAGCTATTTCCAGAAAAAGCTCAACAATACCCTTCTAATCACGCAATTGATGTGCATGAAAACATCCTACACTTTGCCTCATTCTCATTAACGGCATTAAGTTAAGAAACTTTAGCCTGGTTTACGGAGGTATCAGAATGAATGCATTAGATGCGACACTGAATTTTCATCAATCTTCTTTACGCGTACGTGCACAGCGTCAGGAGCTGCTGGCAGCGAATATCGCCAATGCAGATACGCCTAATTACAAAGCCCGTGATATTGATTTCAGCCAGGCAATGGCAGATGCCTTAAATGGCAATGATGCTAATAGTGCAACGCTTACCAATACCGCTACCCAGCACCTGCCCGGAAACGCACTGGAAAGCAGCTTGTCCCATGCGCTGTATCGCAAAGAAGTACAAAGCAGTATCGACGGCAACACGGTGGACATGGATGTAGAGCGAAACCAGTTTACGGATAACGCACTGCGGTATGAAGCGAGCCTCACCATGCTGAACGCAAAAATCAAAGGTTTAATGAGCGCGATACAGGGTTAAAGCCTAAAAGACTAAACCCCAGTTCGAAAATTACGAGGATTTTTTATGTCTTTATTGAATGTATTTAATATCGCCGGATCTGCCATGAGCGCGCAGTCGCAGCGTCTCAATGTAGTAGCCAGTAATTTAGCGAACGCTGACAGCACTACGGGCGTCAATGGCCAGCCATATAAGGCAAAGCAAGTCATGTTCAGTGCCGTGCAGATGAACTCAGCGGATGCACAGGGCGTGAAAGTCTCTCAAGTAATCGAAGATACCGCGCCACCGAAAATGGTGTATGACCCCAAGCACCCTGAAGCGGATGAAAATGGTTATGTGGCCATGCCCAATGTGAATGTCACTGAGGAAATGGTCAATATGATTTCTGCATCACGCGCTTACCAAAACAATGTAGACACCATGAATGCCGCAAAAAGCATGCTTCTAAAAACACTCACTATTGGCCAAAACTAACCGGGCAAGTTAACCGGTAAAACTCGGGAAATTTATATGACGACCATACAAAACAACACGGTTTCGCAAACGTTGCTTAACACCATGAATCCGGCAAAAACTGCCGCCTCTGCAGCAGACGCGGCCCAAGACCGATTTATGACTTTATTAGTCACCCAGATGAAAAACCAGGATCCGCTTAATCCGATGGATAACGCGCAAATGACCAGTCAGCTTGCACAGCTTTCTACAGTAACGGGCATTGATAAGCTTAATAATACGATGCAATCACTCATCAGCAATGTGCAATCCAGCCAGACCTTTCAAGCCACGGGTATGATTGGTCGCAATGTGATGGTGCCAGGAAACAGCCTATGGTTGAGCGAAAACGCCAGTTACTTTGGGGTCGACCTGCCGGCCGATGTCGACCAACTTACCGTGTCAATTAAAGATGCTGCAGGTAGCCTGGTTAAGGAAGTCAATCTGGGTCCGCAAAAAGCCGGCATTTTGCCTTTGTCATGGAATGGTTTTAACGATGCCGGCAATAGCTTGAATGACGGCAAATACACATTCGAAGTCAATGCCAAAGTGGCAGGCCAGTCAGCCAGCGCAACCTCACTCAGTTATGATCAAGTTGTGGGCATCAACAACGGCAGCTTAGGCATCGAACTCAATCTTCAATCACTTGGCACGGTCAACATGAGCCAAATCAAGCAAATCCAGAATTAACTTATCATTAGGAGAGCAACATGAGTTTTCAACAAGGTTTAAGTGGTTTAAATGCTGCCAGCAAAAGTCTGGAAGTGATTGGCAATAACGTAGCCAATGCCAACACCGTCGGCTTCAAGCAATCGCAAGCCCAATTTGCGGATGTGTTCGCCAGCTCCTTAACCGGTAGCGGTTCGTCACAAATTGGTATCGGTACTCAAGTCGCTAAAGTACAACAGCAATTTACGCAGGGCAATGTCACCAATTCCAATAATCCTTTAGATATAGCAATTAATGGCGGCGGCTTCTTTCGCTTGAGCGATAACGGCACAACCACCTATACACGCAATGGTCAGTTCCAATTGGATAAACAAGGTTTTATTGTAAATGCGCAAGGTAAAAACCTCACCGGCTATACCATGGTAAATGGAGTGCTCTCCACCGGTAGTACAGCAAACCTGCAGATCAGCACGGCAAATCTGGCGCCACAATCAACCACCGCTGTGGGCGGTTTGTTTAACTTGGACTCCAGAGGCACTGCCCTAGTCTCCGCAAATTTCGACCCGACTGACCCAACCACTTACCATCACTCGACTTCGATTAACATATACGACAGCTTAGGTAATAGTCATATCCTGCAAAACTTCTTTGTGAAAACCGATGCCGGTGCATGGGACGTTTATACCACTGCGGATGGCAACCCGATCACCTACACTCCACCAAGTGCGCCAGTTGCTACGGCGAGTATGGTGTTTAACGGTTCTGGCTTAGGCCCAACCGTTACGCCAGCGGTTCCCACGGTGAGCATTCCCGTCGATACCGGGGCTACAACACCTTTTAATATCACGCTCGATTTTTCACAAAGCACGCAACATGGTTCAAATTTCAGTGTAAATAGCCTCTCGCAGGATGGTTATACCTCAGGCCGGTTATCAGGTTTCAACTTTAGCAGTGACGGCACAATCGTTGGTCGCTACACAAACGGTCAATCTGCAACATTAGGCCAAGTAGTATTAGCCAATTTCACAAACCCGAATGGATTGCAATCGCTAGGCAACAATGCTTGGGCGGAAACTGCTGATTCTGGCCCGTCTTTAGTCGGTATGCCTAACACCGGAAACTTGGGCGTTTTGCAATCAAGTGCAGTTGAAGACTCTAACGTGGACCTGACCGCAGAGCTCGTCAACATGATTACGGCACAGCGTATTTACCAAGCCAATGCTCAAACCATCAAAACGCAAGACCAAGTGTTACAAACACTTGTGAACCTTAAGTAGCTTGATGATTAGGCTCGCATAAGGGGAATGATATGGATCGTATGATTTACACCGCCATGACCGGCGCGAAGCATATTCTGGATCAGCAGGCCACTAATTCACATAACCTTGCCAATGCCACATCGACTGGTTTTCGGGCGCAAATCGACAGCTTTAGGTCGATGCCTGTCATGGGTGAGTCGTTGGCCACGCGCACACTGGTGGTAGATTCTACAATTGGGGCGGATATGACACCGGGCGCCATTCAATCTACCGGGCGCGATTTGGATGTTGCCATTCAAGGCAAGGGCTGGTTTGCGGTCCTGCGGGATGATGGCACTGAAGCTTATACCCGCAATGGTTCATTCAAAGTCAATGAAAACGGGCAATTACAAACCGCTGCTGGATTAAATGTGCAAGGCGATGGCGGTCCAGTCAGCATTCCACCTGACTCTATGATCTCTATTGGCAAAGATGGCACGATTTCAGCTATTTCAGAAGTCACGCCTTCTGCCGCACCAAATGTGGTGGGTCGCCTTAAGCTCGTGAATCCGGAAGAGGCCAGTATGGTCCGCGCCGATGATGGACTTTTCAATACTGCAGATGGCGAAGCGGATGCCGATGCCACCGTTACTGTAGTGCAAGGCTCACTAGAAGGCAGCAACGTTAACGTGATTGACGCTATGGTGAATATGATCAGCCTTGCCCGCCAATTTGATTCACAAATGAAACTGATGCAAACCGCTGAGAATAACGCGAATAAAGCCAGTCAGCTCTTCAATTTGACTGCGTAAGCCATGCATTAATATGGTCTCAATGCAGCAATTTATTCAAGATTAACCTTCGCCTCAGGCGAGGTGTTGAAAAAAGGAAGCACCATGATTCGCTCACTATGGATTTCAAAAACCGGTCTGGACGCACAACAAACGCAGATGGATGTGATTGCCAATAACTTGGCAAACGTCAGCACGAATGGCTTCAAGCGCGCACGCGCTGTGTTTGAAGACTTGCTATATCAAAACATCCGTCAGCCTGGCGCGCAAACTTCTCAGCAAACCCAGTCACCCTCAGGCTTACAGCTCGGTACCGGTGTGCGCCCCGTTGCGACTGAACGCGTTTTTACCCAAGGTAACTTACAGCAAACAGGCAATGATAAAGATGTCGCTATACAAGGCACAGGATTCTTCCAAATCCTGTTACCAGATGGCAGCACTGCCTATACACGGGATGGTTCATTCCAGATAGATAGTCAAGGCCAGCTAGTAACCTCTAGCGGATTTGCCGTACAGCCCGCCATTACCATTCCCGCCAACGCGGAAAGTATGTCAATCGGAAGGGACGGCACAGTTTCTATTACCCAAGCGGGATCGGCACAGACAACCCAAGTGGGGACTTTGCAACTTTCTACATTCATTAATCCGGCTGGATTATTAGCCAGAGGTGAGAATCTTTATACAGAAACGGCAGCTTCAGGTGCACCTAGCACGAATGCGCCCGGTAGTAATGGCGCAGGTTTGTTATCCCAAGGTTATGTTGAGACATCAAACGTCAATGTGGTGGAAGAACTGGTGAATATGATTCAAACGCAGCGTGCTTATGAGATTAACAGCAAAGCTATCACGACCTCTGACCAGATGTTACAAAAGCTTTCTCAAATGTAATCACGATATGATGAATTTTTTAAAAATCGAATTGAACATGTTGAAGCACTTTCTCAGCAATATCGGAAAGATGTCAGCTAATGTTACCCATTACGCCTCAAAATCTCCATGTGATGTGTTAGCTGGCTATCGTCTTATTGCTCGTTTTATCCTAGGTGCAAGTGTAGTCGCCATGTGCAGTTGCGCGGTGACACCCGATACTTCAGTCAAACAACCGATGACGGCAAAAGCTGGTTATATACCACTAGAAGCTAAAAATGGTGGCATTTTCAATAATGCCGCGTACAAACCGCTCTTTGAAGATCGTCGCGCACGCGCAATCGGTGACATTATCACCATCATGATTACCGAAAATACAGCAGCATCAAAACAAGGTTCTAGTTCGGCCAGCAAAACTGGCAGCATTGATGCATCTGCCGGGGTATTCATGGGTAATGTTGTACCCAATTCATCTTTCACTGCAGCGAACAGCAATAAGCATGAAGATAAATCCGCACTAAACTCTGGAAATACTTTCAGCGGGACGCTCTCTGTCACGGTGATTGATGTGCTTGCGAATGGCAATTTAGTGGTCAGTGGCGAAAAACAAATTGCCCTGGATAAAGGCAATGAGTTTGTACGTTTCTCAGGGGTTGTCAACCCCGACTACATCAAGTTAGGCAACGTAGTGCCCTCTTCCCAAGTTGCGGACGCACATATCGAATACCGCACTAATAGCCGCATTGACGCTGCGCAGGTCGCTTCCATTCTAACGCGATTCTTTTTAAGCTTTATTCCGCTATAACGAGATGAGTATGCGCATCGGAACGATAAACAGTAAAGTAATGCATGTCTTTTTGCTATTTAGCCTATTATTTGCAAGTCCGGTATTTGCCGAGCGACTTAAAGATATGGCCTCGATTCAGGGAGTACGGAGTAATCAACTGATCGGCTACGGCTTAGTAGTGGGTTTGGATGGCACCGGTGACCAAACGACCCAAACACCTTTTACCGTACAAAGCATCATTAGCATGATGCAGCAAATGGGCGTTAATCTGCCCCTAGGCACTAATCTGCAATTGAAGAATGTTGCGGCTGTCATGGTCACGAGCGCCCTACCCGCGTTTGCTCAAGCCGGGCAAACATTGGATGTCACGGTTTCATCCATGGGTAACGCAAAAAGTTTGCGCGGCGGCACCTTGCTCATGACACCATTAAAAGGCGCCGATAACCAGATTTATGCCATGGCGCAAGGTAATCTCGTTGTAGGAGGTGTAGGCGCCTCTGCGAATGGCAGCAAAACTCAAATCAATCATTTAGGCGTTGGTCGAATTTCTTCAGGTGCGACTGTAGAACGCTCACTTCCCAACCCCATCGCTCAGCATGGCACCATCAATCTTGAGCTCAATGAATCAGATTTTTCTACCGCAAGCATAGTTGCTGATGCGATTAATGCACGATTTGGCAATGACACTGCGACTCCAGAGAATGGTCGCGTCATCCGTGTACAAACACCGGCCAACATTCAAGACCGCGTTGCTTTCTTGGGAAAATTGGAATCCATTAATGTCATGCCAGCCAAGGGTGGCGCGAAAATAATCCTAAATGCGCGTACAGGTTCAGTGGTAATGAATCAGGCAGTTATGTTAGAAAGTTGTGCGGTATCTCATGGCAATTTATCCGTGGTCATCAATACCGCACCAGTAATCAGCCAACCCGGTCCGTTTTCAGAGGGTAGAACGGTTTCTACACAAGTCTCCCAAATTGAAATCAACAATGCACCCGGCAAAGTATTGATGCTTCCTAGCGCAGTTTCTTTGTCCGATGTGGTGAAAGCATTGAACGCGATAGGTGCAACACCGCAAGACTTGCTGGCCATTCTGCAGGCAATGAAAGCATCCGGTTCATTAAAAGCCGAGCTTGAGATTATTTAACTTAAATATATCACATGATTGATTCGAACCTTACCGGCAAACTGGCGATTGATGCGAACAGCTTAAGCGACTTAAAAATCGCGTCTAAAGACAATTCGCCCGCCTCTGTAAAAGCTGTGGCTTCGCAGTTTGAAGCCATGTTTGTCAACATGATGTTGAAAAGTATGCGTGATGCCACACCGCAAGAAGGCATGTTTGATAACGAGCAGACTAAGACGTTTACAGCGATGCTCGATCAGCAGTTGAGCCAAAATATCGCATCGCATGGTGTTGGCCTTGCAGACATATTAACGCGTCAATTAACCCGTGCGTCTCACTCTAAACCGGGTGACCTGCCTTTCGCAGAAACTAAAGGGATAGTGCCGCAAAGCAATACTGATGTCGAAATTGGCGGGTCGAATTTACATTCATTAAAAAAATTACCTGCTAATACTATAAATCCAGTTGAGCGTACAAGTAGTAACGTTTCGCCAACACAGCTATCGCCTGGCAATGCGCTTTCATTCAAAAATCGGGTAGCTAGCCATGCAGAACAAGTGAGCCGTGAGACGGGAATACCCGCCCATTTCATGATTGGTCAAGCCGCACTGGAAAGCGGTTGGGGAAAACGCGAGATTAAAGGCTCGGATGGCACATCAAGCCATAATTTATTTGGAATCAAAGCCAATGCATCGTGGAAAGGTAAAGTCGTGGAAGCCATGACTACGGAGTACGTAAATGGTATCAAACAGAAACGTATCGAAAAATTTAGAGCATATGATTCTTACGCGGAAACTTTTCAGGACTTTGCTAAGTTAATGAAAAATAACCCGCGCTATGAGCGAGTGATGGCGAACTTGGATAATGTGAATAATTATGCCGCGGCAATCCAAAAATCTGGCTACGCGACAGATCCCAATTATGCCAGTAAGTTAATCAGCGTCGTTAATAAGGTTGCAGTGTAATGTGCATAGTAAATTTATTGCATTACCACCTAAAGTTTCTCATTTTTTTGCCGACATAGTCTTATACACGTAGAAAGAGTCTAATCAATGGCATCTAATATTCTAAGCATCGGGCAAAGCGCACTTTCTGCAGCACAAGTGGGTATTAGCACGACCGGCCACAATATTGCAAATGCTTCTACCCCGGGCTACTCTCGGCAAGTGGTCATTCAAAGCGCTGCAAATGCCCAAAATTTCGGCTATGGCTATGTAGGTCAAGGGACTCAAGTAAGCGCAATACAGCGCATCTATAGCGAAGTGTTAGCGCGTCAGGTAGTCAGTGCACAATCAACGAGTAGTTCTTTAGCCACATACCACACGCAAATGGTGCAGATTGATAATATGCTGTCGGATTCTGCAGCGGGTCTTTCACCTGCCCTGCAAGATTTTTTCAACAGCATTCAAACACTGACCAGCAACCCTGGCGATTCCGCTACCAGGCAAGCAGCTTTATCCTCTGCCGAATCGTTGGTAGACCGTTTTCATAGTATCGGCGATCGGTTAAGTGCGTTAGGTGAAAGCGTGAATTCGCAGCTTACTGCTGGCGTCAATGAAATCAATGCTTACGCAAAATCGATTGCAAAACTGAATGATGTCATTGAAAAATCTTACGGCACGCATAACTCCCCGCCAAACGACTTACTCGATCAGCGTGACCACCTTGTTTTAGAGTTAAGTAAACTCGTTAAAACCACTGTAGTGAATCAGGATGGCGGTAAGTACAACCTGTTCATCGGCAGCGGTCTGCCACTGGTAGTTGGCACACAGACATTCGAATTGACAACAGCCAACTCACCCACGGATGGCGGACGTCTTGATGTCGCATATGTGGCCAATGGCAAGACTACTTTGTTAAGCCCCAATAGTATGTCCGGCGGTATATTAGGCGGTTTATTGGAATTCCGTGAGCAGTCGCTAGATCCGATTAAAAACCAGCTGGGTTTGATTGCGGTGACAGTCGCACAAACCTTTAACGAGCAGCACGCACAAGGGCTAGATGCACTGGGCAAACCGGGTGGGAATTTCTTTGCGCCGCCAGTGCCATTGGTAACACAAAATGTAGCCAATGCGGGTAACGCAACTATTACGAGTCAGATTGCCGATACGCGTGCACTGACCAGTAGTGATTACAAGCTAAAATTTGATGGCAGCAATTACACAATCGCCCGCTTGAGTGATAATCAGACTCAGACGTTTGCAAGTTTACCGCAAACCATCGATGGCATCATAATACAAATAAGTGCCGGCGCTATGCAGGCAGGTGATAACTTCCTTATTCAACCCACGGTGAATGGGGCTGCAGATCTAAAACTCGTCATCTCCAATACAGCCAAAATCGCCGCAGGCGCCCCAGTCATGAGTGCCGCAAACGCGACGACCAATACAGGCACTGGCAGCATCAGCGGAATAACCGTCAGTACTGCTTATGCAGCAGCCCCATTAGGCGCGCCTGTCACACTCAGTTATAACAGTGGCACCAATACATTATCGGGATTCCCTGCGGGGGAAGCAGTTACGGTTACCACGGCGGGTGTCAGCACAACCTACCCGGCTGGCACGCCAGTGCCATATACCAGCGGCGATACGATCGAATTCGCAGGCGTTAAACTCCAGGTGACTGGCGCAATCGCCAATGGTGATCAATTTACATTGACGCCTAACACCAACAGTGCCAACGGCGATAATCGCAATGCCTTGCAACTTGCAGGCTTGCAAACCAGTAGCTTTATGGCAAATGGTACGAGTACTTACGAAGGTGCTTTCAACCAGCTGGTTTCATTAGTGGGCAACAAGACTCGTGAATTACAAGTAACCAGTAAAGCAGAGAATCAAATGCTGACTCAAGCAATTGCCGCTCAGGAGTCCGAATCAGGCGTCAATTTAGATGAAGAAGCGACCAACCTTTTGCGCTACCAACAGGCTTATCAGGCCGCCGGCAAGATGATGCAGATTGCCAGTCAGTTATTCGATGTACTCCTTACCATAGGTAGACAATAATTTTAGTGCTAACGAATAGCATGAAGGAGTTAACGTGAGAATCAGCACCAATACCATTTACCAAAGTGGCATTAACAGAATCAGCGAGTTGCAGAGTGATCAATCCCGGCGGCAACAGCAGATTTCCACAGGCAAGCGAATCCTATCGCCCTCAGATGATCCTATTGCTTCATCACGTGCACTCGAAATCAAGCAAGCCTTGTCTACCAACGCACAGCTAGCGAGCAACCGGGTTGTTGCCCAAAACCAATTAAGCATGGTAGACAACGTATTGGGCAGCGTGTCTGACCTTGTGTTATCCGTGCAATCTACGCTGGTAAGTGCTGGTAACAGTAGCTACAGCAACAGTGAACGTTCCTATATGGCATCTGAGATTCGTGCCTCTTTAGATCAGTTGATCGGCCTTGCCAACACCAAAGATGGTGCCGGCCATTATTTATTTTCCGGCTTCGAGAACACTACGCCCACCTATGTGAAGTCTGCAACTGGCGCCACATATCAGGGTGATGATAATCAACAGTATCTGCAAGTTTCCAATGGTAGAAAAATGGCCATTAGCGATACTGGGAAAAACATCTTTCAAGGCAATGGCTTAGATGCCTTTAAAACGCTTAACGATCTGGCTAATTTACTGGACACGCCCATTGATACCGCAGCTGATCGCGCTGCGCTGACTGCCGGCTTGGCGACTGCGGATACTAATATGTATCAAACACTCGACAATATTTTGAATTCACGTGCGATCGCCGGCACAAAATTGAAAGAGCTAGATGGGATTGAAGTGGCAGGACAAGACGCCGTATTGCAAATGAGTAAAACCTTATCCGGTTTGGAGGATTTAGATTATGCACAAGCGCTTTCAGACTTGACCAAACAGCAAACCATTCTGACGGCTGCACAGCAATCCTTTGTAAAAACTACCAGCTTGTCGCTTTTCAACTATATCTAATAGCAAATCAACTTAGCTCAGATTAGTTATTAAGCGCAGCGCATCAAGGGCAATAAAAAGAGTGAATCAAAATGAATCAGGTCGCGACGCAAAATGTTTATTCGGATAATAAATTAAATAGAGAAACACTTGGGATTGAAATCGCCCGATTAAAAGCCCTTAGACGCTACCATATTTTAGACACGCCTAGCGATGGCGTGTTAGACAAAATTACCGAGATTGCTGCCCATTTACTGAACTTTCCTATCGCCTTGATCAACATGGTGGATGACGAACGTATATGGAGCAAATCGCACTATGGGACGCATGTTAAAGAATATCAACTTCACTCAGAGTTATGCGCTTCCGTTGTATTACAAGACACCCCTTACATTATCTATGATGCTAAAACGGACCCACGTACTAAAGAGCATCCCCTAGTTAATAGCGCGACCGGTATAGAATTTTATGCAGGTGTGCAGCTAAAAACGCATGATCATCATAATATCGGCAGTTTATGTGTTATCGATTACCAACCGCGCTCCATAAGCAATGACCAAATCAAAATGCTGCAAGATTTGGCCGTGCTGGCAATGGAACATATTGAGCTGCTAATCAAGCAAAAAGACCATCAAGAAATCCTGGAAATCGAAACACGATTCAGGCTCACGGAATTGCAAAATCAGCTTATCCTGGACTCCGCTGCCGAAGGCATTCATGTCATTAATCTGGAAGGTACAATCGTAGTCGAAAATGCTGCGGCATCTAGGTTACTGGGCTGGCCAGAAGGCGGCTTGCTCGGAAAAAATGCCCATATCACCATGCATCATCATCATGCAGATGAATTGTTTTATCCGAAGAGTGAATGCCCTATTTTACAAACCCTGGTGGATGGTCTACCCCGGCAAGTAAGTACTGAAGTTTTTTGGCGAAAAGACGGTACATTCTTTCCCGTTGACTACAGCACCAATCCGCTCATTGATCTGGATGGTAAGTTATGCGGCGTCACCGTAGTATTCAGGGATATTACCGATAGAAAATTAAATGAAGCCAAAATTCAAAGGTTGGCTTACTTTGATCCATTGACGGATTTACCTAACCGTACGTTATTTATTGACCGTTTAGGTCAGGAAATTAAAAAGGCGCATCGCGACCATGTACGAGTCGCCTTGATGTTCATTGACCTTGATCATTTTAAAGAGATCAACGATTCTTTGGGCCATGATGTTGGAGATTTATTGCTCATAGAAGCGGCGCAGCGATTAGTCAGCTGTGTGCGTAACTCTGATACGGTTGCCCGACTGGGCGGAGATGAATTTACCGTTATTTTGAGTGATATTGCTCAGAAAGGATCCGAAGAAATCGTCGCACAAAATATTTTAAATGTCCTGACTCAACCTTTTAAGATTAAAAAAGAAACCATCTATTTATCATCTAGTATTGGCATCACCATATATCCTGATAATGCACTGACGACAGACGAATTACTTAAAAATGCTGACCAAGCGATGTATGCCGCAAAAAAAGCCGGTCGCAATCGTTACCATTATTTCCAAGCAGAAATGCAAATAGAGTCACAGACCAGATTGCACCTGATAACGGATTTACACAATGCGGTAGACAACAAAGAGTTCTTTTTGGTCTACCAGCCCATCATCGAACTGGCGACTGGCCATGTTAAAAAAGCAGAAGCGTTGATTCGCTGGCAACATCCAGTCAAAGGAATGGTAAGTCCAGCCCAATTTATTCCGGTCGCAGAAAAAACCGGGCTCATCGTTCGTTTGGGACAATGGGTGTTTGAAGAAGCAGTAAAACAAGTCAAAACATTGGAATCATTTGGCATTGAAGACTTCCAGATCAGCATCAATAAATCACCTGTACAATTTACTGAGTTCAAAGGTACTCATCAGCATTGGTTTGAACATCTTTCACAAAACGGGTTGACCGGAGAAAATATTTGTATCGAAATTACCGAAGGTTTATTGCTCGATGCAACGAATGAGGTCACAGACAAACTGGTCGCATTTATGAATGCCGGCATGCAAGTCGCACTAGATGATTTCGGTACAGGTTACTCATCCTTAGCATACCTAAAAAAATTCTCAATTGATTACATCAAAATCGATCAATCATTCGTAAAAAACTTAAACGCTGATGCGGATGATTATGCTTTATGCGAAGCGATGATTGTAATGGCCCATAAGCTCAACATCAAAGTCATCGCAGAAGGTGTAGAAACGAAGCTTCAACATGATTTGTTGCTAAAAGCTGGGTGCGACTATGCACAGGGCTATTATCTCTCTAAGCCAATGAATGTAAAAGATTTTCACCAATATTTGCTGTCAAAGCAATCTTAACTTTTACTATTTAAGTTAAGCATAAACAATATGCTTAATAAGTTACGTGCCATTTAAACGGCACGCGTTGCTTTAACTTATCGATTAACTCAATGCGAAGGATTCCGCCCAGGAGATTGCAGACATATGGCAACGATTCACGTCTGCAGGGTTAATGTATAAAGCGCTTGCAACTGCTCTCAATTTCTCTTCATTACCTGCTTCGCAAGCTTCTGTTAACGACAAGAATGGGCCATACATCCCCTGCCTATTAAGCAAAGCATCTGATAATACCTCTGGTAGATCAATTTTACTGAGAACTTCATCCATAGGCATCCCAAGCATTACGTCAAGCAGTGAAAATACCCCGATAGTAAAAAGGTTATCCTGACCTGCTTTACCGAAATAGCTTTCACCTAATAATTCCGTGAGCCTCCCTCGAATAATCGAAGTTTTCATGAGTGCAGATGAAATGGAGTTTTGACCTGCTGTGACCATTAACAACGTTAACCAACGAAATAGTTGCTTGGTACCGATCACAGTGAGCGCGTGCCTGATAGATTGAATTTCACATGAAAGTCCAAAACCTACAGAGTTGATATAGCGCAATAATTTGAATGACAGTGCAGGATCTCTTTTGAAAGCATCTTCTATTAACTTCATATCGACATCATTGCTGACCAAATTCAATAATTCCACGACAGTAACGAAAGCAGGATTAATGACTTTTGCCGTGAAAATCTGTGGTTGTGCGAAGTAATAGCCTTGTACAAACTGAAAGCCGATTTTTTTGCAGGCTTCAAATATTTCTCTCGTTTCAACTTTTTCTGCAATCATTTTCTTCGACAGAAATTGGTAATTCTTGAATCTGATGGCTGCCTGCTCTACCCCAACTTTATGGACATCAATCTTCACGTAATCGACTAATCGACTCACTGCAGGATTCACCTCGTTATGCAATGTGGGGTCATCTCGAACTGCTATTTTGTAGCCGGCTTGGCGTAAAGCTTGACAACGTTGCAAGGTCGCTTCATCCAACACCACGGACTCCAGCAATTCCAATACTGTTTTGCTGGGAGGTAATAGTTCTAATAATTCGTTATTCAGCAGTTCAGTATCTACTAGAATAAATGCTGATTTGTCTTCTAATAGACCTTGGGTCCCGATATCACTTAATGTGTTCACCAGTATCCGAGCAGACGCCTCATCAGTATCGACAATGACAGCACTTTTGGCTTCTGCGCTATCACGAAATAATAATTGATAAGCAACAATCTCCTGATGCGTATTCAGTATTGGTTGGCGTGCGATGAATGCGAGACTTTGTGAGGTGGCTTCCATATTTTTACCTGTTATTTATATGCAATAGTCATTGTTACTAAAAAAATCTGGTGCAGTAGTCATGGCTTGCCTGGGCTTGGGCTACTGATGCTGCTCAAGAAACTAAAGCTCTCGTTAATCAGATGCTGCATCGGTTTGAGCATGCCCGGTAATGACAAGGCAATGATTAGAAAGCCCATACCAATCGTGATAGGAAAGCCAATGCCGAAAAGATTCAGTTGCGGGGCTGTTCGAGTAAGAATGCCCAACGCCATATTGGTAATCAGCAAAGCTGCAACCACCGGCATGGCCATCATGAGCCCAGCGCTAAAAATATTGCTGGCCCACATGGCCATGGTCATGCCATTGATATGTGTTAACCCATCAGCGCTGATGGGCAAGGTGTGAAAACTTTCTAACATTGCACTGATTAACATCAAATGACCGTTCATACTCAAAAAAACCAGCATTGCCAGCAGGCCGAAAAATTGACTGATTGAGGTGGATTGACCGCCGGATGCCGGGTCAAAAAAACTGGCAAAACCCAGGCCCATGGTCAGACTGCATAATTGTCCGGCAAGCTCTACTGCTGCCAAAAAGATACGTAAACTGAAACCGATGGCAGTACCTATAATGATTTGTTGGACGAGTATTAAAAGACCGGTCAATGAAATAACATCGACTTGGGGCAGACTGGGCAAGGTCGGCACAATAATCATTGTGAGTAATAACCCGAAGCCCAACTTAACACGAAGCGGGATGACGCGATTGCTCAACAAAGGCGCAGCTGCCAAGACCGCTAACACCCTTGTAAGTGGCCACAGCAAGCCACTGATCCAGCTTTGTAAAATATCGCTGCTAAGCGAAATCATAGCTAGCCAGCCATACTCGGAATACTGGTAAAAACTACTCGCATGTAATCCACCATCACAGATAGCATCCACGGGCCTGCGATCACTAAAGCTGCGAACACGCCCACAAGTTTAGGAATAAATGACAATGTCTGTTCGTTGATTTGCGTAGCCGCCTGAAAAATACTGACGACCAGTCCGATCATCAGCACTACTAATAATATAGGCGCAGATACTAGCAATAGAACTTCCATCGCGTGGCGCGCCATGGTCATAACGCTTTCGGGATTCATAAGGCCTCCTAATAAAAACTTTGTACTAAAGAACCCAGAATCAAACCCCAGCCATCCACCAACACGAACAGCATGAGCTTAAAGGGCAAAGAAACAATCGCTGGAGACACCATCATCATCCCCATCGACATCAGCACACTTGCTACCACCATATCGATAATCAAAAACGGGATAAATACGGCAAAGCCTATCTGGAATGCGGTTTTGAGTTCGCTGGTGACAAAAGCGGGTACCAATACACTTAACGGCACATCAGCAGCACTCTTGAGTGGTGGTTTATTAGACATTTTCACGAACAACGCCAAGTCCGTTTCACGCGTTTGCTTGAGCATGAATGATTTAAGCGGCGCAGCACCTTTATCTAACGCTTCTTGCATATTTATTCTGTTCTCAGAATAAGGAAGGTAGGCATCAGCATAAATTTTATCTAATACTGGGCTCATCACGAAAAATGTCAAAAACAAGGCAAGGCCTATCAATACTTGGGTAGGTGGCGAAGACTGTGTACCCAATGCCTGACGCAAAAGTGAGAGCACGATGATGATGCGCGTAAACCCTGTCATCATCAGCAATAAAGCCGGTAAAAATGAAAGCGAAGTTAATAGGATAAGCGTCTGTAAGCTAAGACTGTAATCCTGGCCACCACCCAACGCTGGTGTGGCATTCAGTACGGCAATGCTTCCAGATTCTGCAGCATAGATGGGCAGTGCAAAACCAAGTAAAAATAGCAAACTTAACAATTTAGAAAACTTCATATTCACGCTCATGCTTAGTGCTTAGGGGTTTCAAAAACATAGCTTTTATAATCATGTTTCTTATCAATCATGTTTCTTGTAAGCTTTGTTTAAAGATTGTTTTAACCAGACGGAAAAGCTTTGCCCGTTCTGTAATAGGCTAGGCATATGCTGTAAATGCGCAGCTTCAATACCATCCTTTGGCTCAGCGTAGTTAGTCCGCACTGAAAGCGTCGCGCCATCCTCTTTACCTAAGTTAGCAATGGCATTTACCTGACCAGCTGCCACCCCTACAACTAACCAGCGGTTGCCCACTTCAACCACCACAACACGCTCACGGGATCCGACACTGACACCCCCGACAATACGTGCCACTGAATGAGAATTACCTTGCCGTCCAGCCATGCGTTTAGCAAACCAAGCCAGCGCTGCCATCACACCTAACACCACTGCTAGCCCGAATATCGTTTTGAATAGGCTAACTGTCGGAGTAGCCATCGTAGCCGGCGCGGTTGTAGCAAAGGCTTGCTGCAGCAGGCACAAGTTAACGATGTTTAACGCTAAAAATTTAAGGATGAATTTCATCGCACTCTTTGCACTCTTTATCTAATTTGCTGTTTATCTAGTCGCTTGCGATTTAGTACGTTTGCGATTGACTACTAGCGATTCAACTTACGAATTCGTTCTGCAGGCGTAATGATGTCAGTCAAGCGAATCCCGAATTTATCGTTCACCACCACAACTTCACCTTGCGCAATCAGACAGCCATTCACCAATACATCCATGGGCTCACCGGCCAGGCCATCCAACTCTACGACAGAGCCTTGTGCTAGTTGCAATAAATTCTTAATTGCAATTTTTGTGCGCCCTAACTCGACTGTTAATTGCACTGGAATATCTAAAATGAAATCGATATCGTTTTGTGTGTCACTTAATTTATTGCCTGAAAGCTCGGCAAAAACAGCCGCTTGATCAGATTTTGTTTGAACGGTAGCGCTTTGCTGTTCCGCCATTGCGGCACCCCAATCATCTTCAGCTACCACCTCAGGATTATTCTCCATACGTATCTCCTTTAACATATTCTGTAGAATTGGCTCTTAATAACTTTTCGACTCGCAAGGCATACTGGCTGTTTGAAATGCCATAACGACACTGCATGATGGGTACGCTATCAATGCGCGCCTCAATCTCTTCATCTATTTTTAGGGGTATGACATCGCCCACTTTCATCTTCAAGATATCTGCCAACTGCAACTTGCTATTTCCAAGTTCAGCAACAATTTCAACTTCAGCGCTTTGAATCTGTTGTGTCATCAATCTAACCCAGCGCTTATCAACCCCGAGCATTTCACCTTGCAAGCTAGAAGTTAACATGTCTCGGATAGGCTCAATCATCGAATAAGGCATACAAAAGTGGATCTCACCTGTGGCCGAGCCTAGTTCGACGATGAATGTTGTTGAAACCACGACTTCATTGGGTGTCGCGATGTTGGCAAACTGTGTATTCATTTCAGAACGGATATATTCAAATTCCACTGGATAGACTGGCTCCCATGATTTAGCATAGTTTTCGAATACAATCTCTAGTAGCCGTTGGATGATTCGCTGTTCAGTTTGTGTGAAGTCTCGACCTTCTACGCGGGTATGGAAACGACCGTCCCCGCCAAACATGTTGTCAATCACTAAGAACACGAGCGTAGGGTCAAATACGATCAGTGACGTCCCTCTTAACGGTTTCATTTGTACTAAATTAAGATTGGTAGGTACGACTAAATTCCGGATGAAATCCGTGTATTTGGAAATGCGAACTGGCCCGACGGATACTTCAGCCGTACGTCTTAAAAAGTTAAACAACCCTACCCGCAACAAACGCGCAAAACGTTCGTTAATGATTTCAAGCGTAGGCATACGCCCACGTACAATTCGTTCCTGGGTCGCAAGATTGTAATCACGGACTTGTGACGGATCTATCTCCGTTTCAGGCTCTTCCTGCTCGTTGTTAACCCCCATTAAGAGGGCATCGGCTTCTTCCTGGGATAAGAATTCATCAGACATGATGGGTTATTGAATAACGAAAGAAGTAAAGAATACGCCAGCGACTTTATTCAGCTTGTTGCCGGCAGTGAATGTTTGATTCATTTGTGCGGAAATTTCAGTGCTTAGTTTTTTCTTGCCTTCTAAGGTGCTGATATCATCACCTTTTTTTGTGGTTAGCAGCATCAACAATCGATTTCTCACTTCGGGCATATGGGTCTTTACCAAAGCGGCATCGGTTTCATCGGCGAGCTGTAACGTAATATCCACTTGCAGGAACTGTTCGGCTGGATCTGGCAGTAAATTTATTGTGAATGTATCAAGACTCACAAACACTGGTGGTTTAGAAGGTTTCTCTTTAACCGCTTTCGGTGAATGAGGCGCTTGATTGTAATACCAGGCACCTGCCCCACCCGCACTGCCCAATAAAAGGAGTGCGCTTAGGATAATAATTTTTTTTGATTTTTTAGGTGGAATGACGTCCACTTCGTTTTGCTGTGCCATTGCTAACCTTTTAGTGATAACCCATGACTACATTATCAAAAAAAAACCACTAGCAGGATGCGTGGAACAGAGGGGGGAAACCATAGTAAATTAACGCATCACCATACAGATTTTGAGTCTTTTAAATATCGCGAACAATATCTCAGCTAAAACTTGGGCTTTATTTGACAGACTATTGCTGATAGCGCTTATTCATATGGTCAAGCAAATGTATCAACTAAGCCATTAGAAACGAAAATCCTAGATGTAGTATTAGTAACAGTCGATTGAGCATCATCTGATGTAGCGATGGGGCCCAAGGCAGATTGAGTTGATCGCTGGGAATGTTGCTGCGCTTGGTTGTCAGAATGGACATTTGCCTGGCCAAGTTGTATACCAGAGTTTGTCATCATATCGCGTAGGTTATCCAAGCCATCTTGTAGCGCCTGTCTAACCTCTGGGTTTTGTGAAATAAAAGTGGTATCTGCTTGTTGGTTATGCACCTGAATCACCACTTGTAATGGTCCTAGATCCGGCGGGTTAAGCGTTAAAGTAGCAGATTGCTGTTCCGTCCCTACCATCCAGATGATTCTTTTGCTAATAGCTTCATTCCAATCAGAACCGCCTAATTTAGGGGCAATATCATAACTAATGACAGGCTGGGCGCTATTTGTCGCAGTAACCACTACCGGTGCAGTTGTAGGTAAGTTAGCTGATACTTGTAGACTACTGAATTGATTCGTTAATTTAACTTCAGATTCATCATGAAAATTTGATTGCTGATTCAACGATTCTGTAAAACTTTGGCTAATCCCCATCTGGCGATTTTCATGATCATCAGGTGTTTCAACATCAGCAACAACATCTAATGGGTTCTTTTTAGCCCACTTCTCATCGATAGGAAGCTCGGAGAACTTGGCATCAATTAATCCGCTATTTTTGATTTCATCTGAACCGTTATCAAGCACGGGCGCAGATTTATCGAGTTTAGATTGAATAGTCGAATTGATATGGATCATATTCAGCATGGGCAACAATGGATTCGTAACAATGGCCGACTCTTTAGGATGCTGTAGCTCGTGATTAACGTCGCTGGCGATGGCTTGGTCTTGGGCTGCACTGTTTATTAGAGATACCGATTGTCCTGAATTTTCACCGGTCAGAAAACCACCTAATAAATCTACTTTATCTTTTAGATTTTCATTATTTCTAAGCTTGTTATCTGTGTAAGGCTTTTCATTCAGTACTGTTTTTTTATCCCCATTGTGCTGTGTACGCGTTATTTTCTGATGAGCACTTTTTGCAGTGTGAGCTAAGGGTAGCTTGGCTTTATCATCCTGTATTTCGGGCGTTGATGGATTAGTCGATAAATTTTTGTGCGTTTTATCGCCAGCAGGCTTCACAACTTCATCACGTTTTTTTTGTAACTCAGCATGGTTTAACTGCTTTTCTAATACTTTCTGAAAAGCTTCTGCATTTGATTCACTAGTCGTGATGACAACCTGACTTTGATTCTGCTTAACTGTTTGCAGTGGGTTAGCGGTAATGAATGCCATTAATAATCTCTTAATAATAAGTTTTGTAAAAGCGAGCTTTAAACCATTAGGCTATTCTTACTTTGCTAACACGCATGGCAAATTCATCCATAAGCTTTTGCTCTCGGCGACCTTCCAATTGGTTTTCTTTCTTTTGATAGCGGTCACCCAGCACGTCATATGAAAACTTCTTTTTATTACTATATTGCCAAGCGTGTTGATCCATCATTACTTTTGCCTTGGCATTTTCCACAACCTGTTCTTGACCTTTAATTGCATCATCCAACATTTGCAAAAATCGTTGGAAGTTCTGATGAATTTGAATATCCACACCTGTTTCCAGCTTTACCGATAACTTAGCAATGTATTCATCACGATATTTTTCGAGCATGACCAATGTATTCTTTTCATCAGCAAGCGATTGATTACTGGTTGTCAGTTGCTCAGCCGCGGTATCCACCGCTTTTGTAGCAAGTTGCTGCAATGTGACTAATACTGTTTTTGCGGACATCATCATTCTCCTGAGCGTTTATCAATACAACTTATCAAGTTAATACCTGTGATCAAACTAATACTTGGCCCAGCTGCTGCAAGCTATCTGCAACATCGGCGCGCTCTGCAATATCCTGTTGTAAAAATGCCTGTACCTGCGTATTTCTAGCTATCGCTTCATCAAGAACAGGATCGCTACCCGCTTGATAAGCCCCTACATTGATCAAATCTTGACTACGCATATACCGCGAGTTCAACTGTTTAAGCCTGCGAGATAGTTTTTGATGTGTACTAGATGTAATGTTGTGCATGGCACGGCTGATCGATTGTTCAATATCGATCGCTGGGTAATGGCCACTCTCAGCCAGAGTCCGATTTAAAACGATATGTCCATCTAAAATAGCACGGGCTGCGTCTGCAATAGGATCTTGTTGGTCGTCGCCCTCAGTTAGCACGGTATAAAATGCCGTAATGGACCCCTCGCCTGGCCTACCGTTGCCGGCGCGCTCTACCAATGCCGGTAATTTCGCAAACACGGAGGGTGGATAACCTTTTGTTGCAGGAGGCTCACCCACAGCTAGCGCGATCTCGCGTTGTGCCATCGCAAAACGCGTGAGTGAATCCATAATAAGCAGAACGTTTTTTCCTTGATCGCGGAAATACTCGGCAATGGTGGTGGCATAGTTTGCCCCTTGTAAGCGCAACAATGCTGGTGCATCTGCTGGCGCTGCAATAACCACGGAGCGGGCCAAGCCCTCCGGCCCAAGAATCTGCTCAATAAATTCTTTTACTTCTCGACCGCGCTCACCAATCAAACCCACAACAATCACATCTGCGGTGGTGTATCGTGCCATCATGCCTAACAACACACTTTTACCCACGCCCGATCCCGCAAACAAGCCCATACGCTGCCCTCTGCCAACCGTTAACATGCTATTGATTGCTCGAACACCCACATCAAGAATTTCCTCAATAGGCGCCCTTGTTAATGGATTAAGCGGGCGCACAGTTAACGGTGCACTATGATGAGAATTAATGGGTCCCAGACTATCCAGCGGCCTGCCTGCACCATCGAGTACACGACCCAACAATGCATCACCGACAGGCAAATGACGTGAATGGTCGGAGGCGCGGCGTTTTGGTACGCTCTGGCCAGTAGGACTGAGTTGCACCTGAGTGGTATTCAGCGCATAGACCTTAGCGCCGGGTACGATCCCATCTACATTACTGTGAGGCATTAATAGTAATCGATCACCGTCGAAGCCTACCACTTCAGCTTCAACGTTGCTATTTTCGCCGATTGGAACGATACAAGCACTCCCCACTGGCAAATGGATGCCGACCGCTTCCATGACCAACCCGGTGAGTTTGGTAATGCGTCCGCACACCTCGAATGATTCAACTTTGTTGAGCATTGAACTGTAGCCAGCGACCTTCTGTTGCCAAATTTGCGCGGTGCTACTCATGCATCATCCAATCTGTTTTACAGCCCAGCGCTTCGTTGATGCGTTTCCAACGTGTCGCATTTGTAGCATCTACCTGATTAGCACCCGTTTCGATTAAACACCCGCCTCGCTCAACATCGTTATTTTCAGTTACCAACCATGTTCCATTGATTTTCTCCGCAAGCTCTTGTTTGATAATTGCAGCGTCCTTAGGGTTAACAATGATTTTTGCAGGTTTTTGTATATAAGGCAGTGACTTAATCGCCTCTTCCACCACCGGGATGATGACGTCGTGATTCACCTCAATCCTACTTTTAATCATACTTTTCGCAATATCCAACGCAAGGTTAAGCAAGTCTTGTGTGATTTGCTGTTGATGCACATCCACTATTTTATGCATCGCTTCGGCAATACTTTCTAACGCTTGCTGATTCACGCCTAGTTCTAAGCGAACTTGCTGGCTTCCCTCTTCATAGCCCTGCTTTAACCCTTGCTGATAGCCTTCTTGTCTAGCTGCATCCGACATTTGGGTCAAGGTCTCACTTAACTCAGAGGATTTTTTTTCACGAATCGACTGAGTTCTATTGCTATGGCCTCCCAAGGACGAAAGTTCCCAGCGCTCATAAGCCGTTTGCTGCTCTTTAGGAATAATCATGCTAGACATACGCATCCTCAGAGTTCGTGCCTAGTACGATTTGCCCTTCTTCAGCTAATCTGCGAATAGTTTGCAGAATGATTTTTTGCTGGGCTTCCACTTCTGAGAGTCTGACTGGACCTTTGCTTTCTAAGTCTTCCTTGAGCATTTCACTTGCACGAGTAGACATATTGCTGAATATTTTTTCACGCAATTCTGCTGAAGCCCCTTTGAGAGCGACGATCAAGCTATCCGATTGCACTTCCTTAAGAATGGTTTGGATGCCCTTGTCATCGATTTCCATAATGTTGTCGAATACGAACATTTCATCCATGATTTTTTGCGCCATTTCCTCATCATATTTCTTGAGCGCTTCGATGAGGTTCGATTCGTTTTCGCCATTCATGAAGTTCATAATATTGGCAGCTGACTTGATGCCGCCAATTGATTTTTTCTTCAGATTTTCATTGCCAGATAAAAGCTTGGTAAGAACTTCATTCAGCTCTTTTAATGCGGCTGGTTTTACACCATCTAAGGTAGCAATACGTAACATGACGTCTTGGCGCAAACGCTCCGTGAACGCGCCTAATACCTCGGCAGACTGGTCAGCCTCTAAGTGCACTAAAATCGTGGCGATGATCTGTGGATGTTCATTTTTAATAAACTCGGCCACGGACTCTGCATCCATCCACTTAAGGCTTTCAATACCGCTGGCATCGCGGCCTTGCAGAATACGATTGAGTAAACTAGAGGCTTTATCGTCGCCTAAAGCCTTGGTCAGCACAGACCGGATGTATTCATCTGAATCCAAACCAAAAGTAGTACTCGCGTCTGCGGCGGTCACAAAACTGCCCAATACATCTTCTACATCTTCATTGGCTACAGCTTTGAGAGACGCCATCGCGGCACCTAGCTTTTGAACCTCTTTTGGTCCGAGATATTTCATCACCTCAGAGGCTTCATCCTCGCCCAATGTCAGCATGAGTACTGCTGCGCGCATAGTCCCGTTTTCAATCATTGCCATTCACCCAATTGGTTACCACGCTTGCCACCATGCGCGGGTTGTCTTTTGCCGTTTGTCGGGCGGTGATCAGATTGTTCTGGTAGCCTTTAACTGGACCTTCCTGTCCGTTCGTTTGACTTAAGTTCACTACAGCATCGATTCCGTTACTTGTTAGCAATGCAGGACTAGGCACTTGTACCAATTTATTAGCCATGGGTTTAAGCAGTTTTTTATACAAGATGAAGAGCACCATCGCGCCGGCTAGATATTTCAGAAATTGCATAGCCATATCCATCATTTCCGGTTTTTTCCAGAGCGGTATTTCTGCCACTTGCTCTTGTCTAGCCACCATGAAAGAACTGTTTACCACACTGAGTGAATCGCCACGATCTTCACGGAATCCCATCGCCTGCTTAGCCAGGTCACTAATTTGGTTTTTTTCAGCATCCGTCAAAGGGCGTGTGACGGTTTTGCCATTTTTATTGACCTCTTGTTTATAATTCACCACGACCGCAACGGTTAAACGCTTAATGCCACCCATGGATTGTTGCGTGTAACGAATGGTTTTATCAATTTCGCAATTTGTAGTGGTATTTTTTTGAGAGTTTAACGGCGTTGCATTATTGCCAGCATCAGCAGGTGCTGGCGAGGC
>Ga0123389_169386_pt1 | contig 34156 bp, 30 predicted proteins | sample T0HHNH4metaT_FD_89917 | JGI IMG/M metagenome (GOLD analysis project Ga0123389, IMG submission 89917) | Methane-oxidizing artificial microbial communities from Washington, USA to study methane cycling - T0-HHNH4 metaT (Metagenome... | ecosystem: Engineered > Modeled > Simulated communities...
AAGCCAATCCGATAAAGATACGACTTTAAGCAACATCCGCAGGAGTAAGCTTATGCGCACACTTTACTATAGTCACCCGGATTTTTTGGGCCACGACACCGGCGTAGCCCATCCAGAGAGCATTGACCGGCTGCATGTGATCGAACAAGCCTTGTCGGCACCCGAATTTGCGCCATTGCAAAGAATCACAGTCGACATTCCCGCCGACATTCTCGATAAGATTGGCCTGGTACACAGCAAGGCCATGATAGCGAAAGTGTTATCAACCATTCCTGAACAAGGTTACGCCAATTTTGACGCGGATACCGTGGTATCGCCCGGCTCCAAACCTGCAGCTCTGCGGGCCGTGGCTGCAGTCTGCGATGCCGTCGATAGAATTTGCACCGGCCAAAACGCCAGGGCTTTTTGCGCCACCCGCCCTCCCGGCCACCATGCCATGCCGGATTATGCGATGGGATTTTGCCTGTTCAACAATATCGCCATTGCCGCCGAATATGCCCGCAGCCGCTACGGCCTGACCCGAATCGCCATCGTGGATTTTGACGTGCACCACGGCAACGGTACCCAGGCGGCTTTTTGCGAGCAGCCGCAAGTGCTGTATGCTTCCAGTCATCAATGGCCGCATTACCCCGGCAGCGGCCATCCCTCGGAAAGCGGTGTCGGGAACGTTATCAACATTCCCCTGCCCACCGGCAGCGGCGGCGAGGTGTTTCGGGATAAATATCGCCAGTCCATTTTGCCGGCAGTGAAAACCTTCAAGCCCGAATTGATTTTGGTTTCCGCGGGTTTCGACGCCCATAGAGACGATCCTTTGGCATCGCTGGACCTAGTGGAAGACGACTATCGCTGGATTACCGATGAATTGCTGTGCATCGCCAATGCCTGCTGCCAGGGGCGAATCATTTCGGCATTGGAAGGTGGATACAATCTAAGCGCATTAGCTGACAGTGTTGCCGCTCATGTCCGCAGCTTGATGGGCAGCCCAACCAGAGGCGAATGAACCGCCTCTCGTCATAAAATACCGCGTTTATTGCAGATTAGGCAGGGTATAAACGTAATCGCTGTCTTTCATAGGCATATGGCAAGCAAAACAAGGTGCGGATTTTTCCTGATCCAACATTTTTAAAGTTTTACCTTCCCAAATACCGAAGCCCCAACCGCCGGTTTCAGCGTATTTCTTGCTGTCTTTCACCATCGCTTCCGCCGCAGTGAATTCGCCTGGCACAGTCGCTTGTTCCCAGTTCGGATGCTTTCTTTCGCCCCACTTAATTTTGGCGATGATGCTGCCGTCCGGCCAAGGTTTGACTTTACCTGCACGCGCGGCAGCGATAGCCACATGGTTACCAACGATGGCGCGTATGCTGTTTTTATCGTGACGTAAAGACACGCCCAACAAACGCCAGTCTCGGTATTCGCCATGTTCGGGTTTAGCAGCCGGTTGGGCTTCCGCGAAAGCCAGGCTAAACGGCATTAACGCCACCGCTGCCAAACATAAGCCGCTGAAAATAGTTCTGTTCATATTCTCGTCCTCCTTTATCAGTAATGGATACAAGCCATTATTATACGCCGGCAGCTTAGCGGCTAACGCCTGTTCAATCCAGCTGAATCAAACCAGTCGATGACAATCGCGAATTAGCGGTAAAACCTGGAAAAACAGCCTGTTTGAAAGCGAATCCGCCAACAGCAATTGACGCTGGCATGCTACCATTTTGCCAACTCTATCACGCAGTACACCGATTACAATCCAAAGGAACCCGCCATGTCTGGCCCTAACAAACAAGTACCGTCCATTTTTTTCTGGGCTTGCGTCGCCCTGACCGGCGCCTTCGCCGTCGGCGGGATTGCTCTGCAACGCGGTGAAAGCATTAATAGTATGTGGCTAATCGTCGCGGCGCTTTGCATCTACGCGCTGGGCTATCGTTTCTATAGCGCATTTGTCGCGACTAAAGTATTGGTATTGGATCCCAGTCGCGCCACTCCCGCAGAGCGTTTCGACGATGGTCGCGATTTCATGCCGACTCACAAATGGGTGGTGTTCGGCCACCATTTCGCCGCGATTGCCGGACCAGGCCCGTTGATCGGCCCAACTCTGGCCGCACAGTTCGGTTATCTGCCGGGTACTTTGTGGATTTTGATCGGCGCGGTGTTGGGCGGTTGTGTCCAGGATTTTGTCACGCTGTTCTTCTCGGTGCGCCGCGACGGCCGCTCGCTGGGGCAAATGGCCAAGGATGAACTGGGCAATATCGGCGGCACGGCAGCGATGCTGGGCGTGATGGTGATCATGGTGATTCTGATCGCGGTATTGGGTTTGGTAGTCGTCAATGCGATGAAACACAGCCCCTGGGCCACTTCCACCGTCGCCGCGACCATTCCGATCGCGATGTTGATGGGTCTGTATTTAAATCAGTTGCGGCCGGGCCGGGTGGCGGAAGCCACGCTGATCGGTGTGTCCCTGTTGATTTTCGCCGTAGTCTGCGGCGGCTGGATCGACGACAATCCGACCATCCGTGGTTGGTTCGATTACGACGCCCCACAACTGGCATTGATGGTGATTTTGTACGGCTTTGCCGCTGCCGTGTTGCCAGTCTGGCTTTTGCTGGCACCAAGAGACTATTTATCCACGTTCATGAAGCTGGGCACCATCAGCGCGCTGGCGATTGCCATCGTGGTGTTACGTCCGGAACTGAAAATGCCGGCCTTGACTCAGTTCATCGACGGTAGCGGGCCTATCTTCGGCGGCAAACTGTTTCCGTTCGTGTTTATTACTATTGCCTGCGGCGCCATTTCCGGCTTTCATGCGCTAATTTCCTCCGGCACCACGCCCAAACTGCTGGCGAACGAGCAAGACGCCCGTTTCATCGGCTATGGGGCGATGATGATGGAATCCTTCGTTGCGATTATGGCGATGATCGCCGCCTCAGTTTTAGAGCCAGGCGTGTATTTCGCGATCAACAGCCCGGCCGGCATCGTCGGCAAGGAAGCGGTGGACGCGGTGGCCAAAATCAGCGGCTGGGGCTTTCCGGTGAGCGTCGACCAAATGCAAACCCTGGCCAAAACCATGGGCGAATCCACCTTGTTTGCTCGCACCGGCGGCGCGCCCTCGTTGGCGGTCGGGATGGCTAGTTTGTTTGCGCAAGTATTTGGCGAGCATCTACTGGCGGCCTGGTATCACTTTGCCATCATGTTCGAGGCCTTGTTTATTCTGACCACGCTCGACGCCGGCACCCGCGTCGCCCGCTTCATGCTGCAAGATATTCTGAGCAATGTTGGTTTGCCTAAAACCAACAGCTATCCCAGCATACTGTTGACCAGCGCTCTGGTGGTCGGGGCTTGGGGTTATTTCCTGTATATGGGCACTATCGATCCCTTAGGCGGCATCAACAGCCTCTGGCCGTTGTTCGGCATCGCCAACCAGATGCTGGCAGCAATAGCCTTATGCGTGGGCACCACGATATTGGTGAAGTCGGACAAACTGAAATATGTGTGGGTCACGGCAACACCCTTGGCCTGGTTGATTATCGTCACCAGCACCGCCGCTTGGGAAAAATTGTTTGCCGCCGATTTGCGGGTGGGATTTTTATCGCATGCCGCAGATTTATCCGCCAGACTTGCCAACGGCGCTCTCCCAGCCGAGCAAGTCAAAAATGCACCGCATTTGATTTTCAACGACTACTTGAACGCCGGTTTAACCAGCTTATTTATGCTGATCACCTGGTTATTATTGGCAGACACCCTGCGGGTGATCTTTTGCGTCATCGCCGGCAAAAACCACCCGCAATCCAGCGAATCGCCGCATATACCCAGCCGTTTGGTTGAAGAGTGGGTAAGGGACTAAAGCATTTTCGAAAAAGTAGGCGTCGCGGCGGATACTGTTTTAATCACCCGTCCTTGACGTTAATACCAGCAACTGGGATACGAGGCTTGTAAAAGCAAAGATAACGCAGCCTACGCCGCGTTATCGTATGGCAAGCCCTTATTAGACCTTAGGCATTTCCCGTAGCTTTGCCACCACTTTGTCGCCAAATTCAACCGTGCTGATCATGGTGACGCCACTGCCGGGTTTGGATAGGTCGGCGGTAGAGTAGCCGTCGGCAAACACGCCCTGCATTGCTGCCCAGACGTTTTTCGCTTCCGCTTCCATACCAAAGCTGTTTTCCAGCATCATCGCCACCGAACCGATCATCGAGTATGGATTAGCGATGTTTTTGCCGGCGATGTCAGGTGCCGAACCGTGCGAAGGTTCGTAGTAAGCTTTTTCAGGACCGATACACGCTGACGGCATCAGGCCCAGCGAGCCCAAAATGCCGCCGCCTTGGTCGCTGAGAATGTCGCCGAACATGTTTTCCATCACCATCACGTCAAATTGGGTCGGTTTCAGACATAGTGCGGTCGCGGCCGAATCGACGAGATAATTGACGATTTGCACGTCCGGGTATTCCTTGGCGACTTCTTCCATCACTTCGTTCCACAGCACGCTGGATTTCAGAACGTTGCTTTTATGGATGTTGTGCAGCAATTTGCGGCGTTTTTGCGCCAGTTTGAAGGCCTGGTGCATGATGCGACGAATTTGTTCCTCGTCGTATTCCAAGGTTTCGCGCACGTAACGCAGCCCTTGCTCGTTGACTCCCGCTTCTTTTTGGCCGAAATACAGGCCGCCCACCAGCTCGCGCACCATGATCAAATCGATGCCATCGCCGATCACTTCCGGCTTCAGCGGCGAGAAATGCGCCAAAGACCTGGGCAGGAAAACCGGGCGAAAGTTGGCGTAGGTGTTATAGCGGCGACGTAGCGGCAACAGAGCACCACGCTCCGGTTGTTTGTCGACCGGGATTTTCTTTGATTCTTCGTGATTCAAGCCTATGGTGCCTTTCAGGATGGCGTCGGCTTGATCGCAAATGTCGATGGTGGCTTGCGGGAAAGCATCGCCGGTTGCGAAGTAAGCGCAGGCGCCGAACAAAGCCGGCATCAGTTCGAAGCTAACGTCGTTACGTTCTTCGATGACTTTCAAAACCTTAATGGCTTCCGCGGTGATTTCAGGGCCGATGCCGTCGCCGGCCAGGACTGCGATTTTGTAGTTTTTCATGAGATGGTGAGTGCTGAGTGGTTAAAGCGTTAAATCAGGAAATTTCTATCGAAAAATAAACAGCGGATTTTAGCAGATTGGTTGCGATGCTTCCCCCGAAAAACAGCCACCCGGCAAACCTAGGCAAAACCTAAATGGAATGGGTTTTGTAAACGTTTTTACTGAATTACCGGGAAGCAAAACCGTTGCTGCAGGGTTGAATAGCCCGTCGAGCTGTTGGATATGGCGGTAATTCGAGTGATTTTCTCAAACGTTCGAGCTCAGAGCCGCAAGGTTTTAGAAATTTTCCGGAACGGCCGAGCTCCGGACTCGAACGATCAAGAAATTTTCTAAAACGCTGCAGTTCTAAACCAAAACGTCCGAGCTTTTTTCTTGATCATTCTCCCTAAGAACTACATCGCTCGAGTTCTGAGCTGAAACGTTAGAGTTATTTTGTCCAATGACCGAGAAAAAAGCTTGGCCGATGGAGAAAATATGTTCAACGGCCGAGTAAAGCGATGGCAAAAAGATAACCAGCAGCCGGCTTATTTGCCGCAGCGCACGTATTCGTCTTTATTGTCCCCAGGCTCCTACATGAGGACTCAGCGACAGACGCTCTGGCTTCCCAGGCATTATACCGCTGGCGCGGCACGGCTGTAGCGTGATTGGTGGTATATTTCGTATGATTCGGTTATTGCACTTCATTAATTACCTCTACGTTTCTAAAATCTAATGAAATTAAAATTGGAGAAATTAGCTAGTTGGATCGACACATCAATTGAGACTGAAGACATCCAAAGTTTAAATTCAGCACTGGCAAATATTGAAAGTTTCGATAGGAAAACGCTGACTGATTTAGAAAATGCTACCTTAGACTTCTATACAGCGAACGTTTTTTCCTGTTTAAGACAGGCGAGTAACGATAGAAAAGATTTTGCTTGGGCTAATCCGAACGTTGATAACGAAATTTACTTCCTTAGGTCAGCACTCAATTATCTTAGAAACTCATCGACAATGGAAATTGGCACCGATCTTAAGCTACGTATTACAACCAATCTTGCCAATGTACTTAATCATGTTGGTCGTTTTACTGAAGCTATAGAATATTGGGATCAAGCAATTTCTGATATACCTGAATTCTCAATGGCAATTGGGAATCGAGGTATGGCACTTTTTTGGTATTCGAGATTTATCGAAGATCCAGAAACTCAAGCACTATTTCTTAAGAGTAGTAGAGTCGCTTTTTGCAATGCTTTGTCATTGGGAGTAGAAAATCATGCCAAAGCTCCAATGTTAGAGTTACTCGAACACTTAAATAAATTAGCAAATTGGGATGAATTAAATCCCGGCTTTTCGATCTTTGGTGGAGAAGATGAGCTTGAAAAGGCTTACAGAAAATGGTGTGTTCAGCATCGACTTGTCTTAAACCAAGCAAACGACTTATCTTCATCAATAGATGGCCTACAGGACACACTTACTTTGCCATCAATAGTAACCAACATCCGTGAAAAGCCCGAATGGTTGCCAGTTCCATACGCTATATTCAATCAACTTAAACAAGAGTTTGTTTCTGCTAGATTTCTCCTGTTTGAAGCAACGCGAGAGCAAGACTTGCCGTTGCATTTTTCCGATTATGGCATCATTTTGTACGACACACTCGACTACCGTTTTTATAGGCTATGGATTGAGAAACTAAAGATGGCTTTTCTCTCAGCACATACGATACTCGACAAAGTTGCCTATATTATTAATGAATATTGGGAAATAGGCCACCCGATTCATAAAGTTGATTTCAATTCAGTCTGGTTTTTCGGAAAAGGAAATCAACGTAAATTGATTGAAAAATTTACAGAATGCGATAATTGGCCACTGAGAGGTTTATTTTCATTAAGTCGGGACTTTTATTATCAAAAAAATGCAGATCGCCCTCTCGATCCAGAAGCTAAGCTTCTACATGATATTAGAAATCATATTGCTCATAAATATTTGCGTGTTCATGTAGATGATTTATATAACGCTGAGGACGATAGATCCTTGAATGGGCTAGAAATTAGCTTTCCAATAACAGAGATTGAACTTACAGCGCAAACGATTAAATTACTAAAATTGGTCCGCAGTACTTTAATTTATCTTACAGCAGCGGTGGCTCACGAAGAATCAAAGCGAACAGCGTCAATCTCCTCAGGAATGATTGCTCATATGCCAATAATCCAAGTCGAGGATATTTATCGAAACTAACAGCCTAAAGTCAATTCGTGCTCTGCAATGTTTGATAGTCCGCTAAAGCACTCGACCAGAATCGCCAAGCGTTTGTCCAGCGCCCACAGCTTTGCGCCGGATTCATTTCATCGTTCCCACGCTCCGCGTGGGAACGCAGCCTCGGACGCTCCAGCGTCCATCACCAAACATCGATCTCCATCAACCCCGCCAAGCCTTCATAGTTGGCGGCACTGGAATAACGCCAATGCTGCGGTAAGTTGACATAACCGCGCTTGACCGGGTTGGCGTGGATGTAGTCCAGCTTCTGCCGCATCATCGCTTCGTTCAAAATCATTTCGGCATGTACGCCCTCTTGCCAGAACTGGTATTCGCGATCCCGTTTATGTGCGGCTTTGGCAAAATGCAGGCGTTGCAACAGGCGCTCGGCTTTTTGCTGCTGGAGGTGGTCAATGATCCGGCGGGCGGTATACGCTTTGAAGCTGGCAGCGCATTTGTCGAGTTCCGGGGCTTGGGCGATAAAGTGCAGATGGTTTTCCAAAACCACGTAGCCGTAGAGTTTTAAACCTGCGTGTTGGCGTTGGTATTGCCAACTATCGAGGACGATTTGCACGGTTTCCGGGCGGGTAAACACGGCCAGCCATTCCACGACGGTGCAGGTCATGAAATGGGGTTTGTCGGCTTCGATGATGAGATAACGGCTTCTTCCCATGCTTTACCTTGATTCATAATGACGCCCGAGCGTCCGGGGCTGCATTCCCACGCGGAGCGTGGGAACGATGATAAATCACGCAGCCTTAGCTCGTAGCGTGCGGTGAGGTAACGAACCGCACGGAACATGTAAATCAATTCGTAGTCGGCGATATTCGATAAGCCACACCAAACCGCTCAGCCAGTTTCGCCAACCGCTTGTCCAACGTCCACAGCTTGGCGCCGGGCGTAATCAAAACCGAGGCTAGCAACTGCAAATCGATTAGTCCGCAACCCAAGCCATATAGCGCTTCACGTTCGATAAAGTCTTCCACTTCCTGCAAACCAGCTTGATTGCAATACCTTAATTGGCGGAGGTTGTTCAGAGTTTGAGTTCTCGGCGCGGGTGGCGCGCCAAAGGCCAATTCTGCAATGATCAGAGGGTGAATCAAGGCCGAATCGGAAAGCAGTAACCGAACCAAATCCTCGTTACGATTTTTGAAATGGGTTAACCCAAACCGAAGTATCGACCAATATCATGCGGACGAGTTGGTTTGGCCGCGTTCTCGGGGAATATCAGTCATCTCCGGTAGGCTCCCGCCCAAGGCAGCTAAGCGTTTGGCGGCCTGAACCCATACAAAGGTTTTCATCGCTTCCCGGAAGATTTCGGCTTTATCCATGTCCGGGTCGGCCATTTTCAGGGCTTTTGGTATAAGGTGTCGTCAATGGTTACGGTGGTCCGCATAGTATTTTCTCGATATAAATTATGATGGCTTGCTGTATCAAAATTTACTATGTGGATGCCTTAAATTCGGTACAACTTGACGAGCGGATTTTCCTCGGACAATGACTGGGTTAGGGATTGAAGGCGTTTGCTTTCGGCTTGGCAGGCTGTCCTGCGGGCCGCTCATCTAAGCTTGCGGGCTATTGGCCTTTTCATGCAACTGGATGTTGATCAACTTGATGGTCGCTAAAATCCCGGCAAACACCTGGTTGACGTGTACGCCGCGGGTTTTGCGCAGTTCGGTGCCGCAATCCCAGGTAATCACGCATTCGGTCAAAGCGCTGGTGTGGCCGCCTTTGGGGATGCGGATTTCGAAATCGGCCAGCGTCGGCAAGGTGTATTCGTAATGTTGCAATACCTTGCCGATGGCGTCGATAAAGGCGTCGAAACCGCCGCTGCCGGCCCCTGTGGTCTGGTGTTTCTCGCCTTTGACATCCACGCGGATACTGACCGTAGACGGCAAATCCAGACCGCTGTTGATCGAGCAAGCCAGTAATTTGATGTGCTGATAGCTCTTGCTTTCCAGCACGTCGGCGATGATGAACGGCAGGTCGTCGGTGGTAATGGTTTGTTTGGAATCGCCGATACTGACGATGCGCGCCAGCACCTTCTTCTGGTCTTCTTCCGACAGATCCAGCTCCAACTGCTCCAGATTTTTTTTCAACGAGGCTTTGCCGCTCATTTTGCCCAATGCATAACTGCGGATACGGGAAAAACGCTCAGGCCCCAACTTGGTTTTATACAAACCGCCTTTCTGGTCGCCATCGGCATGGATGCCGGCAGTTTGGGTGAACACGTCGGCACCGACGATGGGCGCATTGGCGGCGACGCGCTTGCCGGAGAAGTTTTCCACCATTTCGCTGATGCGCACTAAATGGCTCTCGTCCACGGACAATTCCATCGCCATTTTATCGCGCAGTACCACCGCCACTTCGGCGATGGAAGCATTGCCGGCCCGTTCGCCCAAGCAGTTGACAGTGCAATGCACCGCGCTGACGCCGGCCCGCACCGCCGCCATGACGTTGGCGGTCGCCAAACCGTAATCATTGTGCGGATGGAAATCGAATTGCAGCGTCGGGTAGCGCTGGCACATATCGCTAAAGCTGGCGAATACTTCGTCAGGCGCCATCACGCCCAAGGTATCTGGCAGCATGAAATGGCTGATCGGGGCCTGTTGCAAGCGTTCCATCAAACCGTAAACATAGTCCCGGCTATCCTTGTAACCATTCGACCAATCTTCCAGATAAACATTGATCTTCAAGCCTTGCTCGTGGGCATAGGTGATGGTTTGCAGCACATCGGCGCTGTGTTGCTCCAGGGTTTTGCCGAGCTGTTCGCGGCAATGTTTCTCGCTGCCCTTGGCTAGTAGGTTGATGACGCTACCGCCGGTCGATTTGATCCAATCGACGCTGCGGGTATGATCGACAAAGCCCAAGACTTCAACGCGCTCGGCAAAACCTTCGTGTCGTGCCCATTGATTGATCAGGCTGACGGCTTCTTTTTCGCCTTCCGAAACCCGCGCCGAAGCGACTTCTATGCGGTCAACGCGCAAAAACTGCAATAAAGCTTTGGCTATGCTGACTTTTTCCATCGGCGTAAACGCCACGCCCTGGGTTTGTTCGCCGTCGCGCAGCGTGGTATCCATTAACTGGATGTGTCTTGAATGGGTAGACATGATTTTTGTTGTTCTCGATGCGTCCTGTAGCGGTATCTGACCAAGTTAATGCGTAGACAGGGTAGAGCGATAGCGACACCCCGTGCATCTTCATTAAATGACCATTGTGCATAAGCTGGTCGCGCGGCTTATGAGCAATCTGATTGCTTATTCCGAAAGAGACTGAGCTATGCGTAACGTGCCATTTTCGCCTAAAACAGAATGAATTGGCAATTTGCGGCTAATTCCGAGGCTGCGAGCAGCGAAACTCAGGGGAGGGAAATCGGCACTCGCGTTCCTCGCTGGGAGCCGGCGAGTTCTGAACGGAACGATGATTAAACGACCGAAATTTTTTTGATAGTTAGGCGGAGTTTTTACATTCCGCCTATTTTTGCCGAACAATCGGAGTGGGTGTTTCCCGGTAAGCCCGACGGTTCAGCCTAAAAATGTGGTTACTCTTTAGTCCACTTAGCCGCTAATTGCGCGGAAAGTTGACCAAAATAAGTACCCACTACAATTGAGATTGAAATCACCAGCAAAGGATTGCTCAGCGATGCGCCGAACAAGACTTCTTGCGTCAACTTGTCTGGTGTTTGCAATAAGTACGCGAAGGTAGACGAATAGCCCAAAACGCTGGCGGGAATGGTTGCCAATTGCGGAAAATTGGCGGCCAGACACATCACCACGACTGCAAAAGTCACCGTAATGGCGGCCATTGCTGGAAAACCTAAGGCAGTGTCCGGCGAAATCCCGGTCAAGATAATCGCCGTTACCCAGGCCATGAATACGCCGAAAATCCCGCAGACGATAGTATTTTTTAAGGCTTCCTTGGTCGCACCCAAGAAAAAATAGGCTGCCCAGGCAATGGTGGCGGCCCAGATAAAGAACACGCCGTTGGCCGGTCCCACCGCCAAAAATGTGGCTACGCCCGCCAATACGCCGATGCTTAAAGAAAGTGCTGTAAGTTTGTCCATTATTGTCCCTCTGATATTACGCCTCATCGATAGTGATTTACTCGATGATGCATTGAGGCTGCCCTGCAAAACCGAAATCCATTTACGGCCAAGCAATCCCGCCTCGACCCATTTGAATGGTAGCAGAGAATAGCCTCCAGATACCAATCCTCGGCTGGTTTAAACGCATGCACTGTTATGGGGTTTGATCATTTCGACCAGCGGAAGTGTCAGGTAATGCGGGCGCGCAACCTGAACTATTTGGCTGCAAACCTCAAAACCGCCAGCATATTTAAGGGCTGGCGGCTAAGAGTATTTGCGAAGACAGACGTGCTTTAATTAAGACTCAGACAGACCGCGTAAAGATAACGCGCCGGCGGTAGCCGACAAAACCGAGCAGGGTTGAACCAAATAACCAAAAAGCGGCGGGCACAGGCACGGGAGCTGCGATGACTGTCCGCGCAAATTTTTCTGAGCAAGTTGAATCGGGTTGCGCTGCACATGCGGTGCTGGCGATTTCCAGGCTACCGTCGGCGTTAACAAAATCTTCCAAAATAGGATCTCCGTTCCCATCCAGAACCGGTGCACCGTTTTCATCTAATTTCGGAGCCCTAACCGTACCGTAAAAATATAGACTCAATCCCGCCGTATAAAACTCGTATTCGCCGGCTGCGGCTGCGCCATTTTTCGGGGTAAATTCGCCAAGCAAATACTCAACGCTATCGCCAGGGTTTAAGGCTATATTCTGCTTACTTAGGATACTGTTCGGGCTGGAGTCGAAATTGAATTCGTAAGGTCCGGAAGAGCAGCTATCGGCCAGAAATGTACCGGCACAACCAATAGAAGTACTCAAAGAAATACTATCCACGGTGATAAGTACGCCATTGTCTATGTATCTGCTTTGGCTAGTGTTTGAATCGTAATAAGTAAAGCTGCTTGGGTAGTTGGCCGGATTGATGCCAAACGGCGGGTTACCGCCACCTGTGCTGGAAAAAACCAAGGGATCCGATGTGGCGTCCAAACTTAGTTTCAACCAAATCGGAATGTTATCGGTCGCAACGACAGTGCCGGTAGGTTGAACAAACGACAGACTACCGCTGTAGGCCGCCTGAGCATTGGGTAGCCAAGCCAACGCCAACGTGGAAACAACAAATCGTAATTTAGACATAACGTATTTCTCCAATTTAAAAGCGCTTGAAAATCATTTTCCCAAGAGGTCTAAACCTTTAGTTTGATGACCAATTCAACCCGTCAATATCGTCGCTCTCATGCAGCAGGCAGTCCAGCGGTTCAAGTAGATTAGCGCCGCGGCAGGCGGCAACGAAGAATGCCGGGAATTTAAGGGCAAGCCAGTATTCTAGGCAGAGAGCAGACTACATGGGTCAGATCATAACAAAATATTGCCGGGTTTATATGACAATAACGCTGTATCGAATTAGCGGCAGCATGTCCGCCACATTCATCGAAATCCGGTCACGCATGGCTGGATTAGAACGCTTAAAGATTGGCCCCATTCGCGTTTTCATCGTTATGCGAAACAAGGCGTGTATCCTAAAACTTGGCGTGTTGACTGCGATTTATCGAGGTTAGCGGCTAGAAGATAACGCGAAGGATGCCAGCGTGTGGGGAAGTGGGTGGCTCGGTATCCGTAGCGCGTTTATCTGATTATAATTTCAGAGCAAAAATACGAAATCCACACACTCCTTCCTGCCCGCTGCAATCAAGCACCAGCGCGTATTTATTAAACAAACCGGGACGCTATTTATGAATTTGAATGAAAATGCCGTGATGCCTTCTTTAACCGCACAGAATCCGTTTACCGGCCGCATCGGTGAAGAGTACGATTTTCTCGGTATGATGTGTCCCAATGTCGTGGTGCTGACGCAAAAGCTCGGCGAGACAGTCGCCGCATGGCATCCCGGCAATAGCATACAGGGGCTTGAGATCGGCTGCGGCACAGGACTGAGCACGCTGTCCTTGCTTACTCAGCGCGAGGACCTGCATCTGCGCGCTTTCGATGCCTCAGCGGCAATGCTTACGCAGGCGCGCGCGAATTTGGCGGAGTATGTCGACAACGGTCGTGTCGAATTCATCGAGAGCGATGCGCTAGCCTTTTTACAGCAGCAACCGGACGCCAGCGTTGAGGTTGTGGCCTCGAATTATGCTATTCATAATTTTCTGAATGACTATCGGGATCAAGTCTTTGCCGAAATCTGGCGCGTGCTTAAACCGGGTGGATTGTTCGCAAACGGCGACCGCTTCGCTATCGATGATCCCGCGCGGCATTTGGCTTCCACGCAAGCCGACATTCGCCATTGGTTCAAGACCTTTGGGGAACTGCAGCGTTACGATCTTTTGGAAGACTGGGTGGTACATTTGCTGAGCGACGAATCACCGGACCACATCATGCATGTGCCAGCCGTCATATCCACCCTGCAATCTCTCGGATTCAGCGATGTGCATTCGCCTTATCGTGAAGGCGTGGACATGTTGATGACCGCGATAAAGCCGAAATTGGCTTAGTTTTTTTATCGGTCATTGTTTCCGTGCTCCGGCGCTGCGTATCGCTGGAGCACGGGAAAGATAACTGTTGGGGAGATTGAGTTCAAAGACAATTCAGAGCGCTCAGAAAGGCGCCCGATAACGAATTGGTAAAACACAGTCGGTTACGCCCAACACTTTAAATAAATGACGAAGGGAGCGGCTATGAACGAGAATGACAAGCTGAATTTGGCGGAAGTGATTCAAGAGCTGAGACAAAGTTTGGTGACGGCTTCGATGCATGGGGAGGCTGAAACCATCCGCTTTAACGTCAATAGCGTAGAAGTGGAATTGCAAATGGTGGTCGAAAAATCAGTCGGTGGAAAAGCTGGCGGTAAATTTAATTTCTGGGTGTTGGGCGGCATCGATGCTGAAGCGTCAGCCGCTTATAAAAGTGCAGCTACGCATAAGATCAAATTAAGTTTACAACCGGTGGATGTGAAGAATCCGGACCCGCAGACGGGTGAGCCCAGTAAACTATTGTTGTCAGGTGATGAATAACCGAGGCATTTAGCGGGGATTAATTATGGATACCAAGCTGATTGCAAAGATTCTGCCGACGAAAAAGGATGGCAAGCGCGCTATTGGCACTGGTTATCCCATCGCTGAGGGGTTGGTATTGACAGCACGCCACGTCGTTGTTTTTGATGAGCGTGATAAGGCGGTGCCTATTGCGATTGAATGGCCGGATTCAAAGCATGTCGATACGAATGTCACCGAAATTGTTTGGGGCAGCGATGAACACGACATGGCCATTCTCAGGTGCCAAACCCCACCAAACATGTCGCTTTCATCAGACCTATTGGCGTCACGCGATCCAAAAAGCCATGAACAGTGGAGCGGTTATGGCTATCCGGCTATCGGCAAGGAAGCTGGATCGGGATTGCGCGAAAAAATACCGGTGATGGGGGAGTTCTTTCCACCGAATGTCGCCACGCCTAAACTCACCATTTCCTGCAAAAGTGATGCTTTGGAGAAAGCCGGTTGGTGCGGATTATCGGGGGCGCCGGTATTTCACGGGCCGCAACTATTTGCGATTATCACCGCGACGCCCCAAAAGCGTGATGAATGTTTCACTGCTATTTCCATACCCTGGTTAATTCGAAATGACCAAGAATTCCAAGAAATAACGGGTATACAAGGCCAGATTCAAAAACATCAAAAATTCGTTGCCGAGCAGAAACGACAAATTAGCGATGTCTTGTCAAAAATGACCACGCAGGACGCTCTGTTCAAGCAAATTGCCGGTCAATTAAATTTGAATGTGGCGAATACTACCAATCAAAAATTAACAGACAAATTGCTGGAAGCCTTTAAGGAGGATGATTTAGCGGTTTTAGATGTGTTGCTCCGCGCCGGTGCCGATGCGTTCAAACAAGATTCCGGCGAGTTACTACGCCAGAATCTCAGGCAACTATTCTGTTTGTTTGCTGGCCTGATGGCCCCGGAATGCCAAGCAATCAAGCAGGCTTTGATTAACTTGCCGGTGCGCACCGCGATGGCGGCTGAATTGTCGCTGGCGGCGCTTTACGATACCAATCCCGAGTTCGTGAGAAATGACGGTAAAGTGCATGGCAGGCATACGATCAATGCTGCCGTGTTTACCCGTGAAACCGGTTGGAGCCAGACAGAGTTTATAAAAGACGCCACCGAAACCATTTACAAGGCAATTCACAAAGCGCCGCCGCCCGAGCCGATTGACGCCTTTGAGCTTGAGGCTTTGAATTCCACGATAAAACAGCGGCAAAATCGCTCCTTAAACCAACTGCATCGCCTGGAATTAAATCGGCGGGATACTAATTTGACTAACAACCCTTTGCTTGATGCCGCCAATTGCCAGGCTTTAATTGCCGCAGACTGCCTCCCGGATTTACCTATTGTTCACTATGGCGAAGCCGCAGCGGAAAAAGAAGCCAAGTTGAGTGCCAAAATCACAGAGCTCTTCAACATACTCGAAACCAGCCAACCAAGCACATGACAGCAACCACCCTCAAACATTTTCAAGCCGATAGCGTTATCGATTACGCGGACTGTGGTTCCTGGCGGCAAGGCCGTTATTTTCTGGATAAAGCCAGCGCTTATGCCCTGGAAATGGCCTTGGCGACCCGCCGGCCTTTGTTGGTTAAAGGTGAACCGGGGCTCGGCAAGAGCTACTTGGCGCGCGCGGCTGCGGCCAAACTCAAGCGCAAATTCATCGCCGAAGTCGTCAACATCAACACCGAAGGTCAGGATTTGCTCTGGCGTTACGATCCGGTCGCACGCCTCAACGACGCTCACGCCGGTATCAAAGATGATGACAAACTCAACCCCAAGCATTATCTCAATCCCGGTGTGCTGTGGTGGACCTTTGGCTGGGATAGTGCGGCCAAGCAATATAACGATGTCTGCCGTCATAAAGTCTACCGTCCGCAGATTTCCGACGACGGGGAACTGGACAACGGCATTGTTTTGCTCATCGACGAAATCGACAAAGCCGAACCTTCGTTGCCGAACGCACTATTAGAAGTGCTGGGTAACGGCGGCTTTGACGTACCGCTGTTGGGAGAAACCATCGGTAAGACACTGCAGACGGCAGACAAACAAGCTGCGCCGCCGCTAGTGATCATCACCAGCAACGACGAGCGTGAATTGCCGGCGGCGTTTATTCGGCGCTGTCTGGTGCTGCATTTGGCGGTGGATGATAAAAACCTTGAAACCTGGTTTTTGGAGCGCGCCAAGGTGCATTTCAATGATAGCCAGTGCAGTCACGCTATCAAACGCCTGGCGCTACAACAACTAATCGCCGACCGGCAGGAGGCTGAGCGCCACGGCACCATCAAGGCCGGCTTGGCGGAATACCTGGATTTATTGGCAGCGCTGGATGAAATGACTGATTCCTCAGTGCAAGGCCAAGAGCGGGATACTTATCAGCAATGCTTGCTGGCTGAGATCCAGCACTTTGTGTTGCGCAAAGCGTTGTAATGCCGATTCATACTCAGACCAGCCGCGGCGACTTACTGCGCTGGCTGCAGCGCTGTCAAACTCAGGACGAAAAATGCCTGGGCGCGACGATATTGGGTTACGAATGGTCTGCGCCAGTCACGATAAGCCATGAAATTGATTTTAAAGTTTCCCCTCGGGAGCCACCCGAAATAGACCCAGCCCCTGTTCCTACGCCGGCTAAATTCGCTCAGAAACGCCCGCAAGCATTGTTCTACGCCCTTGCTCATTATGAGCATTATGCCGATCCGCAACAGCTTGGCGACAACTTGCCGCCCGCGCTTCAAGGCGTTGAGCCGCTTTCCGACGCCGATTTGCAACCCTTTGCCAGCGGAGAACCGCTGCCGCATCAAGCCATCGTACCCGAAGCCCGTATGCGCGATTTTTTGCGGCAATCCATAAGCAATAGCTCGGGGCAGCGACTGGATATACCGCAGTTGGTCAAACGTATCGCCCGCCTGCAAACCTTGTATCATCTACCGCGCAAGCCACGAGTGCTGCCGGCCGGGCGGGTTTATGTCGTCCTCGATCTGAACAAACGCTTGCTGCCGTTCTGGTTGGACGCCCATCGTTTGTGTGAAAGTATCGTCCGTCAGTACGGCTTGAACGGCCTGGAAATTCGCGTGATTGACGATGACCCGCAAGGCGAATATTGGGATTGGTTTGATCAACAGCAACAGCAACAGCTTAAGCAGTGGCAAGCGCTCACCGCGCAAAGTGTGGTGTTCATCGTCAGCGACCTGGGGCAATTGGCTGAACAACACAGCCCGATACGCACGCGGTGGGACAGTTTTTTCCGGCAACTAAGCCGCAAAAACACTACGCCGATCGTGCTGGCACCCGTATCGGCGGCCCAGCAACAGCCCGAGCGCCTAAAAACCATCCGCCAAGTGTTGTGGAACAAACACGGCAAGCTCAAACCGGAAAAGATCGATCCGGATATCAAGGCCCACGCTGAGCATGTCCGCAAGGTCTTGGCATTGTTATCCGTCGCCGTACACGTCGAACCTGAGTTGCTGCGCGCCGTGCTAAGCTGTTTACCCGCTGAACAAGCCGATAGCGGCATCGAAGCGGCGGTGTATCAGCATGCCGATATGCAATGGGGTTATACCGCCATCAGCATGCGCCCGGAAAAACGGGCCGAGTATCAGGCCGAATTTAAACAGCTGGACGCCGGCTTGCAATATCAAGTCTTGAGTTTGCTCAAACGCCAGCATATCGGCCAGTTTCCGGCGATTTGGGCGGAGGAAGTCATCAACGCCTTGCCTTTGGTGGCTTTCCCGCTCGAACAATTGGCCGATGTCCAACAGGCGGAGGCTTTTATGCAACGCTTCGCCAAAACCCTGCAGGGTGCCCAGGCCGACAGCGGCATGACGCAATTTGCCCGGCGGCATTTAAACCGGTTAAGCGGTGAAGCGATTTGTCACTATAACGACCGCTATACCAGCGCGCTGTATGGACTGGCATACCGCGAGCAACTGCGGGCCGGCGCTCCGTTGCCTGCGGAATATGATGCAGAAGTCGTTCAGACTATCATTCGAGAGCCCACGCACCTTGCTCGATATGCGGTCTGGCAATATGGCGAAAGTATATGGTTAACGGGTGTTGACCAACGTCCGGCCGAGTTTGGTGGCGTGCAATTCAGTCAATTTATTGCAGTGCACGACAGCATTAGATTGATAACTAGAGAACTTGATAATGATCGCTGGAATATCGCGGAATCGTTCGTTAAATTGCCACTCGAAAATGAGCCGCTACAAATTATCCCTCGTTTGCAAGGCCAAATCCTGACGATTGATACTGGAATGAACCGATTGACGCTGATGCCTTTCCGAAAACCGAATTGGGCGGATAGCATTTTTTGTTCTGATGAAGGATTGATTGTCAGCCTGTTTTTTGCCGGTAAGCGTTACGAGTTGAGATCGTTGGTAGAAGGTGGCCTTCGGGTTAGTGCTGATGTACATACCTTTCATACGCAGCAAAGTTTCGGTTGGTTGATTAAAAATGATGACGGCCAGTCGCTTGGTTTTGATGAATACGGCCTCTACGCCGACCTCACCGTCAACCGGGTCACCCAGCGTTTCCGCTGGATCGAGCCGGGCACTTTTATGATGGGTTCGCCGGAAGACGAACCGGGACGCTACGACGACGAAACCCTGCATGCGGTCACCTTAACTCAAGGCTTCTGGCTGGCCGACACCGTCGTCACCCAGGCTTTCTGGCTGGCGGTGCTCGGCGGCGACAATCCTAGTTATTTCAAAAAGGATCCGCAAAACCCGGTAGATCAGATCAGTTGGGACGATGTCCAGCGGTTTATCGAACGTCTGAATACTCTGGTGCCCGGCTTGCGAGCCCAATTGCCGACCGAGGCGCAATGGGAATACGCCTGTCGAGCCGGCACGGCCACGCCGTTTGCATTCGGCGCCAAGATCACGCCGCAACAGGTCAACTATGAAGGAGACCGTCCCTATGCTGGCGGTGAACGAGGCTGGAGTTGGGACCGTGAAAAGACCGTTGCGGTGAAGTCGCTGCCGGTCAACCCGTGGGGGCTATACGAAATGCACGGCAACGTCTGGGAATGGTGTCGGGATGCGTGGCATGCTGATCTGGGCACTGCGGCCGTGGTCGATCCGTTAACGCCTGCGGATACCGACGCAAGCGGCGACCGCGTGTTGCGCGGCGGCTCTTGGCTCAGCTACGGTAGGGACGTGCGCTCAGCCATCCGTAACCGCCACGCGCAGGACTACCGCTACCTCAGCATCGGTTTTCGGCTTGCCCTAGGTCAATCTGAGCTCAGGCCAGCAACGGCAGGCGGAGCCGTAGAGCCGGTGACGGCCAGGGACACGCCCTGGCCAGACAGCGGGCGTCGCGGAGCCGCCGCCGGCCTGGTTGACGGCGAAGATGCCTAAATATTGGCGTAAGCTGGCCGAATGTCAAAAATGATGAAGTATCTTTTGCCAAAGACTAAACGCGAATTTTGCCGCTGATGTTTATCTGCCTGTAAATTATGAGCTCACCCTACCGCAATCACTTGTCGCCTCCGATGTTCCCCCTGGCTTGGGCCAGCGAATGGGGCGAGGATGGTTATGGCTTATGGCAGACTTTAATATTCAACAATGTCAGGCAAGTGTTTCGCTGGATTGAGCCGGGGACATTTTTGATGGGTTCCCCGGAGACTGAAACAGGACGCTACAACTACGAATACCGGCAGCGGGTGGACTTCGAATCAGGTTTTTGGCTGGCCGACACCGCTGTGACTCAAGCGCTTTGGTTGCAAGTTCATCCGGGTGATAATCCCAGCCGCCATCAGGAACATCGCGACTTTCCCGTGCATCGGGTGAGTTGGGACAATGCCCAAGCGTTTATTGCGCAGTTAAACGAGGCTATCCCTGGTTTTCAAGGCCGGCTACCTAGCGAAGCGGAATGGGAATACGCCTGTCGTAGCGGTAGCGATACGCCGTTCAATTTTGGTGAAACGATTGATTCGCAGCAAGCGAATTTTAACGGCGACTACCCCTATGCAAACGCGCCGAAGTGCGAATTTCGCGGTAAACCCGTGCCGGTAAAGAGTTTGCCCGCTAATGCCTGGGGGCTTTACGAGATGCACGGCAATGTTTGGGAGTGGTGCCAGGATGCTTGGCGAGAGAATTTCAGTGTCGGAAGCTCAGTTAGTACGCCGTTGTCTTGGGAATCCGCAACAGAACGAATTGCTCGCGGCGGCTCCTGGGATGCCGATGCGACCTTCGCCCGTTCCGCCTACCGATACCACTTCGATAAATCCCAACGCAGCGAATTCTTTGGATTTCGTTTGCTGGTTGATGGCTAGCTTCAATTTTAAAAGTTCTGACAAATACGGCTTACCGCAATGCGTCCGCTAAGCGACATACCTTAACCGGATTCTCCAGCTATATTTCGTGCTACGAATATTGCCTGACAAGGAAGGGCGTTAGTATGACGAGTCTAAATATTGCGGGATTGCTTCACCACGGCGTATGGCGCTGTATTGGCTATCTGGCATTCAGCCGAATAAGAGTCGTCGGCAAAGAGCGGCTAACGTTAGTCGGCCCTGTCGTGTTTGTAGCCACTCACCGCAATGGCGCACTCGATGCCGCACCGTATTCGCTGGCTGTTCCTTTGGCCATGCCGATGGTATCGGCGCAGCTGCAGCGCTTACCGTTGGGCAGATTTTTGTTCCGTGGTATCGCGGTAGCCCGTGCCAAGGATAAGGCTCGCGGCATTAAGGCCGATAACGGCAAAGCCTTGGCGGAATGTATAGAGTTACTGACAGTGGGTGGACAACTCTTCATCATGCCGGAAGGCACCAGTTCGCTCGGTTGCCGACATTTACCGTTTAATCGTGGTGCCGCGCGTATCGTAGCCCAAGCCATGGCTGCTGGAGTCAGGCCCATTATCCAGCCCTTGGCTGTTCACTATGAAGACCCTACTCGCTGGCAAAGCCGTGTTGAGGTTTTGATAGGTGAACCCATCATTCCACAAAATGTCGACGAGATAGCGATACACCAGTCGATTACCGATGGCCTGGAGGCTGTTGGGGCTAATTTTGTCGATACCGAAGCTCAGCAAACGGCAGAAAAATTGGCTTATGCCCGTATTTTAAGTACCGATCTTTCTTACGCTGAACACTTAAAAAAACTCGAGGGGCAGATTGCGCCTGCTTTATCCGAGTCGCTAAGGCAGTTGGAGGCAGTTGCCAAGGATAAAGGTCTTTTTCTTCATCAAGGCCTTCCTTTAATACCGCTCCGGTTGTGGCAGCGGGATTTAGTTAAATGGTTACTGCTGGCGCCTGTCATCGGGTGTTTCAGCATATTGAATTTCCCGGTACTGGCTGCTGGGCATATCGCTAGTCAGCTTCTGCCGGACGAGCCGAATGTCATTGCCTTTTGGCGCATGGTCGTCGGTTTGCCGGTAGGATTATTTTGGGTCGTGACCGTTTGCGCGGGTTTGTTTTTATTAGCCGGGCCGAGTTGGTTTGTTCTTTACGGCGCGATCAGCACCGTTGGCCTATTGGCTTGGTACCGATTCCGTAAATTGACGGTAGCACTCGGTAACGCGGTTTTTCATCCTGAGGTGAGGGCGGTATTGGTAACAACCTATCGGAATTTGGCGGAGCGGAAAGCACATGAATAAACTTCTCGACCCGCCCTTACGCTATTTCAGTATCTATCTGGGCGCCGTTTCAGCCATAGAAATCGCGCACCTGACGGTTTGGAGTCTATTGTTTTGTCCAATGCTGGCCGGCATGGCGGGGTTGGCACGCAGGTATTCCAGGCAACGCAGTTGGGGGTTATTGGCGGCCATTTGCGTCAGTCTGGCGGTTGGTATGAATGTGTCGTATCAAGCCATGGCCGGGGCGATCCCCGCTGTCAGGAGCGTACGCTTCGATGCCCAGTTATTGGCATTGGATAGGTTATTGATAGGCGAAACGCCGTCGGTATGGTTGGAACAATGGATTAGCCCGCCGCTCACCGAGCTAATGAGCGCTTGCTACTTGTTATTGATGCCATTATTGCTGGTCAGCCTGCTGCGTTATTTTTTCCGGCGCCGGGAGTTGCTCGGGGAATTTTACACCGGCCTATTCGCGGTTTACGGTTTGGGGTTTCTCGGTTATCTGCTGGTACCGGCTGCGGGGCCTTGGCTGGCCTATCCGGAGTTGTTCAACGTGAAATTCAGCGGCGGCGCGGTAACTGCATTTAATCAAGCGATGGTTGAGCAGGGCAGTAATAAAGTCGATGTCTGGCCGAGTCTACATGTTGCGGTGACGCTCTATATACTGGGATTTGCCGGACGGCATCATCGCCTTGAGTTTTGGGTGTTGTTATTGCCGATATTGGGTTTATGGATCGCTACTTTTTATTTGCGTTATCACTATTTTGTCGATGTCCTCAGCGGCTTGGCGTTGGCCGGCTTTGGTTTGTACGAAGCTCGCCGTCATGCCGATCACCCTGCCATAAACCCCAGCAAGAAGGATACTTATGCCAACGCTGTTTGATTTTTATCATCCGTCTGCTCTCGATTCCGCCATATCCGGCGGTAAAGGCGCCAACCTTGCCCGCTTGACTCAGGGAGGGTTTGCGGTACCACCAGGCTTTGTGTTGCCGCCGGAGGGTTATTACTCGTTCATTGAGCAATACGATGCATTGCCGGATTTGCTTCAGAATTTGCCTATAGACGAACCCCTGGCCTTGGAACAGGCGTGCACACGTATATGCGAGCAGCTGATCCAGCTACCGGTGCCAGAAAGCTTGAAGCAGGCAATTGCGGAGATGTTGGCTGAGTTTCCGGGCGACACGGCATTCTCCGTGCGTAGCTCCGCCACTGCCGAGGACTTGGGCGGCGCCGCATTCGCCGGGCAGCACGAAACGTATCTGAATTGCATGGGCATCGACGACATTGTATCGCGCATCAGGGATTGCTGGGTGTCGCTGTGGAGTGCCCGCGCCATAGCTTACCGCTTGCAGGCCGGCATCGGCTTGTCTAACACCGCGATGGCGGTGGTGGTGCAAAAAATGGCCTTCAATCGGGTCGCCGGCGTGGGGTTTTGCATCAATCCGGTTACCGGCGATCCTGCGCAGCAATCGGTGGATGCCAATTTTGGCTTGGGTGAATCGGTGGTGGGCGGTGAGCATCAAGTTGATCATTGGTTGCTGGATAAGTCGTCCGGGCGAGTATTGGATGCGGTTTTAGCCCATAAATCCTCATGCATCGTCGCCGACCGCACCGGTACGCGCAGCGAGAACTTGTCAGATGATCAAGCTAATTTACCTTGTCTCAGTGAACCTGAATTGGCTGAGTTATCCGATTTGATGCGCCGCGTCGAAAAGTTTTACGGTTATCCGCAGGATATAGAGTGGGGTTTTGAGGGTGAACAGTTATGGCTGTTGCAAGCACGGCCGATTACCCGTATCCCGCCGCGCTGGACCCGTGACGAATCCGCCGAGCGGTTTCCCTCGGTGATTACGCCGCTGGCTTGGGACTTGGTGGCGGAGGGTTTTCACCAATCGCTGTCGCATTCTTTCGAATTGATGGGCTTGCCGCCGTTTCACGGCAAGTGGTTCGCCTTGTTCGATAATTATGTATACGGCAATCAGAATGCCGTGGAAGTTTATGCCGAAGGCACTGCAAATTCCTTAAACGTGCGTTCAGTTGCCGAACTGCTGTCCGCTTTACCGACACTGCGCAAACGCTATGCCTGGGTGCAGGAGTTACCGATGACGTGGTCGCGCGATTTGGATCGCTATTTACTCGGTCTCGGCGAATTAATGGCCGAGCCGCTGACAGGACGCTCGATTCCCGAGTTGTGGGATTTTGTACTGCGGGTGAAGCAGCTGGGTGCAGAATATTTTCTTCCTAATATTGCCATTTCCATTACTCAGCGCACGCTTTACAAACTGGTGTACAGCATCGTCGGCGCGACCGTTGGCGAAACGGATGCACCGTCTACCTTTGATCGCTTGTTGGCGTACTGTGAAACCAAAACGGGTTTCGTCAATAAGGAACTGTACCGACTGGCACGGCGGATAGCCGAATGCCCCAAACTCGTACAAGCGTTGCGCACCCAAACGGGTCAGCAATTTCTGGCGTCCGGCGGATTTATACAAGAAGCAGGTATTGCGGCCGCTTTCCAGCGTTTTTTACAGGATCATGGGCATCGGGAAGTGGAGTTTGATCCCTATCATCCGACCTGGTTGGAAGCGCCATGGCTGGTGATTGAAAATCTGAAAATGATGTTGGACTCGGCCCTGGAAGACCCTGCCGAAAAAGAACGTACTCTGAAAATCCGGATGTTGGAAACCGAGCGGCAATTGATAGTCGGATTGCCGGAGGATTTGCGGTTTCCTGTGCAGGAGTTGTTGCGCTTGACGCGGGTTTATACCGCATTGGACGACATAGAACATTACCAAACAACACGGCTGACATTGCCGTTCCGCAAGGGTTTACGAGCCTTGGGTGTCGCCTTGCAGGCGAGGGGCATCATTACGGAAGCGATGGATGTGTTCTTTGCCCGAGCCGAACAGCTCTCGGAAACAATCCGCCTCAACGACGCCGCGTCGTGGCGTTGTTTGGCGGATAGCATAGTCCGGGAAAAACAGGCTTATCAAAACCATAGGCGGCATTCACCGGAATGGGAATTGGGTAAGTCACAAGCCTGTTCCGCTAAAGACGGGGATTTTGTTGGTTTGCCCGGTAGCCCCGGCGTTGCCAGCGGCGTGGTTTTTAAGGTGTTGTCGCAGGACGATTTCGCCGATTTTCCCGCCAACGCGGTACTGGTTGCTCGTACCACCAATCCCGCCTGGACGCCTTTATTTTATAAGGCGGCGGCTGTGATCACGGAAAGCGGCGGACCTTTGTCGCATGGCGCAGTGACTGCGCGAGAGGTGGGGTTACCCGCAGTAATGAGCGTCAGAGGTGTGCTGGATGCTTTGACGAACGGCGACAAAGTCACAGTCGATGGTACCGCGGGCCGAGTAAGACTGGATTGAAGCAAGTCTTCGTAAGCAGGTCGGTCGGTCCGCTTTGCAAAAATTCGGGACACCACCGGTTTTTGCCATACCCGCAAGATTCAGCGCTTTGCGCGCAAGCCTATTAGAGTTGTGAGCTAGGCTTTTCCGGATTCGCGCAAGCTTATTGGCCTGGCGGGCAAGGCTTTTTTCCTTGTGCGCAAACCATTGAAGCTAGCGCGCGAACCAAATAAGGTGGCGGTTTGACCTCAAGGCCTTGCGCTTAAGCCATTTCGGTTTGCGTTTATTGCAAATCGCCTTGCCCGCGAGCCGATTTACCTTGCGGGCAAGGCTTTGAAAGTGGCGAGCGACTCTAATAAGCTTGCGGCTTTAGCGGGAAGGCTTGCGCGCTATGCTTTTATCTATTCCGCCAAGGGATAAAGCTTAGGCGGTAAGCCGGAATGCCTTGCCGGGCAATCATTATGCTTATCTTGCTTAGCCGGTAGGCTGGGTGGCTTGGGTTTTGGCCTTGGCGCCGCGATTAAACCGAACAGACATCGCCTGCCGCAGCGTTTCCAAGTCCGCGCCCTTGCCGGCGATTTTCAACGAGGCGTAAGCATCAAGGCTAAAACTATAAATGTCGCTGCCTAGCGCCATGTCGGTATCTTCGCCTCTGCTCATTAAATCACGCAGGCGATGCAGGCGAGGGCGGAGTTTATCGAGCGTCACCAGATCGGCTTGCGCTTCGACGACATCGAGACCTGGCGGAATGGCATGCGTGTTTTGGGTGGCCACCGTCAGCGTCTGGCGGCAGAAAGCTTCGGTTTTATCGCCCATCTTCAGGATAGTGCGGCGCTCTTACGGGGTTAAGACCAGGAAGCCGGCGAAGCGGTCTTCCAATATCTTTAACGCAGCGTCTATGTCGGTCAGATCATTATCGGATAGGCTTAAAGAAATCAGATTTTGACTCATGTTTATCTCCTTTTAGCGTGGCTGATAGTGCGGATGGCGGGGTGTGGTCCGCAGAAGAAAAGCGTAGGCCATTCTTGGGGGCGCGCGTGATTTTGTTTGCTAGAATCTGGGCTGGTTTTGGTTGATTCTCTGTTGGATTCTGGTTTCCAAGCTCTGGCTTGGAAACTCAATCTTGGAAGCTATTGCTTCCCGGCAAATAAAGAAAGCTAGAGCTTTCGAGCCTCAGTTACCAAGCTGGAGCTTGGTAACCAGTGGGAAACGTTCTATCTATCACAATGGCTGATTGCTTTTAAAAACAACTAAAAAAGGCATTATTGAACACGATGAAATACAGAGGCTTATCAAGTAATGAAGGTTAATATTATTATATTGGGTTTAATCGCCATAGCCATTAGTGGGTTACTCGTGGCATCTAAACTTCAGCTTGAAGAGTCAATTGTCAGTGCGCGATACGAGATGCTTGCTTGTGAAGGCTGCTATCATTTGACCGTCGAGAAAAGCAAAGGAGGCGAGCTAGATGGCGAGACGATTATTCCTGTGTCGAGTAAGGTAAATATCGCGCAGTTAATCGATAGCATTGCCATAACAAAAGAACCGCTATGTTTTCGTGGCAAACTATATCGATTCAACTGGAATTTGTTCGGTATTGATCCTGATGGAAAGCGATTTGAAGTGATCGAAAAACTAAACCCAATAATTTGCGCTGGCTTTTAGTATTTAGGGCCGTAGGGCGGATAAGCAAAGCGTCATCCGCCGACAATCCGTCAATTATCCGGTTCGCCCACTTCGAAGGATGCCAAATCTAACCCCGCCCAATTTAATGGATAAATATCCTTCTTGACCAAGCGGTGAAAACTTGAATACGGCCAATCTTTAACCGCTGTCGCCCAACCATGCTTGACCGGATTATGATGAATATAATCCATATGTGCCGAATAGTCGGAGTCATCGATAATGGTATGCTCCCAAAAACGGCGTTGCCATATGCCGCGTTCGTGGCGTTTTATTCCGGTTGCTGAACGATATTCGGTTTTAGGGATTGCTTTCGAGAAGGCTTTTTTATAGCTCGCTATCGGTTGGAATATAGATCGTCACCGGCCGGTAATGTCCAAATCGCATGCATATGATCAGGCAAAACCACCCAAGCATCGATATACCCATAGGGCACAAGTAAAATGGCTGCTTTTCCCGTACCACTCGTACCGCTTCCCGTAACGCTACAATATGGTCGATCAACAGCATCGATTTCCGTTCGAGCAGGTTAACGGTGAAAAAATAGGTGCCGCCGGGAATGCGATTGCGTCGATAGTTTGGCATGAAAAGAGTTTAACCCATTTGGCGGATGACGCTACGCTTATCCGCCCTACAGCCACCTTGAAATTGTGAACAAACTGTCGGGATCCATGGGCTAATGTAAAGGCTAAATTAGTCGCTCACCAGAAATCGGGGGCTGTCCGCAACGGGTCGATTGCGACAATTTGCTACTTCCAAAAGCCGTGATTCGCTTATGGCGTAATCTTATCGGAATCGGTGGCTGGTAGAAGGAAATACGCGATTTATTGGGTTTAATCTCGGTAGGTTAAGGCGAAGATTGGATTTTTCTAAGCCCTCACAGTGCGACTTCCGATCAAGACCACGTTCACTCCGATAAAAATCCAATCAAACTTTGAATACCGGATGTTGGCCAAAGAATAGGCGCGTAGCGGAGCTGCGCTAGGCCCGTGATCCAGCTAGTTGATTTTTCGGATTCGTGGCCGCGAGTATATGTTAGGGGAGTAGCTGAGATTAAGCGAAAATTCCGATTCGCAATGAGTCGGCTAATAGTAAGATACGGCTTGGTTTTATAGATCTACCGTTACCTATGCCTCCACGTCCAATCGACCCTAACACCCTAGCGGCTGCGCGGCTTTTCTCTGATCGTACGGCTGGCCAGTTCCGTTTAGTCGGAGCGTTGCTGTTCGGCAGTCGGGCGCGTGGTGATTATCAGCCGCAAAGCGACACCGACGTGGCGGTGTTGTTATCCGGTGCGCCCGGTCCATTCCTGGAAACCAAGCTAGCTTTGGCGGACATTGCCTACGATGTATTGCTGGAAACCGGGGTGTTGATCCAGCCCCTGCCTATCTGGCAATCCGAATGGGATTGCCCGGAAAGCTCCGCGCATCCGCGCTTATTGGAAAATGTTAAACGCGACGGTGTGCCGTTATGAATGCCTGCGAATTGTTGATTCTGGTTTCCAAGCTCTCGTATGGAACCTAAATATTGGAAGCTATTGCTTCCTGGCTAATAAGAAAGCTGGAGCTTTCGAGCCTCGGTTACCAAGCTGGAGCTTGGTAACCAGTGGAATATGTGGCAAAACTTTACAGCCCGGAGCCAAGTTAATTCTCCCAAGTCAAATGTAAACCCGCCCCGTCTGCCCTTATAATGCAGGGCTTTTATCAGATTCTCCGTCCTCATGTCTGTTGCTGACACCCTGAAACAACTCGCCAAAAATCTCCAAAACTGCATGGGCACCGACCGCCACGGCTTGAAGCGCCAGCTCGACCGCTTACGCAGCGAGGCGAGTAAAGGAAAGGATGTGACCGGACAAGTGCAGCAAGTGGCGGATAAGATCGAGCGTTCGGTCGGGCGGTGCAATCAGCGCCGGGCTTCGGTGCCGGTGATTAATTACCCGGATTTGCCGGTCAGCGGCAAGAAGGACGAGATTGCCGAGCTGATTAAAAGCCACCAGGTCACCATCGTCTGCGGCGAGACCGGTTCCGGCAAGACCACGCAGTTGCCGAAGATATGTCTGGAAATCGGCCGTGGCTTAACCGGTTTGATCGGCCACACCCAGCCGCGCCGAATTGCTGCGCGCACCGTCGCCGACCGCATTGCCGAGGAACTGGGCCAGCCCATCGGTCAGGCGGTGGGTTACAAGGTGCGCTTCCATGACCAAACGCATCCCAATTCTCTGGTTAAACTGATGACCGACGGCATCCTGCTGGCCGAGTCGCAGAACGATCCTTACTTAAATCAATACGACACCATCATCATCGACGAGGCGCACGAGCGCAGCCTGAATATCGATTTTTTACTGGGTTATCTTCGCTGGTTGTTGCCAAAACGTCCCGATTTAAAAGTGGTGATTACCTCTGCGACCATCGACCCGGAGCGGTTTGCCAAGCATTTTAACGATGCGCCTATTGTCAACGTTTCCGGTCGTACCTATCCGGTGGATGTGCGTTACCGGCCCATCGAACTGATCGAGGAAGACGACGAAACTTCCGCCGATTTGCAGCAAGCCATTCTGGATGCGGTGGACGAGTTGTATCGGGATATGCGCGGCGATATTCTGATCTTTTTAAGTGGCGAGCACGAAATTCGCGAGACCACCGAGTCCTTGCGCAAGTCGCACAATAATACCCGCTACGAGGTGTTGCCGCTGTATTCCAAACTCAGCGTTTCCGAGCAGGAGCGGGTGTTCAAACCCAGCGGCAACAAGCCGCGCATCGTACTGGCCACCAACGTGGCGGAAACGTCCTTGACCGTGCCGGGTATCCGCTGCGTGATCGATTCGGGTCATGCCCGTATCAGTCGTTACAGTCACAAAAGTAAAATCCAACGCTTGCCTATCGAGCGTATCTCCCAAGCCAGCGCCAACCAAAGGGCAGGGCGCTGCGGGCGGGTGGCTGAGGGTATTTGCATCCGGCTGTATTCGAAAGAGGATTATCTGGCGCGGCCGGAATTTACCGAACCGGAAATCTTGCGCACCAATCTGTCGTCGGTGATTTTGCAGATGGCGGCCTTGAAGTTGGGCGACATCGAGGAGTTTCCGTTCGTCGAGCCGCCTGATGAAAAAATGGTGCGCGACGGCAAGACTTCGTTGTTCGAAGTCGATGCGCTGGATAAGCAGGGCAATCTCACGGAAACCGGCCGGCAGTTGGCGAAGATTCCGACCGACCCCAAACTGGCGCGCATGCTGCTGGCGGCCGCGCAATTGGGTTCGCTGCACGAGGTCGCGATCATCGTATCGGCTTTGAGCATTCAAGACCCACGCGACAAGCCGGCCGATAAGCTACCGCAGGCAGAAGCCAAACATGCCCAGTTCAAGGCCGAAGATTCGGACTTTTTGAGTTTGCTGAATCTGTGGAATGCCTTTGAAGAACAGAAAAAGCATTTGACCAACAGCAAGCTCCGCAAATACTGCCAGGACAATTTTTTGTCCTACATTCGTATGCGCGAATGGCACGATATTCATACTCAAATTATGCAGGTGGCGCGCGGCGATTTGGGTTTGAAAACTAGCGGCAATCCGGCTAATTACGAGCAAATCCACATGGCGCTGCTGCCGGGTTTGCTGTCCAACATCGGTTTCCGCCACGAACAATACGAATACTTGGGTGCGCGTGGCCTGAAGTTTTTCATTTTCCCTGGTTCCGGCCAGCACAAAGCGCGGCCGAAGTGGATCATGGCCGCCGAGCAAGTGGAGACCAGTAAGGTCTATGCCCGCACTGTGGCCAAGATCGAGCCGGAATGGATAGAAGCTGCCGCGCAGCACTTGGTTAAACGGAATTACTACGACCCGCATTGGGAAAAAAACGCCGGCCGCAGCGGGGTTTACGAGCGCACTCTATTGTACGGTTTGACCTTGCAGGCCAAGCGCAAAGTGCCCTACGAAAATGTCGATCCTAAAGCCGCGCGGGAGATGTTTATTCGCCACGCGCTGGTGAATCATGATTATCACAGCAATGCGCCGTTCTTTAAGGCCAACGAGGCCTTGCTGGAAGAGGTGGGTTACATCCAGCACAAGGGCCGTCGCGTCGATTTGGTGGAAGACGAGGAATGGCTGTATCAGTTTTACGATAAAAAGCTGCCGGCCGAGGTGGTCAGCGGCATTACCCTCGATCAATGGCGCAAGAAAGTTGAGCGCGATAATCCGAAGATTTTGTTTCTGACCAAGGAGGATTTGACCCGCCACGACGACGGCAAGATCAACGATTGGGACTTTCCGGATAGCAAGAAGGTTGGTGATTTAACTATCGAATTGCATTACCGCTTTGAACCCGGCCATGACGAAGATGGGGTTACAGCCATCGTGCCGGTGCATCAGCTCAATCAAATCCGCCAAGCACCCTTCGATTGGTTGGTGCCTGGGATGCTGGAAGAAAAAGTCACGGCGTTGATCAAATCGCTACCTAAGCATCTGCGTAAACATTTCGTACCTGTACCGAATACCGCCAAGGCTTGCCTGGAGATCGAGCCGGATTTTAAAGGCTCGTTGTTCGAGTGGTTGAGCGGGCGCTTGCGCAAGTTGACCGGCGAGTCGATACCCTTGAATGAATGGCAGCCGGATGTCTTGCCGGATCATTTGAAGATGAATTTCCGCATCGTTGACGATCATGGCCGGGCCTTGGGTTATGGCCGTAACCTGGCCAAGCTGCAAGCCGACTATGCCACCAAGGCTGGCGACAGTTTCGACAAGCTGGCGCAAGAGGAGATGAACCATACCGGCTGCATTGCCTGGGCCTTCGACGACTTGCCGGAGACCTGGCAGTTCATGCAAAAAGGCCAGACTTTTATCGGCTTTCCGGCTATTGTCGATGAAGGCGAAACGGTGGGGGTGAAGATCCTAGATACCCAGCACAAGGCCGATCTGGCGCATTTCGACGGTTTAACCAAATTGTTTCAATTGCAATGCCGCAAGGACGCGCAGTATTTGTTAAAAAACAGTGGGGTCCAGGCTACTTTGCAATTGGCCTATAACCAACTGCCCAAGCATCCGTTGTTGACAGAACGGCCGGGCGGCGATTTTAAGGAGGATCTACTATTCTTGATCTTTAACAGTGTGTTTGTTGCTGATAGTGCGATCCGCAGTCAACAGCAGTTCGAAGCAGCGTTGGCGGCCAAAAAGGCTACGCTGGTCACGGTTGGGAATCAGGTGGGCAAGCATGTCACGGAAATCATGGCAAACTATCAAACGGTAAGACAGCGATTGAAGCAGCCTGGCATCAGCCCAAATTTGCGGGAAGACTTGGAAAAACAACTGAGTTTGCTGCTGTTTAGTGGTTTCTTACGATATACGCCGTTGGCGCAGATACAAGCAATGCCGCGTTATTTAAAAGCCATTGAGTGTCGTCTGGATAAGCAAAAGCCCGATTCGGCGGACATCCAAGGTCTGCACAGGCTATCGCAACGCTTTTGGCAGCATGTCGAAAAGCAAATGAAGACTTTGGTGCCGATGCCGGAACGCGAAGCCTTCCGCTGGAGTTTGGAGGAATTGCGTGTGTCCTTGTTTGCGCAGCAACTGAAAACGGCTTATCCGGTTTCGGTGCAGCGTCTGGAAAAGACTTGGAACGAAAAGTTTTAATCAGCCTCTGATTTTTGTGCCCACTACAGAAGGAAGCCCAAGATGATACCCATTCGAGATTCGATACCTTGTAACATCAAGCCTTATGTGACCTGGGGCATCATGGCTATTTGCATAGCAGTGTACGTAGCGATGCTGTTTATGCCGGACGAAATGGGGCAGCACTTTGTTTACATGTACGGGATGGTGCCGATTCGCTATTCCAATCCGGATTGGGCTTATAGTTTTGGTTTGCCGCCGGATCATTATCTGTCGTTTTTTACCAATATGTTCCTGCACGGCGGTTTCCTGCACCTGTTGATGAACATGGTGTTTTTATGGATATTCGCCGACAACATCGAAGACTTGATGGGACATAAACGCTTTGCGGCGTTTTATGTGTTGTGCGGACTGTTGGCAACCTATGCGCAGTGGTATTTTTATCCCAAGATGGCGGTGCCGGTGGTGGGTGCATCCGGCGCCATCGCCGGCGTGTTGGGGGCGTATTTTTTTCGCTTCCCGCAAGCTACCGTAGTGATACTGGTTCCCATCCTGTTTTATCCGCTGTTTTTCCATGTGCCGGCGATAGCCTTTCTTGGATTCTGGGTGATTATCCAAATCGGCGATGTATTCACCGCAGCGGTTTTAGATAATGTCGCAGTAGATTCGGCCTGGTGGGCGCATCTGGGTGGTTTCGTTGCCGGCGCTTTGCTGCATCCGTTTTTTATCGAAAAGAAACCCGCGGCATATCAATTCCAGTCAGATGAATAGGCGTCCAAGCCACGGTTAGTCGGCAAAAAAGCAAGAAACAGTAGGGCTTTTATTTTATAATGCCGCCAGTTGGCTAACCGGCTGAAATGGCAACGAAAAACAAGTTCGTTGCCTGTGTTTGCAAAAGATTCTTCATTCATTCGAGACAAATTAACATGAAAAACCTTAATGTCGCATTGGTAAGACTGCTGCAGTTTGTGGTGTTCGCGCTGTTCACATTCATCGTATTGTTGTACTTCGGTACTTTGATTTTGTTGCCGCTGGATATAGTGGTGTTGATTACCAAAATGCTACATATGGTAGGTATCGGTACCTTGTTCGGTGCGATTGTTGCCGTGCCGGTAGTGGCTTACATGGGCAAAATCGTTTACAGCACACCGGGCTTGATTCAAATGATCGTCGAGAATGGCATCGATTTAGCCAATACCGGCAAGCAACGGGTTGAAGCGTTCAACAAAATTGCTGAAGCGGTTAAATAAACTGCTCCACGCAATCGTAAAAAGGGGCTTACGAGCCCCTTTTTTAAAAAAAAACATAGGAAAAAGCGAAATTAGTAAAGCAAGAAAGAACGACAGTAAAGAGAAAGAGGAATTAAACAAAGACGGCCCTACAAAGTACAAACAATTCAACGGTGAAAAGAAAACTGCCGAGTTCATCAGAACCATACAAAGTCATACAGACGTGAAATCGGCATCAAAGAACAGGGAAATCAAATAATTCAATATAAGCGAGGAGCAACCAAAAAAAAT
>Ga0123389_148642_pt1 | contig 33461 bp, 29 predicted proteins | sample T0HHNH4metaT_FD_89917 | JGI IMG/M metagenome (GOLD analysis project Ga0123389, IMG submission 89917) | Methane-oxidizing artificial microbial communities from Washington, USA to study methane cycling - T0-HHNH4 metaT (Metagenome... | ecosystem: Engineered > Modeled > Simulated communities...
ATTGACGTGGCTCGCGTTGCCAGCGGGTAGGTTGCTCGAGCGCATGAGTAATCATGCGCCTAGATGAATGACTGTCACGTGCAGCAATGCACGACAGAACCCGGCTTATCGGCCAGCTTCACTCTTTACTTGCCACTTTAGTGGCTTAGTAAATAGGGGAAGCCCTTCACGGGCTTTGTATCAATACGCTCCTTATTGTGTTGATGTGTTCCACGGACAAGCCATGAACTGGCTTTCTGTTATCACGGGTTGCCCGTTAAATTGTATTAATTTTCTCTTTCCATTTTCCGTAGCAACGGCAATTCAAATGCTTCTGTAAACATTCTAATATTCCACATTCACATAATTCGCTATGTTATTAATTTATAACGATTTTATATTTAGCACAAAAGTACGCTAAGTCATTGACATATAAAGAAAAAATACTAAAAAAAGGGCTTGCATTGCGCTTTTTTTTTATCTATAGTGCATATTAGTGGGGAAAAGTGGGTTTTTGTGGGTATTTTCCCTTTAGGTGGCGGTTAATCAGGGTTTGGCGGCTGGATTTTAAAGGGAAATAACTGACGTATGTTTCGCGGGGCGACATCATTAAGTTTGGATGCTAAGAGCAGACTCGCTGTGCCTACAAAGCACAGGGATGCGTTGCAGCTTGAGTGCGCCGGAAACTTGGTGCTGACCGCGCATCCGCACCGCTGTTTGCTGCTGTATCCGCAGCCTGCGTGGGAGCCGATCCAGGCTAAGCTGATGGCGCTGTCTTCGTTTGACAGGAACTCCAGTGCCTTGCAGCGTTTGCTGGTGGGTTTTGCAGAAGACGTAACGATGGATAGTGCTGGCCGCGTGCTGGTTTCTCCTGCGCTGCGCGACTTTGCCGGCTTGGGTAAGGAAATTATGCTGGTAGGCCAGGGCAGCCACTTTGAATTGTGGAGTATGGAAGCCTGGCGTGGCCAGCTTGAACAGGTAATGCAGGGTGATGGTTTTACCATGCCTGCGGAATTAGAGGGATTTTCGCTGTGACTAAGGGCGTGAAAAGCGCGCCCACCAAAGCATTATTGTCTTCAAAAAAAGCACCTTCCAAAACAGCGGGTTTGGAAGGCGCAAGTGAATTAGAAAAGTATCCCTTAGAAGTGTCAGCATCAAGTTCAAAATTAGATTCAGAATCAGCAAGCCCGCACATCACAGTGTTGCTGGATGAGGCTGTTCACGCCTTGTCAGTAAAATCAAACGGTACTTATATTGACGGTACATTCGGCCGTGGCGGCCATTCCAGAAAAATCCTGTCGCAATTGGGGCCGCACGGGCGTCTGATCGCTTTTGACCGTGACCTGGCAGCGATCGAGTCCGGCAAGGCTATCAGCGACCCCCGGTTCAGCATCATGCATAGCCACTTTGCCTCCATGCAGGCCAGGCTGGCTGATATCGGCGTAACGGCGGTAGACGGCATTTTGCTGGACTTGGGCATTTCATCGCCGCAAATCGACGATGCAGAGCGCGGTTTCAGTTTCAGGTACGATGCGCCGTTGGATATGCGCATGGATCAAAGCAGTGGGCAGACAGCGGCAGATTTTCTTGGCAGTACAACAGAGCAGCAGTTAGCGGAGGTTATAAAAAATTATGGTGAAGAACGGTTTGCTAAGTCGATTGCAAGGGCGATTGTTAAGGAGCGCGATGACGGGCGCGCCATCACCACTACCGGGCAGCTTGCCCAGGTCGTGGCAAACACAGTCACGCGGTTTGAGCCAGGGCAAAACCCAGCCACGCGCACATTTCAGGCTTTACGGATTTTCGTCAATCAGGAGCTTGAGGAACTATCGTTAACCTTGCCGCAGTGCCTTGCCTTGCTTAAACCGCAAGGCAGGCTGGCGGTCATCAGTTTTCATTCGCTTGAAGACCGTATCGTGAAGCAGTATATCCGCGATCAGGAAAACCGCGATGACCTGCCATCCAATTTTCCGGTGCGTGCTGCTGATCTGCCTCAGCCAAGATTAATCAGTGTTGGCAAGGCTGTGAAGCCGGGCGCAAAGGAAGTGAAGCTCAATCCGCGTTCGCGCAGTGCCGTGCTGCGTGTGGCAGAGAGGACGTCGGTCGCATGACTCGCCTCAATCTCGTTTTGTTTTTTGCACTGATGTTCTCGGCACTGGGGCTGGTGAATGCGCAGCATAAGGCACGCAAGCTTTATATAGAGCTTGACCAGTTGAGCCAGGCAGAGACGCAATATAACCAGGAATACGGCCAGTGGCAGCTGGAGCAGAGCACGTGGGCAATGCATTCGCGCATTGAGCAGATTGCCGCACAGCAATTGCAGATGCAGGTGCCTGATGCCAAGAGGATCCAGATTGTCAACTTGGCTAAAAACGCTGCGCAGCAGCCGGTGCAAGCGGCACCTGCGCAAGTTAAGCCTGCGCAGGACAAAAACGAGAGCGAGGTCAGGTAGCCATGGCGATCCCGATGCCTCTCGTGATTGTGAAGTTCCCGGCATGGCGCCGTCGCCTGTTGCTGGTGATGGTGCTGCTGGGTTTTGTTGCGCTGCTGGGCCGCAGCCTGTACCTGCAGAGCTTTCATAAGCGTTTCCTGCAGGAAAAAGGCGATGCGCGCTACAACCGCACCCTGGTACTGCCTTCGCAGCGCGGAAAGATCACGGACAGATACGGTGAGCTGCTGGCGATCAGTTCGCCGGTGGAGTCGGTATGGGCGAACCCTTCGGATGTAAAGATCGACGATAACCAGGCCAAAAAAATTGCCGGTTTGCTGGGCTTGAAAGTCGATGTGGTGAGCAAGAAGCTCGCAAACAGCGAGCGTGAATTCGTTTACCTGAAACGCCGCGTATCGCCTGAGCTGGCTGCTGAAGTCATGAAGCTCGGCGTCCCCGGGATTTACCTGCAGCGTGAATACAAGCGCTATTATCCAGCCGGCGAAGTGACCGCTCACCTTGTGGGCTTTACCGGTATTGATGACCAGGGTCAGGAAGGTTTTGAGCTCACCATGAACAAAACGCTTTCCGGCAAGAGCGGTAGCCGTAAAGTGATCAAAGACAGGGCCGGTCACATTATCGAAGACCTGGAAGCAGTCAAGGTTCCGCAGGATGGTCATGACGTGGTGCTTTCGATCGACCGCAGGATCCAGTATCTGGCGCATCGCGAGTTGGCCAAGGCCGTGGATAAATATAAGGCAAAAGCCGGCGCGGCCATTGTGCTGGATGCTAAGACCGGTGAAGTGCTGGCAATGGCAAATGTGCCGACTTACAACCCGAACAATCCGGTCAATATCCAGGGTAAGTCGCGCAACCGCGCCATTACCGATGTGTTTGAACCAGGTTCGACCATGAAAACGGTCACGGCAGCTGCAGCGCTGGAATCCGGTAAATACCAGCCGGACACCAAGATACAGACTGCGCCCGGCTATATGAGCATAGGCCCGGCCACCATTCACGATGCACATCCGCATGGCGTGCTGACTGTGGCAGAAGTGATACAGAAATCTTCGAATGTGGGTGCGGCAAAAATGGCGCTTTCGCTTGATCGCCAGTATATGTGGGGCGTATTCAACATGATCGGCTTCGGTGCAAAAACCCGCATCGGCTTTCCCGGTGAAGCCGCCGGCAGGCTGCGCGATTATAAGACCTGGCGTCCGATTGAGCAGGCGACCATGTCTTACGGCCATGGCATCAGCGTAACGCTATTGCAGCTGGCGCGGTCATATACCGTGTTTGCGAATGATGGCGAGTTGAAGCCGGTGTCGCTGCTCAAGCTGAAGGAAGCTCCGGTCGGCACGCAAGTGTTTACGGCCAGTACCGCGCATTATGTGAAAGACATGCTGGAAATGGTGGTGCTGCCGGGCGGTACCGCACTTAAAGCGCAGGTGGCGGGCTACAGGGTGGCCGGCAAGACCGGCACCACGCACAAACTCGGTGACCATGGCTATGAAAAAAGCAAGTATGTGGGCTCTTTTGTCGGTATGGCGCCAGCGTCGAATCCGCGCCTGATCATGGCGGTGATGATTGATGATCCAAGCAGCGGCGAATACTACGGCGGCACGGTGGCTGCGCCTGTATTCAGTGCCGTGATGGCGGATGCGCTGCGCATGCTGGCGATCCCGCAGGATGCGCCTAATGACAATGTCGTGATTCAGGGCGATGTTGCGGAAGTGCAGGAGAGTATATGACCGTACTCTCGACATTGAACCTGGAATTCAGCGCCATTACAGCAGACAGCCGCAAGGTGCAGCCTGGGGCGTTGTTCCTGGCTTATCCCGGCGTGCATAGCGATGGCCGCAATTATATTGCACAGGCCATTCAGGCTGGGGCTGCCGCAATTGCCTGGGAAAGCAGCGGTTTTGCATGGAATCCGGCTTGGAACATTGCAAACGCAGGCGTGCCGGGCCTGAAAGAGCAGGTGGGTGAGATCGCCGCCGAATACTACGGGCATCCATCACGGAAACTGAGCATGGTCGGCGTGACCGGGACTAACGGCAAGACTTCGGTTAGCCAGTGGATTGCACAGGCTTTGACGGCGCTCGGCCAGAAAACAGCCGTGATCGGCACCATAGGCAACGGTTTTGTGGATGCACAGCATGCAGCCAGCAACACTACGCCGGATGCGATTCTGCTGCAAGGCATGCTGGCGGATTTTGCTGCGCAGGGTGCCAGCGCGGTGGCGATGGAGGTGTCATCGCATGGCCTGCATCAGGGCAGGGTCAATAGCGTGGAGTTCGATGTAGCGGTGCTGACCAACCTGAGCCGTGATCACCTGGACTACCATGAAACCATGGAAGAATATGCGGCGGCCAAAGAGCTTCTGTTCACTTGGCCGGGTTTGCGCATGTCCGTCATCAATGCGGATGACGCTTTTGGCCGGCGCATTGCCGGCAAGCTGAATGCGCAGGCGAAGCCGCTGCTCACTTACGGCATCACTGAAGGCGATGTGCGTGCAACCAGCCTGCAACTGCATCAGCATGGCTTGAGCATGCAGGTCATTACGCCGCAGGGTGATGCGCTGGTCAATGCAGCGGTGCTTGGTCGTTTTAATGCCTATAACGTATTGGCGGTGCTGGCTGCCTTGCTGGCATTGAAAGTCGATTTGCAGGCGGCGGTAGCCGCCATTGCAAAAATCAGACCGGTACCGGGGCGCATGCAGCAATTTGGCGGTAGTGACAAGCCGTTGGTGGTTGTGGATTATGCACATACGCCGGATGCGCTGGAAAAAGTGCTGTCTACCCTGCGCGAGCAAACAACAGGTCAGCTGATCTGCGTATTCGGCTGCGGCGGTGACCGCGATCCCGGCAAGCGCCCGTTAATGGGTGCTGTGGCCGCACGTCTGGCAGATAGTGTGATCGTGACTTCAGATAACCCGCGCAGCGAAGATCCTGCCGCCATCATTGCGCAAGTAGTAGGCGGAATCGCTAAACCATACCTGGCCGAGCCGGACCGTGCAGCAGCAATCAGGCAGGCGGTGCAATCGGCACGCGGCGGCGACATTGTGCTGGTGGCTGGCAAAGGGCATGAAGACTATCAGGAAATTGCAGGCGTGAAAACGCCATTCAGCGACGCCGCTGAGGCACTGGCGGCGCTGCATGAATATAAGGCGAATACGATGATGCAATTGGCCGAGGCCGCAGATGTGCTGGATGCGAAGCTGCTGGGCGCTGATGTAGCGTTTGAGCGCGTAGGCAGTGATAGCCGCAGTATTGAAGCGGGGCAGTTATTCGTTGCGCTTAAAGGCGAACACTTTGACGGCAATGCATTTGCTGCCGAAGCCATCAATAAAGGCGCCGCAGCCGTGATGGTATCGGATGCGGCAACCGCCGCCCGGCCTGCGCTGCTGGTGAAAGACACGCGCCTGGCACTGGGCGAGCTTGCAAAATACTGGCGCGGCAAGTTCAGTGCGCCGGTCATCGGTATTACCGGCAGCAACGGCAAAACCACAACCAAGGAAATGCTCACGGCTATCCTGGCGGCGGCAACCGGTGATGCGGACAAAGTGCATGCCACCTACGGCAACCTGAATAATGACATTGGCCTGCCGCTGACGCTGCTCAAGATCAAGCTGCACCATCAATATGTGGTAGCAGAAATGGGCATGAACCACCTGGGCGAGATCGATTACCTGACGCACATCGCCAGGCCGAATGTGGCGGTGATTAACAACGCAAACACAGCGCATATCGGTGAGCTGGGCTCGCGTGAAAATATCGCGCGTGCCAAGGGTGAGATATTCGCCGGCCTGCAAGCCGGCGGTATCGCCGTGATCAACGCAGACAACGATTTTGCTGCGTACTGGCAAACCCTGAATACAGGCAGGAAAGTCGTGACATTTGGTTTGAAACAGCAGGCCGATGTAATGGCTGTTTATCAGGAACAGGCGGGTGTAAGCCGGGTCACCCTGACGACGCCGAACGGGCAAGTCAGTTTTGAACTGAAAGTGGAAGGCGTGCATAACATCAGCAATGCCCTGGCTGCGAGCGCCACCGCATACGCACTGGGCATCGGCAATGCCGATATTGCAAAAGGCCTGCAAAGCTTTGGCGGCGTTTATGGCCGGCTTGAGCGCAAGGTTGCGGTCAATGGCGCCGTCCTGATTGATGACACGTATAACGCGAACCCGGATTCGATGAAAGCCGCGATCGATGTGCTGGCGAAGCAGGCCGGCGAAAAGCTGCTGGTACTGGGCGACATGGGCGAGCTTGGCGCAGATGCGCAGAAAATGCATGCGGAAATCGGCGCTTATGCAAAAGCGGCCGGGCTGGCGGCATTGTATTGCCTGGGGCAGTCAAGCAAGGAGATGGTGAAGGCATTCGGCGCGGGTGCCCGGCACTTTGACTCACCGGAAGCGGTTGCCGCAGCAGTGCTGCCGCAACTGGATAAGAACAGCACGGTACTGGTAAAAGGGTCACGTTTCATGCGTATGGAGCGCGTGGTCAGTCTGCTGGTGGCAAAACAGGAAGTATAGGGAGAAAAATTATGTTACTTGAACTGGCAAGGTGGTTAGCACATGACGTCCGTGGCTTTAATGTATTCAATTACATTACATTGCGCGCTGTGCTCGCCACGCTTACGTCCCTGACGATCTCATTTGTTATGGGGCCGGCGCTGATCCGTAAGCTGACCTACTACAAGGTTGGCCAGTCAGTGCGCGATGACGGCCCGCAGACGCATCTGGTCAAAGCCGGCACACCTACCATGGGCGGTGCGCTGATTCTGATTTCAATCGCAATTTCCACTTTGCTGTGGGCAGACTTGAGCAACAGGTTTGTATGGGTGGTGCTGTTTACCACCCTCGGTTTCGGCATCATCGGCTGGGTGGATGACTGGCGCAAAGTGGTGCACCGTAACCCTAAAGGGTTGTCGGCCAAAGAAAAATACTTCTGGCAGTCTGTCGTTGGTTTCAGTGTGGCTGTGTTTCTGCAGCAGACTGCAACCGTGCCGGCTGAAACGACCCTGCTGATCCCATTCTTTAAAAGCCTGGTGATTCCGATGAGTGGCCTGGCCTTTATCGTGCTGACTTACCTGGTAGTGGTTGGCAGCAGCAATGCCGTGAACCTGACCGATGGCCTGGATGGCCTGGCCATCCTGCCCACGGTCATGGTGGCAGGCGCGCTGGCGATATTCGCTTACGTGACCGGCCACTTCTACTTTGCCAAGTATCTGTCCATTCCTTACGTACCGGGTGCCGGTGAGCTGATGGTGTTCTGCGCGGCTATGGTGGGTGCGGGCCTGGGTTTCCTGTGGTTTAACGCCTATCCGGCCGAAGTGTTCATGGGGGATGTAGGCGCACTGGCCCTGGGCGCTGCCCTGGGCATTGTGGCCGTGATCGTGCGCCAGGAAATCATTCTGTTCATCATGGGCGGCGTATTCGTGGTGGAGACATTCTCGGTGGCAATACAGGTGCTGTATTTTAAATACACTAAAAGCAAAACCGGTGTCGGCAAGCGCATTTTCCTGATGGCGCCGCTGCACCATCATTATGAGCAAAAAGGCTGGAAAGAGACACAGGTCGTTGTGCGTTTCTGGATCATCAGCATGATGCTGGTGCTGATCGGCCTGGCCAGCCTGAAGATTAGATAGGTAAAGATTTAAACATGACGATCGCGTTAAAAGATAAACAGGTATTGGTGCTGGGGCTGGGAGAGACAGGCCTGTCCGCATTGCGCTGGCTGCACGGCCATGGCGCACGTTTGTCTGTTGCCGATACACGCGATAACCCGCCAGGCGTAGCAGCGCTGACAGCAGAGTTTCCACAGGTGAAGCTGCATACAGGAGCCTTTGCTGCCGAGATGTTTGCAGGCGCCGAGCTGGTGGTTGCCAGTCCGGGCGTGCCCTTGAGCGAGCCTGAAGTGCAGGCGGCAATTCAGCGCGGCGTCCCTGTTGTCGGTGATGTCGAGCTGTTTGCACAATATCGCCCGGCTGATGCCAGGGTCATTGCCATTACCGGTGCCAACGGTAAAACCACGGTGACAACCCTGGTCGGTGAAATGTGCAAAGCGGCAGGCTTGAAAACGATCGTAGCCGGCAATATCGGCTTGCCGGTGCTGGATGCCTTGAGCATGGATGCGCCGGACGTCTATGTGCTGGAGCTTTCCAGCTTTCAGCTGGAAACCACCAGTAATTTAGTAGTGGATGCGGCAACCATGCTCAACCTGTCTGAAGACCACATGGACAGGTATGCCGGCATGCAGGACTATGCAATCGCGAAAGCGCGTATTTTCTATAATGCCAGGCTGCAGGTGCTGAACCGTGACGATGCCTGGAGCATGCTGATGGCGCGCACTAAACTGCCGCAGGTGACGTTCGGCCTCGATGCAGGCGAAGACGAATGCAGTTATGGCTTGAGAGATATAGAAGGTGAAACCTGGCTGTGCTGCGGTGAGCATGAGCTCATGAATATGCGCGACCTCAAGATCAGCGGGCTGCATAACGCAGCGAACGCACTGGCGGCGATTGCACTGTGTCGCGGCATCGGTATGGATTATGTCCCTATCATCCAGACGCTTTATAACTTCAAAGGTTTGCCGCATCGCGTGGAGTGGGTGGCAGAGGTTGACGACGTTGATTACTTTGATGACTCCAAGGGCACCAATGTAGGCGCCACTTGTGCTGCGCTTTCCGGTCTGTCGCAGAAAGTGGTGCTGATCGCGGGCGGCGACGGCAAGGGGCAGGACTTCTCGCCACTGAAACAGCCGGTTGCTGATAATGCCCGCGCAGTGGTACTGATCGGCCGCGATGCGGCATTGATCGAGGCGGAGCTGCTGGAAACCGGAGTGGCCCTGTATCATGCCGCAGACCTGCCGGAAGCGGTGAATATTGCCAGGAAACTGGCGCAGGCAGGCGATGCCGTATTGCTGTCACCGGCATGCGCCAGTTTTGATATGTTCAGGAATTATGTGCATCGCGCAGAAGTGTTTGTGGATGCGGTTAAACGTCTGGAGCAGAGACCATGATGGTAACCATGCTCAACCGTGACCGTATCAACGCGCCTAATTATGACCAGGGTTTATTGTGGGTCACGCTGATTTTATTGGGGATAGGCCTGGTAATGGTCTATTCGGCATCCATTGCCATTGCTGAAGCCGATAAGGCTGTCGGCAATAACAGCAGCTATTACCTGGTGCGCCAGGCCATTTTCATGGTGGTGAGCCTGGGCGCAGCATTCGTCGCGTTCAATATCCCCGTGGCATGGTGGCAGAAAATGGCGCCTTACCTGTTCCTGGTAGGCCTGGCGCTGCTGGTGCTGGTGCTGGTGCCTGGCATTGGCCGCGTGGTCGGCGGCAGCCGTCGCTGGCTGTCCCTGTTTGTGATCAACCTGCAGCCGTCAGAGTTCATGAAGCTGTTTGCCGCCATGTATGTGGCCGATTACACCGTGCGCAAGGCCGCGGTGATGGATAGCTTTAAAAAAGGCTTCATGCCCATGCTGTTTGTCATGCTGCTGGTAGGCGGCCTGCTGCTCGCAGAGCCTGACTTCGGGGCATTTGCCGTCATTGCGGCGATCTCGATTTCCATTCTGTGGCTGGGCGGTATCAATGGCCGTATCTTCGGCGGTTTGATCGTGCTGCTCGTGATCGGTTTCATCTTCCTGATCTGGAGTTCTCCTTACCGCCTTGAACGCGTCATCGGCTTTATGGATCCATGGGCAGACCCCTATGGCAAGGGCTACCAGTTGTCGCACGCGCTGATTGCATTCGGCCGCGGCGAATGGCTGGGCGTAGGCCTGGGTGCCAGCGTGGAGAAACTGCTGTACCTGCCTGAGGCACATACTGACTTTTTACTGGCAGTGATCGCAGAAGAGCTCGGGTTTACGGGTGTGGTCACCGTGGTTGGCCTGTTTGCCTGGATCGTGCTGCGGGCATTCGGCATGGCGAAAGAAGCGATCGAGAATGAACGCTATTTTGCGGCTTTACTGGCACAGGGCCTGGGTGTGTGGATCGGTGTGCAGGGCATTATCAATATGGGCGTGAATATGGGGCTGCTGCCAACCAAAGGCCTGACGCTGCCTCTGCTCTCATTTGGCGGCAGCGGCATTCTGGCAAATTGCATTGCGATGGCGATATTGCTGCGCATCGACTTCGAGAATCGCAGGTTGCAGAAAGGTTTGCCGGTATGAGTAAACCAGTCACAAAAACCTTGATGGTGATGGCGGGCGGTACCGGTGGCCATGTCTATCCGGCCATGGCGGTGGCAGATCATTTGCAGGCCGAAGGCTGGCAGGTCGTATGGCTATGCACAGCCGGCGGTATGGAAAACCGCCTGATAGAAGGCAAGGGCTACAGCAAAGCCATGATCCATATGCAGGGAGTGCGCGGCAAAGGACTGCTGGGCTGGCTGCTGCTGCCGGTGAAACTAATCAAAGCCTTTAGCCAGAGCATGCATGCCATCAGGCAGCATCAGCCTGATGTGGTGCTGGGTATGGGGGGCTTTGCGGCCTTCCCGGGTGGGTTCATGGCGAAACTGCTGGGTAAGCCACTGGTGATACATGAACAGAATTCAGTCGCGGGTTTAACCAACAAGGTGCTGGCAAAAATCGCTGACCACGTGCTGGCGGCATTTCCTGCCGCATTCGGCGACAAGGCGATACTGGTAGGTAACCCGGTACGTGCGGATATTGCACATCTGGCGCCGCCGGAATCACGTTTTGCAGGGCGCGAAGATGCGCTGCGTATCTTGGTGGTTGGCGGCAGTCTGGGTGCGCATGCCTTGAACGAGGCGATTCCGCAGGCGCTGGCTAGGCTGCCGGCAGAACAGCGGCCGCAGGTGGTTCACCAGAGCGGCGTCAAGCATATCGATGCCTTGAAAAGCAATTATGCAAAAGCCGGTGTGGCTGTGGATGCACGTGCATTTATAGAGGATATGGCAGAAATGTATGCATGGGCGGATTTTGTGGTCTGCCGTTCTGGCGCGCTGACCGTGGCGGAAGTCTCGGCTGTAGGCCTTGGGGCGCTGATGGTGCCGTTTCCGTTTGCGGTGGATGACCACCAGACGACCAATGCCGCTTATCTGGCAGAGGCTGGCGCGGCGCTGCTGATAAAACAGGATGAGCTGAGTGTGGAAAAACTGGCTGGAATATTGGGCAGCCTCAGCCGCGAACAATGCCTGGATATGGCAAGAAAAGCACGTGCATTAGGCAAGCCGGAAGCGACTGCCAATGTGTCCGTGATCTGCAAGGAGGTAGCACGATGAAACATAAAGTGAAAAATGTGCATTTCGTGGGTATCGGCGGCTCCGGTATGAGCGGCATTGCAGAAGTGCTGATCAATCTGGACTTCAGCGTGTCCGGTTCAGACCTGGCTGCAAACGCCACCACCAGGCGTCTGGCAGGTTTCGGTGCAGCGATATACCAGGGGCATGCGGAAGCCAATGTAAAAGACGCGGATGTGGTCGTGGTGTCTTCAGCCGTCAATGAAGAGAACCCGGAAGTGAAAGCTGCCAGGGCGAAGAAGATACCGGTAGTGCCACGGGCATTGATGCTGGCAGAACTCATGCGTTTCAGGCAGGGCATTGCCGTGGCCGGGACACACGGCAAAACGACAACCACCAGCCTGATCGCGAGCATCCTGGCTGAGGCTGGCATGGATCCGACATTTGTGATCGGCGGCAAGCTGGAAGCCGCAAATGCAAATGCCAAGCTTGGTACGGGTGAATACATCGTGGCCGAGGCGGATGAATCGGACGCGTCATTCCTGCATCTGACACCGGTCATGGCGGTGGTGACGAATATTGACCAGGATCACATGGATACCTATGAGCACAGTTTCGAGAAACTCAAGAGTGCATTTGTAGAGTTTCTGCAGCAGCTGCCGTTCTGGGGCATGGCTGTGGTGTGTGTCGATGATGCCAATATCCGCGAGATCCTGCCGCGTGTCACCAAGCCTGTCATGACCTACGGCTTGAGCGAAGATGCCAGGATACGTGCAAAGGGCGTGCGTGCCGAAAACGGCAGGATGCATTTTACGGTGCAGCGTATTAATGGCGTGACGACTGAATTTGATGTGACCCTGAACCTGCCGGGCAATCATTATGTGCTGAATGCTTTGGCAGCGATCGCGATCGCCAGTGAGCTCAATGTGCCGGATGCGGCCATTATCAAGGCGCTCAGGGAGTTTAAGGGCGTAGGCAGGCGTTTCGAGCGTTATGGTGAAATCGCCGCAAAATCAGGCGGCACATTCACCCTGATCGATGACTACGGCCACCACCCGGTGGAAATGCAGGCCGTGATTGCAGCGGCACGCGGCGCGTTTCCGAACCGCCGCCTGGTGATGGCGTTTCAGCCGCATCGTTACACACGGACCCGCGACTGTTTTGAAGATTTTGTAAAAGTACTGTCCGGCGCCGATGTGGTGATGCTGACAGAAGTGTATTCCGCAGGCGAAGCGCCAATCGTTGCGGCAGATACGCGTTCGCTGATTCGCGCGATTCGCGTTGCAGGCAAGGTAGAGCCTATGTTTGTGGAAACCACGGATGAATTGCCGCAGGTGATACTGGATGTTGCACAGGATGCGGATGTAGTGATTGTAATGGGGGCAGGTTCTATCGGGCAGGTTGCCGCAAAAACCAGAGACCTGGCAAATTAGAGACTAGACAAAACAATGAAGCCGCATAACGGAAAATTACTGTTGAACGAACCCCTGGCACGCTATACCAGCTGGCGTGTGGGTGGTTGTGCCGATCAGTTTTACATTCCTGCCGGGCTGGATGATTTGTGTGCATTCCTGCAAAGCCTGGATGCCGGCGAACCGATCAATTTTATTGGGCTGGGCTCTAACCTGCTGGTGCGTGATGGCGGTGTGCGCGGCACGGTGGTGCTCATGCATAACGTGCTGACAGCACAACGTATGGATGGTGACCTGGTGTATGCCGAGGCCGGAGTGACCTGCGCAAAACTGGCAAAGTTCTGCGCAAAAGAGGCAAAACAGGGGGCTGAATTTTTTGCAGGCATCCCCGGTACATTAGGCGGTGCGCTGGCGATGAATGCGGGCTGTTATGGCAGCGAGACCTGGAATGTGGTGAAACGTGTGACTACCGTTAACCGGCGCGGTGAATTGAATACGCGTGATGCTGCCGAGTTTGTGCCGACTTACCGCCATATCGCAATGCCGGTGGCGGACGAGTGGTTTGTAGCGGCATGGCTGCAGCTGGCACAGGGCGATGCGCAGGAGGCGACACAGAAGATCAAGGCTTTGCTGGCGAAAAGGCTGGCTTCACAGCCTTTGAACCTGCCAAGTGCCGGGTCTACCTTCAGGAATCCGGAAGGGGATTATGCAGCGCGGCTGATTGAGGCAAGCGGCTTGAAAGGATACACCATAGGCGGTGCGCAGGTTTCGGAGAAACATGCCAATTTCATTGTGAATATCGGCGGTGCCACTGCACTGGATATTGAACTGTTGATTAAACATATGCGTGAAACCGTATTGCAGAAGCAGGGCGTGGCATTGCAGCAGGAAGTGAAAGTGCTTGGCGAGCTGAAAACAGGCGAGCAAGGGAAAAGTGAAATAGAGGTAAGGAAATGATGCGTAATTTTGGCAAAGTAGCCGTGTTGTTTGGCGGTAAATCCGGTGAGCGCGAGGTTTCACTGAAAAGCGGTTCAGCTGTGCTGGCGGCACTGCAAAGGCAGGGCGTCGATGCGCACGCTTTTGATCCGGCAACACGCCCGCTGCATGACCTGGAGGGTTTTGACCGTGCCATGATTTCATTGCATGGCCGTTTCGGTGAAGACGGAGCAATGCAGGGGGCGCTGGAATTACTTGGGATCCCTTATACCGGCAGTGGCGTTATGGCGTCGGCAATCGGCATGGATAAATGGCGTACCAAAATGATCTGGTCAGCGGCGGGTATCAGTACCCCGGCATTTGAACTGGTAAAGGCGGACTCGGATTTCGCTGCGATTGAAAAAAGGCTGGGCTTGCCTTTGTTTGTAAAACCGGCGAATGAAGGCTCCAGCATCGGTATCAGCAAGGTGAAACAGGCCGGTGGCTTGCAGGCGGCCTATGAACTGGCGGCAAAATCTGACCCGCTGGTGATCGCCGAGCAGTTTGTAGGCGGCGGTGAATACACCGTTGGCATACTCGGCGATAAAGCACTGCCGATCGTACGCATCGTGCCGAAAAATGAATTCTACGATTTTGAAGCGAAATACCTGCGTGACGATACTGAGTATCTATGCCCATGCGGTTTGAGCGCAGAAAAAGAAGCGCAGATCCAGCAGGAGGCATTGCAGGCTTTCAACGCAATCGGATGCAGGGGCTGGGGGCGCGTTGACTTTTTGATGGATGAAGCAGGCAGGCATTACTTTCTGGAGGTGAATACCAGCCCGGGCATGACAGACCATAGCCTGGTGCCGATGGCGGCAAAAGCCAGCGGCATCGGTTTTGATGAACTGGTGATACGTATATTGGAGCTTGCACATGTGGCATAAGCCCACATTATTGAATTGGATTGCCAACCTGCTGTTTGCGCTTAGCGTTGTGGTCATGCTGTACGCCGTACTTTACGTGGTCGTGCATCTGCCGATTTTCCCGCTGCGTGAAGTGAAGGTGGATGGGCAGCTCAATCATGTGAGCCGTGAACAGGTGCAGTTGATCGTAGCAAAACATTTGAAAGGTAATTTCTTTACGCTGGACCTGATCAAGGCGCGTGATGCATTTGAAAAGCTGCCATGGGCACGCAAGGTCAGCGTGCGCCGCCGCTGGCCGGATAAGCTGGAGGTGATGATAGAAGAGCATCAGGCTGTAGCGCGCTGGAGCACTGTCGCCCTCGTGAACCGGCAGGGCGAGCTGTTTCATGCTGCGTCCGGCAGCGACCTGCCGGTGTTTTATGGGCCAAGTGACGGGGTGATAGAAGTGGCTTCGCAATATGACGCATTTAACAAGGTGCTGAAAACGGCAAACCTGCAAGTCGTGACACTGGCGCTGACGCCAAGGCGTGCCTGGCAGATCACAACGAACAACGGCATCGTGGTTGAGCTGGGCCGTACGGACATGCAAGCGCGCCTGGAGAAGTTTGCCAAAGTTTATAACAGCACGATTGCGGGTTTGAATAAGAAAATCACTTATGCGGATTTACGTTACCCGAACGGGTTTGCGGTGCGTAGACCTACAGAAGGCGCGAAGTTGCCCCAGCCTGTTGCAGCAGGCCTGGCAATTAATGCAGTAAAAGGGGAAACCAAGCAGGCCAGTGGTAAAAGATTAATCGACACCAGCAGTAAGCAGACAAAGACCGTGACCTGATTCACGGAAGGGATGAATAATGAGCAGAATCAAAGAAGATCAGAATTTAATCGTGGGCCTGGATATAGGCACCTCTAAAATCGTCGCCATCGTGGCCGAATTGCAGCCGGAAGGCACGCTGAAAGTAATTGGCCTTGGCCAGCACGTTTCACGCGGCCTTAAAAAAGGCGTGGTGGTGAATATCGAATCCACCATGCAATCCATACAGCGCGCGCTGGAAGAAGCGGAGCTGATGGCGGATTGCAAAATCAACAATGTGTTTACCGGCATAGCCGGCAGCCATATCAAAAGCCTGAATTCACACGGCATGGTAAAGATCAAGGATGCAGAAGTTTCGCAGATGGATGTGGATCGCGTCGTCGAGACTGCGCGTGCCATAGCTTTGCCGGCTGACCAGCAGATACTGCATATCCTGACGCAGGAATTCATTATAGACGGCCAGGAAGACGTGCGTGAGCCCTTGGGCATGAGCGGCATGAAGCTGGAAGTGAAAGTGCATATCGTGACCGGTGCCGTTGCAGCCGCACAGAATATCGTGAAATGCATCAAGCGCTGCGGCATCGAGGTGAGTGACCTGATATTGCAGCCGCTGGCATCCAGCCTTGCCGTGCTGACGGAAGATGAAAAAGAGCTGGGCGTCTGCCTCGTGGACATCGGCGGCGGTACGACGGACATCGCCGTATTCAAGCAGGGGGCTATTCGCCATACGGCGGTAGTGCCGATTGCGGGTGACCAGATGACCAATGATGTGGCGGTGGCTTTCCGCACGCCTACGCAGGCAGCAGAAGAAATCAAGATCAAGCACGGTTGCGCATTGCGCCAGCTGGCTGATCCGCGCGAGATCGTGGAAGTGCCGGGTGTTGATGGCCGTGATCCGCGCCAGCTGTCGGTACAGACGCTGGCGGAAGTGCTGGAACCGCGCATCGTCGAGCTGTATGAGCTGGTGCTCAATGAACTGCGCCGCAGCGGCATGGAAGAAATGATCGCATCCGGCATCGTCATTACCGGCGGCTCAGCAATGATGCGCGGCATGGTGGAGCTGGGTGAGGAAATATTCCATATGCCGGTACGTTTAGGCATGCCGCGCTATGTCGGCGGTTTATCTGAAGTGATTAGCAACCCGCGCTATGCAACGGGCGTGGGACTGGTGCTGATGGGCAAGCAGCAGCTGGAGCGGCACTTGAGCGGACAGATGGAATCCAGTTCATTCGGCAGGATCATGGACAAGATGAAAAGCTGGTTCCAGGGCAATTTTTAGTAGTTAGCAAGTGTAAAGCAGTAAAAAAGAGTAATTCAGGCAGATGTAAATAAAGTCAAAAAGAGGAGGCACTAAAATGTTTGAGATTATGGAAAAAAATTCACAGGAAGCTGTGATTAAAGTCATCGGTGTAGGCGGTTGCGGCGGCAATGCGGTTGCACACATGATTGAAAAGAATGTGGGCGGCGTTGAATTTATCTGCGCCAACACCGATATGCAGGCTTTGAAAAAGAGCCAGGCCAAAACCGTGCTGCAGATCGGTGAGACGCTGACCCGTGGTCTGGGGGCGGGTGCCAAGCCTGAAGTCGGCCGTGAAGCCGCACTGGAAGACCGCGATGCCATCGCTGAATTGATCGACGGTGCCGATATGCTGTTTATCACGGCAGGCATGGGTGGCGGTACCGGTACCGGTGCAGCGCCTATCATTGCGCAGATTGCAAAGGAAATGGGTATCCTGACCGTAGCGGTAGTGACTAAACCTTTCTCTTTCGAAGGAAAACGCACTAAAGTCGCGACTGATGGTCTAGATGAATTATCCAAGTTCGTGGACTCGCTGATTGTGATTCCAAACGAAAAACTGATGGAAGTGCTGGGTGAAGACGTACCGTTCCTGGAAGCTTTCCGTGCTGCAAATGATGTGCTGCACAATGCAGTATCAGGCATTGCCGAGATTATCAATTGCGCCGGTACCGTGAACGTCGACTTTGCCGACGTGCGCACGGTGATGAGTGAAATGGGCATGGCGATGATGGGATCTGCCATGGCAACCGGTCCGGAGCGTGCACGTATCGCTGCTGAGCAGGCTGTAGCCAGCCCATTGCTGGAAGACGTCAACCTGGCCAATGCACGTGGCGTTCTGGTGAATATCACGACTTCAAGCTCTTTCAAGATGAAAGAGTACTACGACGTGATGAATACGATCAAAGCCTTCACCGCAGAAGACGCAACTGTGATTGTCGGTAACGTATTTGATGAAAACATGGGCGATGGCTTACGTGTAACGATGGTGGCAACAGGCCTGACCGGCACACAGCGCCGTCAGCAGAAACCAGAGCTGCGCGTGATGCCGCAACAAGTGGTGCGTGACGGTACGACTAACCAGCCGGTATTTGTCGGCAATGCTGCCGTGATCGAGGATGAGGCGCCGGCAGTATTTGGCACGAATAGCCGTCGGGCACAGGTTGAAGCGATGAAAATGTCCGGTGTGGAAGAGTATGATATTCCGGCATTTTTACGCAAACAGGCGGATTAATCACACGCCTGGAGCAAGCTTGCCGGTAGATGGTAACGGCTTGGCTAAAGCGGCTTTTAGCTAAATATGTTATTATTTGCTTGATTATTAAGATAAAAAGCTGACATGCAGAACAGCAGTTCTGCGTGTGTGGCACTGTCAGCGGAAGTTTCAGCCTGATTCGTGACCTTATCTTTGAAAGAGCAAGGCAGTTTGCAAGACCGACAAAAGGGCTTGGCCTTTAAAAGGTCATTTGGGATATTGATATAAGCATGTTAAAGCAACGTACATTGAAAAAAGCGATCAGCGCCACGGGCGTCGGGTTGCACAACGGCGAAAAGGTTACTCTTACCCTGCGCCCGGCTGCACCTGATACCGGTATTGTTTTCAAACGGGTGGATCTGCCTCTGCCCAATGAAATCATGGCGACCCCCGGCGCCGTGCACGATACAAGAATGTGCTCGGCGCTGGAAGCCAATGGCGCCCGCGTTGCGACTGTTGAACATATCATGTCGGCGCTGGCCGGCCTGGGTGTGGACAATGTTTATATCGATGTCGATGCTTCTGAAATCCCTATCATGGACGGAAGCTCCGGCCCTTTTGTCTTTCTGTTGCAGGAAGCAGGCATTACGGAACAGTCTGCCCCTAAAAAATTCATACGCGTCAAGAAAACCGTAGAAGTGGTTGAAGGCGACAAGTGGGTGCGTTTCGAGCCTTATCATGGTTTTAAGATAGACTTTACCATCGCATTCGATCATCCGGTTTTTGAGCAATCCGGTAATAATGTCAAAATTGATTTTGCCGCTGATTCGTATATCAAGGAAATCAGCCGTGCGCGAACTTTCGGTTTCATGCACGAGGTTGAATACCTGCGTTCCCATGGCCTGGCGCGCGGCGGCAGTCTGGAGAATGCAATCGTGCTGGATGAGTACCGCGTACTCAATGCCGATGGCCTGCGCTATGACGATGAGTTCGTGAAACATAAAGTGCTGGATGCTATTGGCGATCTTTATATGCTGGGGCATCCTGTGCTGGGTGCATTTTATGCCTATAAATCCGGTCACGCGCTGAATAACCAACTGCTGCGCGCATTGCTGCAAGATGAAACCGCGTGGGAATACACGACGTTTGAACAATTGCAGGATGCGCCTGATGCATTCCAGCCGCAGTCCGGGGCACTGGTGCCGGAACCGGTTTTTTAATAGCAGGGCTGGAACCTGACGGGCCCGCAAGGTGGGCGGGCAGTAGATTAAACAGTAAGCAAATTGCAATATTGAGAAAGGGGCGAATAAAGTGTTAATGATGCGCCTGACATTTGTTCTGCTAGTGATTGCCGCAATGGTGTTGCTAGGCTTGTATCTGCTGTTTGACGATCAAAAGTATCTGCAGTATTTCAAAAAGCTCATCAAATACTCGTTCTATCTAGCCATGGTGGCGGCGGTGCTCTTTGTGCTGCGGCGTATATTCTATGTTTAAGCCGGCCTCCAGTTTCATTCGCAAACACTTGCCGTCCAGCGCCGGGCTGGCGCTGGTGTTCCTGTCACTGTTTGCCGCACCGGCACTGGCGATGTCTGACCAGGCCCTGTTCCAGCACGCGCGTGAATCCTACAATGCAAAGAACGAGGCCGCGCTTGCCAGCGACCTGGCAGAACTGAATGCGCAGGAATATCTGCTGGCGCCTTATGCCGATTACTGGCTGATGCTGCTAAGGCTGGATAAAGCGGATAGTGCCGAGGTACAGGATTTTCTGGCTAAATACGGCAACTTCCCGTTTGCCGAACGCCTGCGCGGCGAGTGGCTGAAGAAGCTGGGTAAGCAGCAGGACTGGCAATCGTTTTTCGAGCAATACACCAACTATAAGCGTGAAGATATTGCCGTGCAGTGTTATGCCCTGTTGGGCAGAAGCATTGCTGAGGGCGTTGGTGCGGATATTGCGGCCCAGGCCAGGAAACTGTGGATGACGACTGCCGACCTGCCGGCCAGCTGCAATCCCCTGTTCGACAGCTTGCAGAAATCCGGGGCGCTTACGCAGGACGATCTCTGGGAAAGATTCAGGATGGCATTGCAGAATGGAAAATTGCCCCTGGCTAAAAGCATTGCAGGACGTATCGCTGATTTTGATGCAGCCGACCTTCAGCTGCTGGATATTGCAAACGGGACGCCCAAAGCTTTGCTCGATGATAAAGCCAAGGTTGTGAAAACGATCCGTAAAAAGACCGTGTCGACTAAAGTCAGCGCGTCGTTTAAAACCCGTGCCGGGATAGAGACCAACCTGTTCGCGGTTGACAGACTGGCACGCAGCAATGTGCCGGAAGCTGCTGCGGAACTGAAGCAGATGCAGTATAAATTCACTGCTGATGACCGTGCGTTCGCCTGGGGCCGGGTGGCCTACCACGCGGCACGTACACATCATCCGGGTGCGCTTGAATACTATGCCTTTGCAAAAAATACCAGCCTGGATAAAGAGCAGCTCGCATGGAAGGCACGTGCCGCGCTGCGTGCCCAGGATTGGGAGATGGTAGATGCAGTCATTTCCGCAATGCAGCCTGAACAGCAGCAGGAAGGCGGCTGGCGCTATTGGAAAGCGCGCGCGCTGCAAGAAAGGGGATTAAGCGTTGAGGCGAATAAAATCCTGGCGCCGTTATCAAGGGAGCGTCATTATTATGGCTGGCTGGCCGCGGAGGATATCGAGAGCAGCATTAGCAACGTGGAGCAGGAATACAAAGTGACGGATGCTGAAGTCACAGCGATTGCCAGCCAGCCGGCGATCAAACGGTCACTGGAACTGCAGAGGCTCGGGATGCGCTGGGAAGCAAAAGCGGAGTGGGTATGGGCAACCCGCAACTATGATGACAAGCAATTGCTGGCGGCATCGGCCTACGCCATGCGCCAGGAGTGGTATGACATTGCCATTACCACTGCTGATAATACGAAGCAGCTGCATGATTTCAATTTGCGCTATCCAACGCCTTATCGTGATTTGTTCCGCACGGCAGCAGAGAATGAAGGCGTGGATGAAGCCTGGGTTTATGGCCTGGCGCGCCAGGAAAGCCGCTTTATGCACTATGCAAAATCCGGTGTAGGTGCGGCCGGCCTGATGCAGATTATGCCTGCCACCGCAAAATGGGCAGCTAAACGCATGGGGCTGAATGGCTATAGTAATGACCTGATCCATGACCTCACGACTAACGTAGGCATCGGCACCTATTACATACGCTATACATTCGAAATGATGAATGGCCAGGCAGTCATGGCGACGGCCGCTTATAATGCAGGGCCCAGCCGTGCCAAGCGCTGGATGGCGAGTGAGCCCATGGAGGCCGCAATTTATATAGAAACGATCCCGTTTGCCGAAACGAGGAACTATGTGCAGAAAGTCATGGCCAACGCACAGATGTATGCGCCCAGGCTTGGGCGCTCCGTATCGAGCCTGAAGTCCCGTCTGGGCGTGATACCTGGAACAAACAAGCCGGAACTGGTCGTGGCCGAAACAGATGAAGAATAAACAGGCTCCCGTTGCGGAGCCTATGTAATAAAAATGAGGAAATTTAAAGGTTTAGCATGCAATTAAGAAAAATATGTGTATTAGGTGGTTCAGGTTTTGTTGGTAGCAGTGTTGTCGCTAAATTAGATCAGGCCGGATATTCAGTGACGGTGCTCACGCGCAGGCGCGACTCCGGCAAGCACCTGTTTCTGTTGCCTAATGTGAATGTTGTGGAGTGCGATGTGATGAATGACCGGGAGCTGGCTGCCGGAGTGGATGGCGCCGATGCCGTCGTTAACCTGATCGGGATACTGCATCAGGGCGGCGGTGCCAGCTTTGATGCGATACATCACCAGTTGCCGGCACGCCTCGCAAGAATCTGCGAGGCATCGGGTATCAAACGACTGGTGCAGATGAGCAGCCTGCAGGCTGACGCCAAAGCACCAAGTGAATACCTGCGTACAAAAGCCGCCGGCGAAGCCGCTTTGCTTGCCTTCGCACAAAAAATCAACATCACCATCTTCCGCCCATCTGTCATCTTTGGCCGTGGCGATCGTTTTATCAACCTGTTTGCTGCTTTGATCAGGTTTCTGCCGGTCGTGCTGCTGGCGAAACCGAATGCCAGGTTCCAGCCGGTATGGGTGGAGGACGTAGCCAGCTGTTTCGTGGCGAGTATCCGGGATACGCGCACCTACGGCCAGGTTTACGAACTGGCTGGGCCAAAAGTCTATAGCTTCCGGCAGTTGGTGCAGCAGGTAATGTCTGTGCTGGGCGTACAGCGTCCGTTGCTTGGTTTGTGCAATATGCTGTCCTATGCGCAGGCTTTTATGATGGAGCTGCTGCCAGTCAAATTGATGTCACGCGATAACGTACGCTCGATGGAAGTCGATAGCGTCAGCCAGCAGCCGTTTCCGGAGATTTTTGGCGTAGAGCCGGCAAGCATGGAAGTGGTTATCCCTGAATACCTGGTCGATGCTACTCAGCGCGGTAAATATGACCGTTTCAGAAGCTTTGCCGCGAGATAGCACGGGCAGGAATGATGCAAACCTATATCGTCGGTGGAGCTGTACGTGATGAGCTACTGGGCTTTGCGGTAAAGGATGAGGACTATGTGGTCGTCGGCAGTACGCCGGAGGCGATGCTGGCTGCCGGATTTAAACCGGTAGGGAAAGACTTCCCGGTTTTCCTGCATCCGGCAACCCGGGCTGAATATGCACTGGCACGTACTGAACGTAAAACCGCCAAGGGCTATAAGGGGTTTACGGTACATGCCTCGCCGGATGTGACGCTGGAGCAGGATCTGGCACGGCGTGACCTCACGATTAACGCCATTGCCAGAGCTGACGACGGCCGGTTGATCGATCCGTTCAACGGTGCTGCGGATATCCGGTCGAAAACGCTGCGCCATGTCAGTGATGCCTTTGCGGAAGACCCGGTCAGAATCTTGCGTGTTGCACGCTTTTCAGCGCGCCTGGTAGATTTCAGCGTGGCGCCCGAGACCATGGAGCTGATGCGGCAGATGGTTGAAGCCGGTGAGGTGGATGCGCTGGTGGCAGAGCGCGTCTGGCAGGAGCTGGCCAAAGGGCTGATGGAAGCCAAGCCGTCGCGTATGTTCGAAGTGCTGCGGGCGTGCGGCGCGCTGCAAAAGATACTGCCGGAGCTGGACAGGCTCTGGGGCGTGCCGCAACCGGAACAGCATCACCCGGAGATCGATACCGGCGTGCATGTGATGATGGTGGTTGATTATGCGGCGCAGCACAACTTTAGTTTGCCGATTCGTTTTGCGGCGCTGATGCATGACTTGGGCAAAGGCACTACGCCTACGGATATCCTGCCCAAACATATTGGCCATGAGCAGCGCAGTGCCAGCTTGCTTAAAGAGGTTTGTAAACGCTTGCGTGTGCCTAATGACTGCAAAGAGCTTGGCGTCATGGTGGCGAAGTTTCATGGCAAATTGCACCAAGCTTTGCAGATGCGGCCAGCGACCTTGTTGGAGTTTCTGGTGGAACTGGATGCTATTCGGCAGCCGGACAGGTTTAAAGATTTTTTGAAAGCGTGTGAAGCAGATTCGCGCGGACGAACTGGCTATGCAGATTGCAAAACACCGGCTGCTGACTTAATGCTGAAAGTATTGCAAGCGGCGGTTACTGTTGATGCGGGTGCCGTAGCGGCTGCATGCGAGGCTCCGGAGCAGATAAAAGTCAAGGTGTTCGAAGCCAGGCTGGAAGCGATCAGGACGGTTTGCGGATAAATACCGCTGCGCAGTTTTTGTGATGGGGTTTAGATGCCCAGTGAATGCTGAATGATGTATTTTGCGATAAATCCAACCAGGCCGAAAGTCAGCCCCAGGAATAAAATAAACGTGCCAAATTTCCCCACTTTGGATTGCCAGGCGAGGTGCCCGACGATAAATACCATCAGCAGCATCAAACCACCTACGCCATAGGTCATGCCAAGCTCGGTGATCTGGGCTTCTGTTAAACCAAAAATTGTACCTTCCAAGACTTTCTCCTGTTTAGCTGACAAGTGATGTTACATTAGTCAGCTTAATATTATAGCCGGGTTGTATCTTGATAACGATATGAGAACTTTGTACGAAGCAAAAATTGGTTCAAATTTTAATGAAAATATCAAAAAGCCGTCATTCCGTCGGAGGCCGGAATGACGGAAGTGATAGGCTTTAGATCGATAATAATTTGCGAATATATTTTTAAAGTTCAGTTAAAGCAAATTTGATAACTGCTGCACCACAAATTCAGTCGGCTTGCGTTTAAATCCGCTCTTGGCATATTGCTGCCAGCGGCCGATGATGTAGCAGATAATCAGGTTGGCCTGGGCTTCCGCATTGCCCGCTTTCCCCAATTGGGTCTCTGCGATGCGCAGGCTTTGTTTTAACGTGACTTCAATGCGGTCATACAGCTGATTGATGCGCTGCTGCAGTTTTTCATCTTCATTCACCAGGGCGTCACCGATCAGGACGCGTGTCATGCCCGGGTTTTTTTCCGCAAACAGCAGCAGCATCGTGATTGTGCGATGCACTTGGCGCAGGCCTTCTGTTTCCTCGGAGCTGATCTTGTTAATGAGGCCGAAAATGGTTTCTTCAATGAACGCAATCAAGCCTTCAAACATCTGTGCCTTATTGGCAAAGTGCCGGTAAAGTGCCGCCTCTGATACTTCCAGCTTGGCGGCCAGTGCCGCCGTGGTAATCTTTTCACGTTTGGGGGCTTCCAGCATTTTGGCCAGTGTCTGTAATATTTGCTGTTTGCGTTCGCCTGCCATGTTGTTGTCCTTATCTAAATAGCGGTAAAAAATATGATGCGGCTTTTACGTGAATGATGATTTGTAGCGATCCGCGTAAAGAGCTTATTATATCTTAATGTGAGTAAGTGCTAACACTGATGAGATGCGGTAATCCACGTAACTCGGTTTGTGCAGCTGCCTGGTCACCCATACGGTTTTCATGCCCAGCCTTTTTGCGGTTTTCAGCGCTTCCAGATTGTCCTCCAGCATGATGCAGTCACTGGCTTTGGCTTTGATGGTTTTCAGTAATTGCTGAAAACCGCGTACTGATGGCTTGGCGTGGAACTTGGTGGATTCAACGCTGAATATCAATTCAAACACGTCTTCGATATCCATGATATCCAGCACGCGCAGGGCATAGCTGCGCGGTGCATTGGTGAACACCAGTTTGCGCCCGTCCAGGCTGTCCAATGTATGGCGCAGGCGCTTTACCTGAATCACCATATCATGCAGGTTTTCCAGCTGGTGTGTTTCTTCAAGGAAATGGCAGGGGTCCGTATTGTGGTGCCGCACCAGTCCTTTGAGCGTTGCGCCATAAACCCGCCAGTAGTGTTTGCGCAGCTTATGCGCTGCATGTTCGTCCAGGTCAAGATGGTCCATGATGTACTGCGTCATGGTCTGGTTCATGACCGGAAAGATATGCGCCGAAGCATTGTGCAGCGTATCGTCCAGGTCAAAAATCCAGATTTTGGTCATGGTTTTTAAAAGCTTAATTTAGCCACAGATGAACGCCGATGCACACAGATAAAAAACCAAAGGCATGTCAAACAGATTGGGTTATCCGTGTTTATCTGTGTTCATCTGAGGCTAATAAAATTACTTAGCCTTAATCAGCGTACCCACGCCTTCATCGGTCAGTACTTCCAGCAATAGCGCATGTTCAACGCGGCCATCAATGATATGCACCGCTTTAACACCGCTTCTGGCTGCATCCAGTGCTGAGCTGATTTTTGGCAGCATGCCACCTGAGAGTGTGCCGTCTGCCACCATGTCATCAATCTGCCTGGGGGTCAGGCCGGTGAGAAGTTCGCCGTTTTTATCCAGTACGCCCGGTGTATTGGTGAGCAGTACCAGTTTTTCCGCATTCAGTATCTCGGCCAGTTTTCCGGCGACTACGTCAGCATTGATGTTGTAGGTTTCACCGTCTTTGCCTACGCCGATAGGCGCCACCACCGGAATGAAATCGCCGGTGTCCAGAAAGTTGATGATGCTGGGGTCGATCGCGGTGATCTCGCCTACCTGGCCGATGTCGATCAATTTGGTCGGGTCGTCCTTGTCTTCCATCATCAGTTTATGCGCATGGATGAAATTGCCGTCCTGCCCGGTCAGGCCAACTGCCTTGCCGCCGTGGCGATTGATCAGGTTCACGATCTCTTTGTTGACCTGGCCGCCGAGTACCATTTCCACTACGTCCATGGTTTCTTCATCGGTCACGCGCATGCCTTGGATAAACTCGCCCTTTTTACCGAGTTTATCCAGCATCTCATTGATTTGCGGGCCGCCGCCATGCACTACAACCGGATTCATGCCCACCAGTTTCAGCAGCACGACATCTTTGGCGAAGCATTCTTTCAGATGCTCATCCGTCATGGCGTTGCCACCGTATTTGATGACGATGGTCTTATCGAAAAAGCGTTTGATGTAGGGCAGTGCTTCAGCTAGGGTTTTGGCTTTTTTGGCGGCAGTGGTCTGGTTAAGCATAGGGGTTCCGTGATGAAGGATTAGCGTAATTTCTCTATGCAGTATTGTAACCAAAAACCGGGATCATTTTTAAAAAATGCCGTCAATATTTTAACGGAGATCGATAGCCATTGCGCTTAGTTGATGTATATCAATTCGTTGCATCCGCTACTTCTATAACCTACGCCCTCCTAAAACCGGCAGGGTTTGGATAAATCAGGTTGCCTGGATGCTAACCTGCCATGACGCTAAATCAGGAATCAATATTCTAAATGCTGATGTTCGTATGGCTTCCCGCGTGGGGAATCGCATCAGCATCAATTTTAATAGAAGGAAAATACATTATGGCCATTATATGGAGTGCGGATCTTGATACGGATATCGAGGTGATTGATAAGCAGCATCGCAGAATCGTGGATTACATCAACGATCTGGAAGCGGCAAATGCGAGTGGTGACAGAGGGGCGGTTGGCCGTGTGCTGGAAGACCTGGTTGACTACACCATGTCGCACTTTGCTTTCGAGGAGAGTTTGCAGGAAGAAGCGGGTTACAAGTTTGCGAAACCGCATAAAAAAGTGCATGAGCTGTTTGTACGTCGCGTTAACGAATATGTAGAGCGTTTCAATCTTGGCGAAGATGTTGCGGAAAGCCTGCACCAGATGCTGGTTTCATGGCTGATTAACCATATCAAGCGTGATGACGCCGACTATGTGGGCACGGTCAAGGCGAATATGGTGAATATCGTGAACGAGAAAAAAAGAAATAACGATGAAGGCTGGTTTTCCCGTTTTTTCAGGTAAATGCAGTTGCATTGTGTATCAGGCCAGCCGAAGGCTGGCCTTGTTACTGGTGAAGGGTGAAGTGCCGGGGCGTATGCCCTTCGTTACAGCTGTTTGACGAACACTTTGGATTTTCGCTGGAAATTGTAGAGTTTTTTCTTCTCGGCTGGCAGCTTATCCACGCTTTGCTCGCTGAAGCCGCGCTCCAGAAACCAGTGTTCGGTGTGCGTGGTCAGGCAGAACAGCGTTTTAAAGCCCAGTTGCCTTGCGCGGTCTTCGCAGAAATGAAACAGTTTGTCGCCGCGGCCGCTGCCCCTGTATTGAGGGTCAATCGCCAGGCAGGCAAATTCTGCGGTTTTCTCCTGCGTGAACGGGTACAGTGCGGCGCAGCCAATCACGCGGTTATCATGTTCCATCACCTGGAAATAGTTGATTTCCATTTCAATGCGTTCGCGCCCGCGCTTGACGAGTACGCCCTCGGCTTCCAGCGGCTCTATTAATTGCAGGATGGCACCCACGTCGTCAATGTCGGCCTGGCGCATGGTTTCCAGCCCCAGTTCCGTGACCATGGTGCCTATGCCTTCATGCGTGAACAGCTCCTGGATGATGGCGCCGTCGATATGGCGGCTGATCAGGTGGGTGCGGGCAACGCCATGCTCGCAGGCGCGAACTGCCGCTGGCAGGTAATAGGCGATATCTTCCGAAGTATTGATGGCGTCATCATTGTCGGTGACGTGCTGAAGCAGGTTCTTTGCCTTTTTGGCGGTCATCTCGCGCAGCAGTTCGCCGCGCAGGTTGTGTACGCCCTCTGAATCCATCAGGAAAATGAGTTTGTCGGCATCCAGTGCAATCGCCGTGCTCACTGCGACATCTTCAAGCGACAGGTTGAATGCCTCGCCTGTGGGCGAGTAACCTAGCGGTGACAGCAACACCAGTTCGCCGTCATCCAGGCGCTTTTGAATTGCCGCGGCATTGATCTTGCGGACTTCGCCGGTGTGCTGCAGGTCAACGCCATTTCTTACGCCCAAAGGCTTGGCGGTCACGAAGTTGCCGCCGGCCACGCGGATGTCGCTGCCTGCCATTGGCGAGTTGATCAAGCCCATGGATAGCTGCGCTTCGATTTCTACGCGAATCACGCCATTGGCTTCTTTCACCGCTTCCATCGCTTCGTCATCGGTGACGCGCAAGCCGTTTGCCAGCTTGGTTTCCAGCCGGGCGCGCCTCAGGCGTTCTTCAATCTGCGGGCGTGAGCCATGCACCAGCACCAGCCGTACTTCAAGGCTCGCCAGCAGGTTAAGGTCGTGCGAAAGCGTGGTGAATTGTTTTTCGTTCACCACTTCGCCGCCAAAGGCAATCACAAAAGTACGGCCGCCAAAGGCGTGGATATAAGGCGCAACGGAGCGGAACCAGCTGACGAATTCCTGCGGCTTCTTGACGCTGAAGGGTGGCTGGTTATTCGAAGTGCCGGTACCTGCTGATTCGGTGAGTGCGTAAAGGTAGGCCGGGGTGCAATCCAGTGCGGCGCAGATTTTTCGCAGTAGCGCTTCGCTGATGCCTTGGGCGCCGCGTTCGATGCGGGAAAGGTTGCCGCTGTCTGCGCCTGTTGCGCCGGCAAGCTCTTGCAGGGTGATGTTCAGCAGTTTGCGCCGCTTGCGTATGGATAGACCGAGTGACATGGTGTTTTATTTTGTAAATAAAGCATAAATATATTTTAAATTTGCTATTTACACAATATTTTATTTGATAATTTGTTTTGCAGGCGGATATGCAATAAAAATGTAAATTATAAAAACCTCGTCATTCCGGCGGAGGCCGGAATGACGAACTTGGCCAGATGTTTTGAGGCATGTGAGTTTCCAGGCCTAAAAATCTCCCCATAGCCCCTGCATCACCGATATTGCCGTTAAAGCCGCAGTTTCGGTGCGTAGTATTCTTGGCCCCAGCACGATAGACTGAAAGCCCTGTGAGGCGGCCAGCGTTATTTCGGCCGAGCTCAAACCGCCTTCAGCCCCGATGAGTAATTGAATCTCGGCTGCTGGTTTGGACATTTCTGCCAGCCGTTTTGCCCCCACCGGATTGAGTAAAATGCGTGTGTTGCCGCTTTGTGGATTTTGGCTTAGCCATTTATCCAGCGTGATGGGCGCCAGTACTTTAGGCACGAAAGCGCGTCCCGATTGCTCACATGCCGATATGGCAATGTTTTGCCAGTGTTCGACGCGTTTTTCGGCGCGGTCGTGCGTCAGTTTCACCACGCTGCGCTGGCTGTTGATGGGCTGAATCTGTTTTACGCCAAGTTCGACGGCTTTCTGGATGGTAAAATCCATGCGGTCGCCGCTGGAAATGCCTTGCAGCAGTGTGATGTTGAGTGGCGATTCGTTGCTGATTTTTCTTGCGTCGGTGATGGTGGCTGTCACCGCATTCTTTTTGACTGAAGTCAGGGTGCATTCATAATCAAAGCCATCACCGTTAAAAACAATGGCGCTGTCGCCAGCATTCAGGCGCAGTGCGCGGGTGGCGTGTGCAGCCGCATTTTCCGAAAGCTGGATGTCTGCATGCAGTGCGAGCGGTGAATCGGTAAAAAAGCGCAGGTTGGCCATAAATCGAGCGACTCCAATTTGTAAAGATCAGAATTGTAAAGATCAGAAAAACGAAAACAAAAGTGATAATATCCAGTCAATATTGCCATGCACATTGACTGTGCTGTTGCTGCATTGTGAAAGTATAACGAATTAAGGAAGAAAAGATGGTCAGCTTGAACCCCCCGGTATGTAATTTTGGTCAGCCTGCCGTAGATTTTGATCTGCCTGGCGTCGACGGCAAGCGTTACACGCTTGCCAATAGCGCCGGCGAGAATGGTTTGCTGGTGATGTTCATCTGCAATCACTGTCCGTATGTCAAAACGATTAAAACGCGTTTGGTGGCGGATTGCCGAGAGTTGCTGAAATACGGCATCAATACGATTGCCATCCAGAGTAACGATACGAAAAATTACCCGGAAGATTCTTTCGAGCGTATGCGCGAAGAAGCTGCGCAGTTTGATTTTTCATTTCCTTACGTGCTGGATGAGACGCAGGAAGTGGCAAAGGCTTACGGCGCGGTTTGCACCCCGGATTTCTTCGGCTTTAACAAAAATCTTGAATTGCAGTATCGCGGCCGCTTTGATGCGGCCGGCCGCGGTGAGCCGCCGGCGGATAATCCGCGAGACCTGTTTAATGCGATGAAGTTGATTGCCGCGACCGGCAGCGGGCCCAAGGAGCAGGTGGCAAGTATCGGCTGCAGCATCAAGTGGTTTGCGGAATAACTCAAAAGGAATAGTCATGACCGATAAGAAATTAAAGTGGGGGATTTTAGGCGCTGCCCGTGTTAACGAGCGCTTGCTGCCGGCCATTATCGAATCCCCCAATGCGCAGCTGGTGGCGATCGCAAGTCGTCGTGAGGGTGCAGCCAGGGCGACATTGGAGAAATATGCACCACAGGGCTTTGATCTTGGCAGTGTGCAATGTTATGACAGCCTGCTTGCCCTGATCGAGAATCCCGAGGTGGAGGCGGTTTACTGCCCGATGGCGAATAACGAGCATGTGACCTGGGCGATCCACGCAATCAACGCCGGCAAGCATGTGCTGATTGAAAAGCCGATGGCGCTGACGGTCGACGATGTTGAAGCGATCGAAGCCGCAGCCATGAATAACAAAGTGAAGGTGATGGAAGGATTCATGTACCGATTCCATCCGCAGCATGCACGTGTGCAGGAAATCGTAGCTTCAGGCTTGATCGGCGATGTGCTTTCCGTGCGCGCCAGTTATTCATTTCTAATGCGTCCGGCGCGCATGTATCGTATTGCCAATGGTGTCGAGTCCGGCGGTGGTGCGATGTGGGATATCGGGCCTTATGCGATCCATTCATTGCGCTGGTGCTTTGGCCTGGGCAATGCGGCACAGGGTTACAAGCCGCTGGAGCCGGTGTCTGTGGTCGCGCATGCCAAGTTCAATGAAGTCGGCGCGGATATCGTGACCAGCGGCGTTCTGGATTTTGGGCCGGATAAAGAAGGCCGTGCCCGTTTCGGGCATTTTGATATCAGCTTTGAGCGCTCGCGTAAATCCGAGTATGAAATCATCGGCACCAAAGGCTGGGTGAAGTGCCATGCCGCCTGGGTGTTCCAGAATGATGTGCCGGTGATCTCATGGGCGCTGGAAGACGGCAAGTATGCTGAAGAGCGCTTTGCGCCCAGCAACCATTTCAATCTGGAAATCGGGCATTTCAGTGACTGTGTGCTGAATGACAGGCCGCCATATCTGACATTTGAAGATGCAAAGGCGAATTGCCGCGCAATCGAGCTGGCGCTGCAGTCTGCCTTGACCGGGCGAGTGGTGGCGTTTTAACCGGGTTGCCATAGCGAATTCAACCTGCCGGCAGCTGAAACCTGCCGACAGATGTCATTACACAGGTGATTATAAAGAGACTTTTCTGATGTTCTGCTTGCTGAAAAAGGCTATCTAAGCAATAATTTAGGATTCAAGGAAAAGCGGTTTAATTTGCCGGCTTTTTAGAATCGTTCATTTAAGGTTTTATGGGGTTTTCGCGCCAGCCGTCATCATTGCACGCGCCTGCGGTCATCCTTACATAAGGCCTCAAGTTCTAATCTTTAGGGAGAAAACAATGGCAACACGTCAAGATTTATGCAATGCCATCCGTGCGTTATCCATGGATGCAGTGCAAAAAGCTAACTCTGGCCACCCAGGTGCGCCTATGGGTATGGCTGAGATCGCAGAAGTATTGTGGAATCACAATCTGAGCCACAACCCAACTAACCCGCAATGGGCTAACCGTGACCGTTTCGTATTGTCCAACGGCCATGGCTCTATGTTGATTTACTCCTTGCTGCACCTGACTGGTTACGATGTTTCTATCGATGACATCAAAACATTCCGTCAATTGCACTCCAAGTGTGCTGGTCACCCTGAGTACGGTTACGCGCCAGGCGTTGAAACCACGACAGGCCCATTGGGCCAAGGTATTGCTAACGGCGTTGGTTTCGCGATGGCAGAAAAACTGCTGGCTAACCAGTTCAACAAACCAGGCCACGACATCGTTGACCACTACACATACGTGTTCCTGGGCGACGGTTGTATGATGGAAGGCGTTTCTCACGAAGCATGTGCACTGGCTGGTACTTGGGGCCTGGGCAAACTGGTTGCGTTCTGGGATGACAACGGTATTTCTATCGACGGCCACATCGAAGGCTGGTACACAGACGACACTGCAGGCCGCTTCAAAGCATATGGCTGGCACGTTGTTTCAGTAGATGGTCACGACCAGGCTGCGATTCAAAAAGCAATCGACGAAGCTAAATCAGTCACTGACAAACCATCATTGATCTGCTGTAAAACTATCATTGGTAAAGGTTCACCAAACAAATCCGGCTCACACGACTGCCATGGTTCCGCATTGGGCGAAGCTGAAGTTGCAGCTACACGTGCTGAAATCGGCTGGCCACACGAGCCATTCGTCATTCCTGCTGACGTATACGCTGGCTGGGATCAAAAAGCTAAAGGTGCTGAGCGTGAATCTGCTTGGGACGCTAAATTTGCTGCTTACGCAGCTGCTTACCCAGCAGAAGCTGCTGAATTCAAACGCCGTATGGCAGGCGAATTGCCAGCTAACTGGAAAGCACTGACTGACGCAATCATTGCTGAAACTAACGAAAAAGCTGAGAAATTGGCAACTCGTCAAGCTTCACAAAAAGCAATTACTGCTTTGGCGCCAATCTTGCCAGAGTTCCTGGGCGGTTCAGCTGACCTGACAGGTTCTAACCTGACAGCAGCTAAAGAGTTCAAACACGTGAGTGGTAAAGAACCAGGCAACTACATCTCTTACGGTGTACGTGAGTTCGGTATGGCTGCGATCATGAACGGTATGGCATTGCACGGTGGCTTGTTGCCATACGGCGGTACTTTCCACATGTTCTCTGACTACATGAAAAACGGCATGCGTATGTCTGCGTTGATGCATCAACGTGTGGTTTAC
>Ga0123389_151473_pt1 | contig 33288 bp, 32 predicted proteins | sample T0HHNH4metaT_FD_89917 | JGI IMG/M metagenome (GOLD analysis project Ga0123389, IMG submission 89917) | Methane-oxidizing artificial microbial communities from Washington, USA to study methane cycling - T0-HHNH4 metaT (Metagenome... | ecosystem: Engineered > Modeled > Simulated communities...
CCTAAATGTGCGATTGCGCGTGCGCCCAAGCCTTGTTTTTCCAGAATGGCGGCTAATGTGTGAACTGCACGAGAGCAATGTGTTTTAACACTGCCTTGTGAACAACCCATCGATTGGGCAGTTTCCGCAACGTCCATATCCTCCCAATAACGCAATATGAAGGCTTCTCGTTGACGTGCTGGTAATTTTTCAATGGCTTTTTCAATCACCTTCATGGTTTGACTGCGTTCAAGTTGCGTCATCGGATTTTCAGACTCATCTTCCACGTCAATCGTCTCTAACGGATCATGATCGTCTTCGCCATCTTGCCCTGCACCAAAGGAGGAAAGTAAGGTTGTCCATAAATTGCGTACCTTCTGCCGGCGCCAAAAATCACGCATGGTATTTTGCAAAATACGTTGAAACAACATGGGATATTCTGTGACAGGTTTATCGGCATATTTTTCGGCAAGCTTTAACATCGAATCTTGCACGATATCCAATGCGGCCTGCTCTTCGCGCACCGCGTATACGGTTTGCTTAAATGCGCGGCGCTCTACATCGCGCAAAAAATCTGATAATTCTTGAGAACTAGCCATGAGATGAGTGATTAAATTGTTACTATCAGTATAACAGTTTTAGGTTTTATGCTGACTTGGGTTTTAGCTTGATTTAGGCTTAGATTTAGATTCGAGCAGCCTTAATAAGCTTGTAACTGGCACGCTTTTGGTTACAATCCTTGTTGTTAAAACACATTTGTGATTTGGGAAAAATATGGCACGAATTCTACTGTTAATCTTATTAGTTTGGATACTTTACGCGGTAATTAAGCGCATCATTGCCAACTCCGAATTAAGAAATTCAGCTGCAAACAAATCTGATCATAATGAAAAATCGGCTGAACAGATCGTCCAATGTTCACAGTGTGGCCTGCATGTGCCCGAATCGGACAGCCATATCAAAAACAATCTTGTTACTTGCAATAATCCCGAATGCAATAATACAGAGCCCAATCGCAAACAATAAAATACCCAGAACATCTAGATAATAAAAAATGGTCATTGAGCTAATCTCCAATATTGACGCCACCATTACCGCTACTCGCTGGCGCAGTTTAAAGCTTTATAACGTCTATCGTCTGGTGATTGCATTGATGTTTTTAATCACGCAAAGCACGATGAGTGAAGGCCATCTTTTACAAATTGGCGAAAAATATTTATTTTCAAACTTGGTATTAGGCTACTTTATTTTTAGCTGTATATCTGCCATTTTAACTTCGCTGGAAAAACCCAATATCGATTTCAATCTGCCTGCTCAAATCATTATCGATATCATTTTTATTGTGTTGTTAATGCATGCACAGCAAGATGGCGTAAGCGGTGTGGGTTTATTGCTGATTGTCACTATTGCCAGCGCAAGTTTAATCAGCGAGGGCCGTCTGGCACTGTTTTACGCAGCGCTCGCCACGATTGGTATATTAATTGAGCAAACCTATCTGATGCTGATAATCGATAGAGAGATTCAAAGTTATACAGGTGCAGTGATGCTAAGCTTAAGTTGTTTTGCGACTGCATGGCTGGCGTATAGTTTGGCTAAGCGTGTTCAACAAAGTGAATTGCTGGCCTCACAACGCGGTTTAGATGTCAAAAATCTGGCGCAGATTAACGCATTAATCACACATGAAATGCATGATGGTGTATTAGTAGTCGATCAAAACTTTCAAATTAAACACCACAATATGCAAGCTAGAACCTTATTAGGCTTATATAGCAATACAGACAACAGCAATGCAGATAATTGGCAGGAAAATTCGTTAAAAGACGTTTCACCAGACATTAGTAAAATGCTGCAAAATTGGATGTCTGAAACAGAAAATACACTAGAAAATATCCTGCCGAATATGCAACCCAATATTCAAGCTAACATTTTAAAACTGAATGCTTTATCACGTGAGTTAAGACTGAGGTTTTTGCCTGTTAGTGATAATCGCCAACAAGGCGCGGTGATCTTTATTGAGGATTGGTCACAAATGCAAACACAAGCACACCAAGTTAAATTGGCCGCTCTTGGACGACTTACGGCCAATATTGCGCATGAGATTCGTAATCCGCTGAGCGCGATTAGCCACGCTAACCAACTGTTGCAGGAAGAGGATAACGACGCTGCAACGAAGCGTATGCTGCAAATCATTGGCGACAATGTTCAGCGTGTTGACCAAATTATAAAGGATGTATTAGAGCTAAATCGGCGTGATCGTACCAATCAAGAAATGATTCACCTTGGGAATTTTATTACCGATTTTTATACGCAATTTTGTGCGGTAGAAAAAATTCCGCCGCGATGTTTTAAATTAGAACTGAATGCGCTAGAAAAAATTCAAGATACTGTGATTTCTTTTGACCGTAGGCATTTAAACCAAATTTTGTGGAACCTGTGCAAAAATGGCTGGCGGCATTCGCAACAAAATGAAAACAGCTTAAAATTATTAGTATCGATAAAAATACAGACTGTGCAAATTGAAATTAACGATGATGGTAGTGGCATACCAGAAAACGTCCGCAGTCATTTGTTTGAACCGTTTTTTACCACAGAAAAATCCGGCACTGGTTTGGGGCTTTACATCGCGCGCGAACTGGCCGATGCGAATGGCGCAAAACTGCAACATAAAACGCCAACGAGTCTCGCAACATCCAATATTGGCACGCAATTTATCATTTACATCAAAAAGGCTTAAATTTAATGGCGCAATTTAACTGCTTAGTGGTAGATGATGAAACGGATATTCGTGAACTAGTGGTTTTAACGCTAGAGCGCATGGATATTAGAGCGGATAGCGCTAGCAACCTTGCCGAAGCCAAACAATTATTGGCCAGCCAAAGCTACAATTTATGTCTGACTGATATGCGCCTGCCAGACGGATTAGGGCTGGAATTAGTACAACATATCGCAGCCAATTATATTGGCTTGCCTGTTGCGGTGATTACCGCTTATGGTAGTGCCGAAAACGCCGTTTCTGCTTTAAAAGCGGGCGCTTTTGACTATTTAACCAAGCCCATTTCCCTGAAACAACTGCGCCCGTTAGTGGAATCTGCACTTAAACTATCCAGTTCGGACGTCAAACAAACGCAAAATACGGTTGATTTGATTGGCAAATCGCCTGCCATGGATTATGTGCGTACCATGATTGCAAAACTCGCGCGTAGCCAAGCACCTGTGTACATCAGCGGCGAATCTGGTAGCGGCAAAGAGTTAGCAGCAAGACTTATTCACAGCAATAGCTCCAGACGCGATAAATCTTTTGTCGCAGTTAACTGTGGCGCGATACCCGAAAACCTAATGGAAAGTGAGTTTTTCGGTTATAAAAAAGGCGCTTTTACAGGCGCAGTACAAGATACTTCTGGCTTATTTCAAGCAGCTAATGGCGGCACGCTTTTTTTAGATGAAGTCGCTGATTTGCCGCTAGCCATGCAAGTTAAATTATTACGCGCAATTCAGGAGAAAAAAGTGCGCACCGTTGGGGGCACTGCTGAAGAAAGTGTAGATGTGCGCATCATCAGCGCCACGCATAAAAACTTGAGCGATATGATGAGCAACGGCTTGTTCAGGCAAGATTTATATTACCGCTTAAATGTGATTCAGTTGAAAATGCCCGCTTTAAGAGATCGCCCAGAAGATATACCAGAGTTAACACAAAAATTATTGCAAAAACTCTGTGATTCACAAGCCATTACAATGCCGGCATTAGAAGAAAGTGCGGCTAAGCTAATTGGGAAATTGCATTTTGACGGCAATGTGCGCGAGCTAGAAAATATGCTAGAACGCGCATTGGCCTTATGTGATGGGCAGAAAATCTGCACCGATGATTTATTGATGGATCAAGAGTTTAAATTTAGAGCAGAAGACAAAATCACTTTTGATCTTAACAAAAGTGATTTAGGCAAAGGTGATTCAGGCAAAACGCTGGAATTAGGTTTATCAGAATATTTAGAAGATATTGAAAAGCGTGCGATTTTAAAAGCATTAGCTAAAGCTAATAATAATAAAACCGCAGCTGCTAAATTGTTGGGCGTTAGCTTTAGAACCTTAAGATATCGATTAGCCAAGTTGGGGCTGGCTAAAGATGACGATACGGATATGTCGGATGAAAGTCTGTACGATTAAGTAGTTGGTCAGGATTAATGAATGTCGTTATTCATTAATCCTTATTTATAAACAACTCTAACTAAGCGCAATCACCAAATAAGTCGCATACATTGCGCCGTTAACAAGCAAATGCCACACGCGGATACCACCTTTGTGTAGCAGATAACGCATCCAAAGCGCCGCAAGCAATGTGATTACAAGCCCCCAAACCACTTCTGGTCGCGGTTCCCAAGGCGTTAATGTAATACCGATTGCTGGTAACAATGTGCCTTGAAACACCATTGCACCGGTAATATTGCCGAATGCCAGCGTGTCTTTTCCTTTGCGAATCCATAAAATGCTGTTCACTTTTTCTGGCAATTCGGTTGCGATTGGAATAATCAGCAAAGATAACATTAACGCTGAAATACCCAGTATTTTTGATGCTTCATCGACGCCATTAATAAAGCCTTTTGCGCCTGCAACCAACAAAGCCAAACCGATGATAATCTGTAATGTGATGGTGAAAGTATTGGTTGGCAAGCCAATGCGGCCTAAAAACATCTCGCTGTGCGCTTGTGTGGCGTGGCCTTCTTCAACTAAACTTTTTGAGGCACGCAAAGTTTGCCACACATACACCACATAAATCAGCACCATCGCAAATCCCAAGCCATAGCGAATCAATTTATCGTCATGCGGCACATATAACGCCGCGGCGGCCAATATAAACGCAACGATAAAATAGTTAATATCGCGCGTTAAGCCTGTGCGCTCTGGGCGTAAATGCCCGCTTGCACCACGGCTTTTATACACGGAAAGCGCCATCAAACTAAGCGATAAAGTCGCTAACATTAAAGGCGCGCCTAAAATAGCGCCCACGCCGATTTCATGATTGGTCGCCATGCTAGATGTGCCTGCAAAAATCGCTAGTAACGGCACCATGGTTTCTGGCAACGCTGTACCAACTGCCGCAAATAGCGAGCCCGTCACACCTTCTGAAATGCCCAACTTTTCGCCCAAATGTTCAAGCGCGTTGGTAAACACTTCTGCCGCGATTAGAATAACAATCAGCATTGCAAATAACTGTAAGAAAACCATGCTTAAACATCTCTAAAAATTAGGTAAGATGGTATTTTATCGGATTAATCGTATTTAGCATCAATTATGGCTGAAATAAAAATCAACAAAAATGGTTTCGCAAACAGCGCCAAACAAATCGCTTCGCCCAATTTTGATAAGCGTGCTAATAGTGATGGCAACGTTGAAAATAGCGCTGATAATCTAATACCAGAAATCAGCATGATTGTTATCCACAATATCAGTCTGCCACCCAACCAATACGGCGGTAACGGCGTAGTTGAATTATTTACCAATACACTTAACCCAAATGAACATCCCTATTACGCCGAGATTTACACGCGCAAGGTGTCATCACATTTCTTCATTCGACGTGATGGCGAATTGATTCAATTTGTGTCTTGCTTGCAGCGCGCATGGCATGCAGGCGTATCAAACTGGCTTGGCCGTGAACGCTGTAATGATTTCTCAATCGGCATCGAATTGGAAGGCAGTGATTTTGAGGCATTTGAAGTGGCTCAATATACCGTGCTACAACAATTGATTGATGGCCTAAAAATAACCTATCCCATTCAGCATATTGTTGGTCATTCCGATATCGCACCAGGCAGAAAAACTGATCCAGGACCGTATTTTGACTGGCGTAAAATTAAAGTCTAAGTAACTGTTAATACAAAGCTGTCTTACCAAAAATTGATTATTATAATACAAGCTATAAAAGCACTAAGCTCAATTATATTGAGCTTAGTTTAAAACTGTTAAAACTTATCGATTAATCACTTTCGCCAAATACTCCAAATTCAAGCCCTCTACTTTGGGTTGCCAAAGTGCTGGTTCAATGGGAAAGTCTTTAAATTCACCAGTGCGCATAAATCCCAACCGTTCGTAAAAGGCGATGAGTTCGTTGCGGATGGAAATGACTGCCATGTGAAAGCCTGCAACGCGCCATTGTCTTAGCGTCATGGCTTCTGCCGCTTGAATGATTTCTACACCGTAGCCACGATTTTGCAAGGTTGGCTTGACGGCTATCATGCCGAAATGTGCGGTGCTTTTGCCTGCGATAATTTGTAGCTCACAGCAAATTGTGGCGACGATTTGATCGTTTAGCACACCGATTAATATAAATGCATCTTCGCGTTTAATTAGGTTACCGATTTCTGGCGTGGTGGTGCGCAAGCCATCTAATAAATCAGCTTCGGTTGTCCAACCTGCGCGACTGCTTTCGCCGCGATAAGCGGAGTTAACCAGCGCAGCGATTTCTTGCGCATCCACTAGTTCAGCTTTGTGAAAATGTAGCATAGTTAACTATCTCAATTGTTTAACATTTGGTTTGTTTAATTTAGAAAATTTGGATGCAATATTTTGAATATAAACAATATTATCAAAATAAGTTCTCAAGAAAGTACGTATTACAGGCACATGTGAATCATTATAAAACACACTATTGAATGAATTTTTTGCTGATTGTTTGATGGTTAAGTTAACACATTACCGCAACCAATTTAATTCGCTTTATCCACCAGTTTTTGCACCACTAAGCTGCCAATCATATCGCCTTCCACATTCACAGTTGTACGTATGGTATCTAGCAATCTATCTATTGGTAACAAAATCGCAATCGCTTCTACTGGCAAACCCACGCTTTGCAACACCATTATCATGGTAACCATGCCTGCGCTTGGTATACCTGGCGCGCCTATTGCGGCTATCATTGCAGTAAAAAATATGATTAACTGTTGCGTTAAATTGAGCTCTACGCCAACTAGATTGGCAATAAATAAAGCCGCGGCGGCTTCATATAAAGCCGTGCCATCCATGTTCACAGTAGCGCCTAACGGCACTACAAAACCGGCGATTTCTGGCTTAACGTGTAAATGTTGCGTGGTGCAGCGCATGGTGACGGGCAAAGTAGCGGAGCTTGAGCTGGTGGCAAATGCGGTAATGAGCGACTCACGCGCGCCGCGCCAAAACCATAATGGCGTTTTGCCAGTAATCAAATATAAAAGTAGCGGCAAAATCACTACGCCGTGCAGCAAAGTGATGCCAATTACCATGGTCATAAATTTCGCCATAATGCCCAACATGGCTGTATCTTGCGTGGCGACAAGCTTGACTAACAACGCGGCGATACCGAAAGGCGCTAACACCATAACCCAGCTCACCATGCGCATGGTGAGCTCTAAACCTTCTTGCAAAAGCGCTAAGATATTTTTATAACGATCACCGCCTACCACTAAAGCAACGCCTAAAATCAATGCAAACATCACGACTGCCAACACTTGACCATTTGCCATAGCAGTAAAAGGATTGACAAATAAACCATGCAGAAACTGTGCAAAAAACTCAGGCAAAGGCAGTTGCTGCGCTTTGAAGTTTTGCATGGCATCTGCAAAAAGAGAGATCTCTAAACCCGCACCAGGTTTAAAATAGTTGCTGGCGGCTAAACCAAGCGTAATGGCGATTGATGTGGTGAGCGCAAAAAACAGCAGCGTTGTTATCCAAACACTGTGTATTTTTTGGTGTTGCCGCAAGTTTGCGATGCCCACCGCAATGCTACAAAACACCAGTGGAATCAAAATCATCTTGAGTAAATCGATAAACAAAGTACCGATTAAACCAGAAGCATAAAGCCCCGCTTGCACAAGCTGATGATTCGCACCAAGCTGATGAAAATATAAGCCGGTTAAAACGCCAACCACTGCACCAATTAAAATCTGCGTATTTAAACTGGGCATTTTCATGTGAATTTACACTTTATCTGCTTTTGAATCTAGAGTTGGTTTGGCAGTTTTTGTCGTTTTGGGCTCGGTAGTTTTTGCACTTTTAGTTGCGGTCTTTTTTGTAGTTGCGGACTTTTTCGCCACCACTTTTTTCTTAGGCGCGGGTTCTGCTTCGGGTGTAATCTCAGCTTCTGCCTCATCCGAAACGGCGGCTTTAATACTTTCAATCAGTTCAGCCGCTTCTTGCACGATTTCTTCTGAGATTTTGACTGAATCATCCGTTGGATTGATTTTCTCGAACACCGCGGCAAAAAAACCATCGGTACCATGTAAATGCGGCAATAATTTTAAATAATGCCCAGTATCCAGTTTAATTTGCTGATGACTTAACACTTCATTTGCAGGAATTAATTTGAAATCTGCATTTGCGGCTAAAAACGCTTCTGCGATTGCTTCATTTTCATCACTTAACAAGCTGCAAGTGGCATAAATCAGGCGTCCGCCCACTTTTGTTAACTTGGCTGCGCGCGCTAAAATATTGGTTTGCTTAATATTAAGCTCTGCAATATCAGATTCTTCAAAACGCCATTTTAAATCAGGATTACGGCGCAAAGTGCCAAAACCGCTACAAGGCGCATCGACCAAAACACGGTCAAATTTACCGTTTAAGCGTTTCAATTTTGGGTCAGTTTCGCTAGAAATAACTTGCGCATGCAAATTAGACAAGCCAGAACGTTTCAATCGTTTACCTAAATTAAGTAAGCGTTTTTCAGAAATATCAAAGGCATATAATCTGCCTGTATTTTTCATTAATGCGCCAATCGCCAGCGTTTTTCCGCCTGCGCCAGCACAAAAATCGGCCACCATTTGGCCGCGTTTTGGCGCGACTAAATATGCCAATAATTGACTACCTTCGTCTTGTACTTCAATTTTTCCAGCTTCAAATAATACGTGTCGGCTAATATTCAACCGTGCGCCCATGCGGATGCCAGTGGGTGAGTACGGCGTAATTTCAATGGTGTTATCTTTAATGGTATTTTCGGACAGCATGCGCGCCAACACTTCTTCGCGGTTGCCTTTAATGGTGTTCACACGCAAATCTAACGCCGCTTGATCAAACATACTACGGCAAATGGTTAACGCTTCCGTTTCGCCATATTGCACCACCAGCTTATTCCACAGCCAATCACGCACGTCCGCTTGCACGGCTAATGGCAAATCTTGAGTAGATTTTGCCTTAATCGCATGCGCCCACTCGGTTTGTTGCTCGTTTAAAATAAATTCCAGCTCGCGAATACTTTTACCTTGCACACGCAATAACCACGCTAAAATCAGTTTACGGCCATCATCTGGATCATTTTCGTCATTCGCCGTCACCGCACTTAAATAGCGCAGTCGACGCAAAACGCCATAAACACTTTCCGCCACAAAAGCGCGATCTTTAGTGCCTAGGTCGCGATTATTACGAAAAAACTCGCCTAATTTGGCATCGGCTGGACTGTTAAAATCCAACAGATTAGTGAGTAACATAGCTGCTTGGCGCAGTAGATTTGGTGTCATGGTTTAGCTTAATTAAACAAATATTGGTTAAGATTGGTGTGGCTATATTACAAATATGAATACTAGTTTAGTACAACTGGGCGCGCAGTATTAATACGTGTGGCGACCAGCTCATATATCTTGCCATTTTTTTCAGTTTTGCGAATTTTTACCGGCACATATTGGTAATCAAGTGCTAGCCATAACTCAGTTTTTTCATCGCTATCGTCACCCGCATGAAAAATATGCAGCGTTTTAATTTCGCCCATCGGAATACTAATACTCTCTTCGCCATCAAAACTATAGTCATAGTTGGCGAGTTTTTTGCCAGTAGCGATACTAATTTGCATACGTTCTAACGGCGCCACATACATAAATTGATACATAAAACTGAGTAAATCTTGCGTTCCATCCGCAATTTCTGCGGTTTTTGTGCCTTTAGCGGTGATTAAGCTCACCATTTTACTAGCCCAATCAAATTTTGCTGAATAAGTTTTATCCGTTTTGTCACCATATCGGTACAAGTAAGTATTAGGCTGCAAACCATTCTTAGTAAGTATGCCATCGCTAGTTTGCAACAAATCAGAAATAATTAGTGCCGCGAAGCCTCGCGGCTTAATCACGCTTTTAAGCGCATATTGCTGATTATCGATTAGATTATAAGTAATCTTAGCCGAGCCTTCAGCTGCACCATCTATTTTAGTTCTTACATCAAAATCTGTTTCCACGTATTGATACGCGTTTTCGTTTGTCACCAAACCAGCATCAACTGGTTGCGATTCAGCTTGCTGTTCTGATTGTACTGATTGGCTATTTTCAGCTTGCAGTGCTTCTTCAACTGGCACTGGGCTTATCACCGGCTCTAGCGCTACTGAGCTTAAAACTTCAGGCGCCACATCCGTTTTTTGCGGTTTTATATCAGATACTGGCTCTTCAATCGCCTCTGGCACCGGCTTTGGCGTCTGCTCTTGCGGCAAAGGAACAATGGGCTTCGGTAGTGCATTTACTACAACTTCTTTAGTTGCCTCTTGTTGAATAAGCACTTTAGGCATTTGTAATCTCGCCTCAATAACATGCATTTCTTTTTTTAGACTGGGTATATGCACATTAAGACCACCAACTAAAAACGCATGCAAAACCACAGAAACAACGATTGCCAGCGCTAGTCTTTTAGTGCTCTGGTTTTTTACAATATCTACAACATTATTCCACATGTATTTTGGTTAATATTTGCTCAAAATTGGCACCGTCTTCATCGATCAAGTTATATTGCACAGGCAAATAATATTTATCTTCAGCTAGCCAAAGCTCTTTTTTATCATCCCCAGCCACTGGCGTATTGGCAATATTCAAAGTTTTAAAATCTGTGCCTGCCGCGTTTAACTTTAAGCCGCGCGCAATAATTTTATATTGATATTGCTTTAGCTTTTTACCCGTTGTTAATGTCACATTGATGCTATTTTGGCCAACACGCGCTTTAGTTGGCTGCGCAAACATAAATTGGTAGGCATAGCTCAATAAATCTTGTGTGCCCTTTTCTAAAGCTTGCGTTCTCACTTCACCTTTCACCTGCATGTTGAGCATATTTTTTGCCCAATCAAAATCGTTAATTAAGGATTTTTTATTGTTATCCCCTTGATGCGATTCAAAATGTTTTGGTTTTAAACCATCTTTTGTCACGCTGCCGTTGCTTGATAATTTGCGTTCACCCAACAACGCATAAACGCCAACGCCTTTTGTCACTGATTCGATTTTATATTGGTCGCCAACTTGACTATAGTTTTCGACCACTTTGGCAAATAATTTGCCGTCGCGCTTTAAGTCATATTCCAGCTGAATACTTTTAGGTGCCGCTTGTGCGATAGCACCGTAAAGCGCTAAGCAGAAAAAAATAATCCATTGATTTTGCTTAAACATATTATTTTTCCAAGTTGTGAATGAAGCTACTCAACGCACCACATCACTATGCGTTGTCCAACATATCGTGTGGCTAAACAACAATAGTCGGCGCTTCACCGTTATTTTGTGCGCGAATCGACCCAATTTCATACACGGTTTCACCTGCATCTTCTAACAATTTTTTAGCAGCAGCAGCATCTGTTTTAGACATAATGACCACCATGCCAATACCGCAGTTAAAGGTTCTGTACATTTCGCTGTGCGTAATATTGCCTTGCGCTTGCAGCCATTTAAACAAAGGCGGCAAATCCCAACTTTTTGCATTGATTTCTGCGGTTAAGCCAGCAGGTAATACACGCGGAATATTTTCTGTAATACCGCCGCCTGTAATATGTGCCATACCTTTTGTAGGTAAGGTTTCAATCAACTTAAGCAGTGATTTCACATAAATTCTAGTCGGTGCCATCACTACGTCTTTGAATTTTTTACCATGAAAATCGGATTCGAAATCGATGCCTGAGTTCGCAATCAATTTGCGAATCAAAGAATATCCATTGGAATGGGCACCGCTTGAAGCCAAGCCCAGCACCACATCACCAGCGGCAATACTTAATCCGTTAATGATTTTTTCTTTATCCACACAGCCGACTGCAAAACCCGCTAAATCATATTCGCCTGCTGGGTACATGCCTGGCATTTCCGCTGTTTCGCCGCCCACTAGCGCACAGCCAGACTGCTCACAACCTTCAGCAATGCCTTTGATTACTTGTGCGGCAGTGCCAACTTCTAACTTACCGCAGGCAAAATAATCTAAGAAAAATAGCGGTTCTGCACCTTGTACCAAAATATCGTTCACACTCATAGCGACTAAATCGATACCAACCGTGTCATGTTTATTCAGCTCAAAAGCCAGCTTTAATTTCGTGCCCACGCCATCTGTGCCAGAAACCAGCACCGGATTTTTAAACTTTTTAGGCATTTCAAACAAAGAGCCAAATCCGCCGATTCCTGCTAATACTTCTGGGCGCATAGTACGCTTTGCGTACGGTTTAATTTGCTCAACCAAGGCGTCGCCTGCTTCCATATCAACGCCAGCATCGCGGTAGCTAATGGAATTTGTGCTTGGGTTTGTAGCGGTTTTTTCTGGGTTCGTGGTGTTCAAAACTGTTCTCGATTCAATTAATTGCAATATCACTATTTAACTTAAGTATAATTTTAACTTAAATACACATTTAACTAACTCGCATTTTAACTCACAATTAATTTAACCATGCCTAATCAACCAAAAAACAGTCGCAAACCATTATCTGACTCAAACATTGTGTCAGATAATCGTTGGTTGATTTTAAGTGCAGTTTTTCTACTGTTATTGTATTTTCTGGCGCCTGTGTTGACACCATTTTTAACCGCCGCGATTTTGGCTTATATGTGCGACCCTTTGGTTGATAGGCTGAGCATATTAGGCTACAAAAAATATCAATTTGGCCGCACAACCGCCACCGTATTAGTCATGATGGGACTTGTAGGTGTTATTACATTACTGCTTTTAATTATTATTCCCTTATTGCAAAAAGAGTCGCAACTCATTATTGAGCGCCTGCCGAATTTTATTACAAGCGTTCGCACCATAGCCGAACCATGGCTGCAAAAACACTTTGGTATCAGTTTGGCGATTGATAGCACGCAAATTCAAGATGTCATCACCAAAAACTGGAAAACAGCCGGCGGTGTCTTAGGTGACGTATTAAAAACGGCTGGTACCAATAGCATGGCACTGGTCGGCGTTGTCGCAAATATTCTATTGTTGCCTGTGGTTTTATTTTATTTATTGCGAGATTGGGATGAGATGATTGCAGGTATCGGCAACTTGATTCCACGTCATATTGTTGGCAAAACCACTGAAATCGCCCAAGAGATCGACCAGATGTTAGCTGAATTTTTACGCGGCCAATTTACGGTGATGATTATCATGAGCGTGTTTTATGCGCTTGGATTATGGTTAACCGGCTTAGAAATGGCGTTGCCTATCGGCATCATCGCAGGTTTATTAGGTTTTATCCCGTATTTAGGCCCAGCAATCGGTTTAGGCTTGGCTTTATTGGTTGGCGCATTACATTTTAGTAGTTTCGGTCAATTAATCCCCGTCTTGTTGGTATTTGGTCTTGGTCAATTGATAGAAAGCAATTTTATTACACCAAAATTGGTAGGCGACCGCATCGGCTTGCATCCTGTTGTGGTGATTTTTGCGTTGTTAGCGGGTGGGCAATTATTCGGCTTTGCAGGTGTATTGCTGGCTTTACCTGTGAGCGCGATGATTGCAGTGGGTTTACGCCGCACCAAAGATAGTTATCTAGATAGCGATACTTATCTTAAATAATCAAGCAAGCTTAAACCACCTTAAGTTAACCCATTTTTCACCTCTATTTTTTCAAGCAAAAGCTGCATGAAACAACTGCTACTCGACATTAAACCTGCCGCGCCACCCACATTGCAAAACTTTGTGGTGGGGCGTAATGCGGAAGCGCTGGCGAGCTTAACCCTTTCGATTAGCGGTAATTCACCACGATTTATTTATTTGTGGGGCGAGTCTGGTTCAGGTAAAAGTCATTTATTACAAGCATGCAAAGCAATCGGTGCGAACGTAGCCGATAACGTGCATTTACTGGATAACGCAGCGCAAATTGATTTATTTAACCAATATAATCAACGCAAAGAAGCGGACGAATTTATGATTACCGCAGGTTTGCATGCGCCCACACAAATGGGTTTGCGCGACGACCTAGCAACGCGATTGGCTTGGGGTTTGGTGTATCAGTTACATCCACTAAATGATATTGAAAAAGCCACTGCACTTAAACAGCACGCTTTTGAGCGCGGCATGAAATTGCCCGATGAAGTGGTGGATTATTGCCTGCGTTATCTGCGCCGCGATTTACCAACGCTAATGGCGACTTTAGATGCGCTGGACGAATGGTCGCTGACCATGCAAAAACCGATTACAGTGCCAATGTTGCGCAAATTATTGCAACTCAATCTGGATTTGTAAGTCTTGAATTTGTAAGTCTGGCTTTATAAGCTTGAACATGTAAGCTTCAATTTACTGGTTGAGATTTATATTCAACGGTTTAAATATCCATTTAAACGACTAATACCGATAAGATTAAACCCATGTTAAGAATCACCGAAATCAAATTACCCATCGCCACATCTGCTGAAGAAGGCCATACAGAGGCAGAACTTCGCGTGGCGGCGATTAAAAAATTGGGGATTAGCGCGAGTGATTTAACCAGTTTTAGCATTTTTAAGCGCGGCACAGATGCACGCAAGTCGCATGCGATATTGCTGGTTTATTCGCTGGATGTGGTGATTGAAAATGAAGCAAAAGTATTGGCAAAATTCGCTAAAGATCCGCATGTTAAGTTAACGCCTGATACAGACTATAAAGCGGTTGCCAGCGCACCGACGCATTTAAAATCGCGACCGATTGTGATTGGCTTTGGCCCTGCGGGGATTTTTGCCGCATTGATTTTAGCGCAAGCAGGATTCAAACCGATTGTGCTGGAACGCGGTAAAGCCGTGAAAGAAAGAACCAAAGATACTTGGGATTTATGGCGCAAAAGTAAACTGCATCCAGAATCGAATGTGCAGTTTGGTGAAGGTGGCGCTGGTACTTTTTCGGATGGAAAATTGTGGAGCCAGATTAAAGACCCCAAACATTATGGACGCAAAGTGCTGGAAGAGTTTGTGGCGGCTGGCGCACCAGCAGAGATTCTGTATATCAGCCATCCGCACATCGGCACGTTTCGCTTAGTGAGTATGGTCGAAAATATGCGCAACAATATTATCGCGCTGGGCGGTGAGATTCGTTTTAATTCGCGCGTAGATGATATTGAGATTAAAGATAACGCTGTTCAAGGTGTGATGCTGGCGAATGGCGAACAGATTCCCAGTAATCATGTTGTATTGGCGGTTGGACATAGTGCGCGTGATACGTTTGAAATGGTGCACAAAAAAGGTATTTTTGTGGAAGCCAAGCCTTTTTCCATCGGCTTTCGTATTGAACATCCGCAATCGTTAATCGACAAAGCACGTTATGGCAGCAGCTATAGTGAAGATTTAATCAGCAAGCTAGGAGCGGCTGAATATAAATTGGTGCACCACGCCAGCAATGGTCGTAGCGTTTATAGTTTTTGCATGTGCCCAGGCGGCACGGTTGTTGCAGCCACTTCTGAAGAAGGTCGCGTGGCGACAAACGGTATGAGCCAATACAGCCGCAATGAACGCAATGCCAATTCAGGTATTGTCGTGGGCATCACGCCTGAAGTAGATTTTCCCGCGCATCCGTTGGCAGGGATTGAACTACAGCGTCAATTAGAAAGTCATGCTTATGTGCTGGGTGGCAATAATTACGCAGCACCAGCCCAATTGATTGGTGACTTTTTAGCCAATAAACCATCTCAACAATTGGGTGAAGTTGCACCTTCGTACACGCCTGGCGTTCATCTGACTAATCTGGAATCTGCGTTACCTCAATTTGCGATTGATGCGATTCGTGAGGCGATTCCTGCGTTTGCTAAGCAGATAAAAGGTTATGATATGGCTGAAGGCATTTTAACGGGCGTGGAAACGCGCACCAGCAGCCCAATCCGTATCAAGCGCGACGATGACTCGCTTGAAAGTATTAATACCAAAGGTTTGTACCCATGCGGCGAAGGTGCTGGCTATGCAGGCGGCATTTTATCTGCTGGCGTTGATGGCATTAAAGTGGCAGAAGCAGTCATTCTTGACATCAACAAACTATAAATCGCACCAAAACGAGTAGTAAAAAAAGGTCATCTATATGAGTAACGGTTCAACCATTTCAACATCATCCATCGTTGCCCCAGTGCTCGCTTTAATCGTATTAGGGTTAACTCAGTTACAGTTAAATTTAGGCAATATCGAATCCATCGTCATGGCCATTGCGTTAATTGGCGCGGTATTAGCGGCAGTCCATCACGCAGAAACGATCGCACATAAACTGGGTGAGCCGTATGGAACTTTATTATTGGCAACGGCTATTACTGTTATCGAAGTCGGGCTGATTTTATCGTTAATGTTAACTGGCGGGCCCGAAACCGCTGCATTGGCGCGCGATACGGTATTCGCAGCAGTGATGATTATCATCACTGGTATTGTCGGCATCTGTTCATTAATCGGCGGCATGTTATACAAAGAGCAAGTGTTTAAACTGCATGGCGCGAATGCTGCCCTATCCACTTTGACAGCGATTGTGGTGTTAACGCTAATTTTACCCAACTACACATTAACCACACGCGGACCTGTTTACAGTGGAAGCCAACTGGCTTTTATCGCACTGGTTTCGCTGGTTTTATACGGCACGTTTGTATTTGTGCAGGCCATTCGCCACAGAAATTATTTTTTAGATGCAAAAGATAATAACGACGATGAAGAAAGCGACTTTGAAGGAAATTCAATTTCTGCCGACGAGAATAAAGATTCTAATCGAGTCACTTACATTAGCGCAGGCATGTTATTGATTTGCTTGGTAGCTGTTGTATTGCTGGCAAAATCGCTTGCGCCAACCATTGAAGATTTTGTGAAGTTGATTCATGCACCGCATCAATTGGTGGGCGTGATTATCGCAAGTATCGTTTTACTGCCAGAAGGCTTGGCCGCTGTACGCGCCGCGCGTAAGAACATGTTTCAAACCAGTTTGAATTTAGCGTTGGGCTCAGCACTCGCCAGTATCGGCCTAACCATTCCTGCCGTTGCGATTCTATCGCTGGCAACAGGATGGACGCTGTTTTTAGGCATCGATATGAAATCGACCGTTTTAGTGTTGTTGGCTTTGTTTGTAAACGCCATTTCACTGGCAACTGGCCGCACCAATGTTTTACAAGGCGTGATACTTTTGGTGATATTTGGCGTATATCTGTTTACGACCGCAATTCCATAAAACTTGTTTAATCATAATCCTTGTTTAATTTGGATAATCAGAACTAATTATTTCTGATTATGCAGCCATCACCAACACATCGCCTTCACCTATTTTTCCCAGATTATCTGTCCAGTTAACCATTATTTTGTCGCCAATTTTCGCGTCTTTTAGGTAAAAAGTCAGGTAGGGATTTTTTGAGATGCCAGTTCCCCACTGCATTTCAAGCACGATTTTTTCGTTCAATTTAGCCGTTAACAATTGAATAAAATGGGCTGGAATCAACTCTCCAGAATCGTCTTTTTTGCGGCCAGTTTCCATCGGATGATTAATGATCAATTTGACCTCAGTTAAGTCGTTAACCAGCTTGGCGCGCATTTTTATATTGTCCATATTTTCGCCTTTTAGCCGCAACCGTTTTCAAGCACCACCACATTTTTGGAAGCAGTAAAATATTGGTCGCCCGCCTTAACCACTATTTTCACATCAGAAGTTTCTGCCATTTTAATACGCGTCACCAATTTTGGTAGTGCACCGTTGCTAAACGTAAAATGTCCAATCAACGTGGTCGGATTATGTTCTACAAATATTGCAATCGATTCGGTATTCGGTATGCGGCTATTGATTTCCAATTGTACGATTGCGCCATTTTCTGCACGATCTGGCGCGTTAATATCGATATCATTACTCGGTAGCTCATTGCTAATCGCCAAATCACTAGCAGCATTGCTGAACTTTGTTGCTTCAAATGCGCGCTTGTTCCAAGTGGCGGCTAGCGCATTTATGGGCGTAATCAACAATGTTACCAAACCCAAAAAAACACTTAAAAAATCTCTACGTTGCATCAGCCCATCCTTTCCAGTGCGGTTTTTTCATTTGCCTGCAAACGACGTAATTCTTTTAAACGCGCATCTACAATGGAATGCTCATAAAAATTACCGTCTTTGGCTTTGACCGCGAAATCAAACTGCTCAACGGCTCTGCTTAAATTATATTTGCGATAATAAGCTTCGCCCTGCGCCTGAAAGCGCAAGAGATCTTTACCTTTTGCCGCATACGCTTTTGCCATCATGTCATAAAAATAAGCATCCGTTGGAAACAGCGGTTGTTTTTCCGCAATCAACTGAAGTGCTTTATCTGGCTGATTCGTGGCCAAATAATGTTCGGCATAACCATAAATCAGCGCGCGGTGATTAGGGAATAACGTCAGTGCTTTAGCGTATTGAATAGCCGCCGCCTGCGGATTATTACGCGCGACTTCAATGCGCGCAGCCAAGTTTTCAATAAAAGGATGCTTAGCCGCATTGGTTTTTAACCATTGCATTTGTTTGCTTGCGCCGGCTAAATCATTTTTGCGCAACATCGCCACTGCCAAACCATAATTCTCGGCTGTTTCATTGGCAAATCTGCGCTCTTTCAAATTATCTTGAAATTGGTCAATCGCCGATTGCGCCATGCCGTTGCCAGCGCGCAATTTCGCCTTAACCAGTTGAAAATCCAAACTATCTGGCACTTGCCGGTAAGGCATGGTTTCGACACGGTTTGATACGTCCGCAATGCGCTCCGCCGTGAGTGGATGCGAACGTAAAAAGCTAGGCGCCGTGCCTTCTACAAAGCGCGTGCCACGTTGCAAAGTGGTAAAAAATGCTGGCATCGCACGCACATCGTATCCCGCCGCGTCTAATATGGTTAAACCAACGCGGTCCGCTTCACGTTCATGTTCTCGCGTGTAATCTAATTGCCGTTGCACGCCTGCCGCAGTTGAAGCGGTTAATGCTCCGCTAGCGAGCTCTGGATTGGCTCGCGCAACCAATAAAGCCAGTGCAATTCCTGCAATATTTTTGAAGGTATCGTATTTTTGCGAAGCCAACATCCGCGCCAAATGACGTTGCGTCACATGCCCGATCTCATGCCCCAACACACCAGCCATTTCAGATTCGCTATTTGACGCTAAAATCAAACCCGTGTGAACACCAATAATGCCGCCTGGCATAGCGAATGCATTAATCGAATTATCGCGCACGACGAAAAAGTTAAACGTCTGGCGTTTATCTGGGCCACTGGCGGCTAATCTTTGACCAACCGCCTGTAGATAATCGGTGACTTCCGCATCTTCTAATACATCATCGCTCACAGCCACTTGGCGTAAAATCTGTTCGGCAATGCGCTGTTCATCTTGTGGCGTTAATACCGTTTGCGCAATATCGCCCAAATCTGGCAAATTAGTATCTAAATCTCGGCTAGGTATATTTGTATTTAGCCCACCATCTTCATAAGGTTTGCCAGAAATCGCAGATTGTTTGATGTTGTCTGCCAATGTTGTATTGGTCACAAACAAACCTGTTATAAAAATCGTCTGCGTAAAAATCACTAAGGCAATTTTTGCGCTGGTGGTTTTTTGCCGATTAATTTGCTCATTAATTAATGTTAACTTTAATTTCATTATTGTTATGATAATGCCTTTATGGCGCAAGTTCATGCCAAATTTTGAATGGATTGTAAATACATGGCGAATACCAATCAAGCACTTACCCACTTTGATCACAGCGGCCAAGCGCATATGGTGGATGTTGGCGACAAAGCCGCTACGCGCCGCATCGGCATTGCCACCGGCACAATTAGCATGTTGCCCACCACGCTTAAATTAATTCAGCAAGGCGATGCAAAAAAAGGCGATGTACTCGGCATCGCACGTATTGCAGCGATTCAAGCCAGCAAAAAAACAGCCGATTTGATTCCGCTTTGTCATCCGATTTCACTGACTAAAGTATCGGTAACATTCGACATAAATGCGCCTGAATCTAGCATTAACTGCACGGTAAGTTGTGAAACGACAGGTCAAACTGGGGTAGAGATGGAAGCATTGACTGCAGTCAGTGTCGGTTTGCTCACCATTTATGACATGTGCAAAGCGGTAGACCGCGGCATGACGATTAACGCCATAAGATTGTTAGAAAAACATGGTGGGAAATCAGGCGATTGGATTGCAAGCAGTTAAGTTTGTGACGACTTAGCCACTTGCAAAGCTTAATTTTTAAAAATTAAAGCAGAGTCTAAAACTGTGTAACTTAAAACTATGCAAATTGATACTATTTACTGCCAATCAAACTTTTAACCGCACCAACTAAATCGCCTGGCATGATGACGATTTTACTGTTGTTGGAAGCTGAGATTTTTTGTAGTGAAGTGATATAGCGATCGCCCAATAAGAACATAGCTGAGGCGTTGTTTTCTTTTACCGCCTCAGTAATGAATTTAATCGATTCCGCAGAGGCTTTAGCCCCCACCATTTGTGCTTCTGCATCTTTACGCGCCGCTTCTAATCGCGCTTCTGCGTTTAAAATCAGTGATTGTTTTGCGCCTTCTGCTTCAGTTACCACCGCAACGCGTTCACGCTCTGCTGCTGCTTGTCTTTCCATCGCATCTTGCATATTAGTCGATGGCTTAATATCTTGAATTTCAACGGATTTTACCGTTAATCCCCAATCCAGTGCTTCATCAGCGATTGCTAATTTAAGCTCTGTTTTAATACGGTCGCGCGAAGTCAGCGCATGATTCAATTCCATGCCGCCAATAATTGAACGTAAATTCGTTTGCACCATATTACGCATCGCTTCACGGAAATTTTCAATGCCATAAACAGCGCGTTCGATATTACTGACTTTTATAAACGCCACCGCATTGGCCAAAATCACCGCGTTATCGGCTGTAATCACTTCTTGCTGTGGGATTTCTAAAATAATATCTTTAGTGGTGACTTTGTAACTTACTTTAGTAAAGATTGGGTTAATCACATGTAAACCCGGTGAAAGCACGCCGGCAAATTTACCTAAGCGCTCTACCACCCACTCTTCACCTTGCGGCACAATACGCACGCCTTTGAATATGGCTATCGCCACTAAAAATATGAGTATTAAACTAACTTCTGTCATGATATTTTCCCTAAAAATGTAATGCGATTAACTAAACTTTTCTAACCAAAATTTAAGCAAAGCTTAAAATCCAGCATTGAAATCAAATCTTGATAATGCGTAAAGCATTACCCTCAACGGCTATTACTTTGGCTTGGCTGCCCACTTCAATCGTTTCATTTGCCACAGCGACCCATTCGCGGCTACCCATCAAACCTTGTACAAAACTTATTTTGCCGTTCTGATTAGCGTTAACACTTTCAATTACCGTTCCAGTGCGACCAATCTCTTCACCTTGCGCTTGGCCAACTCTGGAATGTGTTTCCGTTTTCTTGTAAAAAAGCTTCCAAATCGCTAAAGAACCAATCGACAACGCGGCAAAAATCGCAAATTGTATGGCTGGCGGCATGGTAGGAAATACCCAAGTGGCAATCGCAACACACAGCGCAGAAATACCAAACCATAATACATAAACGGTACCGATCGCCATCTCTACAGCCAGCAACAATAAGCCAATTGCGCCCCAAATCCACATTGCATCAATCATATTGTCACCTTTAAACAGTGTTAACTAAAGTGATTAATGGTATCACTTTTAGTTTAAAAACTAGAATTAGAACCCGAAATGGAATTTGAGAATCTGCACTATGCGCACGCATGATATGCGCGCCATGTTAATGAGTGCCGCTTCTTATCTATATTGGCTAGAAGAAACACAAGCGGTGATAAAAGCACGCATCGCGCAAAGGCATGCTGGGCAGTGAACGACACAAGAATGGGCAGGAATTAATCACAAAAAAACGTCAAAAAAAGAGTACACTCTCAAAACTAAAGCATCTACAACAAGAGCTATTTTAATGGCACAAGCGACCAAACTGACCATTCCATGCGACCGCGCTGAGCGTCTACAATACATCAGGCGGATTTTCCCACAAGCACTCGGTTCATTTTTAAGTGACGATTGGCGTGGCGGTCGACATGAAGCGCTTAAGCGTTTAAATAGCATGGATGCGATTGCTTACAATCGTAATCGCAACTTTCTGAATGGCAATGTCACCAAACTTTCCCCCTATTTTCGGCATGGCTGTTTAACCTTAAAAGAAGCCAGCGATGGTGCACAAAGCCTTTTTGGTGCACATGCTGAAAAGTTCGTGTTCGAATTAGCTTGGCGCGATTACTGGCGCCAAGTTTGGCACGATAAAGGCAACGATATCTTTAGCGATATGGAAGATCCAAAAGTCGCGCTGGGCGATAAATTGATGCCCGATTTCATTCGCCAAGGCATTACTGGCTTGCCTTGTATGGATGGCTTTATCCGCGATTTGATGCATGATGGTTATGTGCATAATCATGCGCGGATGTGGTTTGCCGCCTATGTGGTGCATTGGCTAAAAGTCGATTGGCGCGAAGCGGCTGATTGGTTTGAGAATAATTTATTAGACGGCGACAAAGCTTCTAATCATCTATCTTGGCAATGGGTTGCCTCGCTTTTTAGCTCAAAACCCTACTATTTTAATAAAGAAAATTTGGCACGCCACACAGGCGAGAAATATTGTACCAACTGTAAAATCACCTGCCCATTTGATGATAGTTACGAAGCGCTTAGCGATAAATTATTTGCGCACCAAACGCCTGCGGTCGCCAAAAAACATAAAATTAGCATGCCGCTAAAAGAGTCTATCTCTAGCCATCAAGCAGTCGCGATATTCGTACACGATGAAATGCTCTCTGCCGCACACCCATTAATGCATAAATCCATGCCAAAAATTTTTGTGTTTGATGAATTTCTACATGGTAGATGGCCGCTTAAACGTCTGCAATTTTTAGCGGATTGCTTAAACGAATTACAAGATGTAGAAGTGTGGATGGGCGATACGCGAAAAGTATTAAAAAGCCGTGGCGTTGGCCAAGTGATTACCCAACAAACGCCGAATATGCAGATAAAAGCGTTATTAGAGCCTTTTAACCCAATTTGGGAGCCAGAAGTTAAGTTTACCCAAGCGACCATTAGCGAAAAACGCCTCAAACGCTTTTCGCGTTATTGGGAAAAAGTCGGCCCAGAACTGTTGGGTGAACGCTTTAATCAGCAGTTTTAAACAAATTGCAATCATGAAACGCATGGCAATCATGCTAATTTGGAGGTTTGAATGGATTTTTTGTTAGTGATTATATTGGTCGTGGCTGCGCTTTACATCATCATGACTTACAACAGCTTAGTGAGTATTCGCAATAATGTCGCCAAAGCTTGGGCGAATATTGACGTGTTGCTGAAACAGCGCAATGAAGAATTGCCTAAATTAATCGACACCTGCAAAGCCTATATGCAGCATGAGTCCAGCACATTAGAAAAAGTCATTCGTGCGCGCATGGGTTTAGATGCAGTGCGTCAAACGCAAGATGTGGCGGGTTTAAATCGTGCGGAATCGTCACTGACTGCGAGCTTAGTGGATCTTTATGCGGTGGCAGAAAACTATCCTGATTTAAAAGCCGATCAATCTTTTATTAATTTGCAGCAACGCATTACTGGGCTTGAGAATCAAATCGCCGATAGACGCGAGTTTTATAATGATTCTGTGAACATTAATAACGTGCGCATTGAGCAATTTCCTGACTTGATTGTGGCACGTGTATTTAATTTTGAGCACAAAGAAATGCTGCAATTTGCACCAGAGGAATTAAAAGATATTCACGTGGGCAATCGATTTAACAGCTAGATTTAATAGTTTAGTTAACACTTTAAAATGCTTCAAAAGTTTAAAGCCAATCGCGTCAATTTAATTGCGATTGGCATTATCGGCGGCTTGGCGATTGGTGCTTATGCGAAAGATATTGGTCCAAGCAATCACGAAACATGGCAACTATTATGCGCGGTTGCTTTATTAGTCAGTGGTTTTGCCACTATCTTCAATTACTGGCGTTTGCTTAAAATCTCCGAAGCACCGATTTCCACAATTGCCGCCGCCGCGCAAGGTTATGTCGAGCTGCATGGTACGGCATCTACTGAAAACTCACTTAAAACACCTTTTCACGGCATTCCTTGTGTTTGGTATCGCGCATGGGTTTACGCCAATGTAGAAGACCAAAAAGGCTTGCCCGATATTTGTGGCAATCGCCTGCTGAATTATCATGAAAGCAATCAACCATTCACGCTAAATGACGGCACAGCCAGTTGTACAATCAATCCTAAAGATGCTGAAGTCATCCATTTTGAAGCGCGTACTTGGCGCAAAAATGCGCACCGTTACGTAGAGCAATATTTACCTGCAGCTAAAAAACTCTATGTTTTAGGGCAATTAAATACACTAAAGCATTTAACGGATAAAGCCGCACTGAATCTAGAAGTGCGCAATACTTTAGCCGATTGGAAAAGTCGTCCAGACCAGTTACGCAATCGCTACGACCACAATTGGGATGGCAAGATTGACGCCGACGAGTGGGAATTGGCGCGCCAAGATGCGATCAGACAAGCAACGGCCAATCAAATGATGGCGGCGCATACTGGCAACTTCACTTTATCCAAACCCGCAAATAATCAGCTATTTTTAATATCCGCACAATCACCGCAACAATTGCGCAATAGTTATCAATATTGGTCTTTGGTGCATATCATCACTTTTTTATTTGTATTGGTGGCATTTAAAATAACGACAAATTAAGCACAAAAAATCCTACTCATTCGTTTTAAATTCCTTCATATTCGTTTGCTAAATTAGCGATTCCGCCGTGTTAAAATAGCGGCTATGGACACTGCAAACACACAAACCCGAGAATTAGCCAAATCATTCGACCCGAAAGCCATTGAAAGCCATTGGTATGCGTTTTGGGAGAGCAAAGGCTATTACGGCGCTGGCTTAAATCCAGCTATCAAAGATAATTTCTGTATTTTATTACCGCCACCCAACGTCACTGGCACTTTGCATATGGGCCATGGCTTTAACCAAACGCTGATGGATGCGCTGACACGTTATCACCGTATGCGTGGCGATAACACGCTGTGGCAACCTGGTACAGACCATGCAGGTATCGCAACCCAAATTGTGGTGGAGCGCCAACTGGATGCACAAGGCGTTTCGCGCCACGATTTAGGTCGTGAGAAATTCTTGGAAAAAGTGTGGGAATGGAAAGAATACTCTGGCGGCAGCATTACCAAACAAATGCGCCGCTTGGGCACTTCGCCTGATTGGAGCCGTGAGCGTTTTACGATGGATGAAGGTTTAAGCAAAACCGTCACCAAAACTTTTGTAGATTTATATAACGAAGGCCTGATTTATCGCGGTAAACGCTTGGTGAATTGGGATGTAAAACTCGGCACAGCGGTTTCAGATTTAGAAGTAGTGCAGGAAGAAGAAGATGGCTTTATGTGGCATATCAACTATCCACTTGCAGATGGTTCTGGCCATTTAACGGTAGCGACAACACGCCCTGAAACAATGCTGGGTGACGTTGCAGTGATGGTGCATCCTGAAGATGCTCGCTACAAAAATTGGGTTGGAAAAAGTGTTAAGCTACCGCTTTGCGACCGAGAAATTCCGATTATTGCCGATGATTATGTGGATATGGAATTTGGTACAGGTTGCGTAAAAGTAACGCCAGCGCATGATTTTAATGACAATATGGTTGGCCAACGTCAAGGTTTAGATAAAATCGTGATTCTGGATCTGAAAGGATTTTTGCCGCCTAGCGCAGAAGTTTGGGGTGCAAACGGCTCAGCTAAACAGCCCATTGATTTACCGCAAAACTTGATTGGTTTAGAGCGTTTTGCTGCGCGTAAACAGGTCGTGAGTGATTTAGAATCCGGCGGGTTTTTAGTTAAAGCTGAAAAACACAAACTCAAAGTACCGCGTGGCGACCGAACTGGCGTGGTGATTGAACCGATGCTGACTGACCAATGGTTCGTGGCAATGAGCAAACCAAGTGATGATGGCAAAAGTATCACGCAAAAAGCATTGGATGTTGTTGAATCTGGTGAAATCAAATTCTATCCAGAAAACTGGGTAAACACTTACAACCAATGGTTAAACAATATTCAGGATTGGTGCATTTCGCGTCAGCTTTGGTGGGGGCATCAGATTCCTGCTTGGTATGGTGACGATGGCAGTTTTTATGTGGCGCATGATGAAAATGAAGCGCGTGCAATAGCGACAGCAAAAGGTTATACAGGTAATCTCAAACGCGATAATGATGTATTGGATACTTGGTACTCATCAGCCTTGTGGCCTTTTTCAACCCTAGATTGGACCGGCGATAAAGCCAAGGATGACGCCAATCTTGCGCTGCAACAATATCTACCTTCTAGCGTGCTAGTTACAGGTTTCGATATTATCTTTTTCTGGGTGGCGCGTATGGTGATGATGACCAAGCACATCACTGGAAAAATCCCGTTTAAGCATGTGTATGTACACGGCCTGATTCGAGATGCCGAAGGCCAAAAAATGTCTAAATCTAAGGGCAATGTGCTGGATCCGATTGATTTGATCGACGGTATTGATTTAGACGCGCTGATTAAAAAACGCACGACAGGCTTGATGAACCCAAGAGATACTGAAAAAATTGAAAAGCGTACGCGTAAGGAGTTTCCAGAAGGTATCGCCGCTTATGGAACGGATGCGCTTAGATTTACATTTGCTGCATTAGCAAGCCCAGGTCGCGATATTAAGTTCGATTTACAACGTTGCGACGGCTACCGTAATTTCTGCAATAAATTGTGGAATGCCACACGCTTTGTGTTGATGAATACGCAAAATGAAGATGGCAGCCCGCAAGATAATGGTTTGGAAGATTGCAAAACGCAGCCTGATGGTTACTTAAGTTTTAGCCAAGCTGACCGCTGGATTGTGAGCAGATTACAACGCACGGAAGCCGATGTTGAACGTGCGTTTACCGATTATCGTTTTGACTTGGCGGCAAAAGCTATTTACGAATTTGTGTGGGATGAATATTGCGACTGGTATTTAGAACTGGCAAAAGTACAAATTCAAACTGGTAATGATGCTGAAAAGCGCGCAACGCGCCGTACCTTATTGCGAGTGCTAGAAACGATTTTACGTTTAGCACATCCTATTATGCCGTTTATCACAGAAGAAATCTGGCAGACGATTGGGCCAATGTCTGGCCGTAACGGCCCAAGCATTATGCTTGAAGCGTATCCAAAATCGCAGCCAGCTAAGATTGATGAAGCTGCAGAAGCGTGGGTGGCATTATTAAAACAAGCCGTAGATGCTTGCCGCAGTTTGCGCGGTGAAATGAGCATTTCACCTGCAGCTCGCGTGCCATTGATTGCATCTGGCGAAGCAGATAAATTAGCGCTTTATGCGCCCTATTTAAAAGCTTTAGCAAAATTGGAGGAAGTGACTATCGTTGCGGAATTGCCAGAAGCAGATGCGCCGGTGATGTTAGTGAATGACTTTAAACTGATGTTAAAAGTGGAAATTGATGTTGCTGCAGAGAAAGAGCGTTTAGGTAAAGAAATCGCGCGTTTGATTGCTGAAATTGGCAAAGCGAATGGAAAATTGAATAACGAAAGTTTTGTCGCGCGCGCGCCAGCAGCCGTAGTTGAGCAAGAAAAAGCGCGAGTGGCCGAGTTTGGCGCGAGTTTAGAAAAGCTGAATGTTCAATTATCCAAGCTTGAAAAATAATACTTAACCATTATTTTTGACCAAAAATCATCAATGTCGATTAAAACCTACAATGACGATGACGATGTGATGTGTTCTTGTAGCGGCACTAAGCGGCGGGATATCAAGCGTTTATTTAATGAAGGCGCAGACCAAGAAGCGATTTCTAGAAGAACGGGCGCACTTTCAGGTTGTGCAGGTTGCGAGTGGGATATTGCGGAGTATTTGCGGGAGCTGGCTGAGCAACAAAAGTAATATTTGTTAAAGCGATGGCAACTAAATCGAGCTGTTTATTTCATTTATTTTTAACTAAATAAATAAATTTACATCTGATTCGCCCGCAAATTCAAAGAAGGTCGCAGCGCCGCCAAACTCGATACCTTCAATAAAATCGCTCGGTTTAAAATCAAATAAATCTACCGTCATTTGGCAGGCAATGAATTTAACGCCACTTTCCAAACAGGCGGTGCGTAAGTCTTCAATACTTGCCACGCCTTTATCGGCAATCTTCTGTTTCATCATCATCGTCGCCATGCTCTCCATTCCGGGTAACATTTGCACAAAATTCGGCATGGGAACTGGCATCGGCATGGCTGGGTTGCCAAGTGGTGAAACTTTTAAATCGCTAATATCTTTTTTAAGCAAAGTTAAGCCATAGAAAGTGAAGAATATTTCCACTTCGTAATCTAATGCAGCCGCAGTTGAAGCCAATATAAAAGGTGGATATGCCCAATCGAGCGTGCCTTTAGAAGCAATTAATGCGAGTTTTTTAGTCATTGCTTTTGAGTTAAGCCACACGCTTTTTAATGTAGAACGTAAACAAACCGTCTACTTCATCTTGCTGCAATAATTCGTGGCCAGTTTGTTTGCAAAACGCTTGGAAATCTTTCACAGAACCAGGGTCAGTCGCCAACACTTTTAGTGTTTGCGTGGCTTCGATTTCGCTTAAGCCTTTTTTACAACGCAAAATCGGCAAGGGACAATTCAAATTACGCGCGTCAATTTCTTTATCAAATTCCATTTTTTATTCCTATTCTGTTCTGAACAGTTATTCCTGAATAAGCTAGCTATTCCCAATAAGCCGATTTTTAACTTAATAACACTATGACGTTAACTTAACAGCAACTTAACACAATAAATGAGCCAAAAAATTAAGTGCTCACAATGTTTATTTTTTTGCGCCAAAAGCATAACCAGCTCTGCCCCAAGCAAGCACGCCGCCGACCAAATTATGTACGTTTTTTAAACCTTTGCTGGTGGCGAAATCCGCTGCATGTGCAGAGCGCACGCCGCTGTGGCAGTAAAATATAACGCTATTTGCATTGACTAATTTTTCATATTCCACTGGCAACATGGATAATTGAATATGAATTGCGCCAGGAATGATACCGCGCGCGACTTCGTCGTCATTGCGCACATCCACTAACATCACTTTGGGCTGGGTAATTAAATTGAGTAAATCTGCTGCTTCAATATCTGAATAATTTTTCATCGTAACTTTTAAATAGTAACTTTCATAGGGCGAACTTCACAATAATTTTTGTATTGTACACATGAAGACTAAGCATTAAAACGCTTAAAAACATTGCACATTGCAAGCGATTCCATCATTAAACTTAACCTAAAATATAGGTTAAGTTTAAAAAGCGTAAATCATTCTTAACGCAAATAACTTTTCAGACTTTTTAGCTAAGTTTAATCTTGAAACGCCTGTGCCTGCTTGTACGGTAATATTGCTATTTAAATCCACATGCATTTGCGGTGTAACACTGTATCTCCACACGCCTTTTGTATCGACTTCATGGTTCAGTTCTAGCCCAACCGTATATCTTGGCGAGAAATCGTAAAACAAATTATTGTTTATCAACCCGATTGCATTGCTGCTTTTGCCGAATTCGGGCTTTCTCAATCCAACCATATTCAATGTGCTCCACTTACCCATAAATCGGTAGCCATTAATATATAAAACATCTGATGAATACTTGGCTGATTCTCGATTTTTTGTCGCGATTACTTGCCAACCATGAATCATATTGGGGTTATTCAAACTGTTAGAGAATGTGCCTTGAAACGCGACCTTGTAATCGGTGATTTTGGAGTTTTCGGTAGGTAACTCCAATTCAAAAGCTAATCCATCAGCGAAGGCATATTCAATTTCTGGCGCCCATTCCAATGGTCCGCCATGAATATTTTGTTGTGCAAGTGTATTGATTTCCAGCTCGCCTTTCTTTGCCCCCAACGGCCTGACAAGGTCAAACAATAACGGCTCCGGAATATGTGGATTACCACTACTTAATGCAGCTGTTCCTTCAGTAAAATCAGCATATGCAGGTACTGCGATAATTGCAAAAATAGAACAAAAACAGAATTTAATACGTTTCATAACTTAAAAAGTCAAATAATAGTGAATCTTGTAACAACTTATCGTTGTCATGTTTTTATTTCGTGTACTTATTTTCAAGTAGCTAAAAATAATATGCTTAAAGCACAATGACCAAATAAATAGGCCTTGTATCGGCAAGCATATCGGTTTTTAGTTCCCGATTAAATCGGTCATGCGGAATCTATTATAAATGCTGGCAGTAACGTGACAAAATTATCACGCTAAAAAATTAGTTAAGTATTAGCCGCTACTTAAAACGATGCAATATATAGTCCTTTTATATAGTCTTGTCATATTAATGTCATATTTATTTTTAATAATTTCAATCCTATCATTCACAAATCGTCGAGGAAGAATTAAAAAACTCTATATGCCTACAAATTTTAAAATTCAGTTAGCGCTAGTTTTATTTTCTACTATCAGTCATGCCAATGCTGCGCATTTAAATAAATTCGCAGACAACACATCTACCAATAACAACAATACTACTCAAAACACGCCTAAAGATGAGCCTGTAGTTGCTCAGAACAACGTTTCAAGCCAACCAGGTTTTGACTTCCTAAATTCTGACGCACCATTCAAATACGGTTTTAATATAGGTGATCAGCCAGTCAATATTCAATTTTACGGCATTATCGATATTGCCCTCGCTAACGCTAACCACTCTCTGCCAGCCAATTACGAGCTGCCTAATAATTTATATCCCTACTCTGGCGCTAAAGTTAATCCGGCAGTTAAATCTCGTACCAAATGGATTAATGGCGGCCTACAAGATTCAAGGTTTGGTTTAAAAGGTGATGTTGGTCAATTTAAAGTAATGGATGAATCATTTAAATTTGTCTATCAGTTTGAGGGTGGCTTTAACCCGATTGATTTTAAACTTAATAATGCAGCAGAAACCGTTGCAGACAACTCTGGCACACACGCAAATTCAAGCCTCAACTCTGATTCTTCTTTAAACGGAGAGTTTTTTGCGCGCCAAGCATGGGCAGGCGTCGATGGCGGCAAACTAGGTCGATTAACCTACGGTACGCAATACAATCCGTTCTTCGAAATTTTTGCAGCTTATGATCCGAATAACAAAGCCGATACTTTCTCACCATTTGGTGAAAGTGGCACAGTTGGCGGTGGTGGTGGTATTTCTGAAAATGCACGCATGAAAAACTCCATTAAATATGCCAACACTTTTGATACAGGTGAACATGCAAAAGTGAATTACGCCTTAATGTATGAGTTTGGTAATGCTGCTGGCAGCGCACATGGTGATGGCCTAACCGCACAATTAGGTTACGAAAATAGCTTATTTGGAATTCAATTTGCTTATGACAAATTCACCGATAGCGTTAAAGTTGCTACCGCTGGAATCGGAAATCCTTTGGCGAATGACACTATTTCAGCATCACTTTACAATACCGATGCCACTGTCGTTACACTCAAATGGACGCCGACCAAAGATTTAAAGATTTCTGGCGGCTGGGAACACTATCAACTCAAACCTTCCTCTGATAGTTCACTGACATACTCATCGATATTCGACCAAACTTTATTTGGTGGCGTGGCAAACTCTGCTTTAAAACCAGGTTACAAACAAGATAATGATGTTTATTTTATTGGTGCTAACTTTGATTTTTCTCAGCGTATGCCAGCGCTTACTGGCTTAACATCCTCTATAGGCTTTTACGATACCAAGTTTGACGCGATTGATGGGCCGACAACTTCAACCAACTCACAAGGCAATATAGATACTTGGACCATGGTGACAGATTACAAATTTAACAAACGTTTTGATACCTATTTTGCATATACCACCAACCATTTTACTGGCGATAAATACCCAAGCGCTACTAACTATGCCAACGTTAGTACAGTGGGTACAGGTTTACGCATGAGATTTTAAAAACACTTGATATTATTAGCCGTACAAAAAAGCCCGTATTAAAACGGGCTTTTTTACTATATGAATTAGGTATCTTAAATAAGTTAATCATGATCACCCACATCGAGAGTGTAAAGAGTGAACCTAAATTGAATTACGGCTAGGCTTAGTGTTATGAATTATCGAAGCTTATTCATAACACTAAGAAAAAAGGGCTTAACAGTTAAGTTAAACCCTTTTTAAATACTGGTGGCCGGGGACAGAATCGAACTGTCGACACGCGGATTTTCAATTTTAAATAGACTTACATTATTTACTGTATTGGTTCGCCCTCGCTCTCGAATAATCGCCAAAGTAAAATAAAATTGTCACATTCAATAATTAATATTAAATTTATTTCTACAAAATTCGAAAATTTTTTCGCAATTATTTACCTCTAAAACTACAGATATTTGTCAATTCAAATGTGTTTCTTGTAATATGTAATGAATTTTAAGGTTCAGAATATGTGAATTATCTGTTCCTGTTATGCATGATTAATTTAAAAACTATATGGTTAATGTATAATCTCGAGTTATGTCTATTGAAAATTTATTTCCAATTGCTGGCAATAACGCAATTCAAAATGCAGCATTTGCCATTGAATGGCAGGTTGAATTAAGCTCTAGTGAACTGCAATCTATTCACTCAGCAATAGAATCTGAGTTGAAGCAAGATTTCCCTAATCAGCTTCCGCAACATCATCAAAAAATATCTTTTGTTATGGATACTAACTCCCCAAATAAGATTTCGCCTAGTGTTGAACTAGGAGGATTTCTTTATGAGAAAAGATCGCAGTATTCTACTAATCCTACACGCTCAATATCGCTGTCAAAACAGAGCTTAATAGTATTAATAAACGAATATAGTAGATGGGATAATGTCTGGGCAGACGTTAATAAGTATTTTTCAATAATACTTAAGCAATTAAAGAATGCTGCTATTGCCAACATTGGTTTGCAGTATTCAGATGTGTTTGTATGGAAAGATGATCCTAAGCAATTAAGATTACAAGAGGTTTTTAAACCTAATAGTAAATTCTTAACTCCTAATGTTTTACTGCTTAATGGCTTGTGGCATTCCCATCATGGTTATATCGTGGAGTCAGATAAACCTATTCCAAATAGCAGGTTGGATAACGTAAATGTTAATTTAATTAATGACGCTGGTGTGTTATCAATTCAAATAACA
>Ga0123389_140963_pt1 | contig 33173 bp, 34 predicted proteins | sample T0HHNH4metaT_FD_89917 | JGI IMG/M metagenome (GOLD analysis project Ga0123389, IMG submission 89917) | Methane-oxidizing artificial microbial communities from Washington, USA to study methane cycling - T0-HHNH4 metaT (Metagenome... | ecosystem: Engineered > Modeled > Simulated communities...
ACCCAGAATAGTCACGTCACAGCTAGGATATAGTTTTTGTAGTTTGGCTTGAATGTGCTTGGCTTGCCACATTGCCAGCGCACTTTCGCGTGAGGCAATCACGAGTTTTGCGGGTTGATTTTTCATAACAGGAATTTTAGCATGTCTTTTAGTTTGCGAATGGATGTACAAAATTGTGTTTTTTGGGTTAAGCTAAAAAAGATAATTGATGCCAATTTAGTGGTAGCAATGGATTTTAATGACAGATTTTAATTTATAAAATTGATTGATTTGTTAGATTAATCAACTGTTTTAAAACGTTTTTAAGGAGAAGCTCATGCAATATCAATTAGACACTTTCGTCAATTCACTGAATGAATTTTGGGTGCAACTGATTCACTTCGTGCCGAAATTACTAGCGGTTGTCGTGATTTTATTTTTCGGATGGTTGATTGCTAAGCTAGCCAGAGCGGCTGTAAAACGCCTTTTAGTGTTGACACAATTTGACAAATTCGCGCAAAAATCTGGCCTGGAATCCTTTATGAGTCATGGCAGTTTGAATGTGACTTTAAGCGGCATTATTAGCCAAGTCGTGTATTGGTTGGTGATTCTATTATTTGTGATCACTGGCGCAAATGCCTTGGGTTTGAGTGAAGTCGCAGTTCTATTGCAACAATTAGCGAGCTATCTACCACACATTATCGTGGCGATTTTAGTGTTGATTTTCGGTACTTTATTAGCACGTTTTGTGAACCGTCTGGTATTTGCATGGCTTTACAGCATTAAATTCAGCAACGCTTTAACCATTAGTACATCGGCTGAATACGGCATTCAGATTTTGGCGATATTTGTTGCGCTTGAGCAATTAGGCATTGGCCTGCAACTGATTCACTCATTATTTGTGATCGTTTTCGGCGCTTTCTTTTTGGCACTCGCACTGGCTTTTGGTTTGGGTGGCCGCGAATGGGCGGCGAAAGTGATTGCAGAGGCTGAAGCTAAAAAGAAACAACAATAACGCGACAGTGAATATTCATCTTGTTTCAGGTGTTAAGTTTCACGGACAAGATGTTGTTGGCGACGACTGATGGCGACGGTTTCGGAGACGCCTTTTAATAAGGCAACCCAGCGTTCTTCGTTAGCTTCATTCAGTCGTTTCTCATAGCCGGTAATAAATAACGGCGCAACTAGGCAGTTGCGATGCAAACGTAAAAATCGCTCACCAAATTCGGTTTCCAGATGGGTGAGCGATTCTTCAATCAGATATTCACGTTCAACCGTGCGCACCGTGATGTATTTCAGTTCTGCGCGCAGGTAAATCACTTGCTCAACAGGTATTAAGATAACGCGACCCCGCTCATGAATACTAAAGTGGCTGCGTATTTTTTGCAGCGGTTTTAAGGCTTCAATCTGTTTGGGTTTTAGTGCTTGTGCTTTATCAATCGCTGTTTGCAGACGTTCTAAACGAATTGGTTTCAGCAAATAATCAATCGCGTTTAAATCAAATGCTTTAATCGCATAGGCATCAAATGCCGTGGTAAAAATAATGTGCGGTTTTGGTTCCAGTTTCTGCGCATGTTGTGCCGCTTCAATGCCATCCATTAACGGCATGCGGATGTCCAATAGCATTAAATCCGGTTTGGTTTGTATGGCCAAATCAATGGCTTGCTTGCCATTTTTGGCTTCGGCGACAATATGCATTTCAGCAATATTACCCAGTAAATCCCGCAGGCGATTGCGCGCAGGTGCTTCGTCATCAGCAATTAAAATAGTTAACATGTTTTTTTGTGCAACTTTTTAGTAGATTTTTTATATTAAGTTAACGCGTCAAGGGCAAGCGAATATGTACATCATAACGATTCTGTTTAGCGGTTGTTCTTAACGCGGCTTCTAAATCAAAATGCAAACTCAAGCGTTCTTTAATATTCTTTAAAGCCATCTTGTTACCAGTAAGATGTTGATTCTGTGCAGCATAAGGATTGTTGATGCTGATGTGCAATTCTTTGTGTCGGGTATAAATCGTGACAATAATTTCGCCGCCGTCAGTCATAGGCTCTATGCCGTGGTACACCGCATTTTCCAGTAGTGGTTGCAAAATCAAGGGCGGAATCAATGCATCCGGTGGCATATCATCAATTTGCCAGGTGACTTTTAGGCGCTCTTCCAAACGTAGTTTTTCTAAAGCTAAATATTGACGGCATAAAGCGATTTCTTGCGCTAATGGCACTAAATCGCGATTGTCTGCCATTAAGACGCGAAATAAATCCGCCATATCTTCCAACGCGGCTTCAGCACGTTTTGGCTGGCTACGAATTAACGATAACACAGCATTGATGCTGTTAAACAAAAAATGCGGACGAATACGCGCTTGCAACGCTTGTAAACGTGCCTCTGCGATTGCGGGCGAATAGGCGCGTTGTTGTAAATGAAAGTAGTAAAAGACAATGCCAGTGACAATCGCGCTCAACAGGCAAGCACGATAAGTATTGGGAATTGTTTCGAATAGAAAGAGTTGATTAAAAAATGTAAATACTAAAAAAGTCAGACCGATTTCTAACAATAAAATGGCTACAATACCTTGCCAGTAATGCCATTTATTGATTAAAGGGAAAAGTGCGTACAGGCTTAACATGCTGAGCAGTAAAATCGGCTGTACGACAGCGGATAATTCGGCTAGTAAAGGTAAAAAATCGTTGAGTTGTTTGCTGAATAAAACCGCGGTGATGGCGGCTAACAGGTTCACAATCAGCAAAATGCGCAGGTGAATGCCAAGGTTATGTAAATTGGGTAAACGGCTATTTTTGCGCACGGCGTATAGTTCGTTATAATATTGCCATAAGTATATTATTATTAAAGAAATTTTTCACAATTTAAAGCAAGCGGCTTCAACATTAAGTTTGCTAAACAATTACAAGAAAGTAGCTATTTGTGCAAGACAAACCAGTGCAAGACAACTCATTAAATAAAAAATCAACTGCATGGTCAGGCCGTTTTAACGAACCAGTCGCAGAACTGGTTAAAAAATACACGGCTTCGGTTGATTTTGACAAGCGCTTGGCTGAGTTTGATATTGCAGGCTCCATTGCGCATGCACAGATGTTGGGCGCACAAGGCATTATTAGTTTGGATGACGTTGCTAAAATTGAAAAAGGCTTGGCTGAAATTCTGACTGAGATTCAGGCGGGTAGTTTTGAGTGGTTGCTGGATTTAGAAGATGTACATTTAAATATTGAAAAACGCTTAACTGATAAAATCGGTGATGCAGGTAAGCGCTTACATACTGGCAGAAGCCGTAACGACCAGGTGGCAACCGATGTTCGGCTTTGGTTGCGTGCTACAGTCGATGATATTTTAGTGGCTATTAAAAAGCTGCAATTGAGTATTGTCGATCTGGCTGAGCAGCATGCTGACACGATCATGCCAGGGTTTACACATTTGCAAGTCGCACAACCAGTGACATTTGGCCATCATTTACTGGCTTATTTTGAGATGTTAAAACGTGATGCAGAACGTTTTGTTGATTGCCGTAAGCGCATCAATCGCCTGCCATTGGGTGCAGCCGCTTTGGCTGGCACTAGCTATCCGATTAATCGCGAAATGGTCGCTAAAAGTCTGGGCTTTGATGGAGTTTGTGAAAACTCACTAGACGCGGTTTCCGATCGCGATTTTGCCATTGAATTTACCGCCGCCAGCGCATTGTTAATGACGCATTTATCGCGTTTTTCTGAAGAGCTGATTTTATGGTCCTCACCAAGGTTCGCCTTTGTGGATATTGCAGACCGTTTTTGTACTGGTTCATCGATTATGCCGCAAAAGAAAAACCCCGATGTGCCAGAATTGGTACGTGGTAAAACCGGGCGTGTGAATGGGCATTTGGTTGCCTTGTTAACCTTGATGAAAGGTCAGCCGCTGGCATATAACAAAGATAATCAAGAAGACAAAGAGCCGCTTTTTGATACTGCCGATACGATTTTAATTACGCTGGCAATCTATGCAGATATGTTGCGCGGCGTGGACGTGAATAAAGCCAATATGCGTCAGGCGGCGTTGGAAGGTTTTGCAACAGCTACCGATCTGGCTGATTATCTGGTGAAAAAAGGCTTGCCGTTTAGAGACGCACATGAAGCGGTGGCTTTGGCTGTAAAACATGCGGTGCAAAAAAAATGTGATTTAGCCGATTTGCCTTTGGCTGATTTACAGCAATTTAATGCGTTAATTCAAGAAGATGTGTATGCTGTATTAACGCTGGAAGGTTCGTTGGCGAGCCGTAACCATATTGGCGGAACTGCGCCAGTACAGGTGAAAAAAGCGATTGAACGGGCGCGCCAAATATTCAATTAGTGAATGATTAAGGCTATCTTGAAACTGAAACTGTTTTTAACTCTGCTGATTGCGCTCACTTTTGTAAGCAACGTGAGCGCGGTTGATGGCGCGTTAGACGGCGTGGGCGACGATGCGCTAGCTGCAGATAGCATTAATTCATCAACAGCTAGTGATACAGGGAATAGCTTGTCATGGACAGCAATACCTGGCGAAAGCCTGAATGATGTTGCACGCGCGTTTTATCCTAACAATAAGGCAATGCAGCGTTTATTTATTGCTAAAACTTTACAGTTAAACGCAGAGATCGAACCAAAACTTAAACCATCCATGGTTTTTGAAACACCAACTTTATTAACGATTCCCACACTTAAATCGCTATCAAAAAGCAGGCAAGCTGCTAATACTTCCCATCGTGCAAAGACGGCCAGCCCAGATCTGAGCATGAGTTATGGCATGGAAAAATCGACGGGTAGCTTGCCCGCGCTATTAGCACAAGAGTACGAGTTATTACTAAGCAAGAATGATCTTTTGAAAGCGGAATTAGAGCGCTTACATGCCCAAATAAGCGTTTTGCAAGCAAAATTAAGTTATTTGAAACTGATGTTGGATAAAACATTGAGTATGCCTGATAAGCAGGCCGCTACAACTGGTTTAACAGACAATATCCAATCGTCAGAGCCAGAAACGCAAGAGGTCGCTAACACGCTATCAGCTAAAAAATCATTTAAAAATCTGAATGATGATAGTGCCAATGGAAACAAGGTAAATAGCGTTAATACTGTCACGAAGCAAGTGAAGCCATTGACGCAACAATCGCCAGTGTCAGCAGTTCTAGCAACAGAAAAAGTAGAAGAATCGCCATCTAATTTACTGAAGTATGGGTTATTGGCTGCGCTAGCTTTGCTTGCTTTATTGGTGCTAGCTGCTAACTTCCTTTTAAAATATCGCCAGCGTGTGGTGACCCGTTTTAGCGAGTCGGTGCCGATTATGGATGACACTTTGACGGATTTAGGCGGGCAATGGCAAGACACGGAACAAGAGGCCGTGGCTGCCGAAGCTGAGTATGTAGCTGAGCAGCAGCCACAAGATTCAACCAAGCGTTTTATGAATACGCAAATGCGCGATGAGCAAGCTAAGGCGGTTTCAACTTTAGAAGAAGCGAAATTGCTGATGAGTATTAATCGCACGCAAGATGCGATTGATCACTTAAAGTTAATCATCGAAACACAGCCAAAAAACTCTATTAATCATTGGCTATATTTGCTTGAGATATTCAGAACGTTAGGTTTAAAAGAAGATTTTGAACATTACGCGCAAAGCCTGCATCGCACTTTTAATGTGATGACGCCAGTATGGTACGAGACCAGCGCTGCAATTGTGGTGCCGCAAGACTTAGAGGAATTTCCGCATATCATGGAAAAGCTGGATGCAGTTTGGCCTAGCGATTTGGCGAAAGTGTATCTGGAAAGCTTGATTACGGATAATCGTGATGGCGATAGAGAAGGTTTTAGCCAAGCCGTGCTGGATGAAATTTTAATGCTGATTGCATTGCTGGATACGCGTAAAACGTTTGATTAATTAAACGCTTATAAAAACAACGCTAATAAATCGTTTAAGTAACGTTGGCCTAATAAAGTCGGTGTTATTCGCTGCAAATCCTGCTGGATTAATTTTTTTTCTAAAGCAGTTTTTATCCCTAAATTAATGCTTTGTATGGATTTACCCGTACGCTCTTGAAAAAGCTTTGTTTCAAAACCGCTCGTTAACCTGAGTGCGTTCATCATAAATTCAAAACCTAAATCCGCTTGCGGAATCAGCCAACTATTATCCACAGCGTTGCTAGCTTCAGCATTTTCCATAAATGCTTTTGGATGTTTGTGTCGCGTTTCGCGGGTGATTTTATCGTGATAACTTAGCTTGCTGTGGGCGCCTGCGCCAATGCCCAAATAATCGCCAAATTGCCAATAATTCATATTGTGCCTTGCGTGAGAGTTTGGCTTGCAGAAAGCCGATGTTTCATAATGCTCGTAACCATGTTCAGCCAATAAAGCTTCAATCTGTTCCTGCATGTCTGCGCTCAAGTCATCATCTGGCAAACTAGGTGGTGTGCGATGAAACGGCGTATTGGGCTCTAACGTTAAATGATAAAACGATAGATGATCCGGGTTCAGCGCGATGGCTTGGCGCGTGTCATTTAGCGCATGCTCAAGCGTCTGATTTGGTAATGCATACATCACATCCAGATTCACGCGTTCAAAGGTACTCAGTGCCAGTTCGGCCGCTGTAATGGCTTGCTTATCATCATGAATGCGACCGAGTGCTTTTAAATAATCAGCATTAAAGCTTTGAATACCCAGTGAAATGCGATTGATACCTGCCTCTTTATAACCTGCGAAACGGCTGGTTTCCACAGTGCCGGGATTGGCCTCCAGTGTGATTTCTGCGCCATATTCCAGCGGCGTTAACATGCGCACCGTGCTTAAAATTTCGTCGATTGATTCAGCAGAAAATAAACTCGGTGTACCACCACCAAAAAATACGCTTCTGATTTTGCGCCCGTAAATGCGCGGCACGGATTGCTCTAAATCGGCAATTAACGCCGCTACATAACGCTTTTCAGGTATATCAGTGCGTGACTCATGCGAATTAAAATCGCAGTACGGGCATTTTTTAACACACCAAGGAATATGAATATACAGCGATAAAGGCGGCGGATTGGCCAGACCGGATAATGTTGCCTGGCCTAAAAGTGGCGAAGTGCTATTGATTGGCTCAGTTTTCGTATTGAAAAGTGTGTCCGCTTTAATTGGTATAACTTTTTTCAAGGGCCGCTTTAGTTTTTTGATAAGGGTTAATTAACTGATTGACGAGTTGATGCAGGGCTTCACGCATCTGCGCTTCGGATACTTCTAGCAGTAAACCATCTTCAAATGCATCTTGGGCGATCTGTTGAATCTCTTCAAAATTTTCGCGCATGACTTTGATTTTTTCGGTGCAAGAGACTATGCTACCATCATCTCGTAACCATATTGGTAGATTTTTCATACTTTTAATGCCTTGATTTTAATCATTAATTGTTGCAACGCTTGGCCACGATGACTGATTTTGTTTTTGATGTCAGGGCTTAACTCTGCGCCGGTTTTGTGGTGACTCAAATCCAGAAACAAAGGGTCATAGCCGAAGCCATTTGACCCTCTTGGTGCTGTTAAAATTTCACCTGACCAAATGCCTTCTGCAATGATGGGTTGAGGATCGTCGTGCCGGCGCACCAATACTAACGCGCAGTAATAATAAGCGCTGCGGTTACTTTGGCCTGCCAGTGCGCTTAATAAGGCCAGATTATTTTTTTCATCGCGGTTTATTTTGTCCGCGTTTGTTTCGGCACACCCATCAGGGTTAATCATATCGGCAAAGCGTGCTGAATAAACACCAGGCCTCCCTTGCAACCCTTCAACACACAGGCCTGAATCATCTGCTAGTGCAGCTAAGCCACTATGTAAGCTGGCATGTCGCGCTTTGGCCAAGGCATTTTCGATAAAGGTGAAATGCGGTTCATCTGCTTCGCTAATATTCAAGCTGGCTTGTGGCAATACTTCAATATTAAGCAGGGTTAATAACGCTTGAATCTCACGCAATTTACCTTGGTTGTTCGATGCAATAACGAGTTTGTTCATCGGTATCAATTTTCCTACGCCAATATTGTCGTTTTAATTAGCGTGCCAAGGCGGTTTTCTGTAAAGTCAGCAATTCACCAATGCCGCTGGCAGCCAAGTCCAGCATGCTGTTCATGGTGTCGCGCGCAAAAGGTTCGCCTTCTGCAGTGCCCTGAATCTCTACAAAACCACCATCCGCTGTCATCACTACATTCATATCGGTATCGCAGTCAGAGTCTTCAATATAATCTAAATCCAATACAGGTAAGCCTTTGTAAACGCCCACTGAAATCGCCGCTACAGCTTGTTTAAGTGGGTTCTCAGTGATTTTCCCGCTGGTTAAAAGCGTAGAGATAGCATCATGCAAAGCGACATAAGCACCCGTAATACTGGCTGTGCGCGTACCGCCATCTGCCTGAATCACGTCACAATCAATGTGAACGCTGCGCTCACCGAGTTTTTCCAGATCAATAATCGCGCGCAAACTCCTGCCGATCAAACGTTGAATTTCTTGTGTGCGGCCGGATTGCTTGCCTTTTGCGGCTTCCCTATCCATGCGGCTGCCGGTTGAGCGTGGCAGCATGCCATATTCTGCGGTTACCCAGCCTTGATTTTTACCTTTTAAAAATCCAGGCACTCTTTCTTCCACGCTGGCGGTACAAAGCACATGCGTGTCACCAAATTTAACCAATACCGAACCTTCGGCATGTTTGGTGTAATGGCGGATAATTTCTACGCTACGCAACTGATTAGTGGCGCGCTGGCTGGGGCGGGTTGTTGATTGCATGATAATGGCTTTAAAAAATGTGCGTTAAATAAAGGCACATTATAAGCCATGCGATATTGAGATGCGCTTAAAACTTGTTTGGCGACAAAAGCACGAGCAGACTAACTTTAAGTTGAGTCTTGGTTTGATTTAACTTAATCCTAGTTTGAAATTAAATTTTTGGTTTTTGCTGGGTTTTATTTAAAGCATTTTGAATTTCTGCGATGGTGTTTTCAATATCGTCATCAGAAAGATCGTTCAGATTCATATCATCATGTATATGTTGTTGCACGGTATTCATGATGGTAGTGGTTTCGCCCAAAGGCATCAGTTGTGTAGAAACTGCGTCACTACTTTGTTGCCTGTCACCCCATTGCAAACCGATGGCGCTCATATTATCACCACGTTCGTCGCTGGCAAATTCGGCGCTATCCATCAACCTGTTGGTGGCATCCGCAATCACGATGTTTTGCTGAATAATGTCTTTAATTTGTTGATCGCTTAACACGCCCCAAACGCCATCGGTACACAACAGAATGGTGTCGCCTTCTAACAATTCAAAGCGGTCAGATAAATCGATTTTTGGCTGCGTTTCACCGCCTAAGCAGTTATACACCTTATTTTTATAAGGATGCGTCGCCATTTCTTCTTTGGTGATCATGCCTTTTTTGTACAAAGATTGCACAACAGAATGATCTTCCGTGCGGAACAGCAAATGACCATCACGGAAGTGATACAAGCGAGAGTCGCCCACGTGCGCGCAATACAAAAATCCACGCTGGATAATGGCGACCACAATGGTTGTACGTGGCGATTCGATTAACTCCTCACTTTGCGTCACGTTATCAATCATGTCGTGCACTTGCTGGATGTGATCGATTAAGAACTTGGCGGGGCTACTTAAAAAAGGCACGGCTAAACGTTGAAAAGCGTCGGTTAATGTTTTAACCGCCAAATGCGCGGCCACTTCACCATTGCGATGGCCACCCATACCATCGGCCAGCACCAGCAACAAGGCATCTTTGCTGTAAGAATAAGCCAAGCGGTCTTGGTTATAATTTCTCGGCCCCTGGCGGCTATTTTGGTAAATAGAAAATTTCATTTAAGTGGTGGTTTTTATTTAAGCAGTTTTTATTCAAATAGTGATGTTTTAAATGTTAATCAATATCCTAAAGCGGCCTGTTTAAAACATCTTTTATTTTTTTAGCCAAACTGGGTTTGGGAATGACTAACGGCGGCACTGTTTCAAATAATGTTTTCTGTAGCGAGAACACGCTTTGCGGCCGTTCCATGTAGTCTAATTTTAAGCAATTATCAATAATTTGCAGCAACTCTTGCGTGTAAATACCTTTACCCACTTTGGTGGCTGGCGCTAAAAAATCTTTTTTGCTGCGTTGATTGGCAGCCATCGGTGCAGACCTTGCCAAGCACGAATACATGCTGGCGCCCACACTGTAAATATCGCTCCAGGGGCCTAATTGTTTACGTTCAAAATATTGCTCCGGCGGTGCAAATCCTGGTGTATAGCTGGGTGATAATTTAGATTGCGTTTGGGTCAGTGTTTGGCGCGCAGAACCAAAGTCGAGCAATACCGGTGAGCCATCTAGGCGAATGTAAATGTTGGCAGGCTTAATGTCCAAGTGTAGCAATTTCTGTGTATGCACTTCACGTAGGCCATTTAACAGCTCACCAAACACACGGCGCACAAATCTTTCATTCACAGGTTCGGGCTGCGACAGAATAAAGTCTTGCAAGGATTTGCCGCGTTCATACTGCATCACCATGTAAACGGTATTGTTTTCTCTGAAAAAATTCAGCACGCGTACGATATTTTTATGGTCAATTTTGGCTAATGCCAGACCTTCCTCAAAAAAACATTTGAGGCCATGTTTGAATGTGGCGGCATCATCATCGTTGCCCAGCAATACGGTTGCGCCATCCTCGCGCAAGGCTAAACCGGTGGGCATATATTCTTTAATCGCCACGATATTTTTGTTCATATCCTGGGCAAGATACACAAAGCTAAAGCCGCCAGTACTTAAGACTCGGGTAATAATGTAGTCTTGAAGGATATAGCCGATAGGCAGAGATAAGTTCTTAAGTGTCGCCATTTAATCAATTAAAATATCAAGGTTTGGAATGGATTAACCTAAATGCATGAATAGAATCATATTCTATGATACAGAAATTAACTAGATTCTCGCACACAATATGCATTAAATCATAATTAAATCATGGTTGTTTGTTACAATTGTCATAAATTACTTTAAGAAATTACATTAACGCACGACTTCTAGAAATAGAAACTAATTCTAGACATTAAATATAAGAGCCATCATATGATATTAAGCATGACCGGATACGCTGCACTTGAAAGCAATACTAAAAATGGCGTTTTGTTGTTGGAGTGCCGCTCGGTAAACCATCGCTATTTAGAGTTACAGCTTAAGTTGGATGATAATTTACGCCAGTTTGAAGCGACTGCTCGCGAATTGGTGCAGGCTAAACTGGGGCGTGGAAAAGTCGATATTCGCATGAACATGATGCGTGAAGCTGGTGCAGATGCAGCGCCACAGTTGAATCATACTGTTTTGCAGCAGATTGCAGAAAGTGCGAAAACTGCCGCCCAATATTTTCCACATACGCAACCGGTTAATATGCTGGATATATTGCGCATGCCGGGTGTGATGATGGCCGATGCGATGGATAACGATGCATTGGAAGCGGATTTTAAGCAGTCGCTGAACCAGGTTTTGCAAAGTTTGATTGATGCGCGTGAGCGTGAAGGTGCAAAATTAAAAGCAATTATTTTGGATAGATTGCAGCAAGTTGAGCAGCATGTGACCAAAGTGAAACCCATGATGCCCAATTTAATTGCTCAATATCAGGCAAAATTAAGTGTTAAGTTGCATGAAGCGACGAATAGCCATGACGATGATCGTATTCGTCAGGAAATCGTGCTGTATGCACAACGTATCGATGTGGATGAAGAGCTTTCACGACTAACGTCGCACATTTCGGAAGTAAAGCGTATTTTGCAGGCGGGCGGTGCGGTTGGTAAACGCCTGGATTTTTTAATGCAGGAAATGAATCGCGAAGCGAATACGCTTGGTTCAAAATCGGTAGCGATTGAAACCAGTCAAATTTCAATGGAGTTGAAAGTGTTGATTGAGCAGATGCGCGAACAGATTCAAAATATTGAATAAATCTTTAAGAGTAAATTTTTAAACCTAACCGCAATAAATTAAACCCTTAAAGCACGCACTAATCTGTCGCGTGCGCTTGAATATCCACTTTTCTCACGCACTAAATCCGTGCATATTTTTGAATCATGAAATGGTTGTTTTTTAACTGGTTGATTTTATTGTAAAAATTAACTGGCATACGCCTTGCATAAGCTTTCATATTAATAAGTCTTTTACATTAAGCAAAGATTTAAATTATGCAAAAATCGCTTCAATCGTTTTTTGATGAAATGCAGTTGGATATGACTGCTCCAGATGAGAATCGCGTGCGACATATTTATGCGGCTTATCAGGATTGGTTAAAAGATATTTCGCATCATCAGCTGGAAAGTAAACGCCAAGAAGCGGAGTTACTATTCCGCCGCGTGGGCATTACGTTTAATGTGTATGGTGAGGAAGATGGCTCTGAGCGGCTGATTCCGTTTGATGTGATTCCGCGCTTAATATCCGCAACAGAATGGTCAAAACTATCTGCAGGTGCCATTCAACGCGTGCGTGCCTTGAATATGTTTTTGCATGATATTTATCATGGCCAAGAAATTATTAAGGCGGGCATTGTACCGACCAGTATTTTAGCCAACAGCCAATATCGCCCAGAAATGTTCGGTGTAGATGTGCCGAATCAGATATACGCACACATTGCGGGTATCGATTTAGTGCGTACTTCAGAATCGCAATTTTATGTGCTGGAAGACAATTTGCGTACGCCGTCTGGCGTGTCATACATGTTGGAAGATCGCAAAATGATGATGCGGCTATTCCCCGACTTATTTCGCCGTTATCCCATTGCGCCAGTCGACCATTATCCGCAAGTCTTGTTGAAAAACCTACGCGCGGTTGCGCAAATCGGTGTGCATGATCCGGTAGTGGTATTGCTCTCGCCAGGCGCTTATAACAGTGCGTATTTTGAGCATGCTTTTATCGCCCAGCAGATGGGGATTGAGCTAGTGGAAGGCCAGGATTTATTTGTGCGCAACAATGCGGTGTACATGCGCACCACGCAAGGTCCGCAACGGGTTGATGTTATTTATAGACGGATTGATGACGATTATATCGATCCGCTGGTATTTAACGCCGATTCTATGTTGGGCGTGCCGGGCTTGCTTTCTGTTTACAGAAATGGCGGCGTGACGCTAGCAAATGCGGTGGGTACAGGCGTGGCTGATGACAAAGCGACTTATATTTACGTGCCTGAGATGATTAAGTTTTATCTGGGCGAAGAGCCTTTGCTGGAGAATGTGCCGACTTACCAATTGAGCAAAGAAGACGAACTGCAATATACCTTAGAGCATCTGCATGAATTAGTCGTCAAAGAAGTGCAAGGCTCTGGCGGCTACGGCATGTTGGTTGGGCCAGCTGCTACTAAAAAAGAGATTGAAGAATTCAGGTTACGTATTTTATCCAAGCCTTCAAACTATATTGCGCAACCGACATTAGCACTTTCTACTTGTCCAACCTTGGTCGAGGCGGGCATTGCGCCGCGCCATGTGGATTTGCGACCGTTTGTATTGTCGGGTAAAACGGTCACGTTGGTACCGGGCGCATTGTGCCGTGTAGCACTAAAAGAAGGCTCGCTAGTGGTGAACTCATCGCAAGGCGGTGGCACTAAAGATACATGGGTGCTGGAAAGTGATTTATTAGCGCCAACAGACTTAACACCTAAAAATGTCCAAAAAGTCGCAGGACATGCAGTTGGCGAAACGGAACTTAACACTCAAAAACAGGTGAAAAATGCCAAGGCAGAGTCCGTATGTTAAGTCGAACCGCTGATCATTTATATTGGATGGCGCGCTACATCGAGCGTGCAGAGAACATGGGGCGCGTGCTGGAAGTGACTTACAGCATGTCATTGGTGCCAAATGCAGCAGAAAGTGAAGCTGCGCTTTGGCTACCAGCGCTGGAAATATCTGGCAATGTAGACGAATATGAAGCGGAATATGGCGACATTAACGCCGCCAATGTGATTCATTATCTGGCGATGGATCCGAATAATCCTTCTAGTATTTATACCGCATTACGCAATGCGCGCGAGAATGCACGGGCTGTGCGCGTGGCAATGACCTCGGAAACTTGGGAGAACATCAATGCACTATGGATTGAGTTTCAACAATTTAACGGACAGGATTTAGCCAAAAATGGCTTGCGCGAGTTTTGCGATTGGGTAAAAGCGCGCTCACATTTATTTAGAGGCGTTTGCTTTGGCACCATGTTGCGCGACGACGCGTTTAGCTTTGTGCGCTTAGGTACGTTTATCGAGCGTGCCGATAACACCGCGCGCTTATTGGATGTGAAATATCATTTGTTATTGCCCGAGCAAGAAGAAGTGGGCGGCGCGGTGGATTATTACGAGTGGAGCGCGGTATTGCGCTCTGTTTCTGCGTTTCAGGCGTACCAAAAAATATTCAGTGACACGATTGTGCCGTGGCGCGTGGCGGAGTTGCTGGTATTAAGACGCGATATGCCGCGCTCGCTGCATGCTTGTTTAGATGAGATTAGTCCGATATTAGATCAGCTTTCGGGCAGTCGCCATACCGAGTGTAGAAGACTTTCTGGCGAGCTACATGCGAGATTGCGTTATGGAAAAATGCAGGATATTTTCCAGCAAGGATTGCATGAATTTTTAAGCGACTTTATTGACTCCAACAATATATTAGGTGCCGAAATCCAACGGGCTTTTTTAAGTATTAATCCCAGTTAAAAGCAATTTATTATGCGCCTTACTATCGAACACCATACTCAATACGTTTATACCACGCCGGTCAATTATACGATTCAGCAACTGCGACTGACGCCGCAAAGTGGTTTTGGCCAGCACGTTAAATATTGGGATATCAAAGTGCAAGGCCAAATGCATGAGTTTGAAGATGCTTTTGGTAATACCACACATACCTTGGTGGTTGATACGCCGCATACTGAGTTAAGCGTGACGGTTGTGGGAGAGGTGGAAACAGGCGTTAACGATTATTCGCAAGAGCAGACATTACCACTCACCATTTATTTACGTGATACGCCGTTAACATTAGCCGACGCGTCAATTAAAGATTTTGCCATGGCATTCAAGCAAAAACCGATTGATGACTTGATGCATGCGTTGGTGCAAAAAGTGGGTTATATTCCAGGCGCAACGGAAGTCACGACGACTGCGGTTGAGGCGTTCAGGCTGGAGCAGGGCGTTTGTCAGGATCACTCTCATGTCTTTATTGCCTGTTGCCGCAGTTTGGGTTATCCAGCGCGCTATGTGAGCGGATACTTATTTACCCAAGATGGCAGCTTGATGCAAAGTCATGCCTGGGTGGATGTATGGTTTGATAACGCTTGGCAAAGTATCGATGTATCCAACGGCTGCCACGCGGGCGAAACCTATGTGCGTTTGGCCACAGGTTTAGATTATCGCACTGCCAGTCCTGTCACGGGTATGCGTTCCGGTGGCGGCGTAGAAGGCATGGCCACTAGCGTGGTGGTGAATCAAGCAGGTGCGCCCATTCATCAAAAACATAAAATGAATCAAATTGAACTACTCAAGCAAGCGCAGTTGATACAACAAGCTCAGCACGCGCAGCAATAACCCAAGCAATTATTCAAAAATGGTATGATTCGCTTTTCGTAAACTTCTGTATTTTCACCATTATCATGACATATTGTGTCGGTTTATCATTAGAGCAAGGTTTGGTTTTTGCGTCCGATACACGGACTAATGCGGGTATCGACCAAGTCGCTATTTCACCCAAAATGCATATCTTTGAAGTGAAAAATGAGCGCGTGATTGTGTTAATGACATCGGGTAATCTGGCGATTACACAATCCGTGATTAGCGCGTTGCGTTTAAAAATCAGCAATGCAGAAGAAAATAGTAGGCACTTACATAATGTTGAAAGTATGTTTGAAGCAGCCAGTTTGGTTGGCGCTGAATTACGCGCTACTTTCGAGCAAGAAGGTGAGCACTTTAAAAGCCACCAAATTGAATTTAATGCCAGTATTTTAATTGGCGGCCAAATCAAAGGCGAAAAGCCACGGCTATTTAATGTGTATTCGGCAGGCAATTTTATTGAGACCTGCAATGAAACACCTTATTTCCAAATCGGCGAAACCAAATACGGTAAACCAATTATCGACCGCGTTGTGCATTACGATACCGATATTATGGATGCGGTAAAGTGTTTGCTGATCTCATTCGATTCTACGATTCGCAGCAATGTTTCCGTCGCTGCACCAATCGATTTATTAATTTATCGCGTTGATAGTCTGCATGCAGACTGCAAGCAGCGCATTGCAGAAGCAGATCCATATTATTCAAAAGTGAGGCAAGGCTGGGGCGCTGGACTAAAAGAAGTTTTTTCCGCGCTACCAAGCCCAGATTGGTGTTAAAGCATGACATTAAGCATGGTATTAAATCAGGTTCCAGGTAATCTTTTTATCGTCACAGCAGCCTCTGGCGCAGGAAAAACCAGTTTGGTTAAGTCGATATTGACGCATGATGCGCAAGTGAAGCTTTCTATTTCACACACAACGCGCGCGCCAAGAGTCGGCGAAGAAAATGGCGTGCATTATCATTTTGTGAATGACGCGCAATTTTTAAGCATTTTAAATAACGGTGGTTTTTTAGAAAGTGCGGATGTACACGGCGCAAAGTACGGTACATCGCAAGCTTCTGTAGATAGCGCTTTGCAGGCTGGTTACGATGTGATTCTAGAGATTGACTGGCAGGGCGCTGCGCAAGTGCGCGAGATTTATCCGGATAGTATCGGTATTTTTATCTTGCCGCCATCGGTCGAAACCTTGGAATTTAGACTGAATAATCGAGGTCAAGATAGTGTCGAGGTGATTAATAAGCGCGTTGCTGCCGCGCGCGAAGAAATGAGCCATGTGGTCGAGTTCGATTATGTTACAATCAACGATAATTTCGATGTGGCTTTGCAAGATTTAATGGCGATTATTCGTACTTGCAGATTAGAAACGCAATCACAATTACAGCGTTACGCTGCACTGGTTAAACAATTAACCTAAATTTCAGCCGGCATTATTTAAATATTCAACATTTAAAGCTTTATTTAGTTAAAGCTTAATTAAAACATAACTTAAGAAGGTAAAAATCATGGCACGTATTACAGTAGATGATTGTTTAGACAAAATTCCGAACCGTTTTCAATTAACCTTGGTTGCGGCTTATCGTGCGCGTCAATTGGCTAATGGGTCAGATCAACTTGTGCATACTTCTGGCCAAAAAGATAAGCCAACGGTATTAGCTTTGCGTGAAATTGCAGCGGGTAAAGTGGGCGTAGAAATTCTAACTCGTACACATTCTTAAGCATTTAAGCGGTAAGCATGTAACTCAATGCCAAAATCTGCAACCAAAAACGGCATTCATAAAAACACAGTCGACACATTTCAATCTGCCGAGCCTAGTTTATTGCCGGCAGATTCTGAAACCTCACAACTTACCTTATTATTAAAAGAATATTTTAGCCCAGCCGACATTGAACAAGTGTGGGCGGCTTACCGCTATGCAGCGAAAGCGCATGAAGGCCAAACGCGCAAAACGGGTGAGCCGTATATTACGCACCCTGTCGCCGTTGCATGTATTCTAGCCAAGCTGCATTTAGATTTACCAACCGTACTCGCCGCTTTATTACATGATGTGGTGGAAGACACTGGCGTGTCAGTATCGGAAATTGCGGAACAGTTTGGCAAGCAGGTTGGCATCTTGGTGGATGGTTTAACCAAGCTGGATAAAATTGAGCTGCAAAGCGCCGCGCAAGCACAGGCCGAAAATTTCCGCAAAATGCTGCTGGCGATGAGCCAGGATGTACGTGTGATTCTGGTGAAGCTAGCTGATAGATTGCATAACATGCAAACGCTGGAATCGATGCGACCTGAGAAACAAAAGCGCATCGCACGTGAAACCTTGGAAATCTATGCGCCTATCGCCAATCGGCTTGGGCTCAATGTCATTTATCAGGAGTTGGAAGACTTAAGTTTTCAATATCTATATCCCATGCGCCATCGTGTGCTGTCTAAAGCCATCATGGTCGCGCGTGGAAATCGTAAAGAAGTTATTGCCAAAATCTTAGATGCAATTAAACAGCGTTTAGAAGAAGTGCAGATTGAGGCTGATGTTAAAGGTCGCCAAAAGCATCTGTATAGCGTGTATCGTAAAATGGTCAGCAAAGGCGTTGCGCTAGAGCAAATTCATGACATTTATGGCTTCAGGATTTTGGTTAAAGACATGGCAAATTGTTATTTGGCCTTGGGTCATTTACATGCGCTTTATAAACCTATTCCCGGTAAGTTTAAAGACTATATTGCCATTCCCAAGGCCAATGGCTATCAGTCATTGCATACCACTCTATTTGGCCCTTTTGGTACGCCAATTGAGGTGCAAATTCGTAGTGAGCAAATGCATAATGTGGCTGATGCTGGTGTTGCTGCACACTGGATGTACAAAACCTCGGATGCGAATTTAACTGCCTTGCAACAGCAAACGCATCAATGGTTGCAGCGTTTATTAGAGATTCAAACTGAAAGTGAAGACAGTTTTGAATTTCTGGAACATTTCAAAGTGGATTTATTCCCTGATGAAGTCTATGTATTTACGCCAAAAGGCAATATTCTGGCCTTGCCGCGCGGCTCTACTGCGGTAGATTTTGCCTATGCGGTACATACCGACGTGGGTAATAGTTGTGTGGCGGTTAAAATTAACAACGAGCTCGCGCCGCTGCGTGCTGAAATGCGCAATGGTGATCAAGTGGAAATCATCACCGCTGCTTTAGCCAAACCCAATCCAGCTTGGCTCAATTATGTAGTGACTGGCAAAGCGCGTTCACATATTCGGCATTATTTAAAAACCGTACAAGTATCTGAATCGGCGCATTTGGGCGAGCGCATGCTAAATCTGGCTTTGCGTGCCTTGCATGTAGATACCAGCTTGATCAGCGACAAGCAATGGCAAAAAGTCATGCGTGATTATGGCGCTAAAAATAAAGCGGAAATTCTGGCAGAAATTGGTTTGGGCAAGCGCATGAGCCTGATGGTGGCGCATCAATTAGTCGCTATCGGTCAGGAGCTAACTAATGATGAGAATTCTAAAACCAAAAAACCACTCGATATCATTACTATTCGCGGCTCTGAAGGTATGGCAGTGCAATTTGCGCAGTGTTGCACGCCAATACCTGGCGATCCAATTTTAGGCTTTATCAATAAAGAAAAGGGCTTAATTATCCACACGCATGATTGCCCAACGGTAGCTAAATTCAAGCTAGACCCTGATAAATGGCTCGATGTGGAGTGGGATCCTGACAATAAAAAACTGTTTAAAGTCAATGTGCGCATTGTGGTTGCAAATGAGCGCGGTATGCTGGCTAAAATTGCTGCCGGTATTTCAGAGGCTGGTGCTAATATTGATAACGTCAGTGTTGAAGAGCCGGATGGCAGTCAGTATTCCAACGTGAACTTTACGGTGCAAGTGAGTGATCGCGTGCATTTGGCAGGCTTGATGCGTAATTTACGTAAAATTCCCAATGTTGTGCGCATTAATCGAGTAAAAGGCGGCAATTCAGAAAACCGCATTCAGTAAGTGCTTTATCTTTGGGCATGCCCGCGCTTAGTAAATCTATGACCACACTAGCTGAAATCAAGGCTTTCTCAAAACCGCTTGTCGCCAATCTGCAAAAGCTTGGCATTTCAAACCTTCAAGGTTTATTGCTACATTTGCCGTTACGTTATATGGACGAAACGCGCATCACCACCATACGCGATTTGCGCCTTGGCGATACTGTGCAAATAGAAGGCGAAATCACCCACGCAGAAGTGACTTATAAACCGCGCAAAGCCTTAATTGCACGAATTGATGATGCTAGCGGGCAGTTAACATTACGTTTTTTGCACTTTTACCCTAGTCAAATCGCTGCATTGAAAGAAGGCTCAAAATTACGCGTCTATGGTGAAGTGCGGCATGGTTTTTTCGGTTATGAGATGGTGCACCCACAATGCAAAGTTGCAGGTGAAAGCACAAAAGTGGCTGAAACACTTACCCCTATTTATCCGACTACGGCGGGTTTAACGCAACCCACAATCCGTAAAGCGATTGCATTGGCGATTCAGCAAAATGCACTAGATGAAACTTTGCCAGCAGGCGTTTATAAAAATCTCGATTTTAATAGTGGTCATTTGCCCAGTTTTGCAACCAGTATTCAGGCTTTGCATCATCCTGCGCCCGATGCTGATTTAACGGCACTGGAAAATCACGCAACGCCAGAATGGCGCCGTTTGGCCTATGATGAATTGCTGGCGCAGCAGCTTTCCATGCGCAAACACTATGCTAAAAGACGCAGTATTAATGCGCCCGCTATTGCGATATCCAAAACATTGGCTCAACGATTGCTTGGAAATTTGCCTTTTGATTTAACCAATGCACAAAAAAAAGTCGTCACAGAAATCAGTCATGATTTGACTCAGCCGCATCCAATGCAGCGTTTGCTGCAAGGCGATGTTGGCAGCGGCAAAACCATTGTGGCGTGTATGGCTGCTTTACAAGCGATTGAGCATAGCTGGCAAGTGGCGCTAATGGCACCCACAGAGATTTTAGCCGAACAGCATTTTAAAAAATTTGAAACTTGGTTTAAACCGCTTAACATTAATATTGCATGGCTAACAGGCAGCCAAAGCAAGAAAGAGCGCGAAGCAGCATTGGCTGATATCGCTAGCGGTCATGCCCAGCTAGCTATTGGTACGCATGCTTTATTTCAGGATGCGGTCATATTTAAAAAATTAGGTTTAGCCATTATTGATGAGCAGCACCGCTTTGGTGTACAGCAACGTTTGGCTTTGCGCAAAAAAGGTGAGCCGGAACCACATCAGTTAATGATGTCCGCCACGCCCATTCCGCGTACATTATCCATGAGTTATTTTGCTGACTTAGATGTTTCCGTGATTGATGAGCTACCACCAGGCCGCACGCCAATTGTTACCAAACTGGTATCCGATGAGCGACGTGATGAAATTCTGCAACGCGTACGTGAGGCCTGTTTGGCTGGTAGTCAGGCTTATTGGGTTTGCCCATTGATTGAAGAGTCAGAAGCGCTGCAATTGCAAACCGCCAATGATACGTTTGCGCATATGCAAGAAAGCTTTCCAGAGCTGAAAATTGGTTTGGTACATGGCCGCATGAAACCTGCCGAGAAGCAGGCGGTGATGCAAGCATTCAGTAAAAACGAAACGCAATTGCTAGTGGCTACCACCGTGATAGAAGTAGGCGTGGATGTACCTAACGCCAGTTTAATGGTGATTGAGCACGCAGAACGTTCCGGCCTAAGTCAATTGCATCAGCTACGTGGTCGGGTAGGGCGCGGTGCGGCCAAAAGTACCTGCATTTTGCTCTATCAAAACAAGTTAAGTGAGACAGCACGGGCGCGATTAAAAGTGATATACGAAAGTAACGACGGCTTTGCCATCGCTCAGGCAGATCTGCATTTGCGCGGCCCTGGCGAATTTCTAGGCACCCGCCAAAGCGGTGTGCCGATGCTAAAAATCGCGGATTTAGAACGAGATGTGGATTTGCTACAAGCTGCAAAAAAAATAGCGGATAAGTTAATCAGCGATTACCCGCAAGCGGTAGATGCACATTTGCAGAGATGGATGAGTCACGCAGATGAGCTGGTGAAAGTTTGAATCAAATGTTAGTCAACGTAACGCTAGCAACATTTCCTATAAGAAAAGTTAATTGGCTAAACAGACCAATATTGTCTGGGCAATTAAAACCCTGGCTAATTGATCATGGTTCATTAACTTCAAGTTTGCAGCAACGTTATTCGGATTTTAAAGTGCGACCTGTTGCGATGATTTTTGCTAAGCCAATTGTAGATGAAGCCACTTTATTGCATGTGCCTGCGCGTAAGGTTGCTTTAATACGTGAAGTATTATTGTTTGGTGGCGGTCAACCCGTTGTATTTGCGCATAGCGTGTTGCCGAGAGCAAGTCTACGCGGCTCATGGAATGCGCTTGGCAGACTGGGTAATAAGCCATTAGGTACGGCTTTATTTACCAACCCTAAGGTGAAACGTGCACCACTTAGTTATAAAAAACTTTCCCCGCACCAAGTTTTATACCAAAAAGCAGTGCAGCATCTCACAGATAAACCAGCTTGTTTGTGGGCGCGACGTTCGGTTTTTAGGCTGAATTGCGCTACTATTTTGGTTACCGAAGTGTTTTTACCCAATCTTTCAAAATGAATTCAAGCAAAAATATAAAAACGTTAACCAAGAAACTAGATGCTTACGAACGTTTAATGCGTCTGGATAAGCCGATTGGCATTTTGCTGCTGTTATGGCCGACGCTTTGGGCTTTGTGGATCGCCAGTCGCGGCAAGCCAGATTGGATTGTTCTGCTTATTTTTGTGACAGGTACGGTATTAATGCGTAGCGCAGGCTGTGTGATGAATGACATTGCAGACCGCAAATATGATGGCTTAGTGGAGCGTACGAAAAATCGACCGTTGGCGACTGGCGAAGTGAGCGTTAAAGAAGCCTATTTGTTAGCTGCTGGATTGAGCTTATTGGCATTTTGTCTGGTGTCGCTGTTTAACAAAACCACTATTTTATTGTCGTTCGCTGCCTTGTTTTTAGCGGCAACTTATCCTTACACCAAACGTTTTCTGGCGATTCCGCAGGCATATTTGGGCGTGGCATTCGGTTTTGGTATCCCGATGGCATTTGCCGCTGTGAATGATTATCTTGCGCCATTAGCCTGGCTATTACTGGTCGCAAATGTATTATGGGCGATCGCTTACGATACACAGTATGCGATGGTTGATCGCAATGACGATTTAAAAATCGGTATCAAGTCTTCCGCCATTTTTTTTGGCAAATATGATGTGATTGCGGTGATGGCATGCTATGCCGCCATGTTGGGTTTATTGATTTATATTGGTCAGTTAATGGGTTATGGGCAATATTATTATGCTGGTCTTATTGCCGCATTTTTGCTGATGTTGTGGGAATATAAATTAATACAAAAGCGCCATAAAACCGACTGCTTTAAAGCGTTTTTAGCGAATAACTGGATTGGCCTAGCCATTTTTATCGGCTTGGTATTTGAATATTATTTCAAACACTAAGCTTGATTTAATAGAAGTTTGTATTCAATTATTTATATCAGCCAAGATAAATTGAAATAATTTTTCAGGCAGTTCGGGTACTTTTGTATCTTTTTGAGCTTGCTAAGTAGTATATAATTGCCTGCTCTTCCGACTGCGTTCGGATATGTTTTGGCTAGGAAATCTGTGTGCCAATTCAAAATAACAGCCCCAATTATTCTGCTTAAATAACGGGCTAAAACTTTATAGTAAGCATTAACTGTAAAATTAGGCTAATTAATCATTTTTTGTAATTGACAAGCGGATAAGCAAAAGCATATAATCCGCCCTCTTGATTTTATAAGCTATGGCTTAATACTGAACTGGGTAGTTATACGATGAATATTTTTTCTGGAAAAACATTTTCTGCAAAATCGCACGAAGTACAACGCGATTGGTTTGTGATTGATGCAACCGATTTGGTGTTGGGTCGCTTGGCAAGTGCTGTAGCGCACCGTTTACGTGGCAAGCATAAAACCATTTACACGCCACACGTAGATACTGGCGATTACATCGTAGTGATTAATGCTGACAAAATTAAAGTAACAGGCGCAAAAGCGACTGACAAACAATACCATAGTCACTCTGGTTATCCAGGCGGCATCAGCACTACTACTTTCTCTAAAATGCAAGACCGTTTCCCAGGTCGTGCTTTAGAAAAAGCAGTAAAAGGTATGTTGCCAAAAGGTCCTTTAGGCTACGCAATGATTAAAAAAATGAAAGTTTATGCTGGCGATAAGCATGAGCATGCTGCACAACAACCAAAAGCATTGACTATTTAATAGTTAAGAGACAGGGTAAATAAAGATGATTGGTAAATACAATTATGGTACAGGCCGCCGCAAAAGTTCAGTAGCGCGCGTGTTCTTGAAATCAGGTAAAGGCAATATCGTTGTGAACGATAAGCCTGTTGATGAATATTTCTCACGTGTAACTTCACGTATGATTTTGCGTCAGCCGCTAGAGTTAACAAACAACACAGCTAGTTTCGATATTATGGTTAACGTAATCGGCGGTGGTGAATCTGGTCAAGCTGGTGCGGTACGTCATGGCATTACGCGTGCCTTGATCGATTACGATGCTGCGCTTAAAAGCGCATTGTCACATGCTGGCTTCGTGACACGTGATGCACGTGAAGTAGAACGTAAAAAAGTTGGTCTACGCAAAGCGCGTCGTCGTAAACAATTCTCTAAACGCTAATTCAGCTTTCGCTTTATTTAGGCGTCAAGAGTTAAAAAAGGTCGCGTTAGCGGCCTTTTTCATTTAAGGTTAAGTTTTTTAGAGTATCATTTTGGTTGTAAGGCATATGGCAAATCAAAAGTTAAAAGTAGGCATTGTTGGTGGTACGGGTTATACAGGTGTAGAGTTGCTGCGTCTTTTAACCATTCACCCGCATGCAGAATTAACAACAATCACTTCGCGTGGTGAGGCAGGTTTGCCGGTGGCAGACATGTTTCCCAGTTTACGTGGGTTTGTTGATCTAACTTTTTCTGACCCAGCAACGGCTGACTTAACTGCCTGCGATGTCGTATTTTTTGCTACACCACATGGCGTGGCGATGAGCCAAGCGCAAGCGTTACTAAAAGCCAATGTAAAAATCATTGATTTGGCCGCAGATTTTAGATTGCAAGATACTGCTGTTTTTGAAAAATGGTACAAAATGCCACATAGCTGCCCAGATATTTTAGGCACTGCGGTCTACGGTATTCCAGAGCTTTATCGCGATCAAATTAAAACCGCAAAAGTAATTGGCAATCCAGGATGTTACCCGACAACGGTTTTGCTGGGATTAGTGCCTCTACTAGAGCTTGGATTCATTGATTTTTCTGCACCGATTATTGCGGATGCTAAGTCTGGCGTGTCAGGCGCGGGTAGAAAAGCAGAAGTATCAACGCTGTTTGCAGAATCAAGCGATAACATGAAAGCGTATGGCGTGGCAGGGCATAGGCACCACCCAGAAATTCACGCGCAAATGACGCAACTGGCGGCGGGTGCAAAAATAGATTTCATCTTTGTGCCACACCTTATTCCAATGATACGTGGCATGCTTTCAACCATTTATGTCAAATTGTCTGATTCGGCTAAACTGGTTGATTTGCAGGCATTATATGAAAAACGTTATGCCAGTGAGTCATTTGTGGATGTGATGCCAGCTGGCAGCTTGCCAGAAACGCGCTCAGTGCGCGGTGCTAATCAGTTACGCATGGCTTTGCATCAGCAAGCGGACTCAGGTTATTTAACCATCGTTGTGGTACAAGATAACTTGGTAAAAGGTGCAGCGGGTCAGGCAATACAAAACATGAATATTATGTTTGGCTTGGAAGAAGATTCCGGTTTGCAGGTCGTGCCGCTTTTGCCTTAAGTTGAAAACGTTATGAAGCCCGTTCGCCGTAAAATCCGTCGCCATTTCGGCTTAACTGCCAAACAAGTCGCGGTGCGTTCAAAAAGACCGTGGTATTTTCAAGTATTGTTAGCTGTATTATTTGTTATCGTGGGGTTTTCCTCGGCTTACTGGATATTTCAAGGCGGGGAAAATAAAAGTATTCGTCAAAAATATGAACAGGTTATGTTGGAAAACAGAGCGCTGCAAGCTAAGTTAGTTGGTGCGCAACGTGCACTGCAAATAGAGCTGGCAACCAATAATAACCTTGCCAAAGAGCTTGCAACCGTTCAAGATGAGAGCCTTAAAACTAAAGAGGATTTATTCTTTTACAAAAATATGCTGAACGGTAAAAGATTAAAATAGTGTCCTACTGATTTGGTGCCAATGGCTAATTAGATAATGGATAAGCCTTAAGCGAGCGGGGAATTACATGTTTTTCAAGAAAGCGAATAAAATTGATAACCGTATCGACACACTAGTGGGTGTAGATACGCGTATTGAGGGTGACTTATATTTTAGCGGTGGTTTGCGTGTAGATGGCGCAATTCGTGGCAACGTTAGTGAACAAAATGGCGCGCCTAGTACCATTATCGTGAGTGAGCATGGCAGTATCGAAGGTGCAGTGAATGCGTCAAAAATTGTGCTTAACGGCAAAGTGGTCGGCCCAGTAAAAGCCAGCCAGTTTATTGAGTTGCAAACCAAAGCGCGCATTATTGGTGATTTATATTACAAATCCCTGGAAATGCATACTGGCGCGGTGATAGAAGGCAAGCTGGTTTATATGGCCGATGGTGCAGCAGCAGACGAAATGCTTTAAATTGAATTGTAGTTAGAACATTAAATGGTTAATCACTTGTAAAACTGAACATTAATCCCCAATAATGTTCTATAGTGGTTGAATCAATAGTATTAAATGCCGTGGCTTAATTTGGTTAAGCAAAGCAGTATTGTGAAGTTTAAGGAGCAAAATATGAATGCAGTGACCGATTTACCTGATGTAGAAATGCCAACTCCGTTGGTATTTACTGATAATGCTGCAAAAAAAGTCAAAGAATTAATTGAGGAAGAGGGCAGTCCTGATTTGAAACTGCGTGTATTTGTTAGCGGTGGCGGTTGTTCTGGCTTCCAATACGGCTTTACGTTTGAAGAAGAAGTAAACGACGATGACACTCAAGTGGAAAAAGATAGCGTTACTTTATTAATCGACCCCATGAGTTTGCAATATTTAATGGGCGCGGAGATTGATTACCAAGACAGCTTGCAAGGTTCGCAGTTTGTGATTCGTAACCCGCAAGCGACTTCTACTTGTGGTTGTGGATCGTCATTCTCGGTTTAATGCTTAATAGTTAATGTGTAGTGTTATATAAAAAGCCAAGCGTTTTGCTTGGCTTTTTAGTTTTTAAAGGGTTATTCAATGAAGAAATATTATTTGGTGCTGTGCATTTTATTCGCGACATTAATCGCTGCTTGTAGTGAGAATGCAAAATACACAGCTGTGCCAAAAGACGCGACTGTGCTTATTCTGGGCGATAGTCTAAGTTATGGAACTGGTGCTAAAGATGGTGAAGATTATCCAACTTTATTAGCTAAAACCACTGGCTGGCAAATTGTTAACAAAGGAGTTCCCGGGGATACATCGGCAGCTGGTTTAGAGCGTTTGCCCGATTTGTTAACCGAATATCAGCCACAATTATTAATTGTTGAGCTAGGCGGTAACGATTTTCTGCACCAGCTACCACAAAACCAAACGGAAGCTAATTTAAAAGCCATTTTATTGTTAGCCAAAGCACAAAACGTTAAAACAATTTTGGTGGCCATTCCAGAATTTAACGCCTTAAGAGCCGCGGTTGGAAATTTAGCTGACCATCCTATGTATGAAGCGATTGCTAAAGAAACGGCTACGCCATTAATTGCTGATGTATTTTCAAAGGTGTTATCAGATAGAAGTTTGAAGGCTGACCAAATACATCCAAACGCGACTGGCTACTCAAAAGTGAATGAAAAAATATACAAAGCATTGCAAAAATTGGGCTTTGCGAGCTAATTAATCCATTTTCCAGATATAGATACGTCACTTTGGATGTATTTAACAAGGTAATTAAGACGGTTTTGGTAATTTCTAAACGTTAGCGCTTTTCAATTGGTACAAACTCACGTCTATCCTCACCTCTATACAATTGCCTTGGGCGTCCGATTTTATGTTCAGGGTCGGCATTCATTTCACTCCATTGTGCTACCCAGCCGGCAGTACGGGCTAGGGCGAAGATAGCTGTGAACATGCTGTTTGGGATACCCATGGCGCGCATGACAATGCCGCTGTAAAAATCGACGTTTGGATACAGTTGGCGTGAGACGAAATACTCGTCTTCAAGTGCGATTTTTTCTAGTTCCATTGCCAATTTAAATAGTGGGTCATCTTGTAATCCAAGCTCTTCTAAAACTTCATGGCAAGTGTCGCGCATAATGGCGGCGCGTGGATCCATATTGCGATAAACCCTGTGCCCAAAGCCCATTAGGCGGAAAGTGTCGGATTTGTCTTTGGCGCGCTGAATAAATTCACCAATGCGCGATACATCGCCCATTTCTTCCAGCATTTTTAAGGTTGCTTCATTGGCGCCGCCATGTGCTGGTCCCCAAAGCGATGCAATACCCGCAGCCACGCTGGCGAAAGGATTCGCGCCACTTGAACCAACGAGTCTAACGGTGGAGGTGGAAGCGTTTTGTTCATGGTCGGCATGCAGAATTAGAATCTTCTCAAACGCTTTTGCTAGTACTGGATTTGGTACATATTCTTCACATGGTGTGGCAAACATCATGTGCATAAAGTTTTCAGCGTAATTTAGATTGTTTTTTGGGTACATAAATGGTTGTCCCAAATTGTATTTGTAGCACCAAGCGGCAATGGTGGGTACTTTTGCCAATAAACGATAAGCAGATGCGATACGGTGTTGTGGGTTGTATACATCCATCGAGTCAAAATAGAAGGCTGACATTGAACCGACAACGCCAATCATGACTGCCATTGGGTGCGCGTCGCGCCGAAAGCCGCGGAATATGTTGCTAAGTTGATCGTGCAACATGGTGTGGCCGCTGATTCGGTCGGTAAATTCCGTTTTCTGCACGGCATTTGGTAGTTCGCCATGCATTAATAGATAAGACACCTCTAAAAAGTTACAGTGCTCTGCCAATTGCTCAATAGGATAACCGCGATGGTAGAGCAGGCCATTTTCGCCATCAATGTAGGTAATATTGGATTGGCAGGCGGCAGTAGACATAAAGCCTGGGTCGTAAGTAAAGACGCCGTGTTTACCAAGGTTGCGTATATCTATTACGTCATTACCCAAATTACCAGAAAGTACCGGTAAGTCGATAGGAGTTGCGCCGTTGTCAAAGGTGATGGTGGCTTTGGTTGGTTTTGTAGTCATAATCAATCTTTATTAGGCATTTTGGTTCGTTTAATCAAGCAGCAATAATACCAAAGGTATAAAGTCCTTAGGCAGAATAAATTGCACCCAGCACACGCAAGCCTTTTGCGCCTGTGACGGCTGGCAAGTTGCCGGGTTTGTGGCTGATGCTTTGTTTGGCAAGCCAGGCAAAGGCTGCGGCCTCAACCCAATCTACACCTACGCCTAATTCTGCCGTAGTTGCTAGTACAGCCGAAGGCTGTGTATTGGCTAACATTGTTTTTAAATGTTGAATGAGCAAGGTGTTGTGAGCGCCGCCGCCGCACAAATAAACCGCATCAACATCTCCACAATATCGGGTAAGTGCCTCATGAATGGTGTGTGCGGTAAGTGCAACCAGTGTATGCGCTACATCTTGGGGTCTGTAATCCGTATTCTCTAAATATTGCATCAACCAGGCATCGTTAAACAAATCGCGGCCAGTGCTTTTTGGCGCTTGTAACGCAAAATAGGGTTCAGCCAGCATTTGTGATAATAATGGCTGAATAATTTCGCCTGAAGCCGCCCACTCACCGTTTGCGTCGTAATCTTTATCCAGATGTCGTTTTATCCATGCATCCAGCAACATATTGCCTGGGCCGGAATCAAAGCCCAAAACTTTCCCTGAGTTTAAATCGTCATTATTTTTTGCCAAATAGGTAATATTGGCAATGCCGCCTATGTTAATAAGCGCACGATTGCTTTGTTTGGAACCAAATACCGCCTGATGAAATGCCGGCACTAACGGCGCGCCTTGACCACCAGCTGCAATATCGCGACTTCTAAAATCAGATACCACCGTAATGTTGCTGAGTTCTGCCAGTAAGGCCGCATTGCCAATTTGCAAAGTAAATCCGAGCTCCGGCCTGTGGCGTATGGTCTGGCCATGGCAGCCGACTGCCGTGACTTGATTTGCCTGTAAGTTTTGCTTGGTTAGTAAAGCGTTAACCGCCTCTGCATATAAAAATGCGAGCTTATTTGCCGTTAAGGCCGTTGTTTCTAACTCGTTGTCAGCGGCGGTATGTAGCTGTAACAATTGAGTTTTTAATGCTTGCGGATACGCCAAAAAATGCGTTGAGATGACTTGGCATGTGTCATCCTTTAAATCGCAAAGTGCAACGTCAATGCCGTCTAAACTGGTGCCGGACATAATGCCGATGAAAAGTTGTGCTTTAACCATGTTTAATCCGTGCTGGCTGTTTGTCGACGGTTTAGCATTTCAATCTGCGCCATCAAATTCAAACTTTGTTCATCGAAAGCTTTTTTATACTGGCCATCTATTGGCACGCTCATCGGCAACGCCACAGTCATTGGGTCTCGATGTACTTTATTCACCAGAAACTCGTAATGCAAATGCGGACCAGTGGCCAAGCCTGTCATGCCGACAAAGCCGATAATATCTCCTTGCGCTACACGCATGCCTCTACGTAAGCCCGCTGCGAAGCCTGATAAATGTCCATAAACGGTGCTGATGCCGTTTTCATGTTTGAGCACAATCACATTGCCATATCCGCCTTTGCGTCCGACAAAGTCGACTACGCCATTGCCGGAAGCCTTAATGCGCGTGCCAGATGGCGCCGCCATATCGACACCTTTGTGCGCTTTGATGCGATTTAAAATAGGATGGTAGCGCCCAGTGCTGAATGATGAGCTGATGCGTGTAAATTCCAGCGGTGAACGTAAAAAGGACTTATGCAAACTTTTGCCTTCGGGCGTGTAGTAAGCAAACTTGCCTTCAGCATCACCAAAATGAATCGCCTGGTATTTTTTGCCTTTATTGACAAACTCAACGGCTAATACATTGCCAACTTTCATCATCTCGCCAGCGTTATAAAAAGCCTCATACACCACATTGAAATGGTCACCAGACCTTAAATCATTATAAAAATCGATATCACTGGAAAATATATCGGCGATTTGTAAGGCAACTTGGTCAGGTATGCCGGCATCATCCGTCGCGCCGAATAGCGAATTAACAATAGTGGCCGATTTTAAAATTTGGTGATTTTGCAGAATTAACTTTTGAGTGGCTACTTGGTATCCTGCGGGCGTTAAGCCGGCTACCAAGATAGTTTCATTATCTACTTCGTATTCTAAATGCAGCAGTTTGCCGTCCAAATTGGTTTTAATTTCCAATGAGTGGCCAGGAATTAATCGTGTGTTAATCGCGCGCGCATCCGGTGAAATCGTCAAAAATTTAATGGCATCTTCATCACGTACCGACATGCGTCTAAATAAGCTACCTAAAGTATCGTCGCGCCGCACTTGGTCGATTTGCCAGAACTCTTCATTGCGATCTACGTTATGTACCGCTAGCGGCAGAGTAACACCTTCGGTCACTATTTCAGATTTAACGTAACGTGGCTGATTCGGCGATGCTGTACCAAAAGCCGCGATGACGGCAAAAAAAGGTAGTAATAATAAGACTGCGGCCCAGCGTAATTTTATTTTACGCAAGCCCTGTAATAAGTTTTGCGTTAAAATAGCAGGCTTAAATTTCTGCTTGTTTCTGTTAAAAAATTGCGACATAAAAAGTAACTAAAACTGCTTAAAAGCTTGGATAGCAAAGCCTCTTGCTTGGAATCGAAAAAGCATAGTAACAGAATTTTTCTTGTAATAAAAAGTAACAGTTTGTAGGACAGCCACCTTTTAACCATTGGAAAATGCCGTGAATACCAGTATTGATATAAATCTTAATCAATCATTAGCCATCATTAAACGCGGCTGTGACGAGTTGTTAATTGAACATGAATTAGTTGAAAAGTTAAAAAAAGGAACGCCCTTACGCATTAAAGCTGGCTTTGATCCTACTGCACCAGACTTGCATCTGGGCCATACCGTATTGATCAACAAATTACGGCATTTTCAGGATCTGGGCCATCACATACTGTTTTTGATTGGGGATTTTACCGGCATGATCGGCGACCCAACTGGCAAAAGTGTCACGCGTCCGCCTTTAACAAAAGAGCAGGTGGCAGAAAATGCGCAGTCCTATGCCGAACAGGTATTTAAAATTTTGGATAAAGATAAAACCGACATTGTGTTCAACTCTGCCTGGTTAACCGATTTAGGTGCGGCAGGTATGTTAAGGCTGGCTTCCAGTCTAACCGTTGCCCGCATGTTAGAGCGCGATGACTTTTCCAAGCGTTTCAAAGGCAATCAGCCAATTGCGATACACGAATTTATGTATCCATTACTGCAAGGTTACGATTCGGTCGCGCTTAAAGCGGACGTTGAATTGGGCGGTACCGATCAAAAATTCAATCTGTTAATGGGGCGTGAGTTACAGAAACAAGCTGGCCAAAGCCAGCAATGCGTACTGACGATGCCGTTACTAGAGGGTTTGGACGGCGTAAATAAAATGTCCAAATCACTCAATAACTATATTGGTATTAATGAACCACCCGAAATTATTTTCGCCAAGCTTATGTCTGTTAGTGATGAATTAATGTGGCGCTATATAGAGTTGCTATCGTTTGAATCGCTAGAAACTGTTCAGCAATGGAAAGCCGCCGTAGCTGCAGGTGAAAACCCGCGTAATATTAAAGTGAGATTCGCGCAGGAAATCGTGGCGCGCTTTCATAGCCAAGCGGATGCTGAAAAAGCGCTGAACGATTTTCAAACGCGCGCCAAAGGCGGTGTGCCGGACGAAGTGCCGGAAGTAATTGTGAATATTGATGGTGCAAGTATTGGTATTGCACAATTACTTAAACTAGCTGGCTTGGTCGAAAGTACATCCGAAGCGAATCGTGCGATTGATCAGGGTGGTGTAAAGCTGGATAGTGAAAAGGTGTTGGATAAAAATTTGCAGATCGATAAAGGTGTTTCCGTTATTGCGCAAGTAGGTAAGCGCAAATTTGCCAGGATTAATCTGGTTTAATTGGCAGTATTGATCAATATCTTCATTGGATTGTAACAATTTTGTAACTTCGTGAAATAGGGCTTGACCAAAATTTAAGCCTCTGTAGAATGCGCACCTCGTTACAGACAACCGTTAACGAAAAGCAATAAAAAAGTCGCACTAAAATACACCGTTAATATTAATTAGAAGTCTTTAAAAATTAGTGTTGACGTGGCTTAAATGCTCTGTATAATGCGCACCTCGTTACAGATAACCGTTAACGAAAAGTAGTAAAAAAGCCGCACTAAAATACACCGTTAATATTAATTGGCAATCTTTAAAATTAGTGTTGACGTGGCATAAATGCTCTGTATAATGCGCACCTCGTTAACGCAAAGCGTGAAACGAAAAGCTCAAA
>Ga0123389_109957_pt1 | contig 32946 bp, 29 predicted proteins | sample T0HHNH4metaT_FD_89917 | JGI IMG/M metagenome (GOLD analysis project Ga0123389, IMG submission 89917) | Methane-oxidizing artificial microbial communities from Washington, USA to study methane cycling - T0-HHNH4 metaT (Metagenome... | ecosystem: Engineered > Modeled > Simulated communities...
CATCAACAAATGTATTCGACCGTCAAGATAAAGCTTACAAAGACAGCGTGTTAACTCCAGGCGTTAAACGCGTGGCGGTTGAAGCTGGTGTAACAGATTTCTGGCGTAAATATGTAGGTCTAGAAGGTGCTGTGGTTGGTATCGACACATTCGGTGAATCAGCTCCAGGCGGCGTATTGATGAAACACTTCGGCTTTACAGTTGAAAACGTTGTTGCTGTTGTTAAGTCAGTGTTGTAATCATTGAATAGATAGTCTTGAAAAGAGCCTCTAAGTATTGAGGCTCTTTTTATTTGTAAACCTTTCATCTTGGAACAGGCATGACGATTAAAGTAGGCATTAACGGTTTTGGGCGCATTGGGCGTATGGCGTTACGCGCTGTCATACAGGAAAGCGAATTCGCAGATATTGAAGTAGTCGCGATTAACGGTATGCAAGATATCGATTACATGGCACATATGCTGCAATATGATTCTGTGCATGGGCGTTTTAACGGCACTGTCAGCATTAAAGGTGACGCTTTAATTGTCAACGGCAAAAAAATTGCGGTGAGTAAAGAGCGAGATCCTTTTCATATTCAATGGGGTGCAAGAGGGGTTGATGTGGTAATCGATGCGACCGGCGTGTTCTTAACCACTGAAGGTTGCAAAGGCCATTTGGCAGAAGGTGCTAAAAAAGTAGTGCAATCTGCCCCTGCAAAAGATGACACACCGATGTTTGTGTATGGCGTAAACCATGAAAGTTATGCAGGGCAGGCAATCGTTTCTGCCGCTTCTTGCACAACGAATGCGCTTGCTCCTATTGCTAAAGTACTTAACGATAACTTTGAAATCAAGCGTGGATTAATGACTACAGTACACGCGGCAACTGCATCACAAATGGTTGTGGATAGTGCTAGTAATAAAGATTGGCGTGGCGGACGTAGCGTGTTTGAAAATATCATTCCATCGACTACTGGTGCCGCTAAAGCGGTTGGTATAGTCATTCCAGCATTAAATAAAAAACTAACTGGTATGGCGCTACGTGTGCCTACTGCGAATGTTTCAGTGGTGGATTTAACTGTTGAGTTAGTGAAACCGACCAGTTACGCGGATATTTGCGCTGCTATGCAGGCTGCGTCAAAAGGTTCGCTCAAAAATGTACTGGTTTACACCAACGATAAAGTGGTTTCAACCGATTTTAGAGGTGCGTCAGCCGCCAGCGTGTTCGATGCAGATGCAGGCATTATGTTAGACCCGACATTTGTAAAAGTTGTCGCTTGGTATGACAACGAATATGGCTATACCTGTAACCTAATGCGCCTAGTGCAATATATTGCTGATAAATAAGCACAAGATGGGCGAATTGCGGCGTTGCGCAGTGCTCACTTCCTCGCCTACCTTAATGGTATGTCTCGGTCGTTGCGCGCTGTGCGCCTTGCACTTCATCCCATCTTGAGCTTATCTTGTGAGAGTTGTGTATAGAAACTGTTTAAACTGAGATTAAAATGAAATTTATTAAAATCACCGACTTAGATTTATCTGGCAAACGCGTATTCATCCGCTCCGATTTAAACGTGCCTGTTGCAGATGGAAAAGTGACTTCAGACGCGCGAATCACAGCCAGCATGGCGACCATTGAATACGCGCTCAATGCGGGCGCAAAAGTGATGGTGACCTCACATTTAGGCCGCCCAGAAGAAGGCGTTTATTCAGAAGAAAATTCCTTACAGCCAGTGGCTGATGTGATGTCAGCTAAACTGGGAAAACCAGTGCGCTTAGTCAAGAACTGGTTGAGTGACGCGGCACCAGCAGGCAGCATGACCATACAAAATGGCGAGCTGATTTTACTAGAAAACTGCCGTTTTAATGTGGGTGAAAAGAAAAACAACGATGAGTTAGCTAAAAAATATGCCGCCTTGTGCGATGTGTTTGTAATGGATGCGTTTGGCACCGCACATCGCGCCGAAGCTAGTACGCACGGCATTGCCAAGTATGCACCAGTGGCCTGTGCAGGCTTGTTATTAAGCGAAGAATTAGAAGCATTAACTAAAGCATTGTTAAATCCAGCGCGTCCAATGGTCGCGATTGTAGGCGGTAGCAAAGTATCGACCAAACTAACCGTATTAGAAAGCTTGTCAGAAAAAGTAGACCAAATGGTGGTCGGCGGCGGCATTGCCAATACATTTCTAAAAGCCGCAGGGTTTGAAGTAGGAAAATCATTATGTGAAGATGATTTAGTGCCAGTAGCACGCACCTTAATGGAAAAAATGAGCAAAAGAGGCGCAGCAGTGCCGATTGCAGTCGATGTTGTCTGTGCTAAAAAATTTGGCGCAGACGAGGTCGCAGTGAAAAAAAGTGCCGATGCTGTTGAGTCTGACGATATGATTTTTGACATTGGTGCGAAATCTGCTAAAGAACTAGTAGAGATTATCAATAATGCTGGAACGGTAGTGTGGAATGGTCCAGTTGGCGTATTTGAGTTCGATCAATTTGGCGAAGGCACTAAAACCATCGCGCATGCAATTGCCAACACCAAAGCGTTTACGTTAGCAGGCGGCGGCGACACGATTGCAGCCATTCAAAAATATGATATTTACGATAAGATTTCCTACATATCCACTGCAGGCGGTGCATTTTTAGAATTTTTGGAAGGCAAAACATTGCCAGCAGTTGAGATTTTAGAAAGTCGAGCGAAAGAGCAAGCAAGTAAATAAATATGCGCTTTATTTGCACGTTTTTAAAAAGGGGCTGATGGCCTCTTTTTTATTGCTCAATTTTTGTCATTAAATTGATTCAATCCTATTTTAGGGTGATGATGTAAATGAGGTCAATTGAATTTAACCATTGTTGATGACAGCATTAAAAGTAATTATTTAGGTCAGCAAATGATATTACGCAAAACTAAAATTGTTGCAACGTTAGGTCCGGCAAGCACTTCAGAGGAAATGATTGCGCGTTTGATTACGGCTGGTGTAAATGTGGTGCGGTTGAATTTTTCACATGGCACGGCTGAGGAACATATTTTACGTGCAGAAATCGTGCGTAAAATTGCGTTAAAGCTTGGCCGGCCCGTTGGTGTGTTGTGCGATTTGCAGGGCCCAAAAATCAGAATAGGCAAATTTGAGCTGGGTAAAGTCAGCTTAAAAACGGGCGATTTGTTTATTTTGGATGCCGATTGCTTGTTAGGTAGTCAATTCAAAGTGGGTTTAGATTATAAAACCTTGCCGCAAGAAGTAACCGAAGGTGTTGTGCTGTTGCTGGATGACGGGCGAATTACCATGCAGGTGGACCGCGTAAAAGGTAATCAAATCCATTGTGTGGTATTGAGTGGCGGCGTGTTAAGCAACAATAAAGGCATCAATCGCCAAGGTGGTGGCTTATCGGCCGATGCGTTAACCATCAAAGATAAAGAGGATTTAAAAACGGCTGTAGCACTTGAGGCTGATTATATTGCCATCTCTTTTCCAAAATCCGTAGCAGATATCGTGTTGGCAAAAAATCTGGTCAAACAAGCGGGCGGTGCGGCAAGCATTGTGGCCAAAATTGAACGCGCAGAAGCAATCGATCACTTAGAAGCGATTATTGAAGCCAGTGATGCGATTATGGTGGCGCGTGGTGATTTAGGCGTGGAAGTGGGCGATGCGGCTGTGCCAGGTCTGCAAAAACGCATGATTCGCATGGCGCGTGCGCAAAATAAATTAGTGATTACTGCCACGCAAATGATGGAGTCGATGATTACCAGCCCGATTCCAACGCGAGCAGAAGTGTCCGATGTGGCTAATGCGGTGTTAGATGGCACGGATGCCGTGATGCTTTCTGCAGAAACTGCGGCGGGGCAATATCCGCTAGAAACGGTGCAAGCGGTTGATAGAGTGGTGAGGGAAGCGGAAAAAGAATATTTTATTCAATATCGCAATCAGAAACTAGACCAGGTATTCGTGAAAACGGATGAAGCGATTGCCGCCGCTGCGATTTACACCGCGCAGCATATGCGGGTAAAAGCCATCGCCGCGCTTACGCAATCGGGCAATGCGGCGCAATGGTTATCGCGTGCAGATGCGCAAGTGCCGATTTACGCGCTTTCGCCAGATAAATTTTCACGCAGAAAACTCACTTTGCACCGCGGCGTTTATCCTTATCCGATTGAGCATGAAAATAAAAACAGAGATGAAATTCTGCAGGAGATGCAGCAAGTTTTATTGCAACAAAAAGTGGTGGATATTGGCGATTTAGTCTTGCTGACATTTGGTGAGCCGATTGGTAGTTTAGGCGGAACCAATACGATGAAGATTGTTAAAATCGGCGATTATTAACACTAAAAATGGGTTAACTTTTGCACAAATTACTTCGTTAGTTAACACATTAATTTACCCAAAAAGTTAACGTAATATATTCGTTAAAAATATGCATTAACATCCAGCGCAATTTATAATAAAGCACTTTCTAATTTACACGCCAATTTTTATCCAGCTACAACTGTATATCAAGGTACACCAAATATGACAATGCCTTTACTCAAAACCAATATCAATAGCCTAAAATTAATCCACCAAGGTAAAGTGCGCGATATTTATGCGATTAACGACGAAACCATGTTGCTGGTCAGCACAGATAGACTGTCTGCATTCGATGTGATTTTGCCAACAGGCATTCCGAATAAAGGCGCTATGTTGACGCAAATGGCGAATTTCTGGTTTGCAAAACTCAAGCATATTGTACCGAATCACTTAACTGGGATTGACCCACTTTCTGTTGTTGATAATTCCGATAAAGCTCAACTTGGACAAGGCAATTTAAGCCGTGCGGTGGTGGTGAAGCGATTGAAACCTTTGCCGATTGAAGCGATTGTGCGTGGCTATTTGGTTGGCAGCGGTTGGAAGGAATACAAGGCCAAAGGCACGGTTTGCGGTATTAATTTACCCGCAGGTTTGCAAGAAGCATCAAAATTGCCAGCGCCGATTTTTACGCCATCCTCTAAAGCGGCTGTGGGCGAGCATGATGAAAATATCAGCCTGCAAGCCTGCGCCGATTTAATTGGTCATGACATGGCAGAAAAAGTCGCAAAAGTAGCGATTCAACTGTATAGCGAAGCAGCCGAATATGCACTGACTCGCGGCATTATTATTGCCGATACAAAGTTTGAATTTGGATTAGATTCTGATGGTGTGTTGCATGTGATGGATGAAGTGTTAACGCCTGATTCATCACGTTTTTGGCCATTGGTACAATATCAAGTTGGCAGTAATCCACCTAGTTATGACAAGCAATTTGTACGCGATTGGCTGGAAAGTATCCACTGGAACAAAGCGCCGCCAGCACCTGCTTTACCAGAAGATGTCGCACATAAAACCAGTGAAAAATATTTAGAAGCGTATGAGAAATTAACTGGTCAAAAGTTAACAGGTTAGCAAGTTAACCCTTTAAAAGCTTGAATAGTTCATTCATATGCTAGAAAAGTTCAAACAAATGGCCGCGCGTTTAAAAGCCGAGTTTGTTTTTTATCAGCGCCTGCAAAAACATCCTCAAACACCAAAATTGGCTAAAGCTTTATTATGGCTGGCAATTGGCTATGTGCTAATGCCGTTCGATTTAATCCCGGATTTTCTGCCAATTATTGGGCAATTGGATGAATTGGTGATTGTGCCTTTGCTGTTATATTGGGCTTTGAAATTAACACCAGCAGATATTATTGACGCGTGTAGAAATACAGAAAGCGGAAGCGTTTTGACATGATGCAAATTTGGCAAATGATTCTCAATTTTGATGCGCATTTGCCACAGTTAGTCGCCGCACATGCCAACATGGTTTATTGGATTTTGTTTGCGGTGATCTTTTTGCAAATCGGTGTTTTGCCTTTATTTTTTCTGCCAGGCAACCCATTTTTATTTGTTTGCGGCGCAGTTTGGGCTGCTTCACAATTAAATATCAGCCTACTGTTAATCGTATTAATAGTCGCTGCCGTGTTGGGTAATTTATGCGCTTATGGCTTGGGTAAAACCATTGGGCAACTATTTTTTTTGGATTATCTAAAATGGCCAAAGCAAGCGACGTTAGATAAAACCCGTAATTTTTATGATAAACATGGCGAAAAAAGTTTTTTGATTTGCCTGTTTTTACCAGTGATTCGAACGCTTGCGCCGTTTTTAGCCGGTGTCACGCAAATGGTGTTTATCAAGTTCGCGCGTGCATCTTCAATTGGTGCGGTTTTTTGGGTGTTAACTTGCGTATTACTCGGTTATTTTTTTGGCAATATTCCTATCATTAAACAGCATTTAGGTACGTTCACTATGGTGGGTTTAGGCATCGTTATCATCGTGGTATTGCTTAAAAAAAGCTGGCAATATTTTGCTAAAACGCCTTAGCGTTCATTTAATTTATTGAGCACATAGGTTTTTCACTTGCGTCTCAGCACATCATCCAGCTTAACGCAACAAATTACACACAAACTTCAAGTATAATTTCGTTTTTTCGTTCAAGGCTATATTCAACATGTCGTTAAACCAAGTGCCATCTGGCTTAGATTTGCCCAATGATTTTAATGTGATTATTGAGATTCCAATGCAGGGTGACCCTGTGAAATACGAAGTGGATAAAGAAAGCGGCGCGATTTTTGTCGATCGTTTTATGGGTACTGCGATGCAATATCCGACCAATTATGGCTATATTCCACACACGTTAGCCGATGATGGTGACCCAGTAGATGTATTGGTGATGACGCCTGTACCGTTGATTCCTGGTGTCGTTGTACGCTGCCGCCCGTTAGGTGTTTTGTTGATGGAAGATGAAGCAGGGCTAGACGCGAAATTATTTGCAGTGCCTGTGCCTAAAGTTTGCGGTTTATACGGACATTTAGAAAGCCTTGCCGATGTATCTAATTGGCGTTTAGAAATGATTTCACACTTTTTTGAGCACTATAAAGATTTAGACAAAGGAAAATGGGTGAAAATCAATGGTTGGGGCGATATTGATGCGGCTAGAAAAGAAATTTTAACTGGCGTTGAAAACTACAATAATGCGGTAGTTAAGCCAGCATTTTAAGGCGCAGTTTTTTATTTAATTTAACTTGTGTTTAAATGCGTAATTAAAAAAGCAGCTTCGGCTGCTTTTTTAACGCCTGATTATTTGCACCGTAAAACCGCAACATTTAACTGGCTTGCACATTAAGCGTGCGTGTGAAAATTGGATGAATATAGTGGTTAAGTTAACCTGCTGTTTATATTGAAATTAATGGTTATTTTATAAAATACTGCTTGTTTAAAGCGTGGTGTAATTGTTGCTTATAATTAATTAATTAATACTTATTTTAAGTTGACGATTGTATGAGCAACACATCATTTCAAACTGCAAGCCTTCAATCTATAAGCACCGAGCTGTTCAGTTTAGGTCAGCCTGAACCGAATGGTCAGAACCAAGCTTTAAAAGATAATATTCGTTATTTAGGCCGTGTTTTAGGCGAAACGATTTTGGCTAAAGATGGCAAGGCCACGTTTGATTTAATCGAAAATATTCGGCAAGCTGCGGTTAAGTTTCACCGTGAAAATGATGAGAAATCTACTTTAACTTTAGAAAAGCTGCTTAAAAATCTATCACCGCAACAAACTATTTCGGTAGTGCGCGCTTTTAGTTACTTTAAACATTTGGTGAATATCGCCGAAGATCTATTTGCGCGTCAGCAGACACGTTTGAATGAAGACAAACTGTTGCCAGGCATGCTGGCGTATTCTGTCGATAAAATTGCGCGCCAAGCACTGCCCTTTTCAGCCGTAGAAACGTTTTTCAAAGATGCGCTGGTTTCGCCGGTATTAACCGCACATCCCACAGAAGTACAGCGCAAAAGCATTTTAGATATTGAGCACAAATTATCTTTTTTATTGGCAGCGCGCGCTAATCTAATCTCAAAACGCGAACTGGAACAGAGTGATTTATTGATACAGGCGGCTATTTGCTCCTTGTGGCAAACGCGGATTGTGCGCTTTTCAAAACTCACAGTAGTTAATGAAATTGAAAATGCGTTAAGTTATTACGAAACCACGTTTTTAAATGTGATTCCGGAAATTCTGCAAGATTTAGAGCGCGATCTTAACAAGCAATATGCAGCGGAATTAGAAAAGCCTTTCCAGTTACCTAGTTTTTTACACATGGGCAGTTGGATCGGCGGTGATCGCGATGGCAATCCGTTTGTAAATGGCGCAACGCTAACGCAAGCGGTAGAGATGCAAAGCGCCACTACGTTTAAATTTTATTTAAAAGAGTTGGATGCACTGCGACGTGAATTGTCTATTTCAACGCGTTTGGTCAATGTGAATCCTGCGCTTTTGGAATTAGCAAACTTGTCATTAGACCAATCTCCACATCGATTGGATGAACCGTATCGACTTGCAGTGAATGGTATTTACGATAGGTTGATAGCTACGGCTAAACAAATGTTGCCGCAGTTGGAATTGCGCGAAAGTGCTAATCAAGCCGTGCCTTATCGCAATGCGAACGACTTGCTGGCGGAATTAAATGTGCTGGTCGATTCGCTGAGAGAATTTGGTGGCGAGGCGCTTATTTATTCACGCTTGGGCAAATTGACTAAAGCTATTGAAACGTTCGGATTTCATTTAGCTACAGTTGATATTCGACAATCTTCAGATGTGCATGAAGCCGTGATTAAAGAGCTTTTTAACAAAGCCGGTTATGATTTTGAATATGACGAATTGACCGAAGAGGAAAAAATTCAGACTCTATTAGATGAGTTAAAACAGCCGCGTTTATTGTTTTCACCCTATCAACAATATTCTGAATTAGTGCATAGCGAAATTGATGTGCTGAATAAAGCGCGCGGAATTAAATATATTTTTGGCGACCGCACGGTTAAGCAATATATTATTTCGCACACTGAAACGCTGTCCGATCTATTAGAAGTCGCGCTATTGCAAAAAGAAACGGGTCTGCTAAAAGGCGTTTGGGGTTCACAAAAAATTCAGTTAGCGCTAAATGTGGTGCCGCTATTTGAAACCATTGCCGATTTGCGTAACGCGCCGATGATTATGGGGCAATGGCTCAGTTTGCTCGGCATTCGCTATGTGTTGCGCAACCAAGGCAATGAGCAAGAAATCATGTTGGGCTATTCTGACAGTAATAAAGATGGCGGTTTTTTAACCTCTAACTGGGAATTGTATAAAGCAGAAGTGTCGTTGGTTGAGTTATTCAACCAAGCCAAAATCAAGCTGCGGCTTTTTCATGGGCGCGGTGGCACGGTTGGGCGCGGCGGCGGACCAACTTACCAAGCAATAATGGCGCAACCTAGCGGCACGGTTGATGGACAGATTCGCTTAACCGAGCAAGGCGAAATCATCGCCAATAAATATGCTGACCCGAAGGTGGGGCGACAACATTTAGAAACGCTGGTTGCGGCCACTATTGATGCCACGTTATTGCCAGAAACAACATTAAGTACGCCAAAACGGCGCACGTTCGAGGTGGTGATGGAAGATTTATCTACAACTGCGATGACCAGCTATCGCAGTTTAGTCTATGAAACACCCGGTTTTGCGGACTATTTTTTTAGCGCAACACCTATTTCTGAAATTGCTGAATTGAATATTGGTAGCCGTCCAGCCGCGCGAAAATCAACGCGTCGTATTGAAGATTTACGCGCAATTCCGTGGGGATTTTCGTGGGCACAATGTCGATTGTTATTGCCAGGTTGGTATGGTTTAGGTAGCGCGATCCATCAATATCTGAATCAAGATGAAAGCGTGTATGAAACGCGCTTAAAAACACTGCAGGAGATGTTGGCGGTTTGGCCATTATTTAAAACATTAATCGCCAATGTCGATATGGTATTAGCTAAAACCGATTTAATAGTGGCGCGGCATTACGCACATCTGGTGACAGATAAACACCTAAGAGAAACGATTTTTAGCCGCATAGAAGCGGAGTATGTACTCACCACCAATGCGCTTAATTTGCTGCAAGGTTGCACGGAGAGATTGAGTGGCAATCCGACATTGGCTTATTCAATTCGTAATCGTTTGCCCTATTTAGACCCGCTGAATCATTTACAAGTAGAACTGATCAAGCGGTATCGATCTGGTGAAACAGATGAAAAATTGAAGCTTGCTATACAGTTAACCATCAATGGTATTGCGGCTGGATTGAGGAATACAGGTTAACCATTATTATTGGTTAACTTTACTAATCCAAGGCAGGCAATAAAAAAGGCGATTTATATCGCCTTTTTTATTTTAACGTATTGCTTTTAAAGTTCAGTTTTAAACATGCAATAACGGCACAATCAACAGTGCGACGATATTAATAATCTTAATCAACGGATTGACGGCTGGGCCAGCAGTATCTTTGTATGGATCGCCCACAGTATCCCCAGTGACAGCGGCTTTATGCGCATCTGAACCTTTACCGCCGTGGTTGCCATCTTCGATATATTTCTTGGCGTTATCCCAAGCACCGCCGCCAGTACACATTGAAATTGCCACGAATAAGCCCGTTACAATCGTGCCCATTAATAAGCCACCAAGCGCTACTGGGCCCAATAATAAGCCGACTGCAATTGGCACCGCAACTGGTAATAATGACGGAATCATCATTTCTTTGATTGCGGCAGTGGTAAGCATATCTACTGCTTTGCCATACTCTGGTTTAGCCGTGCCTTCCATGATGCCCTTGATATCTCGGAACTGGCGGCGCACTTCTTCTACCACTGCACCCGCCGCACGACCAACCGCTTCCATCGCCATCGCAGCGAATAAGAACGGGATTAAGCCGCCGATAAATAAGCCAATAATCACCATTGGATCGCTTAGATCAAACTTAACAGCGATACCTGCGCCTTCTAATTTGTGCGTGTAATCGGCAAATAATACCAACGCTGCCAAACCTGCAGAGCCGATTGCATAACCTTTAGTCACGGCTTTTGTGGTGTTGCCAACTGCATCTAACGGGTCAGTTACATCACGCACGCTGCTGGGTAATTCCGCCATTTCCGCAATGCCGCCCGCGTTATCAGTGATTGGACCATATGCATCTAAAGCCACCACAATGCCCGCCATGCTTAACATGGATGTTGCAGCGATTGCGATACCGTATAAACCGCCCAAATGGAATGATGTCCAAATCGCTAAACAGACTGAAAGCACTGGCCATGCGGTGGATTTCATTGAGATGCCAATCCCCGCGATGATGTTAGTCGCGTGGCCTGTGGTTGAAGCTTGTGCAACGTGCCTCACTGGTGCGTAATCTGTGCCTGTATAGTATTCGGTAATCCAAACCAGTAAGCCAGTTAAGGCTAAACCGACGAAACAAGAACCAAATAATTGATTCGCAGTAATGGTTAAGTCGCCCGCAGTTAAGCCTTGCGGGAATAAATGTTGCGTAACAAAGTAAAAAGCAATCAGCGATAAGATGCCAGCGACCGCTAAACCCTTGTACAAAGCGGGCATCACGTTTTTCATATCAGGTGACGCTTTTACAAAAAAACACCCGATGATAGATGCGACGATGGAAACTGCGCCCAACATCAATGGATAAATCACCGCATTTGCAGCTGCATCAGAAATCAGCAAACTGCCTAATACCATCGTGGCAATCAATGTAACCGCATATGTTTCAAATAAATCGGCTGCCATACCTGCACAGTCGCCCACATTGTCGCCCACGTTATCCGCAATAACGGCTGGATTGCGTGGATCATCTTCAGGAATGCCAGCTTCAACTTTGCCGACTAAATCTGCGCCAACATCTGCGCCTTTAGTGAAAATGCCACCACCTAGACGCGCAAATATGGAAATTAATGATGAGCCAAATGCCAAGCCAATTAACGGATCTAAGTTCGTATTCGCCTCTGCGCCGAGATACCAATAAAAACCTGCGACACCTAATAAGCCCAAACCAACCACCAACATGCCAGTCACCGCGCCGCCTTTGAATGCGACATCTAATGCTGGGCCAATTCCTTTGGTTGCGGCTTGTGCGGTGCGCACATTGGCTTTCACCGATACGCTCATGCCGATAAATCCGCATGCGCCCGATAAAACTGCACCGATGACAAATCCGACTGCGGTAGTGATTCCTAAAAATATTGCGATTAAAACCGCCAATATAATGCCAACGATAGCGATTGTTTTGTATTGGCGGGCTAAATAGGCGGCTGCGCCTTGTTGAATTGCGCCTGCAATCTCTTGCATACGTGCGTTTCCTGCTGGCAAACTGGTAATCCATCTACTCATTACGACACCATATAGCACTGCTAAAACTGCGGCAGCTATGGCGATTATTAGTGCAACTGACATGACTTCTCCCTATCTATTTGTTATGAATAAATCTGAAACGACATCAATGACTGTAAGAATAATGCGACTAGCTTATAAAAAACGTAAGTTGTAACAAATGTAATTAATTTGTAACAGCTCAATGCATTATGGCACTAAAGAACGGTTGCGACAACCGCTTAGATTATTGAAGGAGTTTTCAGATAAAGTGAATTAAAACAAGCATTTCGAGTCAATTTAAATCTACGTAAAACACTCATCTTTTTAGTGTTCGATCGGTTAGCAGAACACGCTTTGAGGCGTTATTTTGAAAAAATATTAGCGTTATTGCGACGGTAATACTTTATTGGCAAGTGAATTAAGTTGGGTAGATAATGGAGATTCGCCCAAATCCAGCGCTAGTTTTTTTAAGCTATTGGCGGCGTTTTTAGATAGCTTGCGCACGGGTTTTACTGGTGCTTTTTGCTGAGATTTAACTTGCACTTTCACACTAATTGCAGTAACTTTACATTCCCTAAAGTTAGGGTTGGTTTGTTGCAGATTTTGTAATTGAGTCAAAAGATTAGCGAGTGTGAGCTTGATTTTATTCGCCACAATTGCGCTATGAGCGTAAATGGTTAATTGGCCATTGATTAAACTGCCTACAAAACTGAGATTGCTTAACATTTGTGGGCTTGCAGCCACCCAAAATTTTTGCAACAACTTATGAGATTGCACATTTTTAGTCAATGTACTCAGTTGGCTGTTGTGATTAAGTAGCGTATCGATTTTGCGCATACGCAATCTTAGCTAAAAAACAGTGATAACGAAACTAGTTAATCTAGATTATTTACTGGGTTGTGTAGTGGACGCGAGTTAACCAAATTTTTTTATGAATATTATTTTAATTTCTAACAAATTGGCAACGGCCAAAAGTTTGTCGGCATTCCAAGCTGGTGCACTTATTGCGGCTCTCGTGTTGGTACCAGTGATGTTGACGTTGCTGTTTATTACGCCTCCAAGCAATATTAAAGAACAAGGCATGAAAGCCTTATTGCCGCCACAAATCAGAAGTTCTATTATTTCATCACAAGTACATTTAGACGCTTACGCCAAACAACTAGGCGCATTACAAGCACGCATGATGCGCTTAGATGCGCAAAGTCAGCGGCTGGCAAAATTAGCCGGCGAAAAAGAAATTCCCGTGATTAATCAACCTAATTCAAAACCGACCAGCAATGTTCCCCCTAACAGTATTCATCATAGTGGCGTTGGCGGTCCTTATGTGACATCGCATACGATGAGTGAAGCTGAATTAATTGCTGCCATAGAAGAGTTAACTCAAGCAGTGAATTCGCGCGATGATTATTTGAGTAGTATCGAAGCGAAAATTCTACAAAAAAGCGTGTTGAAAGATATGTTGCCGAACAGCAGTCCTATCAATGCAGCTTTTAATTCATCCAGTTATGGCTGGCGTGTCGATCCGTTCAATGGCAATGAAGCTTTTCATGAAGGTTTAGATTTTTCGGCAGATACGGGTACGCCTATCTGGGCTGCGGCTGATGGTATCGTGACTAGCGCTGAGCGTACGCCCGATTATGGTAATATAGTTAAGATTGATCATGGTTCAGGTTTAGAGACGCGTTATGCGCATGCTTCTAAATTACTAGTTAAAGCAGGTGAGCGTGTTGTAAAAGGCCAAATAGTGGCGCAAGTGGGTAGTACGGGCCGTTCAACTGGGCCACATTTGCATTATGAAATCCGGTTAAATGGCAATGCGCTTGATCCGCGTAAATATTTGCATAAATAATGTCTGTTAATTAATAACAAGCTAAGCGAATATTTAAATAAATAAGGCAAGTAATTAAGCAGATAAGTAAGTTGTCATTCATAAAATAAAAAACGACTAAATTAAAAATCGACATTGAAATAAAAAATAATTACCCAATATCCATACAATATAATCAATCCTTTCATTTAATCTCAAATATAGGTTTCCGAGGTCTCGGAAAAGCGGTGTCTCTTCATGTTATCCACGTTGTTTAGAAAATTCTTCGGTAGTCGTAACGATAGGCTGGTTAAGCAATATGGTCAGGCCGTTAAAGAAATTCATGCATTAGAGCCTGCTATGCAAGCTTTATCAGATGAAGCCTTGCGCGCTAAAACAGAAGAATTCAAACAGCGTTTTCAGCAAGGTGAAACTTTAGAAAAGCTGATGCCAGAAGCATTTGCAGTAGTGCGTGAAGGCAGCGTGCGTGCGTTGGGTATGCGTCATTTTGATGTACAAATGATCGGCGGTATGGTGCTGAATTCGGGCAAAATCGCCGAAATGCGTACTGGTGAAGGTAAAACCTTGGTGGCAACATTGCCGGTTTACCTGAATGCCATCACTGGCAAGGGCGTACACGTGGTTACCGTGAATGACTATTTGGCGAAACGTGATGCGGAGTGGATGGCGAAGCTATATAACTTTTTGGGCTTGAGTGTAGGCATTAACTTATCGCAGATGCAACACGATGCGAAACAGTTAGCTTATGCAGCGGACATTACTTACGGTACCAATAACGAATTCGGTTTTGATTATCTGCGCGACAATATGGTATTTACCAAAGATGAGCGTGTTCAACGCTCTTTAAGCTATGCGCTGGTGGATGAAGTCGATTCGATTTTAATCGATGAAGCACGCACGCCGCTAATCATTTCAGGCCAAGCTGAAAACAGTATTGATTTATATAATCAAATTAATGCGGTTGCCAAGCAGTTAAGTGCACAAACCGTTGAAGATGGCGCTGGCGATTTTTGGGTAGATGAAAAAGCCCAAACAGTGACCATGAGTGAGAGCGGACACGAACGTGCAGAAGCGATTTTAGCGAGTTCTGGTTTGATGGCTGAGGGTTCTAGTCTTTATGAAGCGGCCAATATCACTTTAGTGCATCATCTTTATGCCTCATTACGTGCGCAAAACCTGTTCAAAAGAGATCAACATTACGTGGTAGATGACGGCGAAATCGTCATCGTGGATGAGTTCTCTGGTCGTAAAATGCCAGGTCGTCGTTGGTCAGATGGGTTGCATCAAGCGGTTGAAGCCAAAGAGGGCGTTGCGATTCAGAAAGAGAATCAAACGCTGGCATCGATTACATTCCAAAATTATTTCCGCATGTATGAGAAATTAAGCGGCATGACGGGTACGGCCGACACAGAAGCGTATGAATTTAATCAAATTTATGGCTTGGAAACGGTTGTTGTGCCAACGCACAGAAGCATGTTGCGTAAAGATGCGATGGATAAAGTCTATCGTACGTCGGCTGAAAAATACAATGCGGTGATTGAAGATATCAAACAATGCCAAGCCATTGGTCAGCCAGTGTTGGTCGGGACGACTTCGATTGAAAATTCTGAAATTATCTCAAGCTTACTTACCAAAGCTGGTTTAAAACATGAAGTATTAAACGCCAAACAACATGAGCGTGAAGCGCATATTGTTGCGGAAGCAGGTCAGCCAGGTGCGATTACTATCGCTACCAATATGGCCGGCCGTGGTACAGACATTGTGCTGGGCGGCAATCCAGAATCGGCGATTCACGCGGTTAATTTAGATGAAAAATTGGATGATGCACAAAAAGCCGCCAAAATCACACAATTAAAAGCGGAATGGCAACAGCGTCATGATGCGGTTTTAGCATCAGGTGGTTTACATATTATCGGCACTGAGCGTCATGAATCGCGCCGCGTTGATAACCAACTGCGTGGCCGTTCAGGTCGTCAAGGTGACCCAGGATCAAGTCGTTTCTACTTGGCATTAGATGACCAATTATTGCGTATATTCTCTGGCGATCGCGTTTCGGCGATTATGGAACGGTTAAAAATGCCAGAAGGCGAAGCGATTGAACATGCGATGGTATCGCGCGCGATTGAAAATGCGCAGCGCAAAGTAGAAGGCCGTAACTTTGATATTCGTAAGCAATTACTCGAGTTTGACGATGTATCGAACGACCAGCGCAAAGTGATTTATGAGCAACGCAACGAGCTATTAGAAGCTAACGATATTGGTGAAACTATCGCTGCGATGCGTGCTGATGTGATGACCAGTATTTTTAGCGTACACATTCCGCCTGGCAGTGTGGAGGAGCAATGGGATATTCCAAGCTTAGAAAAAAATCTGATTGCAGAAACTGGTTTGGATTTACCTTTGCAGAAAATGCTGGAAGATAATCCTGATCTGCATGAAGAAACCTTGCGTGAACGCATTTTTGAAGCGGCTGAAGCATCGTATAAAGCTAAAGAAGCATTGGCGAGCAATGACACGATGCGTCAATTTGAGCGTGCGGTGATGTTGCAAAGCATCGATAGCCATTGGCGTGAACATTTGGCGGCATTAGATCATTTACGCCAAGGTATTCATTTACGTTCTTATGCGCAAAAAAATCCTAAGCAGGAATATAAGCGTGAAGCATTTGCATTGTTTGAAGGTTTACTAAACACCGTTAAAAGTGAAGTGACTAAAGTGACGATGTTGGTGCAAGTGAAAACGCAGGACGACGTGGAAGCAGTTGAAAAACCAGTGGATGTGGCAAATGTGCAATATCAACATGCGGATTTTGACGAGGCATTGGCTAATCCAGCCGATGAGTACAGTGGTGAAGAAAGTGCACAAACGGCTAGAGGCGAATCATTTTTGCGCGAAGGCGTAAAAGTTGGACGTAACGATCCATGTCCGTGCGGCTCTGGCAAAAAATATAAGCAGTGCCACGGTACTTTGAGCTAATGCTTTAAAGCGAGTGATTTAAATAAGTTAACACTAAAAAGTGGTTAACTTTTGCTTTAGATTCATAAAGTGCGCGATTAAATATCGCGCATTTTCATATCAGCTTCAATCATATTTGGTTTGAATATTTGGAATAACAGAGATGTCAGAAATTGAAATTCAGTCGCCTTGTATAGGCTTATGCAGCATGGATGAGTTAAGCGGGTTTTGCCAAGGCTGCTATCGCACGATAGATGAAATTCAGGCGTGGTGGGATTTAACTAATCAGCAGAAACAAGAGGTTGTACATAAAGCAACTGAGCGCGAAGCGCAAATGTTTGATTAAATACGACTTGATTAAAAGTGTAAATCAAACAAATTTAAGTCACAGTTTTAAATAACCATTTTCTCGATTCAATCTATCTTTTTAAGAGTTAACCGACTCAATACTTAACCAGTTTTACGCCTTAGTTTTTGTTGCACGCTTAAACATTCTTAATAAAAACTGTTCAAAATCGTCCACATAAGTAAACACTACCGGAATCACCAATAAGCTCAACACGGTAGAAGTCAATAAGCCGCCAATCACCGCAACCGCCATTGGACTTCTGAACGATCCATCGCCAGAGCCCCATTCCATCGCCAGCGGTAACATACCGGCAGTCATCGCGATGGTGGTCATAATAATGGGACGCGCCCGTTTATGACACGCATCTTTAATCGCTTCCACTCGACTTAAATGCAATTCGCGACGTGCAACAATCGCATATTCCACCAGTAAGATTGAGTTTTTGGTCGCAATGCCCATCAGCATAATCAACCCAATCATCGATGGCATAGACAGCGCTTTTCCGGCAATCAACATACCCAAAAATGCACCGCCTAACGATAATGGTAAGGCGACTAAAATCGTCACTGGTTGCAAAAAGTCTTTAAATAACAGTACCAATACAAAATAGATACAAACCACACCTGTTAGCATAGCTAAGCCAAAGCTGGCAAATAATTCGCCCATCGCTTCTGAGTCGCCTAATTCGCGCTGCTCAACGCCAGCCGGTAGATTTTGAATACTGGGCAATGTTTTTACAATCTTGGTTAATTCGCCTAAAGGTATGCCCGCTGTTTCAATATCGAACTGAATGTTGCGTGAGCGATCATAGCGGTCAATCATGGCGGGGCCGCTGGCAATTTTCATATTGGCAACTTGTTCTAATGGCACTGGACCGCGCGAACCTGGCACAGACAATTTTTGTAACACGCTTAAATCAGTTTTCGCAGTTTCATCTAATTTAACCAAAATTGGCACTTGGCGTTTTTCCAGATTTAGTTTGGTTAATGCTTGTTGATAATCGCCCACCGTAGCAATGCGCAAAGTTTCGCCTATCGCAGAACTTGTGACGCCTAAATCTGCCGCAGCAGTAAAGTCTGGCGTCACAATCACTTCTGGCCGCACCAACGATGCGCTAGACGCAATATTGCCTAAGCCTGTAATCTTGCGTAAGTCTTTTTCAACCGTGTTGGCTGCGGCTTGTAGCGCATTACTGTCTTCCCCAGAAAGTACCAATATGTATTTTTCGCCATTGCCGCCCAAGCCAACATTAATTCGAGCGCCTGGCAATTGCTGCAACTGTTCGCGTATTTGCTTCTCAATCTCTTGTTTCTTCGGGCGACTATCACGCGCATCCAAAAGAATAGTTAATGTAGATTTTCGTGTCTCAACCGCACCAGAACTCACAAAAGGATCAGTGCCTGCAGCGCCGCCGCCAATGGTGGTGTAGATACTTTTAATATGCGGGATTTTAGCGATAATTAAACGCGCTTGCTCAGATAAAGCAGTCGTTTGATTTAACGACGCGCCGGGCGGCAACTCTAAGCGCACCTGTGTTTGTGAATTGTCATCTGCTGGGATAAATCCTGTCGGCAAAAGAGGAATGAGCATTAATGACGCAACAAAAAATGCGATAGCCGCTAAGGTAGTTGCAAGCCGATGATTCAAGCACCAACCGCTTACGCGCATGTATAAACTCATGATTTTGCCGTCTTCGGGATGACCTGTCGCCACCGGTTTCATCAAATATGCCGCCATCATAGGTGTTAATATACGTGCAACAACTAATGAGACGAATACTGCGATAGAAGCAGTCCAGCCGAATTGTTTAAAAAACTTGCCTGGAACACCACTCATAAATGCCGTTGGTAAAAATACTGCGATCAAAGTGAATGTAGTGGCGATAACTGCCAAGCCAATCTCATCTGCTGCTTCCATGGCGGCTTGGTAAGGTGTTTTGCCCATGCGTAAATGCCGCACAATATTTTCTACTTCTACAATGGCATCGTCCACCAGCACGCCAATTACCAAAGATAATGCAAGCAAAGTGACCACGTTGATTGAAAAGCCCAAATAATGCATGCCGATAAATGCAGGAATGACAGATAATGGTAATGCAACCGCTGATACGAATGTTGCGCGGAAATCGCCCAAAAATAACCAGACGACCAACACCGCTAATACTGCGCCTTCAAGCAATAAAGTAATAGACGCATCAAAATCTTCTTGTACTGGCGTTACAAAGTTAAAAGCTTCGGTTATTTGAATATCTGGATGTGCCGATTTAAGTTCATCCAGCGCCTTTTTCACGCCTGCGCCAACTTCAAGTTCACTGGCGCCTTTGCTTCGTGTGACATCAAAACCAACAACCGTTTTACCGTTTAATAATGCAGTAGACGTGCGTTCTGCAAATGTATCTTTTACAGTGGCCACTTGGTCTAAACGAATTTTTCGGCCATCATTTAACAGTATTTCTAACTGCGCCAGCGCTTCAGCCGAGTTCACTGTGGCGATTGTACGAATAGGCTGATCGCTGCCGCCGAGTTTGGTTGCGCCGCCTGCCACTTCAATTTGCGATAATCTTAATTGACGTGAGATATCTGCTGCGCTGGCATTTAAAGATTGCAATTTGGCAGCATCTAATTCCACCCATATTTGGCGATTCACACCACCGACGCGGCTAACGCTACCAACGCCTTGTACGCCAAGCAGTTTGCGCGTCACCGTGTCATCTACAAACCAAGAGAGCGCTTCGTCATCTAAACTTGGCGAAAAAATGGTAAACGCCAAAATAGGCGAACCCGCTAAGTTCACTTTTGAAATAATCGGGTCACGCAAATCATCAGGTAAATCTGCACGCACTTCAGATACCGCAGAACGCACATCATCAACTGCTTCTTGCGTGGCTTTTTCTAAGCGAAACTCTGCGGTAATCGTGACGCTGCCATCTTGAATTTTGGTGTAAATATGTTTTAGATCTTGTAGCTTGGCGATGGAATTTTCTATTTTTCGCGCCACTTCGTTTTCAAGTTGGCCAGGTGAAGCGCCTGGTAAAGAGGCGTTCACTGTCACAGTCGGCAATTCTAAATCGGGGAAATTCTGTACTTTCATGGCTTTAAAGCTCATGAAGCCAGCAAGCGTTAATAGAATAAATAAAATCAGCGCAGGAACAGGGTTTTTAATCGACCAACTTGAAACGTTCATCATTTAGAAATACTTTCAGTTGTAGCATTTTCATTCGAAACTGCATCATTTGAGGCTGCTTCAGTTTTGCTTACTACTCTCACCGTATCGCCATCGGCTAAAAATGCGCCACCATTGGCAACAAAGTCGTCATTGATTTGATTTTCAACCGTTTGAAACGCGCCGCCTTGATTTTCAATTTCAAGTAGCTCAACCAAATCGCCACTGCGCCGTCCTGTATTTACTTTTATTTGTTTGATTTGTGCAATGCCGTTTTTATCGGCAGGTTTACTAACCACTTGCATGGCGTATGAAAAGCCATCGCGCAACACAATCGCACTAGCAGGCAAGGTATGCGCTTCAGTATTTTCTAATATAAACACGCCTCTGGCATACATGCCAGCCTTAGCCGTTTCTGCAGGAATATCAATATATACCAGCGCATTACGCGTTGCGCTATCAATGCTTGGCGCAATCGCGCGTACTTTGCCGATAATTTTTTGCCCATCTGGAAGTGTTAAGTCTGCTTGCATGCCAATGCGGATTTTGTTTATATTGGCTGATGTTAATTCTGCGCGCCATTCTAAACGGCCTTTGCGCACTAGTTTAAATAGCTCTTGCCCTGCAGCGGCAACAGAGCCGACCGTTGCAGTACGTGACGAAATAACGCCATCATCAGGTGCGTTGACGGTGGTTTGTTTTAGCTTGATACTTTGCAGATTAAGTGTCGCCTCGGCTGCTTCTACACGCGCTTTTGTGCTGGCTTCTGCACTTAAAAATTGCTCAATTTGCTGCGTGCTCAATGCGCCAGAACTTTGAATGCTTTTTGCGCGGCTCGCATTACCAGCCGCTTCTATCGCAGCTGCTTTTGCTTCGGCAAGGCTGGCGCTGGCTTGGGCTAAATCGGCTGAAATTGTGCCTGATGCAAAACGTGCTAATACCTGACCGCGCTTCACTTTATCGCCCACATTCACCAATACTTCGTTTAAAAGTAAACCGTTTACTTCTGTGCCTACGACCGCTTCTTGCCATGCTGCGATATTGCCATTTGCGGGAATCGTCAAATTCAACATGCTGCGTTTGATTTTGACGGTATTGACGGTAAGCGCTGCATTGGTATTGGATGCTTGAGTTTTTTCAGCAGACAGCTCTTTTGTATCAGGCGATTTTTGTTTAACTACTAAAAAGTAGACCGCTAAAGCAATCGCAATTGCCAAACCAATCCAAACGAGTCGATTTTTTTTAACCATGATGCTTACCTATTTTCTTGAGTATTTTTAGTGTTAACTTCGGTGCTGTTTTTTGCATGAGATTCAGTATTTTGCCAGCCACCGCCAGCCGCACGATACAACGCAATCCAGGCATTATTGCGATCTTTTAATACGTTAACTTGGTTGGTTTGCGCTTGCAAAGCATAACGGCGGTTTTCTTCCAACTCAATCAAATTAGCAAAGCCTGCGCTCACTTTTTGTTCTGTCGCCAAGAATGATGCCTGATAGCCATTTAAAGCCGTTTGCACATTCGCTTGCCTGTTTTCGCTTGCGTGTAGATTCACTAACGCATCTTCTACTTCTTTTACCGCATAACGCGCCTTGCTGCGATAGTTTGCGGCTGCTTCGGCATATTTCGCTTCTGCACTATCTACGTTCGCCCTGCGTTTTCCGGCATCGAAAATCGGTAAAGTAATAGAAACTGGTCCTATCGACCACACCTCACCTTCACCTTTAAATCCCGTGCCTGAAAGTCGCATCCAGCCTATAGAGCCGTTAAGCGAGACTTTGGGTAAGCGTTGTACTTGTGTGTTTTTAACTTCAGCTGCCGTTGTCATTAAATCCGCTTCCGCGCTCAGCATATCTGGTCGCTGGCTGATGATAGTTGCAGGCAGTTCAGCGATAGTAAACAGCGTTTGATTATTTTCATTAGCGCTAAATGGCGTTTCTGCTAACTTTTGCCTTAACGTAGTTTCGTCTAAATCAGTCAACGCAACCAATTCTTTAACGCCCAAATCACATTGTGCTTGCTGCGCTTTTACTTGTTGTGCGGCATCTGCTGCGCCAGCAAGCGCTAGCTGGTAAGCGCCATTTGCGCTAAAACCCGCTTTGTAAGATATTTCAGTCACGCGTGCGCTTTCTGCGCGCGATTTAGCATCATTTTGGTTGATGCTTAATTGCATTTGGCAAAAGCGTTGGTTAAAGTAAGACGTCGCCAATTCTGCCGCCACGGCTACGCGCGCATCGTGCCAGCCTGCTTGTGCGGCTTTTTCGCGTGCTTGCGCTGCTTTCAATAAGCCACGATTCGCGCCAAATAAATCCAGTTCCCACGCGGCTTGTGCATTAATTTGCGTGGTGGTGATGGCTTGGCCGCCAAAGCCAAAAGCACCTGCTTGCGCACCACCTGTTTGACCAGTTCCAGTCGGAACTGCACTGACGCCAGAACTGCCAATGGCCGGTTGTTGTAAGGCTTTGGATGATGAAAGTGTGGTGTCTAAAGTCGGTAGCAATGACGATAAAGCGCTGACACGGCTGGCTCTTGCCTCTGCGATTTTGGTGCTTGCTGTGGCAATGTTGACGGATTCAGTTTGCGCTTTTTCAATCAATTCCAATAACAGCGGATCTTGATATTGCGTCCAAAATGTTTTTAATTGCGACACATCACCGCCGTGTGGCAAGCTGGTTTGCCATGCAGGGGCGATTTTTGTAGTCGCGATTGTTTCTTTGGGCGAAGCTTTGTTTTTTAGAAAATCCAAAGACGCACAGCCTGATAGATTCAAGCTCAATAAAAGGATTAACACTATGGATAATTGTGGATTTTTAGGTGTCATATTGACCTTGTTTTTGTACTTTTTTTTCTGACAATGCTGTTTGTTTCAAAGACTTTTCTGTTAACTGCTGTGCAACTAAATGTTTGCGCCTATCGGCTTCTGCATGCACCATGCTCACTGCAAAAAAAGTTAATCTTTCATGCAATATATCTAATGCTTTATGCGTCGCAGTCAATTCTGGCGTAATGCGTTCTATCACATCGCGACCAGTAAAAAGGTGTACGCCCATCGCCACAATGCACAATGCTAAACGATGCAAATCATCATCTACTTGGTTAATGTTTAAATGTTTTTGTAGCAATACGATCAACGCTTGATGATACGGCGCAATGCCATTATCAATTTCTTCTGCCCAAATACCGGTCGGCTCAACCATTTCACGCATGTGTAAACGCACGCGCAATTTGGCAATATCACCCAGTTTAAGCGGTCCTATAAACCCTTGAAACAAGCCGTTTAAGGCTTGTTCTAGTGTTAAGTTAACATCGCTAAATAGCGCAATATCGTCATCAGCTGCACCACAAGATTCCGTAAATACCGCACGATACAGACCCGCCTTATCACCAAAATAATAGGAAATCGCCGAGATATTTACTTGCGCCTGTCGCGCTATTTGTCTGGTGGATGTGCGTGCGTATCCATGCTCTGCAAATAATTCGAGCCCCGCCATCACAATACGTTTTCTGGATTCTTCACCATCTGAACGCTTAGGCGATAGTAATTCACAAATTTTTATTTTAATTACTCCATTTTTAAGCTGATATTTAGCATTAGTCAATAATTAAATCAAACGATTGATTTAATTATTTCAGATAGTCATTTTAATTGCAAGCGATAGATTGACTTGCAGGATGTGTGACACCCTATAAGCGACTAGCACTACCTCATAAGTCGTTAGCACCAACCATATTAAGCACTAGTAAAGAGCCTGATAGTTCAGGCCCTTTTATAATCCATTTATAATGATGGCCAAGATTAGCAGAAATATCCATCCAGAAATAATTCTACGATTAAGCATATGAAATCCTTGATTTCCATTGGTTAAGTGGAGCGCTGCCACTAAATGAGGCAATTAAAGCCATAATGAATAACTTTTTATTGTGAATGCAAATCCTGCCACTTTCTTTTTAAGAAACTAGAATAGAAGTAGCAGGAATTCGGTGGAGGTTTACTAGTCCTTAGTAATTTGAGTAGCCCGCTTTTTCATCCATGCATCTCTTACCATTACATATTCGTCAATTGATTGGCTTCGTATTTCGTCAAAAGGCAAGGCACGAGTACGCGCATCCGTGAGTTGCATAATGTTTAGTCCCAACATTACACTGCCATTCTCTACATAACCAATGGCTGACAATGGTTGATCGCCCACTATGCTAGCAGTATCGCGAACCGTGCGGGGGCCTAACAAAGGTACAACGAGATATCGAGAGTCCTGCCAGCCCCATACAGCAAGCGTCTGTCCAAAATCTTCATATCCTTTAGATATGCCAAAATAGCTAGCCGGGTCATACAATCCAGCTATACCAACAGTCGTATTGATAACAAAACGCCCAATCGTTCGCAGACTATTGAGTGGTTCGCCTTGTAAAGTTTGGTTAACTGCGGTACCTGGCTCACGTAGGTTTCCGAAAAAACTACTAACACAATTTTGCACTGATTCAGACGTGATTTTTTCGTAGGTCTTGGCAAGAGGACGGGCAATAGCTTTATCGAAGCCATTGTTAAAACTATATATACTCCGGTTATATTCTTCCCAAGGATCGTTTACGATTTTTGAGTCATCGACTTAGCTACCATTTGGTGTGACAGCTTGCTCTGGTGTAGAGGAAGCCCCTGAAGTAACGAAACCATTCACTACACCATTACTTGGGATTAGTGCTTCAATTGCCATTACTTTGGAAATATTGAGTGCCATAGTGATTAATGTAACGGAGACAATTGCATTCAAGCTGGGTATTGTTTTCATATCAAGATTCCTTTTTTTCATTGAAAAGAGTATTAATAGGTTTAAAAATAAGGTTCTGAAAATTTAATCAATCTTTTGATGATCCATAAGCCCGCATAAATACTTCAATCGTACGAGTTACGATTTCGGAAATTTCTTTGTCATCGATTTCGGTTACCACATTGAATATACCAGCCTGATGCACCTCGGATTCCAACAAACCAAAATAGTGGCAAGCGACAACATGCGGATCACTCGGCCTGATCTGCCCTTTTTGTATAACTGCAGCAAAGTATTGCTCTGCAAATTTAATTGCCCGAGCAGGTCCTTGCTCATAGAACATTCTTCCGATTTCTGGGTTAACTGATGCTGCAATAACCATTCGCTGAACTGCGAGAGTTTTTGGTGTATGAAATGCTTTAAGCACATGATGACCAAATCTTGTAAGTGCAATAGCTACGTCCTCTGTAGGATTGAGTGTTCCCATCAAGTCCACCACATCATTTGTGGTATTTTGGTCTGGAGGTACACCACCAGAAGCAGCATGAAGCATGGGGACCATCCTGCCACCTTGCCCATTTGCTGTTCGTTGGATGAGTGCCATAAACAACGCCTCTTTGGAGTCGAAGTAGCGGTATAGGGTAGCTTTAGAACTTCCTACTCTTGCGGCTATCTCGTCCATAGTTGCCTGATCGAAACTCATCTCCTGAAAGACCTCAGCAGCAGCAGCTAGAAATGCTTCGTAGCGTGCATTAGTTTTAACTCTTACCATCAGAAACTCCAATAATTATTGTTGGCAAAATCTATACTCTTTTACTATAAATCCCCTTAAATGAAACTGTACGGTTTCGTTTTGTTATTGTCAAGACTATATTCATATTAAAAACTGAATGAAGGGAAATATGTGAGTAAGTCACTGACTTAAAGTGATCTATTCACGATGAGAGGTTTTATCAGGTACTGCATGAAAAACTCAAAAAGAAGGCTTTTGGAGAGGAGAGGTTTGGGGTGGATGCCACTTCTGGGAAAAGCAAAGATACAAAATTTATTTCGAAATTTTGAGGTGAAATTGCGGACGCAATTTATGAGTCGTAGCCTATGCGTAAATTTCAGCAGAAACTTTTGCAACTTACGGGGTATGTAGATTGTGTTTTATGGTGTTACGTATGGCAGCAACTATATGATTTAACTTATACCTAACTAGCATCTTAAGAAGCCCAAATATAGAATTTATTTGTGCTGGGTGGAATTTATTGTGGAATATTTATATCAAGCGTGTTTTGGCTGAGTGTGATTGCTTGTTGCTTGCATAAGTCATGTAGAATCTCTGCACCAAATCGCATAAATAGATCTAAATCTGGATGTTGTAATTCATTAGCAAGAGTTGTTAATGCAAGCCTGCCGGTTAATGGTTGTGACTGGGTAAGCGATAACAGATTAAAAGTAACAGGATTAAGCACAATAAACTTCACTTCGAAACTTGTATTCCTAAATACTAGTAAATAAGTTTTTTCAATAGCTGCGGGTTTAAAGCGCTTTGATATTTTGTGTACAGGGTAATCGTAAGCCAGTAATGCGCTGGCGGGTGCGAGTGTAATCACATCATCCATACAATTTAACTGTGTATTCAATGTTTGCTGTGTTGATAACGGACGTGTTTGTTGGCTACTAATCGCCAGCTCTATCCATTCGTAATGCGCAAGCGGTTTTAAATAAGATGGTAAATCCGTAATGTTTTCTAAAAATGCTAAAAATTGCTGTGGAATTTCTCTAAAAAATGGGCTAATAGCAGAATAATTGGCGACAAAATTGCGTATTAAATGACGCCATTTACGCTTACCCAACACGTTTTGACACACAGGAAAGCAAACAGAAACGGACTCAAAGATATTGTTAAATACCGATTCGCGATAAACTGACATGCGTTTTTCAACCACATTGGCAGGTTTTGCGTGCAGTTTGGGGTTGCGAATATGCGCAGTAAATGCCAGTTGATAACGTTGAAAATCTAGCATGTGGCGAGTGTTGAGTCTTGCGGCGCTGCAAGATTGTTTTGGTAATGTGCTTGGTACGCCGCTATTTTGTTCACCTCACGCATCAGTGCTGGCAAAGGCGGAATATTATTATCACGTTCCAACAAGGTTGGAAAAGTGCCGAAAAGTTGATACGCGGTATCCAATAAATCCCAAACAGGGTCAATCACATCTTTGCCATGCGTGTCGATTAATAGCGTGGGCGATTGCTGATAATGTCCAGCAATGTGGCTGTAGATAATGCGTTCAGCAGGAATTTTTCGCAAAAAATCCTGCGCTAGTTTGATGGGGTCTTGCTTGTGGGCAAAATTCACGCTGTTGACGTAAATATTATTAATGTCTAAATGCAGCCAGCAATCGGCCTCTTGCAAAACTGCCTTTAAAAAAGTGATTTCATCCATAGTCGAAATGGGCGCGGCAGCATAAAAAGAGGCATTTTCTACCGCAATGTGCTGACCTAGAATATCTTGTGTCTGACGAATGCGTTGCGCCACATATTTAACCGCTTCTTCTGTAAATGGAATCGGCAATAAATCATACAAATAGCCAGTTTTACCTTGATAATTATCAGTGCAATAGCTTAAATGTTCGGTATAAAGTGGTATTTTATTCACAGATAAAAACTGCTTAACTTGCTTTAAAAAGTGCTTGTTCAGCGGATCTGGGCCACCTAAAGATAAGCATAAGCCGTGACAAACGATTGGATATCGTTCTACAAACCAAGCTAAATCGGCTTCTGCTTTGCCGCCTGCATTAATCCAGTTTTCTGGTGCGATTTCGACAAAATTAATATTGGCAATGAGTGAATCGTGAATAGATAAATCTTGCTGAGATGCTTCTATATAAAGGTTTTGGATTTGAGGAATCAGCTCACGCTTTAACCCCAAACCCACGCCTTTAATATCCGCTAAAGATGCCACAATGATTACGTATAGCTAATAATTATGTGTAACTTTAGTGATTAAATAACGATTAATTATTTAGCTTTTTCTGCGCCGCTGCCTTCTTTAGCCTTTGCTTCAGCAGCAGCTTTTTTCTCAGCGCTGCATTTGCCTTCGCCACATTTGCCATCTTTGGCTTTAGCGTGATCTTTTTTCATTTCTGTACTACATTTACCTTCTGCACAGCTACCTTCTTTTGCTTTTGAATCAGCATCTGCCACTTGGTAGCCGCTAGATAATGCTTTAATCGCAAATGGATTTTCTGCTGCGTTAACAGTTGTCGCACCGACAGATAAAGCGAATGCGCCTGATAATGCTAAAGCGATTGTTTTGTTAGAAGTTTTCATGATTTATTTCCTTCTTGTTAAGTGAATAAGTTTTGATTAAAAAAGTTGTGACAAAAATTAGGTTAAGTAAGCGATTAAGTAAATATTTTATAGAGCCAAACTCATTTTATATACAATTTATATACGCAATTCAATCAACCACAGATTCAATTGAGTGAGCGATACGGGTTTTAGTTTCCACTGGCAACTGAATGCTATCATCATCTTCAATCGATTTAGTCATACGATTCAACGCATTACGCATCACCACCAATTGCTGGCTAAAGCGCTTGCAGTATTTGCATATGCATAAATGTAGACGTACCGCAAAACGTTCCCGCCAAGATAACTGGCGATCTAACGATTTTGAAATAAGTTGAGTTGTTTCTCTACAAGTCAACATGTTAAAGATTTAAGCTCCCCAAAATTAAACACCAAGCCAATTGATTTCCAGACATTTTCGAATACCCATGCGGGCTCTATACAACATCACCCAAGCATTGGTCGCGGTGATATTCAGTTCCTTACAAATTTCATCATTATCTGTTTCTTGCACATCTCGTAACATGAAAAGCGCAGCTAATTTGGCGGGTAATTTGTCCATGCAGTTTTGCAATATACGCAAAAACTGTTTTTGTTCTAACGCATCTTCAGGCATATCCCAAGCCTGCGGTCCTTCAATCCAATGACCAGTATCATCAAAGAATTCATCCATACTGGCATCAGCATCGGACATTAAATCGCTGGCTACGATTTCGCGCACATTCTTGCGCATCACATCAATAATTTTATGCTTCAAAATACCGGTTAACCAAGTGCGTGGGGATGAGTCACCAGCAAATGATGGGCTTTTAATCGCCGCTAAAAAGGTTTCTTGCACCACGTCTTCTGCCAAGTGCGGGTCACGCAAACGTGCTAACGCGAATCGATATAAAAAATCTCCATGTTGATTCAGCCAGTCATGCACATTGCTTGTTGTCATGGTCAATATTCAATCATGTAAGGAAAAATTAAGCAAATTGAAGGGTTAAGTCGCGTCAAAACGCTGCTTGAAGCTGCGGCTTGAAAGCTAAATAATGCCGGCTTTTTGCTGCAATAAAGTTAAATAATGTGCGCTATCTAAACCCGTATTATTGCGCTGCGCCAGCCAAATCGTTTCGGCCAAACAATCTAAAATATCATGTAATGCATCGTGCTCATTTTGATGTTTGATCTTTAGTTTTTCATAGATTGGCGCAATGCCAATCGGCTGATTAATGCTGATCTGTTCCAAAATAGATAAGTGTAAACTCATGTGCAAAAACGGGTTGGTTTCACCCAATTCTGGATAATAAGCGACTTGTTTATAGTGTTCTGGTTTACTTAAAATATCCTGATATTCGGGATGCAGATGCATCACGCTTAAGCCGATTTTTTCTAATTCGGTTAAGGTTTGCTGCGAATTAAATTTAGCCCAAGTACCAAAAAAGAATTCACGCACTTCATCACGAGAAGGATTGAATAAAGCCATATTAACGTCCAAAAAGTCCTAACACTGCAGAATATTGTAACAAGGTATTTTTGCCCAGAATCGGCGCGATTTCGCCATTGCCATAAAAACCGATCAACGGTAATTGTGGAAATAGCGTTTTGATTAATGCTAGATCCTGATCAATGCCGTTGTATAGATACGGCCCACGACCAAGGTTTGAAAACAATAAAGAAAACGCAGGTTTTACCGCTAATTGTTGTTTAAGTTGCGTGGCTGTTTTCACTAAATCTATTTGCGCGGCATCACTATCGCGCACTGCCCAACTTAACCAATCGCCCACTTGTAAAGGCTTGGCGAGTGTTACTGTACCAGCCGATTCGTCTCCTGCAATAATCGTAGCCAGCGAATAATCACCACGCTCGATTTGCGATGCGTGCGTGGCATGAACCGCCATTAGCTGATGATAAGGTAGTGAAGTTTGGCTTGTTGGCGCAGTGTTTGCTGCATGTTTGTTGAACGCAGATTTTAAGGTATTCAATGCGGGCAAATTAGCCACTTTTTGAATGTCATGCTGATGACAAGCGGTAACTCTGCGTGGGCTGGTGATTAATTTTAAGCCATGCGTGGCGCCGACCGCGTAATCCGTATTGCTTAATTGCATTTCGCATAAACCTTGCGTCACGCCCTTTGCGTTCTCCCATACCGAAAAAGCGCCATGTCCAATCGCATCACCAGAAACACCACCAAATCGAGCGGACTTTGAATCTAGCCATGAACTATTGATCGCGCTGGGCGCGGCAAGCGTGAGTAAAATAGACTGCTTAGTTAACCCAAAATTTTCATTAGTTTTATCATTCAGTATTCCCGTATTTTCCTCTTGGTTTTTATCTGTATTTTTTACCCAAATATTTTCAGAAAAAACCATGGCAGCAGCAGCGGGGCTATCAATCACCCAATCTTCTTCGGTAAAAATACCAATCGCAGAACAGCCGATTATTTGCGTGCAACTTGCCGCTTTGGCGGCGGCTTTAATCGCTAACTGCGGCTTTGCAGCAAACTCTGAGGTTAAAAATAATAATACGCAAGTTGGCGAATCTAACTCTGCTTTTTGCATCGCGCTTAACACGGCTTGCGCTGCCAATTCTGGCAACGCTTTATTGCCGATTGCTAATCCAGTGGCGACTTTCATATGTTGCTCAATAACTCTTCAGGCATTTTATTCAGGCTACCTTCACCCGCCATCAGATGTGTTTTGGGAATGTTTTTATGCGTATATTCACACAAATCCACGATGCAACATTCGCCGCATTTTGGATTGCGCGCGGTGCAAGTGTAGCGACCGTGCAAAATCAATAAATGATGCGCATCTTTTAGAAAAACGGCTGGAATCGTCTTTAAATATTTTTGCTCGACTGCGAATACGTTTTTGCCGGTGGCTAATTTAATGCGATTGCCTAGACGAAACAAATGCGTATCTACCGCAATAGTGGGTTGGCCGTAAGCAGTGTTCAAGATTACGTTGGCTGTTTTGCGACCTACGCCTGACAAGGCTTCTAACGCAACTCTGGTGTCCGGCACATTGCTATTGTGCAAATCAACTAACTGTTTGCAGCAGGCAATCACGTTTTTCGCTTTTGCATGATATAAACCGATGGTTTTAATATAAGGCTCTAAGCCTTCAATGCCCAAATTGAATATGGATTGTGGTGTATTAGCGACGGCGAATAATTTGCGCGTAGCAATATTTACGCCTTTATCGGTAGCTTGTGCGGATAAGATGACGGCGATTAGCAATTCAAATGTGCTGCTAAATTCCAGCTCAGTCGTTGGATGCGGAATCGCAATACTTAAGCGCCTGAAAATCTCAAAACGTTTTTCTGCGTTCATTTTAGGGTGTAATTAATAAAGGTACGATTATTCATAGAAATATAAGGTTAAGTATAGGAGTTATCTTTAGTAGAGCATTAATCTTTAGCGATGTTGGTTAAGATTTGTGATGCTATTTTTAACAGCTTCGCACGTTCTATGGCGGTAGCAACGGCAGATTTTTTTATAGACTGTTTTGCCGATTCGACTTTAGATATCGCAGTGCGTTCAGCATGTTTTTGCATAAGCTCCACTTTGTCGCGCTCAATTCTACTCAGCCTGAAATCGTAACGTTTGCGTGCTAAATCGGCTACTGCTTTGGCTTTATCACTAGTAATGACAGGGTAATTCAACGACCAGTCATGCGAGATATCTTCTTGCATCGTGATGCAATCGACAGGGCAGGGCGCCACACACAATTCGCAGCCAGTACATTCCATTGCAATCACCGTATGCATCTGTTTAGACGCGCCCAATATCGCGTCTACTGGACAAGCTTGAATGCATAAAGTACAACCGATGCAAGTTGCTTCGTCGATAACAGCCAATGCTTTAGGTTTTTCTAACCCATTTTTAGGGTTAAGTGGCTTATATTGTTGGTGCGTCAAATTAGCCAATGCGCGTATGCCAGCATCGCCACCTGGTGGACATTGGTTAATATCTGCCTCGCCATTTACAATAGCTGTTGCGTAAGGTTTGCAACCAGGATAGCCGCATTTTTCACATTGCGTTTGTGGCAAAATCGCATCGATTCGCACGATTAATGATTCAGCTTTAATATTTGAATGAATTTGCATGTTAATTATTTCAATTTGAGTTGAATTATACCGCTTAAAGCCTAGTCATCTCATCAGCTTAAACGCTTAAATGCAATGACGAATCAACCAAAATAGAGCTAAGGCGTTGCTTGTCATATTGGTGTAAACACATGCATGAATACTCGTTAATCAATTTATCAAGCTTTATGCCAATTGAATCAGCGACGTATTCGCATTAAGCAGCTAGTTTCAGTTAAAATACTCATAATTTTGTAGGTGAAGGTTAACTATGTTGCAAG
>Ga0123389_122653_pt1 | contig 31625 bp, 28 predicted proteins | sample T0HHNH4metaT_FD_89917 | JGI IMG/M metagenome (GOLD analysis project Ga0123389, IMG submission 89917) | Methane-oxidizing artificial microbial communities from Washington, USA to study methane cycling - T0-HHNH4 metaT (Metagenome... | ecosystem: Engineered > Modeled > Simulated communities...
ACGGTTAAACGCTTAATGCCACCCATGGATTGTTGCGTGTAACGAATGGTTTTATCAATTTCGTAATTTGTAGTGGTATTTTTTTGAGAGTTTAACGGCGTTGCATTATTGCCAGCATCAGCAGGTGCTGGCGAGGCTGCACCTACTGTTGGATTTGCAGGAGGCTGTGCTTGATTCGCTTGCGGTTGATTGGATACAGCGCCAGGTACCCCACCTGTGGTATTTGGCATAGCGCTTTGCGTTTCAGCCGTTTGTTGGCTGCGAATCACAGTTGCATCTGGTGTCTGGTTAGGTTTATACGTTTCTGCCGCTTGTTCTAATGTAGAAAAATCCACATCGGCACTGGCTTCTGCATGGACATTCTGCGCACCCACAATAGGGCTAATGATCGACTCCACACGTTTAATAATATTTTTTTGCAACTCTTCTACATACTTAATCTGACTTGGATCCAGATTATTCGTGTTTTCCTTTTTAGTGGCATCTGTCAATAAGCTACCATTTTGGTCCACGATGGTGACACTTGAAGGGGATAACTCTGGAATGCTGCTCGCAACTAAATGCACAATCGCACTCACTTGCTGTTGATCCAGAGCACGACCCTGATGCAAATTAAGTAAAACCGAGGCTGAGGGTTTCTGCTGTTCGCTTACGAATACGGATGGTTTAGGAATTGCTAAATGGATACGTGCGGTTTGTACGGCGGAGATGGATTGCACACTACGTTCTAACTCACCTTCTAACCCTCGTTGAAAATTTACTTGTTCAACAAATTGGGAAACACCGAACTTCTGGTTTTCTAATAACTCAAAACCAATATTGCCGCCCTTAGGTAAGCCTTGCGCAGCAATTTTTAGACGTGCTTGATGCACATGCGCCGCAGGTACCAAAATTGCTGTGCCGCCCTCGGAGAATTTATAAGGCACATTCATTTGCTCCAAGCTTGCAACGATTTCGCCACCATCTTTATCCGAAAAATTGGAAAATAGCACGCGGTAATCAGGTTGCTGACTCCACATCATAACCACCACCATGACAGCGATCACAGCAGCAATACCCGCTATCAGCAATATTTTATTACTGAACTGCGATTTAAAATTTGTTGCTTTATTACTCTCAACGCTATCTTTTTCTGCTGCCACTTGTATCTCCATATCCTGAGGCATTGTTACGATGCTTAAACCTGAAAGTTAGGTGCACCGCTATTGGATAGCATTATGCGAGTCAGAAAAAAAATCAAAAGCCAGAATAGAACGATTTTATCGAGGTTATTTATCGGCTTGCTTGATAAACGAACTGCTATTGTATGAGGGTAAGAATCTGGTTTAACTAGCGATATGGAGAGACCATGAAAGTAACAGCAATAGATTCAGGCAGGATTGAAGCAATGATGGCGCAGCTTAAAGCCGCCGCACAAAAAAACTCAACCGAGAGTATTGATGGGAATATGGGCAGCGTAGGGTCATCTACAGCCATCAATAGCACTCCCGGCACTAATAAAGTAAATTTTGCAGATGCCCTCAAGTCCTCATTGAATCAGGTAAACAAAGTACAAACTGAAGCGGACACCTTAGGCAAGCGTTTTGCCATGGGTGACGACAGGGTAAATTTATCCGATGTGATGATTTCCATGCAAAAAGCCAGCATTTCATTTCAAGCCACTGTCCAAGTGCGCAATAAATTCATCGCGGCGTACAACGACATCATGAATATGCAAATATAAACTGTAACCTTGTGCTATTGGCCAATACTCTACAAAGTAATGAGGTTCGTAGATGGCGGCTGAGCCTCATTAGTATCAATACCATTCTCTAATTGATACAACCAAGCCAGAACCTCAGCGATTGCAGTATATAAAGCCGGCGGAATATGATCGTCTAAATTCACTTGCATCAGCAAGGCTACTAACTCTTTGGATTCATGCACAAATACATTGTGCGCCTTTGCTTCTTCAATGATGCGCTGGGCAATCACACCACGCCCTTTTGCGACCACACGCGGCGCTGATTCTCCTACTTCATAGGTCAGTGCAATCGCTTGCTGCAGGGGCGTTTGCTTATCACTCACCGCGATTACCTTGTGCAATTGAGATTGCTTCTAATCTTCCAGTATGCTGTTCTAAAGATTGAATCAAAGCCCGGCTATTAATCTTCAAAGTGTCTGTGGTAGCTTGTTCATCTGCAACCAGTGCAACCGTTAACTTGTCACCTGCTAGACGGATTTTTGCTGTGATATTTCCCAAGTGTGGTAATTGCAGATTTAAATGACTGCTTACAGTTGTCTCTTGAGAGATATCTGACCCGGCTTGTGACTGATTCTCCACTTCCACCTGCCAATCTGCTAACTGTCCAGGCCAAATCTCCCCGTGCCAAACCAAGCGTTGAGTTTCTAATACATTCAACTGCTGAGCCATTAAATGATGCAATATGAGACCACCTTGATTTTGTGGTTCTTGCATGAGGCTACTTAATGTTCTAATCCCTTGCGTGAAATCCGCTAAGTGCGATTCATAAAATAAGCCCGTCACTTCCATAGTATGTTGTAAATCTGCCGCAAACTGCTTGACTTGCTCGGGCTTGTTGGTTGCGGGGATCATCGCTTGATAGATGTTGGCGGCGCCTTCTCGATTAGCCAGATTGATCTGCTCAGCAACTTGTTTGGCAGTAGGACTTAAAATAACCTGTGCGGTATTTTCAGCCACGTGAGGTAACAACTGAAAACTGATACCCGTCTCATCGCCCATATATCTAAGCGTCAGCGTTTCGCCAATTTTCCAGTGCTGCTGCATATTTAAGACCAGCTGACGACCTTCAACAGAAACTTTAAGACCACCATTGACAGCAACGTCGATGATTTTAGCGCTGTAAATATGGCCTTTGACTAACTGCGGCAGTTCCAGTCTGCTGTTGCGCCGGTGATCATCAAGTAGGCCGAGCGGCTTGATGGCCGATACCCTATCAATGGCTTTAACATCGCTGGACAAAGGCTTGTACATAAAGGTTAGCTTGGAGGTTTATTGAATTGAGATGGCATCTGTTTTGTTTTACCGCTAAACAAAGCATCCATTCTTAACATCCATGGATTAAGTAAATCTCTGATCTCACGATCATGTGCGAGTATTTTATGAATACTTGCAATTTTGCTTTGCAAAGCTGCGCCTGTAATAGGCTCGGGTTTTGCACTGGTAATTTTTTCAATCTCAATTGCGCATAAGGCCTCAAGCTCAGTGATCTTCGGCCAATCTTTAGCACGCGCAGCTTTCAACATCATACTTGTGATGTCAGCAATACGTTCGTAAGTAATAGATGAATCCTTCACAGTATCGATTATCATTTCATCAGCTTAGTGCTGCATGGCTTCCCAAGCGGATCTGAGTTCAATGAGCAACTGGATGACCTCACTCACTGGTTCTGGTTGATTTTTTAAATTTGCAATATAAAGTCGATTACTCATGTAGTCATACAAAGCGTCCAAGCTTTCTGCGATCTCACCACCCGCTTGTTTATCCAAACTGGCTTTAAGACCGCTTTCTATAATCATGATTGCTTTAGATATCATCGTGCCTTTTTCTGCAAAAGCCTTGGCTTCAATATGGGGCAGTGCGTTTTTACAGGCTAAGATTGCGCCGTCAAAAAGCATGACGATCAATTGATGTGGATTAGCCGATACCACCCCAGTTTCTAGGCCTACTCTGCTGTACTCATTCACACCTTGTATATTGTATCCAAACATAGATTTCCTCAATCAGGATTAACTATCCATCAAACTAATTATTATTATTTTGAAAACTGGCGATTTGCTGCGATAAATAACTACTGGTTTGTTGCATGCTGCTGATTAAAGTATCCAGCGCCGTATACTGCTGGCGATAGCGTTTCTCAATTTGTACCAATCGATCCTGCAACGCTTCCTGTTGTTTTGTCAGGCGTGAGATCGAGCTGTTAATTCCATCGGTGCGTGAGGTCAAAATACCGTCTGAACCCAGTAAATTCTTAACCAATTTATTCAATTGATAGGCATAACCTTGACTATACGTGACCGAACCCCGATCTCCCAAACTACCCCCATTCACCTGCACGACTAGTCCTTCACTAGCATCGCCAATCGCGCCTATCAATTGCTGGCCTACCCCTTTTGCCGCTACGCCATTGATCGTGCCTGCCGCGTCTAAACCCTCTGTCGTGATCGGAGTGCCGAATAAATTTGAAATCCCGTTACCTGATGACAGCATAACTGATGCTGTGGCACCGTAATTCGCAGAAGTGACTTGGATATTGCCGCCATTTATGACGACCTTAGCAGTCGAACCTGCAGCGGATAAGCGGGTTTGGAGTTCAGTGATGATATCGGAAGTAGAGTCATAAGTACCGGCAGTCAGGTCAATGCTGTATGCCACGCTATCGATATTAAAATCGATATGATCGTTAACCCCTTGAGTAATGGTCAGGCCTGGCGCACTTCCGCCTTGCACATTTCCTTGCGTCGCTAACCGAGTAACATTGATCGCATAATTTCCGGAAGCAGTTTTGTCGATTTGCCCGGTATGTGTGATCAAACTATCTGTTGCTTTGCCTGTGGCTGCAAATAAGGCTGGAATGTCCTTGGTATTATTTTGAATCGCCAGTTTGAGTTTGCTGTCATTAATCGCCAAAGTACCATCACGCTGGAAACTCACGCCAATATCACTTAGGGACTTCAGCATTCCAGCCCCACCGATTGTGCCGGTAAGCACTTGCTTGATTTGGGTGGCGACAGAGCGAGTCGCCGCATCACCTAATAAGATGCCGCCAGCTTTTGTCGTCGCATCATATTTGGTCAAATCACGAATGACTTGATTTGCATCATTATAGGCTTTTACAAATGCAGTGACAGAAGCTTCAATACTGGATTGGTCGCGTGAAATTCCTAGCGCCACCGCTGTATTAGGCTGCTCTTTCAATAAATTGAAAGTGATGCCATCCACAGCATCTGAAATCACATTGCTGGGCTTTGTAACCAACACGCCATCAATATCAACGATGGCATCTTTAGCCGTTTGCAATACTGTCAGGTTTTTACCTGTGCCAGCACCTGCAGTTGGATCGAACGCTAATTTAGATAGTCCGCTCGCATCTAGATGATCGCCATCGTCATCCGCGACCGTTATTTTGATACTATTCGACGTGCCACTACTTTTGGCGCTCAATACCAACCGATTAGATTGACCATCGTTGACTATCGTGGCTGAAACGCCAATATTTGCGGAATTGATCGAATCTCTGATACCAGCTAAAGTGTTGTTTTCCGGTGTGATATCTATCGTAGCAACCGCTTGATTTGGATTCAGCGTAAAAGCATTTGCATCACTGTCATAGGAGCCAAATGAGATTGTGATTTTACCTACACCGATGGGACTGGTTGTAGAGACCTCGCCTGCCATAGCAATTTTTTGAGATTGTGCGAGCTGCTTTACTTTTATGGCATAACTACTTTCCACTGCATTCCCATTGGATGTCGCAGTAAAAACCGTGGCATCGGATGACTCTGCTTTCTGCGCGTTGAATTTAGAAACTGTTGCAAGGTTGGCGAGCGCAGTTTGAAAAGTGGACAGCACTCCTTTTAAACTTCCATAAGCGGAAATTTTGGTCTGGAAATTGTTTTTTTGCTGGGTAACAAGCGTAAGAGGTCCCTGCTCTGATCTCATCAGACCAGAAACAATCGTATTTACATCAAGGTTAGAACCTAACCCTGGAGACGAGATTGCCATATTTACTCCTCAAAAAAATGGCTTACGCTGGTTACTTAAAATTTTATTCAAACCTTTTGATTTAACAGCAAACCTTTAAATGTTTCTAAACTTCTTGAAAATGCAATCGCCTCCAGATTAGGAAGCTGCCTTAATACACTTTTCGTTTCAGTATCCACTACTTTTATAACAGGTGATCCAGTCGTCTTATCTAAGCTGAACTCCACCGACGTATTGCTTTGCGCCATCAAGGCATTCAGTTTTTTTACTGCTGCTTCAAGTTCACTTTTGCTCGGTTGCTTTACTTCTGAAATTTCGGCAACTGTTCCCTGAGTCGCAACTTTGCTCTTGTTTGGTACACCAGTAGCACTGGTGATTTTATTAATGTTATCGATAGCCATGATTTGTACTCCTTCAGCAAAATGCTCCTAAGTTCTTTTGAAACTTAGGAGCGATTACTCGGTGTTACTTCAATTAGCCTCTTAATAATGCCAATACACCGTTAGGCAATGAGTTCGCTTGCGCTAACATTGCGGTACCGGCTTGTTGCAAGATCTGACCACGCGTCAAGTTCGCTGTTTCTGCCGCGAAGTCTGCATCCATGATGCGGGATTTAGCAGCTGAAGTGTTCTCTACTTTGTTTTGCAAATTGCTTACTACTGAGTTAAAGCGGTTTTGTACTGCACCGAAAGTTGCGCGTTCTGTATTCACTTCATCAAGCGCAGCATCAATTGCAGTGATTGAAGCAGTGGCTTTAGCAACCGTCGTTACATCGTTAGTAGCTGAGTCTGCAGCGATTGCTGATTTAGCAGCCGCATCTGTCAAGTCTGTACCTGTCACTGTAATCACATCAGTAGTATCAGCACCTACTTGGAAAGTATTCGCAGTACCGTTCAAAACTTTATTGCCGTTGAATGTTGTGTTGCCGGTGATACGGGTAATTTCTTCTTGTAATTGTTTGAACTCAGCATTCAGATTGGTACGGTCGCCAGCGTTGTTGGTGGCGTTGGCTGATTGCACCGCTAATTCACGCATACGTTGTAATGCATCGGTTACACCGCCTAATGCACCATCTGCTGTTTGTGCATATGAGATCGCATCATTCGCATTACGGATTGCAACAGTTGAGCCGCGAACTTGTGAATCCATACGTGTCGCAATAGATAAACCTGCAGCGTCGTCTTTAGCACTGTTAATGCGCAAACCTGATGACAAACGCTCGATGGATCTATTCAAACTCATTTGTGACGTACCCAGATTACGTTGGGCATTTAAAGATGAAATGTTGGTATTAATAACTGCTGCCATGATAATACTCCTTAAAATTCAGTTAATTAGGTTGACCCTTGCCTTCAGCTTTGCTTGCTGCTTAGTGCTCGGCTGTTAAACTTATATCGGTAGTGATTTGAAAAACTTTAATTACTTTTTTTCACTACATACAAGGTAATCTTGCATAAGTTTATTCACGGCAACATTAAGGAGTTCTTTAGGAAATTTGCAAAATTAATAAAAATCAATTTTTCATAACCTGAAATAAATCATAAAAATATAGACTTACATGCTTTGTTAAAATAGCTTTTTTAATGGATAAAACCCAATATCACTTCGATTATTTTAAAAGAAGTTTATTGGGTCTAATTTGAAGAACTAAGAAGGGAAAGTCTGCTATTAAGCAGGATTGGGTTATTCGACGATTTTGTTTTTAATCGCGTAGTGCGTGATTTCTGCGTTATGACGCAAATTCATTTTTTCTAAAATGCGCGAACGATACATGCTGACGGTTTTAACAGAAAGATTTAATTTAACCGCAATATCACCTACAGTAAATCCTGAAGCGATCATCGTCATCGTCTGGAATTCACGGTCAGACAATAATTCATGAATGGGCTTTTCTTGATCGATCCCCACTTGATCAGCCAGCGTTAAGGCGACTTCCGGGGTGATGTATTTTTTACCCTTGGCAACTGTTTCAATGGCCGTAACGAGCTCCGCGGAGGCTTTTTGCTTACTGAGATATCCAGCAGCGCCAGCCTTTAATGCGCGCACTGCATATTGATCTTCGCGATACATGGATAGCATTAATACAGCGAGTTGCGGATTTATTTTTTTTATTTGCTTGAGAACTTCAATACCATTTTTGTCTGGCAAAGAAATATCTAGCAACATCACATCGGCTTTATGCTTAGTGGCGAGTTGTATTGCCTGAGCTCCACTTTCTCCTTCAGCCACCACTTCAATCGCTTCGGTCTCACCTAGAATCTGTTTTAAACCTTCTCTTAAAATATCGTGGTCATCAATTACGATTACTCGAATTTTTTTCGTCGCCATATTGAATTACAACTTCGCATTGATTACTTAAAAGTCATTCTAACCCAAGGTTACATCGAGGCGAAACGCTTTATAACAAATTATTCACTTTCATCGCAATGCTAGTGCCACATCTAATTTTGTCTTACAAATTGAAGCAGTTTTTCTTTTAGCGGGATCGAGGCAAGATGCATTTTCGCAATCAGATCTGGTAAGGTTTTTGTGGCACCAACGCGAGCGTCTGCTTCCAGTTCTTCTGCAACTAATGCCATTTGTTCGGCGCCCAGCATTGCTGCCACACCACCCATTCGGTGTGCTAATTTAGCTATTTCATCAATATTGTTTGCTTTTAAGGCCAAGTCTAAATCTGCTAAAGAATTTGGCAACTCCTTCAAAAACATAGGTACCATTTTCATACTCGGAACTGATTGACCTAGAACGCGGCCTTTCAAGCTTTCCGCATTAAATATGCTCGCGTTTGTCACGGATAACTTCGGGGTTTCCTTATGGATAATTTCGGTTTCATCATGCTGGCTATTAGAGCTTAGCTTTGCGATGAGTATTTGGGCATCTATTGGTTTTGTAATGTAATCATCCATTCCGGCCGACATACAAATCTCCCGGTCACCTTTCGTTGCATTTGCGGTTATGGCGATGATACGCACCCGTCCACCTGAAACTTCTTCACGCTTTCTAATTTCCATCGCCGCTTGGCAGCCATCCATCACTGGCATTTGCATATCCATTAATATGACATCAAAAATCTCTTGTTCTAATAACTCAATGGCTTCCAAACCATTATCGACAACCATGAATTCGTAACCATCATGACTTAGAATCGCTTTGATGACTTCTTGGTTAACCGCATGATCTTCTGCGATAAGCACTCTTGGTTTTGGGTAAGTGTGATATTTATTCATATGTTTTTATGGATTTATTTAAGTATAAAAAAATCCATCTGCAACCCCAATTAAGTATTCCCACATTATCAGACACCTCACATATTTGAATCCAATTGATCCATTTGTGACCCTTATTAAACGTTTAATAATTTATATTCCAGATATAGACTATTTTTCAACTGTTTATTCAAATATGGAAAAAAAATGTATAGCGTATAAACATACCAAATATTTTATATTCTCTCAGTACAAATGATGCTAAATAATATTATTCAAATTGAAAATCCAAATATTTATTTGGATTCGGTCGGATTAGACGGGTTTTCTGATGGATTGAATCTGGAAAATGATTTGCAAGAACTTATAAAACTTGCAACTAACTTTTGCCAGACTTCAATCGCCGCAATTGCATTACAGGGAATGCATGCGCCAGTAAAAAAACATCAGCAACTCTATGTCACATCTTCTAAACTTTCTGTTGAAGATGAATTTCAAGCCAATATTTTTTGTTCTGAAGTACTGCTTAGCAATCAACTAATCATTGTAAATGATGCTTTGTATGATGCGAGATTTTCACAATCGATAGCTACAGAAGAATCGATCAGGTTTTTTGTTGGCTTTCCCCTAGCATTATCTAGTGGAGATATTATCGGTGTGTTTTTTGTCGCTGACAAATTGCCCAAACAATTAAGTCATTTGCAATTAGATATGCTTAAGCTTCTAAGTGCCCAAATTACGGCACAATACGAGTTGGATCGATTTCAGGAGATAGTCGGAAAACTCTCTGAAGAGCGCCAGTCTATCAACAATGCATTAGTTCATCAGACCACACTGCTTCATGAAGCACAGCGCATTGCCGAAGTGGGAAGCTGGGATTTGATTATTGATCAAAAGAAACTTTCTTGGTCAAAAGAAGTGTTCCGAATTTTCGGACAAGATGATTCAGAGCCTGAGCAATCATTTGAAGGTTTTTTATCTGCCGTACACCCTGAAGATTGCGTTGGCCTCTTGCAAGCTCAAGAGCTTGCGCTCAAACAACTCAAACCCCTTGATTTTGAACATAGAATTATTAGGCCGAACGGCGAGGTTCGATTTGTTCATGAAAAAGGTCGTCTAATCTTTAGTGAGCATGATAATAAACTTCATTTTATAGGTACTGTGCAAGATATCACTGAACGAAATAAAAAATATTTTGAATTAGCGATGTTGAATCGTGTACTGCAAATGTCAAGTGCAAGTAATGATGCGCTTTTACATGTGACTGATGAATCCGAGCTTTTTTTAAAAGTCTGCCAAATTGCCGTAAATATTGGAAATTATGCTTGTGCCTGGGTTGGTATTACTGGCAATCCAATTGGCAACACTTTCTCGTCTTCAATACATTACGCAAGACAAGATATTAATCAGGTTAATGAATACCACGGGATTGCACATGAAATATCTTTTCAAGACCCGTTAGACCCCATTCTTCTGTCTGTTCAAAATAATGAATTTATTTTTATACAGGATACTTCTCAAAATGAAAGGTTAACACCTAGTTTAATTGCAGCTAATCTTTCAGGCTTCAAAGGAATGATTTGCCTACCACTGGTTCATTTGCATGAAACATTTGGCGTTCTGGTACTTTATTCAGATGATATTCGTCAAATACCAGATGCAGAAATAAAATTATTGAAAGAAATGGGGAATAACTTAGCATTCGGTGTACGAAATATCCACATACAAAACGATAGGAATCGTTTACAAAATGCCATGATGAAAGTAGCAACTAGTGTTTCTACAAATAACACCCCTGCGTTCTTTAAACATCTTGTTTCAAATATGGTTGAAGCACTTGATGCGGATGGCGCAATTGTTTCAAGGTTGAACGCAAACAAAACAGAAGCTACGACCATTATCAATTTTAATGATGGGGAGTTTCTTGATAATTTTGTCTATTTTTTATCTGAGGTAGAGCATGCTACTGCCAACGATAATGAAAGTAATATCTTTACATGCAAATTACATAACGAAGAAAACCATTTCTTTAACATCCATAAATGGCCAACAAGCACTTGTTTTGGAAGCGATTTAAAGAATAGCAACGGCCATTTGATTGGTTCTATTTTTGTTTTCTTTAAAGAAGAGCCTAAAAATACAAAATTTATAGAATCTACCTCACAGATTTTTGCTGCCAGAGCGGCAGCTGAACTGGAGCGTCAAGACAGTGACTCAATAATTCAAGAACAAGCCTCACTTTTAGATAAAACCCATGACGCTATTTTGGTTTTAGATATCGACCATAAAATTCAGTTCTGGAGTAAAGGTGCAGAGCGACTATATGGTTGGAAGGCCAATGAAGTAGTCGGTTTGAATATAGAAACAATTTTCATTAATGAAACCATTGATTTGCAACATGCCCTTAAAAGGGTTAAGGCTCAAAAAGAATGGAATGGAGAATTGCATCAACATAAAAAAGACGGTAGCAAAATTATTGTAGATGGCAGATGGACGTTAGTCTTTAATGAAGGAGCGCAGCCTCACGCCATTTTGGGTATCAATACTGATGTGACACAAAAAAAGGTTGCAGCCGATGAAATACAGCAACTCGCTTTTTATGATGTGCTAACTCAGCTTCCGAACCGACAACTCCTCAGAAATAGATTACAGCATCTGTTTGAATCTCGTGACAGGCTAAGAAATGCTTGGGTATTATTATTTATTGATTTAGATAATTTTAAAACACTTAATGACACCATGGGGCACGACAAAGGAGATATGCTCTTGCAAGAAGTTGCTAGAAGACTTACTAATTGTGTTCGTAAAAGTGATACGGTAGCACGATTGGGGGGTGACGAATTTGTCATACTATTTGAAAGTGTTGGCAATGCAGATGTGATTACCCAAGCAACAATTGTAGGTGAGAAAGTTTTGTCTTGCTTCCACGAACCATTTTCATTAGGTGGATATCCTTATTACAGCTCTCCTAGTGTTGGAATTACGCTATTTGACGAGAACTGTCAGAATGCCGATGATTTACTTAAGCATGCAGATATCGCTATGTATCAAGCTAAATTTGGTGGGAAAAACTCTCTTAGGTTTTTCAACCCCGACATGCGAACTGCGGTGACCGCTAAACTTGAATTAGAAGCAGATTTACGGTCTAGTTTTAAGCAACAAGAGTTTACTTTGTACTATCAGCCACAAGTCGATGATGCAGGTAAAGTAACTGGGGTTGAAGCATTACTTCGATGGTTTCATAAAGAGCGGGGGGCAGTATCTCCTCTTGATTTCATTCCAATTGCAGAGGAAACGGGGCTAATTTTCCCTTTAGGCTGCTGGGTCATGCACACGGCTTGCGAACAATTGTCAGATTGGTCTTCAGACTCAGTTTTTCAAAATATATCAATCGCAGTAAATGTAAGTGCACGTCAATTTAGGCATCCAGAATTTGTAAGTCAGGTTTTAAATGCCCTAACCTCAACTGGGGCAAATCCATATTTATTGAAATTAGAGCTTACTGAAAGCTTACTGTTAGAAAATGTTGAAGAAACAATCAGTAAAATGACAGAGTTGAAAAAATATGGCGTATGTTTTTCTTTAGATGACTTCGGAACTGGTTATTCGTCACTGTATTATCTTAAACGACTTCCTTTGGATCAACTCAAAATTGACCGATCATTTGTAAATGATGTGTTAACAGATACGAATGATAATGTAATAGTTAAAACGATCATTGCATTAGGTAAAAGTTTAGGTTTAGAGGTCATTGCCGAAGGTGTGGAAACTTCAGAGCAAAGAGATTTTTTACTATCCCATGATTGTAATGCTCATCAAGGTTATTTTTTTAGTAAGCCGTTACCTACTTCGTTACTCAATGACTTTATTAAACAACAAAATGGAATGAATAACTCTGATCAAGAAGATTTACCAAAAAATACTTTTGCTGTGTAAGTATTAACCTGAAATTAGAGATGAAGTCGTACGGTAAAACCGTTTAAAAACATGTAAGAACAAACCCAAATAATCGCCTCTCGTATAAATTAAACTTTAAATAAAACAGCGATTTATTTCTTTTACCTCCATGAAAAATTGGTCAAATGTTAACAAAAGTAACAGTTGTAAGTAATATGTAAAAAAATTCAAGTAATAAATATTGCTTCCGTTAAGTCTCTTTGAATACCCAATCTTATTTCAATGTTCATGGAGAAAATATGTCTTATATCAGTCGCATCCTCATCGCATCATCATTGTTCGCAGCAAGCTCACTCGCATTCAGTGCAGAAGTTTGTAAAGTGTCTATGATGGGTCGCGTATGCTTTGAAGAAGGTAGCGCAGAAGCTACTGCCGCGCACATGAAAGGTGACGCTGTCGGTGAAGTTTCTAAGAAGAAAAAATTAGAAGCTAGCGCAGAAATAGACACTGCTAAAAAAGTAGCAGTAAATACTAAATAGTATCCATAAGCTGTGAATCAGGCTTGCGCATATGCAAGCCTTTTTTATTAGCGCTTCCCAATTCCACATCTAAATCTGAGGAACTCAAAATGGGAAACTTTATATAGAGTATTTATACCTTTCTTTTCAATAGACCAAAATCTAGCATGAGCGAATAGAGTGCTGTTAACTATCTTTAAAGAAATTAACTGCTCACTGGAGACAAAATGACTGTTAAACAAAAAATGTACCTATTGCTATTAACCGCCACGATAGGATTGGTTTCACTGGCGGGTCTGGCAAGGTTCCAATTGGACCGTGTTTACGACATTACCAACTATTCGAATGTGCGTTCAATTCCAAGTATTGAAGCGCTTGATAATATTCTGGCAGAATTTGAAACGCTGAACGGTTTGATATGGCAACATATGGCTACTACTGATAATGCAGATATGGGCCAGATCGAGCAGGAAGTCGCCGAGGTGCATCAAGAACTCAGCAGCAGTCTCGCAAATTATGAAAAGCAATTTATCGCCGATGTCCAAGATAAAAAGTTACTACAGTTGGATAAAGCGGTTATGTCTGAGTACGATGCCATGGGTGGTAATGTATTGACTACATCTCTTGCAAATAACAAGGAGGCGGCGAGAGACCTTCTCCTGCAAGGCCGCCCGATAATCAAGAAAATGCAAACAGCTCTTGATAATCATCGTAAATATAATATTAAGCTAGGTGCGGATAGTGCTTCCCAGGCTGCTTCCATTAAAACACAAGCTTCGCTACTACTCATTGGAATTGCCGCCACCATATTAGCGTTAACTGTGGGTATGGGACTATTCCTGACACACAGTCTCCTGAAGCAACTAGGCGAAGAGCCTGCGCGACTTGCACAGATTGCTAATGCCTTTGCCGAAGGTGATCTTAATACTTCAATACAGATCCACCCAAATGATCGCAGTAGCATTGCTTATGCGATGAGTGTTTTGAAAAAAATGCTGACCGATCTGATTGATTCACTCAACCACGTGAGTTCTCAACACGATCAAGGTGAGATTGATACTAAACTGCAAACCGATCGATTTAAAGGTCATTATGCAGAAATGGCAGTCGGTATCAATCGTATGACAACCGGACATATTGAATCAAATCGTAAAGCTATGGCCGTCGTCAAAGCATTCGGTGAAGGCGATTTTTCTGCAAAACTGGCTTTGTTCCCAGGTAAGCAACGCGTGATCAACGAGACCATTGAAGAAGTACGGGAAAATCTGCAGTTACTTATTGAAGATGCAGACTCTTTAGTTCAAGCAGCTATTGCAGGAGAATTATCGACCCGTGCCGATGCAAATCGTCATAAAGGTGATTTTAGAAAAATTATTGCCGGTGTAAATCAAACTTTGGATGCCGTAATTACGCCGATCAATACCGCTTCTCAATATATCGCTCGTATCGCGAGTGGAGACATTCCGGAGACAATTAATGAAAATTACAGCGGCGACTTCAATGTATTAAAAGAAAGCCTCAATACCTGCATTCATGCTATCAATAGGTTAGTCGCGGATGCCACCATGCTTTCTGAAGCTGCAACTCATGGCAAACTAAACACTCGTGCCGATGCAACGGCGCATACTGGTGATTTTAAAAAGATTATTACTGGCGTAAACGAAACTTTGGACGCCGTGATTTCTCCGTTGAATGCCGCTGCTGATTGCATATCCCGGATTGCTAAAGGCGATATTCCTGATCCTATCTCTAAAACGTATGCGGGTGAGTTTGATACGCTCAAACAGAATCTGAATACCTGTATTTCTGCAGTTAATGCCTTGATCCAAGATGCACAAATGCTTGCCAATGCAGCGAAAGAAGGGAAAGTTTATATGCGTGCAGATGAAGGCAAGCACCAAGGCGACTACCAGCGCATCATTCGCGGTGTTAATACCACGCTGGAGCTCATTACTACGCCAATTAGAGCTGCTAAGGAGGCCGCTGACGCTATCAACACCGCAGCCCGTGAAATTTCCATAGGCAACAACGACCTGTCACAACGTACTGAGGCGCAAGCATCGGCGTTGGAAGAAACAGCATCAAGCATGGAGCAGCTTGCCGGTGCAGTTAAGCATACATCATTGAACGCCAATGAAGCCAATATACTCGCTACTGAAGCTTCAACAATCGTGGCTCGCGGTAGCAGCGCGGTGGATCAAGTAGTGAATCGCATGGTGGATATCCAGACCAGTTCAAAAATGATTGAAGACATTACTTCGGTCATCGACAGCATTGCCTTCCAGACTAATATCCTCGCACTGAACGCAGCGGTTGAAGCTGCTCGTGCAGGTGAACAAGGCAAAGGTTTCGCGGTTGTGGCTTCAGAAGTTCGCAGCTTGGCGCAACGTTCTTCTGCAGCTGCCAAAGAAATCAAAAATTTGATTTCTGATTCAGTGGATAAAGTTAACGATGGTAGTCGGCTTGCACTTGCTGCCGGTGAAACCATGGCTGAGATTTTAAATTCTGTCCAAAAGGTAACCGTCATCATGGCAGATATTGCTTCATCATCTGCGGAACAAAGCTCTGGCATTAATCAGGTGAATGCTGCAGTTATGCAAATGGATAATGCCACTCAGCAGAATGCAGCTTTAGTGGAAGAAGCTGCTGCTGCTGCTGAAACCTTATTAGATCAAGCGGCTAAGCTGGTAACTTCTGTTGAAGCATTCGAAATCAGCCCTTCATCTAACGTGAAGAATAATTCAGCACACTATGGTCTCAAGATAGTTTCTGGGCTATCGCATTAAGGACAAATTTAAACCAGTTTATATAAGCCACCCATTACCTCTATCAAAATGGGTGAAGTCCAAACATCTTAAATTTGGTTAATATTTTCTTGTTAACTTTCTTATTCATAAAATTTTTCAAATGGTTGTTAATTAATTTTGACGCATATTAAATAAAATTTCATGAATAAGAATCCCAACAATTAACGCAGCGAAAAATATAATGCCCTTGTGAATATTGAGTCCTAAAATGACGATTGCTGGGCCAGGACATATGCCAGACAAGCCCCATCCAATTCCAAACAAACTACTACCTACGATTAATTTTTGATCAATCTCGGTCTTTTTCACTGTGTGAAATTCGTCACCTAAAATGGCTGATGGCTTATCTTCTGTATAACGAAAAGCCAAATAAGCAATTGGAATGGCGCCTATCATCACAAACATTAATGATGGATCCCAACTGCCAGTAATATCTAGAAATGCTAATACTTTATTAGGATCTGCCATGCCTGAAATTAATAAACCAAGCGCAAATATAACGCCAGATATAAATGCGACAAAGTGTTTGGCAAATGCTGAATTAAATTTTTCCATAGACTAATTTGATAGCGCTACAAAAAGAATTTCTTTACTAAATATACCGTTAACATGCCGAAAGCCATAAAAGTGAAAGTAGCGATAATGGATCTTTTTGATAATCTAGCAATGCCACATATGCCGTGGCCACTAGTACAGCCTGAGCCATAACGACTGCCAAAACCGACTAATATGCCTGAAAAAATCAACACGACTATTGAGGTATCGATACTGATTTCTTGTTTGGCAAAAAATAGTCGCCACAAAACTGAAGTGAATAGCATGCCAAAAACAAATGATAATTGCCAGAAACCGCGGTCTAGCCACGGCCGAAGCGCACCACTTAATACGGATGAAATGCCGGCAATTCGGCCATTAAAAACATATAAAAACGTAACGGATAAGCCTAATATTACTCCGCCGAAATAAGATAAATACGGCGTGAAGTTGGCGTAATCAATGGTCATCAAGCGATTCCAAATAATTTAAACTTAGAGTTTCCATCCATAAGCAATCCCTAGCGAGTTTTGATACATTTTTAAATCAGCTTCTCCGCCACCCAAACCGCTAGGTGGAAAACCTGGCGGGATAGAGTTTGAGCCATTCACTGTATTCTCAAATGCGTGTGTGTACACAAATGACAACTCACTTTTGTTCGCTAAGACCCAAGTTGCACCTAGTGAAAGATGATCTTTCACCACCGCTGGGGCTAAGGTATTGAGTAAAGTATCACCTTTTCCAATTGGCTGATCAACATGATTTAAGCCTGCTCTAAGCGTTAAGTCGTCGCTATAAGCATAGCTGAATCCTAACTTATAAATGTTAGCATCTTTCCAGCCAAAACCTGCGCCATTATCTGAACCCAAGCCATTCGGCAAATTCTGCAATGATGCATTGCCCACCGCATCCACTTCATTGTAATTAATGCGTTGATAATCCGCTGCAATCGTTAATTTAGGCGTCGCTTTAACGGCAATACCTACACCATAAGTGGAAGGAATATCAAAATCCCCTTGTTCAGCAAATAGCCCTTTGTATTTATCGAATTTGGTCATATAAGTGCGACTTTGATAAGTTGCGCCTAACGTAACGGTATCGGTTATTTCGCCAATCCAGCCAACATGCAAACCTGCGCCATAAGAATTATCGTGTCCACGATTGGTTAAGTCATTCGGAGAAGTACTAAACCCACTAAAACCCTGTAGCCCTTTGACTTCAAAGCGTTGGTAGGCTAAATTAACCGAAACACCGATTGTCTGTGATGGCGTCACTTTCCAAGTTGCTGTTGGTGCTGCAAATACTTGAATGAGATCAACTCCAGCGCTTCCTTGGCTGCCAAATAACGGGATGCCATCTTTGTAATCTGAATTCATGCCGCCGTTACCGTACACACTAACCCCTAGCGTTAAGTTAGGGTTAACTTGGCGGTTATAACCAAATTCAGGAATAAAAAAGTGCTTGGTATCATTCGCGCTATACGTGCCATCCACGCCCGGAAAAGCGTTACCTGAAATTTCGGCTTCTCTCTCTGGTTTGAACCAAGTTAAACCAAAATCCACCCTGTCTCCGACAAGTCCAAGTCCGGCAGGATTGGTCGCTGCAGCTAAAGCATCTTGAGGAAAAGCAATCCCCACGCCGCCTATCCCCTGTGACTTAACACCATAACCATGCGAAAAATAACCATCGGTAGCAAATGATTCTGCTGAAAATATAATGAGCAATAAAGGAAGAAGCTTGGCAGAGCTGGTCATATTGATACTCACATTTAAAAAGTTAAATGTAATTTACCAAAATTATGCATATACCAATAAATACTATTAAATTATATTTATATTCTAATTAGCTATTTAGATTGGATATTTGTTAATGATTAACTCCCTCCTTAACATTTCTTAAAATTTTCTGATTGACGACTTTAACTTTCAATATAACGAAGCTTTCTCTACTATCTAATACAATCTGATTAAACCAAGTAAAAAGAAAAATGAGCATTGTCACTAGCTTTTCACCGATATCAAATAAATCAGCCCAAGTACTGATTTTAGGCAGCATGCCTGGGTTAGCTTCACTTAAAGCCAATCAATATTATGCGCATCCGCGTAATAGTTTTTGGCGCATTGTGGCTGACATTTACGGTTTTAACGCAGAGTCTGAATACAACATTAGAGTGCAGAATTTAAAGGTATCTGGGATAGCAGTTTGGGATGTCTTGCAAAGCTGCGAACGATCAGGCAGCTTGGATAGTGCCATCATCAGCGGGTCGCGCATTTGCAATGACTTCGAGTTGTTTTTCGAACAACACCCGCACATCAAGTTAATCGCTTTTAACGGATCAGAAGCTGAAAAGAGTTTTAATCAATTTATTTTACCTAAAATGGGCTTAAGAGAGTTTAACTATAGTCGCCTTCCATCATCCAGCCCTGCTCATACACAAGCTTTAGAACAAAAAATCGCGGCATGGAGGAAAAGTTTGTTGGTAGATTAATTGAGCAATCGTATAACTAATTGATAGTCAGAAATAGGCTGCGCTTTTTATTCCTAGATGATTAAATTAGAATGAAACGAAAATATGGATTTAATTGGCAGATTGCTCTGTGCGAAACTTTGCTGGAATCTGCAATAGTTTCAGAACACAGGTATTATTAATCAGAGATGTACATTTGCGCACGGTTCTTGGAGTTCGTAATGGAAAACAAATCTAACAATAAACGCATGATCAGCAACTCGACTAAAACCGAAGTAGCGAATCATGATTCGCCTATTGAAAACGTCCTATTTACTCAGAATACAAAAATTCAAGCAGTCATCAACTTATTAAGGGAGTTATTCAGTCAATATGATGGCAATCTTACAATGCGATTATGGAATGGTATCGAAGTAAAGTTAGGCAGAATTGCCGAAGAAAGTCCAAAAGCTTCATTTACACTGGTTTGTCTTAACCCAAATATTGTACGAAATATGGTGCTTGGTAGAGATCCACTCCGATTAGCAGATGCATATTTTCACGGAGACATTGATATTGAAGGGGATTTTTTCGCCGCTGTACTTTTAAAAGACCAGTTACATGCGATCAAAATGCCACTATGGAAGCAATTAAAAACAATGATAAGTGCGCTACGTTTGCCCGCGCATATCGACGCACTGGATTCGAGCAACACGCTCACCTATGACCATAAAATCAAAATACATAATAAAATAGAAAATCGTCAGGCAATACAGTTTCATTATGATGTTTCGAATGACTTTTATGCACTATGGCTGGATGATGCAATGGTGTATTCTTGTGCCTACTTTGAGCATTACGATGCTACTTTAGAGCAAGCCCAACAAGCAAAACTTGAACATATCTGTCGTAAGTTACTATTAAAACCAGGTGAGCTGTTGCTTGATATTGGTTGCGGATGGGGTGCATTAATTATTTATGCAGCGCAACATTATGGTGTTAAAGCGCACGGCATCACACTGAGTCAAAAGCAATTCGAATTGGCAACCACACGCGTCAAACAAGCTGGATTAGAAAACCAAGTTACGGTGAGTTTATGCGATTACCGTGATATTAAAGGCACCGGTGCTTATGACAAGATTGTTAGTGTGGGAATGTTCGAACATGTTGGCTTAAAAAATTTACCCTTATATTTTTCAACTGTTTATCAACTATTAAAACCTTCTGGACTATTCTTGAACCACGGCATTACGCATGATGTAGAAGGTTGGGAAAAGACCTTATCGACAGAGTTTATTAATCGTTATATTTTTCCTGATGGTCAATTAGACACTGTGAGCAACATCCAACGCACGATGGAAAGAGCGAAATTTGAAATCGATGATGTGGAATCATTACGTCCACATTATGCTTTAACGCTAAGACAATGGGTTTCTCGTTTAGAAAATCATCACCAAGAAGCACTTCAATATGTGACTGAATCTACCTACAGAGTTTGGCGGCTATATATGGCTGCATGTGCGTTGGAGTTTGAATCAGGCGAAATCGGTATCTATCAAATATTGGCCAATAAGCGCGAGTCTGGTCAATCCTGCTTACCTTTAACTCGCAGACATATTTATATTTAAAATATCTGAAGCAGCATTATTAAATCCAAGCGCCCTTAGGGGCTTGTAAATGAAGGAGGCTGGGAAACTCCTTGTAACTATTCTTATGGTAGTTGTGATAGTGATTTATTAAATAAAGCACTTTAATTCGTAGTTGTTGACACAAGCGCTTATCTACAAAGCTTGTAGTTTCCTAACTAAAATTAAATAGTTTAAAACTCCATATTTTAAGTTAGCTGATTTCCAGCTTTCGGCTCATAGCGGCCATAAATGTAATTTAAGATTTAATTGATTATTGATACTTTCAGAGTGTTAATTGAGTATTTTATAGTTCTGGTTTTCATCTTTTGGTAAATGGATCACACCAGTATTAAAATTGTATTCAAACACATCACCATAACGTCCCCATTCAATTGCAATACTCAATGCGCGCTCCGCTTCAGCTTGGTTAAGTGTGAAACGCAATAATTTAAGAAATAGATCTTCAGGAAGATCACCAGATGAATCTTGTTCTAAGCCATGTCTGATATAGGCGATAAGTGGAACGTTTTCCAAAACCTGTTTGTAGAAAGTCTTTTGACGTTCTGACTTAATTGAATGAACATAATCAATACCAAGCTGAGTAATTACAATGTCGCCTTGAACCAGATGTACAAAGCCTAAGAGCGTTAAGGCTCGTGAAACCTCTAGCAGCTCCTTATCTGTGAGTTCTGTATCTTCTGCGAGCTGTGGTAAGTCGGCACGACCATTAAAAGGCTCCTCAGTAAGTAGCTCAAGCACTCCTTCCATACGATGAATATCTGCTTCTGGCAATCGATCACCTAATTGCAATTTTATTTCTACTTCAGTCACACGGCCGGCACGAGAAGAACCAGCAGTCATTAGCGCATAGACGTTATCGATTAGAGAACGTACTTCTTGGCTTTCAACCGCTCTAGGATGTGCCAGTGTAATTGGCAACTCAGCTCGAACGCGTCCGGGATCGCTAGCAAAAATAAGTACTCGGTCAGCCATCATCACAGCCTCCTCAATATTATGAGAGACTATTAGGATTGATTTTGTAGGTATCTTTTTATTATTCCAAAGAGCTAAAATATCCTCACGTAAACGCTCACCTGTTAATACATCCAATGCTGAGAATGCTTCATCCATTAGCAATACTTCAGGTTCTAATACTAATGCGCGAGCTATACCGACTCTTTGACGCATACCTCCAGATAACTCACGTGGAAGTGCACCTTCAAAACCAGATAAGCCTATCATTTCAATCGCAGCCTGGGCACGTCGTACCCTTTCTTTCATCGGTACGCCTTGTGCTTCTAAACCAAGCTCAACATTTTTTTGTACAGTAAGCCATGGGAATAGAGCAAATGATTGAAATACCATGCTAATGCCGCGAGCAGCGCCATAGATAGGCAGTCCTTTATATAGCACTTGACCTATATCCGCTGGGATTAAGCCCGCCATAATGCGCAACATAGTAGATTTTCCTGACCCAGATTGGCCGAGTAGCGCGACAATCTCTCCTTCATTCAGCGTAAAGTCCACCCCTTGCAAGACCAAGCGTGTCGAGCCGTCAGCAGAATGAAAAGATTTATCTACTGAGTTAAGTTCAATAATGGTTGTACTCATAATACTAAGTCCTTAGAAGTGCAATCGATTTTCGGCCATACGATAAAGTCTGCGCCAGATGAAATGGTTAAATCCCATGACAAAAATACACATGATGCCAATTCCCAAAGCAATGCGTGGAAAATCTCCGATAGCAGTCATTTCGGCAATATAACTACCAATGCCATGTGCTTTTAAAGTGGTATGACCCCAAGTAACGTACTCAGCCACAATACTGGCGTTCCAAGATCCACCAGTTGCAGTAATGGCGCCTGTAACAAAACTTGGGAAAATGGCTGGTAATAAATATCTTCGCCATTTTAGCCAACCACTTAAGCCTAGGTTTTGTGCAGCATAGCGAAGCTCAGTGGGTATGGTCGTAGCGCCAGCAATGACATTGAATAAAAGATACCATTGAGTGCCGAGTATCATTAGGGGTGAGAGCCAAATATCAGGATTAAGCTTGAAATGTACAACCAGCACTACGGCACCAGGGAACATCAAGTTAGCTGGGAAAGCAGCCATGAATTGGGCAATAGCCTGCACTTTTGAAGATATGTTCGGTCGCATTCCGACCCAAATACCAATTGGAATCCAGATTGCAGCAGCAAGCACAATCAGGATAACAACACGAGTCAATGTATAAAGACCTAGAATGAATACGTGCCCGGCTTCGCTCCAGCCAACCTCAGTATGGATAAAGTGAATGAGCAGCCAAAGTGCATAAAAAGTGCCTGCAGCTATTATTGCGTCCCATATCCGTTCACTCACTGACGATTGTTTGCTAGATCTAGCGCGAATCGAGGTGCCATCGTATGTTTTTTTGAATAGGAGGAAGGTTATTTGAAGCAATCCACCTAATTTTTTTAAAATGATTTCTACCCAGCTCGTTCTATGTAACCAAGTTAACAGCCAAGAGTCTTGAGCCGTGGCGCTGCTAGATTCTTCAAAACGAAACTTGTCTGCCCAAGCAATTAATGGTCTAAAGAAAAGCTGATCGTAGAGTAATATACCAATTAGCATAGCTCCAATCGCCCAGCCAATGGCATGTAAATTTTGTTGTTCAATTGCCAGCGCAATATAAGAACCTATACCGGGTAATTTAATGTTCTGATTTGATACAGAGATTGCCTCAGATGCTACTACGAAGAACCAGCCGCCTGACATTGACATCATCATATTCCATAACAAGCTGGGCATGGAAAAAGGCAAATCTAATCGCCAAAAACGTTGCCATCCGGATAGCTGAAATACTTTTGCTGCTTCCGCTAATTCCGCTGGAACTGTTCGAAAGCTTTGATAGGCGCTAAAGGCCATATTCCAAGCCTGTGATGTAAAAATGGCGAAGATAGCAGCACATTCCACGCCCAGTAAGCTACCAGGAAACATGGCAATAAACATTGTGACAGTAATCGACAAAAAACCCAGCACAGGTATCGACTGAAGAATATCCAAAAGAGGTACTAGGACTTTTTCAGCAATTTTATATTTAACCGTCAATGCTGCAAAGATGCAACTAAACACCATGGAAGCAGCTAATGCAATAAACATCCTTAGCGTGGTGCGTAGCAGGTAATAAGGTAGATTCACTGGGTCTAATGATAAAGGCAATGCTTCACCTAGCTGGAATGGGCGACTCATTTGTTGAGCCCCATAAGCCAGTAGAACAAGAAATGCTAATACCATTGGCAGCAAAATCCAGTCCCAACGCTTGCCGCCAGCCTCTAATACCTGCCTAGGGAAAAACTGTTTACCTTTGCTCATGGCTCATTTTATTTTAGACATATTCATTAGCATGGTGTATCCAAACGTAGTCTGGCAAAGTTAACAGGTCCTCAATCATCGCTATATCCTGGATGTTGTACGCTGATAATCTGCTGACAGCCAAACCAATTTACTTAATTTAAGATGATAAAAGGCTTCGATAGCATTCTCTGTTTGATAGTTTAAATTACCATCACCTAAAAAGAAACCTTACCACCTGCTGCCAAATACTCATGATGTGCTCTGGATAACAATAGACGAAGACAGTATTAGTGTTTCGGGTGAGAATCTGTCAAATAAAATGGTTATCTTTGACTCAAACCCTGCGCCATTAACCCTGCAAGCGCATGGAGCAGTTAATTTTGTGCTTGGTTCAGCAGCGAAGCATCCACATACTTTAATTACTGGGCACTATTCGGTTTATACAATCGATGATGCGCTGAGAATAGGAGAAGAAGGTATTCAGATAATACGCAACACTTAGGACTGAAGAATGGATATGAAGCGATACCTATAGGGACTCAATGAGCTAAAGAGAAGTGAGATGACATGAATATTGATCGGCTGCTTTGTGCCGCTAATCGTCAGTTACTGTAAGAATATACTTCTGCCTCTATGTGAAATATAAACATGATAATTTTGTCTATTTAATAAAATTTATTGATTACTATTTATACTGTTTTAATAAAATTTTTTCAAATCAGTATCTTAACTACTCTATCCACTGACAATCACAGAGTTATCCACAGATTTTGTGGAGAGAAAACATATGAGCTGATTAAATATTTTATGTCGATATATAGGATTAGTTGAACAACATAATTCGGCCCGAAGCAGACAATCACTCAAGGGTTTGATGGCTTGGTAATAATGAATCTCATGCCTCATTGTTACTGATCATTAAATTGTATTGATCTTGGGTTATTTGACCACTTTCTTCAACGGCCACTTTATCATCTGGAAGTAGGCTTTCGTAGACCGAGTCTAATCTTTTCCACTGAGCTAGTCGTGAAGTCTTATTTGTGTTTGGTGTGTAAGGAGATTGCGATACTTTCTTATATCTATGTATATATCTTGGGCAGTTAACCCAAATTTCTGTTGGATTTATCCGAATTAAAAATTCCGCTTTTGGGAATATTTGTAAATCCGGCTGTTCATCAATCTTTGCAATCCCTTGAACTCGTAATCTGCGAGGTGTTTCAAAGTCGATGAACAACAATCCAACGTTCTCATTTTTTAATAAATTACCGACGGAAAGAAACATCCCATTCCCGTCATAGTTAGGAAAAATAAGCTCATTATCTATTACCTTTACAAAACCCACAGGTCCGCCTTTATATGAAACTGTGGGTTCTCCCCTTGAGTTTAATGTAGATAAAAAGAACATATCCCTTGTTAAAATAAATTCAGCATCTTCCTTGGTAAAAACTTCATGGACGATTAACTCTTCTTGTTTATCCGCAAGTGCTCTAGTCCCAAACTTATCCTGTATGACGCGATGCTCAGATAAGTAAAGTTTGCTATTTTTCATAATGAAGTCCAGCCTCATATTGGCTTGGCTTTATTTCTGAAACCATTGCAAACAACTCATCGACCCGCTGCTTCTCTTTAGTATCCTGCGGAATCAGGTAGGCTAGCGTGACATATATAAATACATTCACTCCCAGCGCGACCGCGCCTGATGTTAACCCATAAGCCCATGGCAAGTTTCCGTGATAAATAAGCTCTAAAATAACGGCAACGATAAAACCAATCGACATACTGGCAATTGCACCATACTTATTACCCCGCTTCCAAAAGATACCCAGAAACTGCGGCACAGCAAGTTGAATGATGCCTTGATAGGCAAGCACGCCTAATGTAAATAAAGATGGAAGCTCTAAACACGATAACCAAGATGCCAGTATTGTCAGCAGCAACATGCCAACTTTAGAGAAAATGATCAGTTGCTTTGTATTTAATTTGAAATAATTGCCAATCAGGTCATTTGCAATTTGCGAACCAGTCGCCTGAATATTGCCATCTATATGCCCCATTGTGGCGGCCAAGAGAATCACACCAGCAAGACCCAATAAAACTAGCCCTCCGGCCTCTTGAGAAACGATGAACCAGACATCGTTTGGGCTTTGATTTACTGAGGGTAATGCGCCTGAAAGCATGCCAAAAATCAACAGTGATGCACAGAAGATAAGAGATAAAGGCACAGCCAAAGCAGCAGATTTTTTGAGACTTTTAACGCCATTGGAAGTGAAAAGTCTTACAAAAATATAAGGCCAGCACCAGCCACCCAATGCGCCTGTTAAAACCAAACTAAAAAGATATAAAGAGCCTTCTTTAGAGTCTGGACCAGGGATTGAAAGTTTGGCAGGTGCAAGGCTGGCAAATGAAATATCTTTGACCATGACAAGCCAAATGATTAGCCCTATTAGCATTACGGTGCCCAATATATAAGCCACGATACCTTGATAGAAGTCAGATATCACAACGCCTTTCATCCCAATGCGCACTGTCCATATCTGTCTAATGGCTATCACAACCACGCCGAAAACTAACGCTTGTGTAAAGGTCATATTTCCCAGTGAGATGTAGCGAAACATTTCCCCAAGTGCCTGCATACCCAAAACTAACCAAGGGATACCGGAAATGATGCCAATAATCGCAGTAATCGTTCTGATGTGTGTGGAGTTATACCTTAAGGCAAAAAGGTCTGGCTGCGTTTTTAGGTCAAATACTTTACCCCACGTCCATACTGGTTTTGCCATTAAATACATCAATATCACTGTCAGTAAGCTATACGTCAGCACATAAAAAGAGATGATGCCACTTGCCGCTGCCATGCCACCAAATGCAGTAAACATTGCGCCTGGATACCAAGTGTTAAGAAACGACATTGCTTGATAGCGAGCCCCGAAAGACCTATCGCCCACCGCGTAATTTGTGAAAGATTTATCGTCAACCTTTATGCGTTGCAGGATAACGATTAAACCTGCAAAAAATACCAGCATTATTCCGAATGTGATGAGCATTATTGCAACTCCTCACTATTGGACTCTTCCCAATAGGCATACAGAATACTTAATGTAACGGAGATGCTTATAGACATAAAATATATAAATGATGCTGGCAATCCCAGTACAAAATCCTGACTCTTACCTACAGCCCAGTACAAAGGTGGATATAGACAAACAAACAAGTTAATCAGAAACCAAGCTCTGACAATATGATAATGAGAGATATTCGGCATTACATTTCCTCTTATAATTTTATATCTACTATTCGGTCATTTATTTTTAATAATCACCTGCACAATGCTTAAATATAATATTAAAATGAATAAATATAGTCAATTTAAGGTATTAAATAAATGACCGATAAACGGTCATTTATTTAAATAGAAAGCAATAATGAATCAATCTCAACCTAAAAGTAAATCATCTGAGCATAAAGTCGGTAGTCTTCCACGAGCAGCTGTGATTCTGAGCTCTATTGCAAGAGGATCTAGAAAGGGAAGTCTATTGACTGAGCTTATATCAAGAGAGTCTTTACCACGTACCACGGTCGTGAGAACCCTTGATGCACTTATGGATCTTGGCTGGGTCGTAAAAGATGTACGCACTCATCGATTTAACTTAGGTCTTGACCTTGCTGCTTTAGGATCTTCTGCGATTGCACGCAACCCATTAGAGCGTGTTGCAGAAACTGAATTAAGTCTACTGGCAGAGAAATTAAATCAGGTGGTTTACTTGACAATCAGAACTGGTCTGGACATGGTGTGTATAGGGAAATATGAAAGCAAATCACCAATTCAAATTGGTAGAGGCGACGTGGGTTTGCGCGGTCCATTTGGAATGACGCAAAGTTGTATGGGCATGATGGCTCGCATGCCTGCTGACGAAGTTTATAAAATTATTGAAGCTAACTTAGCCAGATACCATAGGATTGAAGGATTTGATGAAACTGGATTTAGGCAGACCATAGAAGATGCTTTAAATAATGGTTTCGGCACTTATGACAATATCGTGCTTGATAGGACAACAAGTGGTATTGGAGTGGCCATAGCAGATTCATCAGGCTACCCAATAGCAAGTATTGGTACAACCTTTTTAACTGGATGGCTAACTGAAGAACAAAGACAAAATTGCATCCTAGAAATGAAAAAGTCTGCTGAAAAAATTCAAGCGTTAATGTTTGAGTTTTAATGCCAGCTTTGGGCAGAACTAATCACATTTGCTTACAGCCAGTTAGCTTACCGAGCTGTGACCATTTAACAACTGACTTTTAGCAATCCTAAGCGGCATTCAATTATGCTAAATTCCCCACTTCAAAGCATCTTCATTTAAAATTATTTGAATTAATGCTCCATCTCTATAATTACTGTTATGACAGTTTGCAATCGCCACTCGAATTTCAGAGCCTAAAAATTTAAGGAATTTCACTATGAAACGCTTTCACATCGCGATTGCCGTTCAAGATCTTAAGGAATCGATTGCCGACTATACCGAGCGCTTGAACCAAACACCAATCGCAATAGTTGAAGGGAAATATGCAATGTGGAGAACAGACTTGTTGAATTTCTCTATCAATCAAATTCCAGAGCGCGCAGGTCAGCTTCGACACCTTGGCTTTGAAGACGATGCAACTCAAGGATTTACAAGCGTGACCGATGTCAATGGCATTGAGTGGGAATCGTTTTCGCAGAAGGAGCAAGACGAGCGCATTGTTGAGATGTACGGAGTTCCGGTTGGGAGCCAAAATTAGAACCGATCTCCTAATAAACATATGTTATGTACATTGATTTTAAAACTCGGAATGCAATTTTTTCGGTGAAGGGTGACTGTGCGTGACGATACCCAACCCTTCGTTCGAGTTGATAACTGCCAGCAGGCCGGCATTAACGCCTTAACTCAAATGTTGACTGACTGCTCTGAGCCGAGTTTTACCGTTTCAATAAAAGACAATAAGCGGCCTAAAGCAGACATTCATCTATCTTTACCCCCTATTGTTACTAGCTTAGTCATCTCAATTAAATACGCATAGATTATCGTTGCGATAAAGCTGAGTAATCATGCCTATACTGATTTGGGGTGCAGCCGTATTTTTGCTTAAATGTACGACTGAAATGTGAAAGATCATTGAAGCCCCAGTTTAGAGCAATCTCCGAAATATTGTGGTTTGTATGTAATAAGTGTAACAAATCTTTACTACACCTCTCTAGACGACGCTGTAAGATATAGCGCATCAGTGATGTATTATAGTCATTCAAAAGATCGTTTATATATCGGGCAGAAAATCCAGTCCCTGCTACGACCATTGCCGTATCAAGTATTGGGTCTGACAAGTGTCTTTCAACAAAATCTTTAATACTATGGAGAGCAGCTGAGCGACTACGTGATAAGGAGTAGCTTTGGGAATTTAAGGATGCAAGTGATAACGTAAACAAATCAAGGGATTGTTCAGATAATGCAGAAATACCCCAATCACTCATATTCTCTGTTTCTCGCACAATACTCTGAATAAAGCTGGCTGTAATTGCGCCTATGCCTAAATTGCCAGGAATACGTAGTGCAGTACAGTGCTCCACTCCCGGAAGCCTCGCACGCATCATGGCTCTTGGAATGGTAATGAGGATTTTTGAGAAACTTCGAGAGCTGCTGATTTGGTGAGGACGAGTGGCATCATAAATCGTCATGTCGCCAGAGTTCAGAAAAACTTCGCGCCCGTCCTGTTCTAAGCGATACCCTCCAGAAAGAAGAACGACACCAAGGTAATTATCTTGACTGTCATGATAAGGCTCGTGCTTTTTGCGATGAATCGTGAGTGCATTTGATCGTATCACTGACAAACGCAGCTTATCTAGGTTATAGAGAGACATTTCATTAAACACATTGACATTCGCATGTGGAATAACTTCCACCTTTGTATATTCACGACTAATAATGTCTTGTAACCATTCGCGCCTGTTAATTTTATCTACGCTAGCTGTAGATAAAATTACTTTTGGTAGTTTATTCAGCTTGGCTTCCATTGAAATTTACCTTATGAGCTTTTACGTTACAGCAATATATTATCCCAATATCCTACACATCTAAATAATATCGACTCAATTTGGCAAAACTTCCGTTTCAGTCAAGTTTCTGTGCCGCCATAGGCAGGAAATTAATGAAACTCTCCTTTACGCTATGTTATGACTGATTAATTGCCAAAACTATAGTGAAAGATATTCACAGTCATAAATAAAAAAACTTAAGGGAGTGAAAATGATTGAAGATAAACACGCGGGTAATGTAATTTTACTTAGGGTTGCATGTATTAGCCTATTAATAGCACTGGTACTAGCGTGGTGTCTGGTTTTCACAAAAGGAATGAAACTTCCTTTCTTCCTGAATATATTTGAAAATACAGACAAGCTTTTATCAGCTCACTTAGACTTTTTGATGATGACAATGCTATTGCTGGGCTTTTATGCCTCCAAAATCACATTGCCTAAATATGCCATCTGGCCTATGGCAATTGGATCAATTGGTAACCCTACGGCATTCATACTGAATTCAGTATTTCCTAATTCAACTTCACCACTAATCAGCATTTTTATTTTCACCACCATAACATTGACAACCATTGGCTTTGGTCTGGCAGCAATCAAAGTACTTAGATATTCACTTAAATAAAACGTTAACCAATTAGACCTCAAACATGTGGGTTATTGCGGACTATGATAAATAATATGAATATTAAAAACACGAAAACCCAGTACGGCTTAATTGCAAGAATATTACATTGGACAAGTGTCATGTTATTGCTTGCGCTCATTGTTGTGGCAAGCCAATTTGAAGCGATGTTAGCAAGTCCAGAAAAATTAAAACTGACTACTTTGCATTCGTCGCTTGGGCTAGTTTTCTTTTTAGTTATATTGGCACGTTTAACTTGGCGTAACGTTAATCACAACCCCATTAAATCGTACAGTATTAAAAGTTGGCAAAAATTAACCGCCATTTCTCTGCATAGATGTATTTATATCGTTTTAATCGCACAGTGTGTTGCTGGCTTCGTGATGCTAATCACGATAGGAAAGCCTCTTCAACTATTTAATTTATTTGAGTTAAACCCTTTTATTGAAAAACACACATTGCTTAATAATTTTGCGTTGAATATTCATTTCTTTATTTCAATCATGATTTACCCTTTGCTGGCAATACATATCGGCGCAGCTATCTATCACCAAATATTCGGGTTAACAGATGACTAAATAAACTGACATGTCTTCCGCTGGCCCAGTTTTTTAGCTCTTTATTGCGAATTAATGTCGCAAAACATTTTTTAACACATTGAAACTTTTCGTTACTAGCACTCTCATAACCAGAGTGCTAAAATGTTATTTCAGTAATTACTTAATGATTAAAGGAGTTTTATCATAAACGCTTTAACAATACCGTCAATTTCATCTCTTGATAGCTTTGATCAGTACATGCGTGCGATTAAAGCCTTCCCGCTATTGAGCGCAGAGGAAGAA
>Ga0123389_137593_pt1 | contig 31374 bp, 34 predicted proteins | sample T0HHNH4metaT_FD_89917 | JGI IMG/M metagenome (GOLD analysis project Ga0123389, IMG submission 89917) | Methane-oxidizing artificial microbial communities from Washington, USA to study methane cycling - T0-HHNH4 metaT (Metagenome... | ecosystem: Engineered > Modeled > Simulated communities...
AAAGTTTAAAGGGAGTTCTTCTGAATCGCGCACTGGTAGCGTTCAGTCGATGTTTAGTATCACCAGCAACCAAGTTTATAAATAAGGAGATTTGAATGAAAGCTATTTTAACAGTGTTGGCAGTAGCAGGTGTGATGGGCGTTTCTGGCGCTGCTTTTGCATACGATGGTGGTAATTGTAAAGAGCCAGGCAACTGCTGGGAAGCTAAACCTGGCTACCCAGAAAAAATTGCTGGCTCTAAATACGATCCAAAACATGATCCAAAAGAAGTGGGTAAACAAGAAGCCTCAATCAAAGCAATGGACGCACGTAACGCAAAACGCATTGCTAATGCGAAAGCAACGGGCAAGTTTGTTTTTGATCTTGAGTAATTCATTGTAGTAACAAGGTCGGTGCTTTCTGCATCGACCTTTCTTTTTAAATAAACGATAAACCTAATTAACAGGCTGCTTTAGTTTGAAAGCTTAGAGGCTTCGCATACTCACTAGGATTTTTGATTTCCATGACGCAAAAAAATAACATTGATTTAAATGCTGGGCGTGAAAAAGCGCTGCACTTTGAGCAATTACTGAATTCAGCCGTCATTGGACAAGCTCAACCGGTCAGGTCACTGACAATCGCAATTTTTTCGCGTGGGCATGTCTTGCTTGAAGGCGATGTCGGTGTTGGCAAAACTACATTATTAAGAGCTGCTGCCCGATTGTTAGGCGGCGCTTATCAGCGTATTGAAGGCGCGGTCGATCTAATGCCTTCCGATTTTTTATATCACGCATACATCAACGAACAAGGTCAACCTGCCGTTGCGCCGGGCCCTTTGTTGCAATCGGAAGAAAAACTGGCCGTATTTTTCTTTAATGAAATCAATCGTGCGCGCCCACAAGCGCATTCACTTTTGCTCAGGTTAATGGCAGAACGCAGTGTTAATGCGTTTAATCGGGAATACACGTTTCCACACTTAACGGTATTTGCAGACCGAAATCGCCTAGAGCGTGAAGAAACATTTGAATTGCCGGCCGCCGCGCGCGATCGTTTCTTTATGGAAATTAGTATCGATGCGCCGAATGAACGCGAATTGCAGCGCGATTTAATGTTCAATATGCGCTTTCAAAATACCGATGAACTCATCAACAGTTTACCGACGAGTGTCGTTGCTTATGACGAGCTCAATGATTTAGCGACCGCAGTACAAAATAGTATTCGCGCAGAATTGCCTTTGCAAGATTACGCTTTGAATCTGTGGAGTGCGCTACGTAATCCAACTGAAATTGGTTTAGAGATTGAAGATGTAGATACGGCACGTTTAATCGCCGGCGGTGCCAGTCCCAGAGGAATGGGCATGCTGATGCGTGCTGCACGTTGTCGTGCTTGGCTTGAAGGGCGCGACTATTTAACGCCTGATGATATTCGTGCAGTGTTTCATGACAGTGCTGCGCATCGCATATTTTTTACGCCAGCTTATGAGCTTAGACGCGACGAGATTGCGCCGCAGTTGATACATGGTGTGCTGAATAAAATATCTGCGCCTTGAGTGTTTTTTAAGTTTCTTATTTAAATCATATGGTTGAGCTTGTATTGAGCCATTTTATTCCCCAAGAATTCCACTATCGTCTTGATTGGCGTACGCATGGTGTACGCCCGGGGGCCCATGCCAGCAAGACGTTAGGCGGCAATGCAGACTTCAGGGGTTTTAGCCATTTCTTAAGTCATCCAGACCCAAAGCGTATCGATGTATGCAGAAGTTTAATGATGGTGCCGCAGACACTGATGGTGCGCATTTTTAATGAACGTAACGCAATTACGGTGTGCGCCATGATTGATGCATCTTCATCCATGGCTTTTGCTGGCGATGCGGAGAAATGGCAAATGGTTGCAGAAATTGCCAGCGCGATTGCATGGTCTGCTGCACGCCAAGGCGATGCTTTTGGTTTGTTGACTGCTGACGATGCATTAAGACCTGATTTGTCTGAATCAGTATCTAGCAGGCGTGGTATGGCGCAACAGGTTTATCAAAAAATCCATTCCGCACAGCTTAAACCACAGGCTTCCGCCAGCGCATTGCCTAAATTGGCTGCGCAATTAAGCAGTAAAAAGTCACTGGTTTTTTTGATATCTGATTTTCATCTAGATATGGAAACGCTAAAAACAACTTTGCAAAGTATGGCTATTCACGATGTTGTACCGATTGTGCTGTGGGACGCTGCTGAATATGAAAACATTCCAGCATGGGGTTGGTCGAGGGTACGAGATATGGAAACGGGTGCTGATGCATCATTATTTTTACGCCCAAAATTATTGCAAAAAATTAGAGATAGCTACTCGTTAAGACGCAGTGCATTGATTCAATTATGCAGAAAATCAGGCGTGCGCAAACCTTTTTTTGTAGGAAAAAGCTTTAACGCCACACAGTTAAGTCAACATTTACTTGGGTTAGGGTGAAAGATGGGTGGCTTAAAAATGAATAGCTTGAATATGACTAATTCTTTTAAAAGATTTTTTGCTCAGTTTTTAGTGTTAACTATTGGCATTATGTTTGCACAATTTAGCATTGCAGATGACGCTGTAATTAAAGTCAGCAATCAAACACAAACCAAGCTACAAATCAGTTCTCAGTTGCGTGAATTGGGCTATACCATCGGCGATATTGCTGAGCAAACCTTGACGATTAAAACGCCATTAGGCTATGTGTTTGATAAAGGTTCGTTGCCGACTATTGGCGCAAATTCCTCTCCGGTTGAGCTGGTGAGCGTTGATGTGAAAGAGAAAGATAGTCACAAAACAACGCAGCATATCGTACATTTGCGCTGGCAGCATTTCAGGTCAATGCCAGAAATTCGCTATTACCCATTGATGCCGCTTAACCTTAAATTTACGCACGAAGATAAAAAGCCGCTTGCGATTACTATAGCTGCAGGGCAGATTTTGGTCGCACCAATCATTCCAACCGTGATTTCAGGTGACTCCTATAAAAATCTGCGCCCAGATGTTAAACCAGAAAAAAAGAATCTGACACAGCACTATATATTATTGGCACTATTGGCAAGCTGTGCCGCTACTTGTTTGGCCTATATGGCTTGGTATTTCGATTGGTTTAATTGGCGGCTTACGCGATTAAGACCTTTCCGCAAGGCTTACAGGGAAATTCGCCAGCTAAGTAATCAAAATCAAGATATTCATTTACCAGTAGCAATCCGTGCCTTAAGGCGTGGCTTTGATGGCATTGTCGGCTCTGCGGTTTCTGCTGAAAACCTGCCACTAATTTTCAGTGCCAAAGCTTGGTTAACACCTGCCAAAAAAGAAATTGAAGATTTCTTTGCAGACTCAGAACGGGTGTTTTTTGCTGGCAAACAATCGACACAAACCTTGCAACAATTGCGCAAGCTAAGCCAGTACTTAATGCAGCTTGAATCGGCAGCTACTTTAAAAACAAAAAAGAACACAGCTAATGTTTGATATAGGCATGTCTGATTTTGGTGTAAATACAATCTGGCCATTATTTCTCATGTTGTTGGCGTGGTTGCCGCTGTTTGGCAAAAGCTACCAAGTATTTTCGCATCCATCCATCAGCAGTTTGCCAGTCGATGCGCTATCTGTTTATTTGCACAGAACTTGGCGCGTTTTAGGCGCAGTTGCGATTATCAGCACGGCGTTTGCCATGGCTGGGCCTTATTGGGGTGAGTTGAATATTGAACGTTTAGGTCGTGGTGCGCACGTCATGATCGTATTAGATCGAAGTGCAAGTATGAATGACGATTTTACCGATAAGCCGACCAGCCAAGATGGAGATTTAAAACCCGATGCTTCAAAAATGGCTGCAGCGCGCAGAGTGCTGGAAACCTTTATTAAGCAAAGCCGTGAAGATTTAATCGGCATGGTTTCGTTTAGTACGTCGCCCATTTTAGTCGCGCCATTGAGTGGTGATAGAGAGGCGGTACAAGCTGCGCTCAACGCAACTGAAGCGGGCGGCATGGGTTTTACCGCAGTGGCGCGCGGCTTAGGCATGGGCTTGGATTATTTTGAAGGCAAGCCGATGACAGGTTCGCGCGTGATATTGCTGGTTTCAGATGGCGCAGCACATTTGGATGTGAAAACGCGCGAATTATTGCGCAATATGTTTCAGCGACAACAGGCATCGTTATATTGGATTTATTTACGCTCAAAAAATGGCACCAGTTTAAGCGACAGACCGCCTGAAGGTGAAGAGCAATCGTTTCCAGAATATGAACTACATGCTTATTTTCAAACCTTGGGCATGCCTTATCAGGCATTTGAAGCTGAAAATCCGCAGGCGGTGCAAAGCGCGATGAAAACAATCGCGCGCTTGAAAAACAAGCCTGTGTATTACAAACAAGCTGCACCACGCCATGATTTAAGCCATATTTTTTACAGCATCGCATTGATTAGCGTATTGGGTTTATTGGTGCTGGCTTTTATGGAGGTAAAAAAATGGCGTTACGCTTCAGAATGATGCCAGTAGTGGCGATAGCTTTAATCGCGTTATGTGTTGGAATCAATTGGCAAGGTTATCAAATCTTTCAAGATAATCAATATAACCAATCACTTGCATCAAAAGCTTTAAGCGGAAAAAGTAATCCAGATGACATGTTGCTGGATGCGTGGAAGCTGACACAGCAAAAAGACTATCAAAAAGCTTGGCAGCTTTACACCAAAATCGCGGCCAGTAAGCAACGCAATTTGCACGCTGTTGCACACTACAACGCAGCAAATTTGTATCAAAAACAAGCGTTAACTTTGTTGGAAGAGAAAGGTTTAGGCGCGTGGGATGAAGTGACGCCATTGCTTTCGATGTCGAAAGAGCATTATCGCAGTGCTTTGCGTGACCGCCCAGATTGGTTGGAAGCGAAATACAATTTTGAGCTGGCTTTACGTTTTGCGCCCAACATTGAAAGTGCGACAAAAAAAGTTGTGAAAGAAGAGGAGCCTGAAGAAGGTTTGGCGGTGAATGGTTGGCCAAGTATTCCAGGCTTTCCTAGAGGCATGCCGTGATTGCTAAAAAGTACTTAGGCAAGCTAGATGTTAACGGCTGGTTATTGTTAATCACCGCGCTTGTTTTATTGGGCTGTTTGCTTAAGCCGCATATGCAACTACCAAAGCCGGTTTATCACTGGATGATTGTGCTGGATATTACCCAAAGCATGAACGTGCGCGATTACAAAATGGATGCGAATTCGATGAGCCGTTTGGCGTATGCGAAACAAGGTATTCGCGCCGCGTTGCGCCTCATGCCTTGCGGATCTAAAGTTGCGCTAGCTTTATTTACCGAACGCAATGTCACCAATATCGTAAGACCATTGGAAGTATGTAGTCACTTCGGCGCATTAGATGAAACCGTGGCAGGACTGGACTGGCGCATGGCTTGGGCGGCAGATTCGTTTATATCGCACGGCTTGTTTGATGCGATTGCGCAGACCAAGAAAATAGATCCGAATATGCGTGTGTTATTTATTACTGATGGTCAACAAGCACCGCCAGGAAATCCCGCTTATATGCCTGCTTTTGCAGGTAAGCACGGCGAAGTGAAGGGCGCTATTTTAGGTGCGGGTAATGTGGAAAAAAGCCCGATTCCTAAGTTGGACGATCAAGACAATATCACGGGCTATTGGGAGTTAGAAGATGTACAACGTTACGCCACGTTTGGCATGGCGCGCGTGCAATCGGCGTTGGAGATGGAGCATCAGCAAATTGAAAATCAACATGGTCGCAATGCGGGTTTTGGAGCAAATTCAGAAGCGATTGCCAATGCGAATCTGTCCGGGCTGGATGAAGTTAACCTGCAAACGTTGGCAAAAGCGACTGGGCTTGAATATCAAGCGCTGACAACCACGCATAGTATCGCCGATTCAATGAATGCCAAAAACATGCTGATCTGGCAGAAAGCCGATACCGATTTACGTCCAGTATTGGGATTTTTTGCCGTTTTATTGCTCACTTTATATTTTCTACCTAACTCGTATAAACAACGATTTTTTCAATACTTCAAATTCAGGAGAAATAAATGAAGTTCACTAGTAGTTTTTATTTAACAGCAGTTTTGTTATCGGGAGTAATTTTCCCAGCTTACGCACATGGCCCAACACCACAAAAGACTGATCAATCTGCGTTGATTAACGCAGCACCCGCCGTCGTGTGGAAAAAATTAAGCGAAGCTTGTGCGATTGCGACTTGGCATAGCGAAGTGAGTAATTGTGAATCGTCTACTGCATTAAAACGCACACTAACATTAAAAAATGGCGGCAAGATTAATGAAGAAATCGATGAGATTTTGCCGGCAGAAATGACCATTTCGTATCGATTAGGTGGCGATATGGATATTAAAGCGTTACCAGTTAGCTCACTTACAGGTCGTATTAAAGTCGTCGCAGAAGGTGCTGGCTCACGCGTCAGTTGGCTTGCGCGTTATTATCGCGCCGATACAACCAATGAACCGCCAAAAGGTTTAGATGACGAATCCGCACAAAAAGCCGTGAATGCTTATGTGAAAGCGGCATTAGAAGGTTTGGAGCATGTATCTGCAAAAAAGTAGCAAAATCTGAAAAACAGTCGCCCACTAAAAGTTGGTGGCAGCGACTGATTTCAGTATTTAAACTTTTATAAAAAGCATTATAAGCAATGCCTTTGGTGTTGCTTATTTTGTTAAGGATGATTTTATTCACATGCACATTTATTGAAGTGCGCAAACCAATAATTGACAAACAAAGAGGAAAGACCATGCCTGTGATTGAGTTGACTGCCGCTAATTTTAAAAAAGTGATAGAAGCAAATGCTTTTGTGATTGTGGATTTTTGGGCGGAATGGTGCGCGCCGTGCATGAAATTTTTAGATGTTTACACAACCGTCGCCAATCAAACACCAGATATCGTTTTCGGCAAACTGAACACGGATGATTATCCCGATATTGCTGCTTATTTTGATGTGAAACAAGTACCATGTATTTTTGCCATTCGTGATCAAGTGATCATCGATGGTCAAGTGGGTGAAATGACACAGAAAAAATTTACCGAGATGATTCAAATGTGGCGCGCTTTTGATAACACCGAAGTTAACAAACATTTTGATGCCAAATTGAGCGCTTAAAGTCGACGTTAAACCCTTCATAAAGGCGTACTAGCGAAATGAATAAATTTAGTGCAAAACCGTTAAAGTTATTAAAAATTCGCGGTTTTATTTTATTGTTTTCACTGTTGGTTTTAATATTATTTATGCCTGCCATTCACGCCGAATCTGCTCAAAAGAAGTCTGCTCGAACAAAAAATGCTAACAGTGCAGAAATGGCAAAGCAATCAATGGCTTTGCATAGCGAAACATTGCAAAAATTAATGTTGACGTTATATCAATACAATCCAAAACAACTTAAAAAAAGCACGCAAGTAAGCGCCGAAGAAATGGTTCAATGGACATTTGAAGGTCCATTTGGCTGGAAATTCGATGGCGTCAGGCGATTACAAGGCACTGATGCACTTAAGCTTACAAGTGATGCAAACTTTCCGGGTGATCGCGTTTTAGCGTTGGTCGCTGGGCTGCAGACCATGCTCGCTAAAGCCTACGGTGGGAAAACCGAATATGATTTTTCTGGCGAGATTAATCCACAAAATTTATACAATGCCGCGCGCAATATAGAAATAACCAGTATCAAACTTAACCAGTTAAATAGTGGAATTATTTTACCAAATGGCGATAAGCCCGCTGACTTAAAACCTACTGACTTAACCCATGAATTGATTGAAGTAATCAGCCGTGTAGATACGGATGCGAATCGAATAGCTAAACAAAAAAAGCAAGTGATTCAGCTGTTGGATAAGAACTCACTGCAAGCAGCAGAGTGGCAACCACAATAGATTAAGCAAACAAAGTCAGGCATTAAAGTTTGATTTAAAAGCGTATTCAATATTCATTAAATGCAGTATTAAACAGAGGATTTATGAAAAATAAACTGTTAAAACTGGTCTTATTAATCACGACTTTATCTGCTTGCGAGCAACGGGAAGTTGAACGTTCCAATGATGACGCGGCAGCGCAAATTGAAAATAATGCCGAAAATAAATCTGAACTAGATTACGAATTAGATGCGCTACGATTGATGCCATTTTTGGCGGTGCATGATGACCCAATTGCTGCGGCATGGTTGAGTTTGCAAGACCATCGTTTGCAAAATAGCCGTAACCAAGCCAATTATCAGCCAACGCCAGCCAATATTGCGCAATATGAAACACGTATTCAGTTATTAGCCAAACAGCTAAAAGAAGATAGACGCATTATCGCCAACCGCACAGTGCAAACGCGGGATTTATTGGTGCAAAATAATATGCAAGGAAGCGTAATTAATTTACTAGATGGGATGATAGAAGTGGCACGCGTTGGCGTTGAGGGCGATTATGGCAGTTATTGTCAATGGTATGTGAACTTGCGCCAAAGTCAGCTGAGTCATCAAGATGCGATTAATAAAATGAAGGAGTTAAAGTAACTAAATAACTCACAAAAATCTGGTGATATTGGTTTTTAATGACTAACTAGGTAATTAATGAAACGCAACTTTGCGTTGCGTTTCATTTATCGATACTTCAATAAGTAGCTAATTAAATGCCACGTAACAATTCGTTAATGCCTACTTTACCTAATGTTTTTGCATCTACTTTTTTAACAATCACTGCACAATACAAGCTGTAACTGCCATCTTTAGAAGGTAGGTTGCCTGAAACCACTACAGAGCCAGCAGGAACGCGGCCATAAAATACTTCGCCTGTTTCGCGATCGTAAATTTTAGTACTTTGGCCAATATACACGCCCATTGAGATGACGCAGTTATCTTCTACGATTACGCCTTCAACCACTTCACTGCGTGCGCCGACAAAACAATTGTCACCAATAATGGTTGGGCCTGCTTGTACTGGCTCTAATACGCCACCAATACCTACGCCGCCAGATAAATGCACGTTTTTACCGATTTGTGCGCATGAACCCACAGTTGCCCATGTATCCACCATTGTGCCTTCACCTACATAAGCGCCAATGTTGACATATGACGGCATTAACACCGCATTTTTACCAATAAATGAGCCACGACGCACGATTGCATTTGGCACTACGCGGAAGCCGCCTGCTTTGAAATCTTCTTCTGTGTAATCGGCAAATTTTGGTGGCACTTTGTCAAAGTATTTAGTCACACCGTCATCTAATAATTTGTTGTCTTCTAATCTAAAAGATAACAACACGGCTTTTTTTAGCCATTGATGTGTTTCCCAAGTTTGTGTATCGCCAATACGGCTAGCCACGCGCAAAGTGCCTGCATCTAAATCTTTCAGCACAGATTCAACATGTACTTTTAGTTCTGGCGTTGCATTGCTAGGGTTAATATTGGCGCGGTCTTCAAACGCAGCTTCGATAATACTTTGACGTGGGTCCATATTGTTCTCAGAGGTAGTTAATTAAGCAAAGGCGTTATTTTAACCTATATCAACATTTAGCCAAAAATAATGCGATTTAAATAAAAGTGGCCTGCAGCAAACGTGACTTAACAATCAATTAATTTAGCTAAATAAAAAACGCGTTGTGATAAACAACGCGTTTTAATTGAGTTAACCTATTTTTTTGCTCAATTTTTAATTAACCATTTTTCTTTTTAGCCGCTTCATACAACGGTCTTACTTTTGGCGCTAAGGCTTTTAATTCAGCAATGCGATTTTCACTGGCCGGATGCGTGCTGAAAAATTCAGGTGGCGCGCTTTTGCTTTGTGCACCCATTTTCTGCCATAAAGTCACGGCTGCATCTGGGTTGAAACCTGCGCGGGCTGCTAATTCCAAGCCCATTTTATCCGCTTCACGTTCTTGTTCACGACCATTCGGCAATGCGAAAAACAATTGAGAACCAGCGCCTGCGGCTTGTGTTGCGACGGCGCCTGCTGTGCCAGTGGCAAAAGCCGCTAATGCTTGCAGACCAAATTGTTGTACATAAGCTTGCGACATACGTTCGCGGCCGTGTTCGCGCAATGCGTGTGCGATCTCATGGCCAATCACTGCAGCAAGTTCGTCATCGGTTGCCTTTAATTTGTCAACCAAGCCAGATAACACCATGATTTTTCCACCTGGCATGCAATACGCATTCAGTTCATCATTTTGCTCTACGTTCACTTCCCATTTCCAATTAACGGCATCTGGGCGAAACACGCCAACTTGCGCAATCAATCTATTCGATATGCCGCGCACGCGCGCCAACATGGCTGGGTTAGCATTGAGCGTTTTTTTCGTCTGCGCTTCTTTTAGCGTTTGTGTGTAAGCTTGCGCAGACATTGTGTCGACTTCGCTGGATGGCAATAACATAAATTGCGAGCGACTGACGCCAGAAACACTGCTGTTGGTTGTGGTGGCACATCCAGCAAGCTGCATGGAAAGTGCGGTGAATACAATAGCTGTAATTTTTTTCATTGGCGTTTCTTTCTTATCAAAATAACGAACAAATGGTTAACGTTTCAGACCACACTATTAACGGTTCAATGACGAAAATGGTTGAATAAATTTATCAATCTAAACTTTTAATATATCTATCAGTAACGCCTAATTTTAATATCTTTTAAATTAACTGTATTGTAAATCTAAGCGTTTAAATTCGGCGCCTTTAAATTTTAACCTGAGCACCCAACTCAACAACGCGATTAGGTGGCAATTTAAATTGATTGGTAATCGTTTCCGCGGTGCGGAATAAGCCAATAAAGATTTTCTTACGCCAAATCGCCATGCCCGTTTTTTCAGAGGGAATCAGAATTTCTTTGCCGATAAAAAAGGATGTTTCCATCGGCTCGACTGTAATGCCTCGAGCGGCGCATAAGACTAAATCGCGCGGCAAATCAGGCTCATCTTTAAAACCATAACGCACTGTCACGCGATAAAACTCATGCAGCATCGCTTCCACTGTCACGCGTTCTTCGTCATTAGTATGCGGCACATCTAAAAACTTAACGGTTAAAATCATCACTTTTTCATGCAGCACTTTGTTGTGTTTTAAGTTATGCAACATGGCATGCGGCACACCTTCTGGATTTGGTGTCATAAACACTGCAATGCCTGGCACGCGTTGTGGCGGGTGTGCACCAACGGCTTCAATAAATGGTTCAATCGCCATTGATTCGGATTTTAAGCGCTCATAAACCAAAAATCGGCCATTTTTCCAAGTGAGCATCAATACAAAAATTACCGCGCCGATAACCAAAGGCACCCAGCCGCCATCTGCTACTTTTAATACGTTTGCGCCGAAAAAAGCTAAATCGATGGTTAAGAATAAGACAATGAGCAAGCCAGTTTTTAATTTGCTCCAGCGCCAAATTTCTGTGAATACGATGGATGCTAATAAAGTAGTGATAACCATATCACCTGTCACCGCGATACCATAAGCTGCGGCTAAATCGCCAGAGCTACCAAAGCCAACTACCAGCGCCATTACGCCGATCATCAACCCCCAATTGACGCGCGGCATGTAGACTTGGCCTTGTTCGCTTTCAGAAGTGTGTTGAATGTGCATGCGCGGTAAGTAGCCTAATTGTAAGGCTTGGCGCGATACAGAAAATGCGCCAGTGATGACGGCTTGCGACGCGATAACAGTCGCTAATGTAGCCAAAATAATCAGCGGAATAACAGCCCATTCTGGCGCTAATAAATAAAAGGGATTTTTAATCGATGTGGCGTTGTGCAATATCAACGCGCCTTGTCCAAAGTAATTCAATAGCAAAGCTGGCAACACAAATCCAAACCAAGCTAGGCGAATCGGGTAGCGGCCAAAATGTCCCATATCCGCATAAAGTGCTTCTGCGCCCGTTACTGCCAACACCACTGCACCCAGTGCCACAAAGGCGACCCACGGCTGTGTAGTAAAAAATTTGATCGCATAAATCGGGTTAAGTGCGTTCAATATAGTTGGATCATGCAGAATGTTGATGATGCCCAATAAACCTAAAGTGCCAAACCACAACACCATCACTGGGCCAAAAAACGCGCCAACAATCGCAGTGCCTTTGCTTTGCGCCCAAAATAACAAGAACAACACCACCAACGTAATCGGCACAATGAGTGTATGCAAACTCGGCGCGGCAATCTCTAAACCTTCAACCGCGGATAATACGGAAATAGCTGGCGTAATCATGCCGTCTGCATAAAACATACAGGCACCTAAAATGCCCAGCAGCATAATGTAACGTTGTTTTCTACTATTGCCATGCGCGTTACGGGAAGCCAGCGCCAGCAAAGCCATAATGCCGCCTTCGCCACGGTTATCAGCACGCATAATAAACGCGACGTATTTGAGCGAAACGATTAAGATTAAGGCCCATGTGATGAGCGACAAAATGCCGTAAACATTTAATGGATTAAGCGGCAACAAGTGATGACCAGTGGAAAAAACTTCTTTCATGGTATACAAAGGGCTTGTGCCAATATCGCCGAATACGACGCCCAGAGCGGCAAGCGCCATGGTTGGTAGAGTTGCTTTACGAGGGGTTTGATTATCCATGTTAATGCGCACTGTTACGATTTAGCATTATCAACCAATTAAATGGGCAAACCAATATTAATTAACACAAATTCAAACCTTTTTTAAGGTTAATGGTCTTTTTTGTTACTAATGGCTTTTTCAATGGAAATGACTTTGGCTTTTGCACTGCCCTTGTAAAAAGTAATATTCAGACGCGATTCTGGCGTGATTTGTTGAGCATCGATAATCAATTCGGCGGACTTTGGATTGAGCAGATCATTTTGACTTACTTCACTATGCACAATCGCATAACCTCTTGCCAATACCGCATTTGGGCTTAGCTGCTCTAAGCTGCTCGATAAACGTAATAATCGGTGCTGATAGTTTTGCAGATTTTGTTGTAAGGATAAATTTAAACGATGCTGCAATTGTTTAATTTGTGTAGCGCGATTCTCAATTTGTTGTTTGGGTGAAATCAGCCTGCGCGCTAAAAAATCCAGCTTTTGTGCGGTTTGATTGAGCAAAAAGTTAACCTGTTTATTCAGTCTATTTTGTAGGTTAAGTAGTTGATTCTGCAATACTCTAATATCCGCACAAGCCAATTCTGCCGCCGCTGTAGGCGTTGCGGCGCGCATATCTGCTACAAAATCACAAATAGTAAAATCCGTTTCGTGGCCTACGCCAGAAATGGTTGGAATCGGACAATCGTCTATTGCACGCGCAACGACTTCTTCGTTAAATTGCCACAAATCTTCCATACTACCGCCACCACGGCAAATAATCAGCGTATCGACTTCGGCACGTTCACTGGCTGTGCGAATTGCTTTAGCAATCAGCGCTGCAGCGCCTTTACCTTGCACGGGCGTTGGGTAAATAATGACTTTGATATTGGGATTTCGGCGTCTAAGCGTAGTTAATACATCGCGCAAAGCGGCTGCATCGGGCGAAGTCACAATGCCAATCGTCAGCGGATTGGAAGGTATTGGCTTTTTAAATGCTGCATCAAACAAACCTTCATGTGCGAGCTTGGCTTTGAGTTTTTCAAACGCTTCAAACAGCGCACCCAAACCGGCTTTTTGCACAAATTCAACCGTTAACTGAAAATCGCCACGCGCTTCATACAGAGTAACGGTGGCGCGCGCTTCGATTTTATCGCCTTCGCGCGGCGTAAAATCGACATAACTATTGCGCCCTTTAAACATCACACATTTAACTTGTGCGGTTTGGTCTTTCAACGAAAAATACCAATGGCCTGAAGCGGCGCGGGTAAAATTAGATATTTCGCCAGACACCCAAAATAGCGGAAAAGATTGCTCCAACACCTCGCGCGCTAAACGATTTAGCTCGCTTACGGTCAGTATGTTGGCAGGTAATATTTGCGAATCGGTGTGGCTTGTGGGTTCAGTCATGCGGCTTTATCAATTACAATCATTTATTAAGTGAATTATAGGTTAACTCAATATGATACGAAAAATATTTAACACCTTTTTAACAGGCAAAAATGGCTATTTGCTCGGCTTTATTTTGTGCTTTTGTATCGTTGCATTAGCGTTAGTCATTCAAACTACTTACCATTTAGAACCTTGCCCATTATGTATTTCGCAGCGCATTATATTCATGAGTTTAGGCGTGCTGTTTTTAATTGCCGCATTTATTCCGCCTGCGAATATGCTTAAAAAAATATTTGCCGCTTTACAAGTGTTAACTGCGTTAGGCGGCGCGGGCGTGGCGATTCGGCATTGGTATTTGCAGGCGAATCGTGAAAGTATGGTTGCAGATTGCGGCGTGGGTTTTGATTATATGTTCGATAATTTTCCGCTGCAAAAAGCCTTTAAATTATTGTTCCGTGGCACCGGAGATTGCGCGGCAATCGACTGGACCTTCTTAGGTTTAACCTTGCCACAATTAGGTTTGATCTCATTTTTAAGTTTTGCACTTTATGCGATTTATCTAGTCGCTAGAAAAGCCTAAAACAACCTATGTTAAATTATTGGAAAGTTGGCTTAAAAACTGGGTTAACTGCATTTGTCATTTTTTTGGCCGCATTATTTGTATATGGCTTATTTAATGACTTCATTTTTTGGCATGCTTTCGCACATGCAGGCACACAATCAGGCATCGCTTACATGATTTATTATGGCGTGTTTGCTGGGCCAATCATCATTTTATTGGTGGCATTTACAACGATGACTGTGAAAAATTTAAAGAATCAATAATTCAAACAAAACCCAAATGAAAAGATTGAATAAAAGTTAACAGATTGAATCATATGAATATTAATAGCTTAGATAGTACGTTAGACAATTTTATCGGCAACACGCCGCTGGTTAAGTTACAGCGCATGAACCCAATCCCCAGCAACACTATTTTGTTAAAACTAGAAGGTAATAATCCTGCTGGTTCAGTCAAAGATAGGCCTGCGTACAATATGATTATGCGCGCGGAAGCGCGTGGCGACATTAAGCCAGGCGACACGTTAATTGAGGCAACCAGTGGTAACACAGGCATCGCGTTGGCAATGGTAGCTGCCATGCGCGGCTATAAAATGGTGTTGGTGATGCCTGATAATCAAACGATTGAGCGTCGTCAAAGCATGAAAGCCTATGGTGCAGAGCTGGTATTAACGCCCAAAGATGGCAGCATGGAATTGGCGCGCGATGTCGCCATGAAAATGCAGTTGGAAGGCGAGGGCATTGTGCTGGATCAGTTCGGCAATCAAGATAATCCGCTGGCGCATTATGAAACGACTGGGCCAGAAATCTGGCGCGATACCGCAGGAAAAATCACCCATTTTGTCTCCAGCATGGGTACCACTGGCACGATTATGGGCGTTTCGCGTTACTTAAAAGAGCAAAATCCCAATATTCAAATTATCGGTGTGCAACCAGAAGATGGCGCGCAGATTCCAGGCATTCGTAAATGGCCAGTGGAATATATGCCGACTATTTTTGATGCAAAACGTGTGGATGAATTGCGTTATGTCAGCCAAAAAAATGCTGAAAATATCACGCGAAAACTAGCAGCAGAAGAAGGCATATTTGCTGGAGTATCCAGTGGCGGCGGGCTTTATACTGCGCTACAAATTTCAAAAGAAGTGGCAAACGCAGTGATTGTTTCCATTGTGTGCGATAGAGGCGACCGTTATCTTTCTGCAGGCGTTTTCCCCGCCTAAAAACGCACATTTCGTCATGGTGCCGCGTTGTAAAGCAAAAAATACGTCCTTACATATTCCATCATATGCTGCGGCCGATTTTTTGCTTTATGGCATATCAAATCGTCATTTGCACTCTTTAGAAATCTGTATTGTTCGTTTATTCGGCATACTTCTGTTTTTTGTTTTTTTTTCTATTCCAGCTTATGCAGTTTCAAGCATTCAAATTACGGTAGAAGCGGTTGATGCGCCTGCGGGTCAGCTTGAAAACGCCAAATTTCAAGTCGATTTAAAAGGCACAGAACCAACGCTACTATTGAATGCCGACCTAAAACCCACGAATGAAAAAGACTTTGCGCATTTTGATTTGAAATGTGGTCAATTTTTAAACGAGAAAATTGGTCAAGCAAAATGTTTGAATGGTCAGTTTTCATCTAAAGAAATTAACGCACCTTTTTCGGTTAACTTTGTTAGTTATCCTTCGGATTTTGCGCTAAACATCGCTTTTAACGGTGCTGATTTTAGTGATGAATCCGGTTTGCATGCAGGTGAAAAGCTCACTGGCGAAATTAAGATGGCGGCTAAAAAAAATAATTCAAATCAAACTTGGTTGTGGAATGGCTTAATTAGCTGGACTGCGGGTGAGTTGTTTTGGGAGCCGTTTTACTTTGGCAAAGCGGGTAATGCGTTTGAAATTAATGGTACGTTTAAACAAGATATTCTGACTATTCAAAACGCTAGTTTGTTGGTGAATGAAGTCGGCAAAATGCGCGCAACTGCCACAATTAATACCAAAACTAAGATTGTAGAAGATGTGCAAGTAACTGCGAACGATGTGGATTTCGCAGGCTTGTATGCGGTTTTTTTAAAGCCAATGGCGCAAAAATCGGCGTTTGGCAATATGGATGTTTCTGGCAAAGCCGATTGGCAGTTTGAGATTAAAAACCTGGCGCCAACCAGTTTTGAGTTGAATCTGCGCGATGCGAATATGGAAGACAAAAATGGCAAATTTTCTTTTAGTGATGTCAATGCGCATATTCCTTGGGATTACGATGAGCCTAAAAATCTGCAGTTAAGCTACAAAAGTGGATATCTGTTGAAGTTGCCTTTGCGCGAGACCAAGTTAACCGCAGAAATCAATCGATTTTCACTCACCGCGCCGCAATTAAATTTACCCATTTTAGATGGCGCGTTGAATTTATCTGATGTGTCAGCGGTGCGTTTGGCGGAAGGTTGGGCTTGGCATTTGCGCATGGATTTAATTCCCATTACGTTAAGTGAGTTCAGCAAAGCGCTTGATTGGCCGGTGATGACTGGGCAAATTTCTGGTGAAGTGCCGCTAGTCACTTACGCCAACAGGCAATTGAATATGGATGGCGCGATGAAATTTAACGCTTTTAACGGCGTGATTAGTATGGATAATTTACAGATTGATGATCCGCTTGGCGTTGTGCCGCGCTTGCATGCAGATTTGCAGATGCGTAATTTGGATATGGGCAATTTAACGCGCACGTTTAGTTTTGGCGCGATTGAAGGCAAGCTGGATGGTGACGTGAAAAATATGTTGCTAGAAAATTGGAAGCCGGTACATTTAGATGCGTCGATTCAAACCAGTGAAGGCAAACAAGTTAAAAAAATATCGCAACGCGCAGTAGAAAATATTACTGCTTTGGGCGGCGAAGGCACCGCAGCGGCTTTGCAGCGCACTTTTTTGCGTTTCTTTAAAGAGTTTAATTACGAAAAAATAGGCTTAAGCTGTAAATTAAGGCAAGATGTTTGTGAAATGGGCGGGGTTGAGTCAACGCCAACTGGGTACATCATCGTTAAAGGTCAAGGCATACCAGCAGTAAACGTAAACGGTTACACGCAAAAAGTCAGTTTGAAAGATTTATTGAGTAGAATTAAACGTATTACCGATACTAATACCAAAGTAATCGTTGATTAGCGACTGTTGAAAATTGATTTAACCATATGATTAACAAGAAAAATTGTTAAATATTCAGCAATAAATAGTGTATGTTTTTAAGAATAAATTGAGCAATAAACTGAGGTTAAAACAATGAAGAAAATTGGCATGACTAGTATGTTAACTATCGCGGCGTTAATCGTATTAATTCCCGCCTGCGTCACTATTAATATTTATTTTCCTGCCGCTGCTGCAGAAAAAGCGGCGGATAAAATCATTGATGACGTGTGGCAACTTAAGCCAGGTGAAACAATGCCAGTTAAGCCATCTGCCTTGCCTGAAAAATAGTTGCTACTAGTATTTGAATGCGAAAGAAAGTACTAAATCTTAAGGAAATAATATGAAAAAATTCATCAGTATTTTAAGCTTAATATGCATCACACTTTTGAGCAGTAGCTGGGTAAACGCCGCTGCCGATTTAGACGTGAATACGCCGGCTATTTCAGCGATTAAAAACAGCATGCAAACACGCCATGCGCAATTAAACCCGCATTACAATAGTGGTGCGATTGGCTTAACGGCGGATGGATTGATCGCGGTGCGCGATACAACCGCTGTGCCATTGAAAGATCGTGGCGGTATTAACAGTTTGGTCGCCGCAGAAAATGGTGACCGCAATGCTTTGTATAAAGAAATCGCCGCTGGCAATGGTCACCCAGAATGGGCGGGCGAGATTCGCAGCACTTTTGCCAGCCGCTGGGTAGATAAAGCGCAAAGTGGTTGGTATTATCAAAGTGCGGGTGGTTGGGTGAAAAAATAAACTAGCTGGAATTTCGTCATAATCTTTTAACCAAAGTGCGAGGCATAAAAATGCATATCAAACAGTTTTTATTGTTAGCTTTTAGCTTGGTTTACACCGTTGTTAGCCAAGCAGAAACGTATGAATGGGTAGATGATAAAGGCGTCAAAAACTATGGTGATTCTGTGCCCGCAAAGTATAAACATAAAGCAAACACGATTGAGATTAAGGAAAATGTAATCGCCGCGCCAATTGTGCCGAAAGTGAATAATGCCAATAAGAATCAAGCGGATAATCCTGAGCAAGCAAAGCCTGTTGTATTAGAGGCACCCGCACCAAACAATTTAACGGATGAGAGTTGTGAAGTGCAAATGCAGCAATATAAAGAAAGCCAAGATTGCTTTGCGCGATACAGAAATGTTCGTGGTGGTATTAATGAAGAAGGTGTAAAAAGATGCACCGCAGTTCAGCAACCGGCTTGTAACACTAGCAGGTAAAAAAAGTATTTATATATGATTCCAACACTCGCTTAATATGATTCCAACATTAGTTTTTGATATCGAAACCATTCCAGATACAGCTGGTTTGCGTGCCTTGTATGATCTGCCCGCAGACGTTTCAGATGAAGATGTCGCCAATGTTGCCTTGCATCAACGCCGCCAGCATAACGGCAGTGAATTTTTGCCTTTGCACCAGCATAAAGTGTGTGCGATTTCTTGCGCGTTGCGTGAAGGTAACAACTTTAAAGTATGGACATTGGGCGATGCAGATTCGTCTGAAGCTGAGATCATCCAACGATTTTTTGATGGCGTTGAGAAATATATGCCACAGATTATCTCTTGGAATGGCAGCGGTTTTGATTTGCCCGTTTTGCATTATCGCGCCATGATTAACAACGTGGTCGCACCGCGCTATTGGGATTTGGGCGACGACAATAAAGACTTTAAGTGGAACAACTACATTAGCCGCTACCACACGCGACACTTGGATTTGATGGATTTGCTGGCGCTTTACAATGCACGCGCCAACGCGCCATTGGATGATTTGGCTAAATTATGTGGCTTTCCAGGTAAATTGGGCATGGATGGCAGCAAGGTTTGGGACGCGTTCAAGGCAGGAAAAATCGAAGAGATTCGCAACTATTGCGAAACGGATGTTGCTAATACGCATTTGGTTTATTTGCGCTTTCAACTGATGCGCGGCCATTTAAGCAAGTCGGAATATGAGGCGGAAATAAAATTGGTGCGCGAAACCTTAACAGCTTATGCAACTGAAAATAAAGTGCCGCATTGGTCAGAGTTTTTAGCTGCCTGGAAGACTTAACTGACTAAACTTTTCATTTAATCGCGCTTTTTCATTTTCTGGCATCTTTTATATTGATACGTCGCAGTTATCGTCTGCATGTTCAATTTCCTCTAATCTAGCCATTAAGTTAAAATGGCGCCTATGAGAAGAAATCGCCAAAAATCCTATAAAAATCCCGCAGAAAATCCTATTTTACAAGCTGTAATCGAATCGCTAGACCAGGAAGGTCGTGGCGTTGCGCACGTTGATGGCAAGACTATTTTTATTGATGGTGCGTTGCCGAATGAACGCGTCACTTACCAATCGCAACACATCAAACCGAGTTACGAAGTCGCAAATACCATTTCTGTTAACAAGCAAAGCAATCAGCGCGTGATACCAAAATGTCCGCATTTTGGTTTGTGTGGCGGATGCAAATTGCAGCATTTGGAGATTAATGCCCAAGTGGCAGCCAAACAGCGTTTGCTGGAAAATGACTTATGGCATATTGGCAAAGTGAAGCCTGAGAATATGCTGCCGCCTTTATACGGTCCAACTTGGGGTTATCGCCATAAGGCGCGCTTAAGTGTGAAATATGTAGAGAAAAAGCAGCGCGTGTTAGTCGGTTTTAATGAAAAAGGCACGCGTTATGTGGCCGATATGAATAGCTGCGAAGTCTTGGTGCCAGAGGTTTCGGCATTAATTATTCCGTTGCAACAAATGATTGAGCAGTTAAGCATACGCGATAAATTACCGCAAATTGAGTTGGCTGTCGGAGAGGCTGACACTAAGCATTCGCTAGAAACGGATAATAGCAATCAAAAAGTTATCGTGCTGATTTTCCGCATTATGGATGTGTTAACTCCTGCTGATGAAACATTATTCAAAGCTTTTGCAGATGAACATCATGTGCAAGTGTGGACGCAAACCAAAGGCCCTGACACGATTAAACCGTTTTGGCCATTGAGTACTGCGGAATCGCCAATCCCTCAGTTGCAATATAGCCTGCCTGAGTTTGACTTGATTTATCCATTTAAGCCAAATGAGTTTACGCAAGTGAATCCGCAAATCAACCAAGTGATGATTCGCCGTGCGATGCAGTTGTTAACACCACAAAAAGGTGAAAAAATTGCCGATTTCTTTTGTGGCATTGGCAATTTTACTTTGCCAATCGCACGCAGTGGCGCATCTGTGTTGGGTTTAGAAGGTTTGGCAAACTTGGTTGAACGTGCAAATGAAAGCGCTGCACTTAACCATATTCAAAACGCAACATTCGGCGTGGCAGATTTATTTAAAATGACGCCAGAGGCATTAACAGGTTTAGGGCGTTTTGACAAATGGCTAGTTGATCCGCCGCGTGATGGTGCGTTTGAGTTGATTAAGTCGCTGGATGGCAGCAATAAACCGCAAACGATTGTTTATGTTTCATGTAATCCTGCAACTTTGGCACGCGATGCTTGCGTGCTAATCAACGAAAAAGGTTATATTCTTAAATCGGCAGGTGTGATTAATATGTTCTCACACACAGCGCATGTGGAATCAATAGCGCTATTTGTTTGTACGCCATGAATTACTTATGCACCTTAAATAATTGTGCCGCGAATTACTGATGCACCATGAATAAGCTAATTGGTAGAATTTGCACCAAAATGTGACTGAGTAATTAGAAAGTTAACCCTTATTTATAGCTAATAAATGCTTGTTTTAGCCTTAATCGTTATAAAGAATAGGTCTTGTTTCTACTCAAGATGGATAGCTTTATCGCAAGCCGCCCACATATTTATTGGATGATACTTTATTGATGCTTTCGTCTACATCTTCTTCGGTTTCATCAAAATAACTATCCGAATCGCGTAGTAAAGTATTTTGCTCTGTCACTTCTTTTGCAGGTTGTGCTGCAGTATTGTTTACTAAATTAGATGCAGCTGGTACATCAACTCCAAACATGACTTTGTTTAGGTGGTCTGCATATTCGGATAATTCAGTTAAACCTTGCGCATGACACAGCTGAATGATTTCTCGTGCATACACTTCATTTGAAATTAACCATACTACATCTATCGTACGATTAATTTTGCGCCTAAGTATGACGCTAATAAGTGCCGCTAAAGATACTTTGTCAGAGTTAGCCATTTACATTACTCTTTCTGCATGCTGCGTTAAGTCCAAGCCATCGTGCTCTTGCTCTGCATCTACACGCAAGCTAATGAATATATTTACAATGACTAAAATAATCAGCGTTACAATGCCGCTATAAATAAGCGTGCCGAAAGCCGCTAGCGTTTGCATCCATACATTTGCATCTAACCCGCTAATCGTTTTATCGGCAAGCACGCCAGTCAGAATCGCCCCCACCAAGCCGCCAATGCCGTGAATACCAAATACATCTAAGGCATCATCTGCACCTAAAAATCGTTTTAAGCTAGTTGCGCCTAAATAGCACAATACCCCGGCGGCTAGGCCAATAGTCAGTGCGCCACCTACGTTAACAAAGCCCGATGCTGGTGTAATAGCAACAAGGCCAGCCACCGCACCTGATGCAAAGCCTAGCATCGTAATGCGTGACTTCATGTAATACTCGATACCTACCCAAGTAAGTGCTGCCATTGCTGCGGCTGCTTGAGTCACTAGCATTGCCATGCCAGCACGACCATCTGCAGATACAGCAGAACCCGCATTAAAACCAAACCAACCAACCCAAAGTAACGCTGCGCCAGTTAACGTATAAACTAAGTTATAAGGCATAAACGGCACTTTGCCATAACCTGTTCTAGGGCCAAGCATGTAAGCGCACACCAGCCCAGCAGCGCCTGCATTGATATGCACGACTGTGCCGCCTGCAAAATCAAGCACACCTTTAGAGGCAAAAAAACCAGTGGGTTCCCACACCCAATGTGCAACTGGGGCATAAACTAAAATTGACCATAATGTGATAAACAATAACATCGCGCTAAACCGCATCCGCTCTGCAAATGCGCCAACGATGAGTGCAGGCGTAATAATCGCAAAAGTCATTTGAAATACCACGAATACTGACTCTGGAATGCTGGGTGCAAGATGGCTAACTGTTAACTGGCTACTGGCTTTGATATAGCTTAAACCCGATAACATCACTCGATCAAAACTGCCCAAATAGGGCGTATCTCCTGGTGTAAACGCAATGCTGTAACCGATTGCAATCCAAATAACCGTCACTAAACAGCAAATGGCAAAGCTTTGCAAAGCGGTCGACAATACGTTTTTTCTACGCACCATTCCCGTATAAAACAGCACCAAACCAGGAATAGTCATCAGTAATACTAAAGCGGTTGCAGATAGCATCCAGGCAGTATCACCAGAGCTGATGGCATCAAAACCTGTTAAAAAAGGCTTAGTTGGCGCTGGTTCGATTATAGGGGGAGGTGGCACTGAGGCAGGTAAAACAACAGGTATTTCTGCTGGAATATTCTCTATCGGTTCTGTGGTTAGTTGATCTGTTGCAGCAGTAGCTGCATCTGTACTTGCTGGCTGTTCGGTTACAGGCGACTGTAAAGCCGATCCATTAGAAATGTCATCAGCGGCAGAAAAGGCTACCGAAGAAATTGCACAAAGCATAACAAACAACATCACAGCATAAGAATTTGCTCTTAGAGTACGCATTTACTATTCCTTAATTTAGGTCAGTCAATTTAAGCAAGTGAAAACATTTAATGATTGAATTACAGTCAAATTACATTAAATTCTTAGGTGAATATTTTGAACTCACAGGCATTTTTTCAGTATCTTTAAGTGCTTGATTAAAAATAAGCATGGCGTCTGTCGTGCCAATTTCATCGTCCATCCACGTTCGCACGTGTGCTAAATATGTTTTTAGCTGGTCAGCTCCATAACTGCGTACTTGATTCGTGCTGCCAGTATCAATCAATGTCTGTAGCTGCTCTTGTTGCGCATCCGACCAAGGCATACTTTGGGTTAATTCATTCAAAAAATGTTTTAATGTAATACTGATAGATGGCTTATTTGTCTCTACCTCATTGATTATATTAGTAAATAAAATCTTAAATGTTTCAAAATCGGGTGTGCTTATTGGTTGGTTAACATAAGCAACAGGTTCTGCTAAGTTAATAAAATCATCCATTATTAGCTGGGCTACAGGCTGATTAAGGATAGTTTTTGACGCTGGTTTTTTATGCCCATGAGTCGCTAATTGTCCTGTTATCGGTTTGTCTTTAATAATCAAAGCGCGGTTTAATACGCGAATTAAATCGCGTTGCTGATCTTTTTTATCAAAATCAATACAGATATCGCGGGCAAAATTATTGAGGCCATTGAAAACCGAGCCTGTTTCGCTGATATAGCTATTCAATTTTTTAAGCGCGATGGTTGCTTCAGCTTCGCTAAAAATATGCATGAGTCCAGCATAAATCGCCTCTTGCTGTGTTTGTTGGGAGTGAGGTAAATCAACGTCAGATTTTTTCAACATAGCTAGGTGCTTGCTTTCAGAATATCAATATGTCTTCTTATAATTGGAATTAAAATCCACAAGTGTACTAAGCAAGTACAATGCCATTTTTAAAGTTATTAATCGCTGGGTTTATTTCGTCATTATTTAAGTGTTAATGACGCATGCTAAATAGTTAGTCATTCACAATAAAGTTGAACAAGGGCATATTGCACCAGTGAGCAATCGCGTAAAATGAGCGACATGATGGGGTTGAGACTTTCGGTCGTTTTTTTGTTAATTTTAGTTGGCGCATGTAGTGATCAGCGTTCGTCAAACACGGCAATCAACTTCGCCATTGCGCAAGCGCCACTTAATCTTGATCCACGCTATGCAACCGATGCCGCATCCGCGCGCGTCAACCGATTAATTTACCAAAGCTTGGTGGATTTTGATGTAAACGCTAAACCAGTTCCCAATTTAGCCACTTGGATACAGATTAATCCAACCCAATATCGATTCGTCTTAAATCAAAAACGCGCAATATTTCATCACCAAAAGATGTTAACCGCGCAGGATGTTAAAGCCACTTACGATTCTTTAATCATGTTAAAAGATTCAGCGCAGGCGGCAGAGTTTTCGAATATTAAAGATATACAGGTCTTAAATAGTGAAACGATTTTATTTAACTTAAATCAAGCAGATAAGAACTTTCCAGCCAAGTTGATTATCGGTATTTTGCCGCAAGACTTAATCACTAAAAAACATGATTTTTCGCATCATCCAGTTGGTAATGGCGCGCTAAAGTTTGTTTCATGGCAAAACAAACTCACTTTAAGCCGCGTAAAAGATAATCAGCAAATTAGCTTGATTGAGGTGAAAGATCCAACTGTGCGTGTGCTAAAACTGCTACGCGGTGAAGTAGATTTATTGCAAGGTGATTTGCCGCCAGAATTAGTGAAGTATCTGCAAACCAAACCAAAAGTGGTTATCAAAACTGTAGCTGGCGCTAATTTCTCTTACCTTGGCTTAAATATGCAAGACCCGGTTTTAAAAAATATTAAGGTCAGGCAAGCTATCGCACATGCCATTGATTCTGATGCGATTATTCAAAAGGTCATGGTTTCCAATACGCGCGTTGCGGGGGTGATTTTGCCACCAGAGCATTACACCAATGTAGCCAGTGAAGCTTTACAGCCTTATGCTTATAATCCTGCATTATCCAGAAAATTACTGGTTGAAGCAGGCGTTCAATTGCCGCTAAAGCTGGTATACAAAACCTCCACCGATGCACAGCGTGTGCGTTTTGCCACAATCATGCAAGCGCAAATGCAGCCAGCTGGCATTCAATTGGAAATCAAAAGCTTGGATTGGGGTACGTTTTTTGAAGATGTGAAACAAGGCAATTTTCAATTATTCGGCCTTACTTGGGTAGGCATTAAAACACCCGATATCTATGTAAAAGCACTAGGTTCGCAAAGTTTTCCACCCAATGGTTTTAACCGTGGACATTATGCCGATGCAGAATTAGATGCATTACTCGCAAATGAAGATTGGCCAGTCGCAACGCAGCGTATCTATAAGCAACTGCCTTATATTCCCTTGTGGTATGAAGGTCAGTTTGCTGCAATGCGTAAAGGTATTCAAAATTACGCCCCTAAGCCTGACGGTAATTGGGATGATTTAATCACGATTACCAGGCAATCATTGCAAACCCAGCAACAAAAGCTCAGCTACAATAAACAATATGCGCATTGAAATCTCTATTAAAAACCAAAGCTTAACGCTGTTCGATGATTTCGGCGGCATAAAAGCCAATTACAGTGTGTCGACTGCGGCCAATGGCGTTGGCTGTGAGAAAAGTAGCGGCTGCACGCCATTGGGCCATCATATTGTCCGCGCAAAAATAGGTGCAAATGCCGCGCCCAATACGGTATTTGTTGGGCGCAGGCCAACGGGTGAAATTTGTACGCCAGAATTAATGGCAGCATTTCCGAATCGTGATTGGATTTTGACGCGAATTTTGTGGTTAAGTGGGTTGGAAGTAGGCTTTAATCGGCTGGGAAATGTCGATACCATGCAGCGCTATATCTATATTCATGGATCACCAGATAGTACTGAAATGGGCAAAATTGGTTCACACGGCTGCGTGCGCATGCGTAATAACGATATGGTGGAATTATTTGATTCGGTAGAGCCAGGCACTCCTGTTTTGATTCACAATGATTAAGCATTTCGTTGACTTTGTTACCGTCGTTTTCGGCGTATTACTGCTGACGTTTTTATTGATTCACCTTGTCCCTGGCGATCCGGTAGAAGTGATGTTGGGTGAATCGGCAAGTGTGACAGACAGAGCCGCTTTACGTACAGATTTAGGCTTAAATAAACCACTTACGCAACAATTTGGTAGCTATTTAATTAAGCTATCACAAGGTGATTTAGGTTTTTCAATCCACACCAAAACGCCGATTATTGAGTTGATTAAAACGCACTATCCCGCAACGCTTAGGCTTGCGGTTTTATCACTTTTTATTGGGTTAACTATTGGCATTCCGTTAGGTGTGTTTGCCGCTTTAAAGGCCAATCATTGGCAAGATTTTGTCGTCACAATCGTTTCAGTGCGCTTATCCGCCATGCCCGCGTTTTGGTTAGGGCCGTTATTAATGTTGTTATTTGCTGTTTGGCTGGGTTGGTTGCCTGTTAGTGGCATGGATGACAGCACTTCAATCATCTTGCCCGCGATGACTTTAGGATTTGGTTTAAGCGCGATCCTAACGCGCATGACACGTACCAGTTTGCTGGAGGTGTTGAATGACGATTTTATTCGTACCGCACGTGCAAAGGGTTTAAACGAAAATACCGTGATTATCCGCCACGCATTGCGTGCAGCTTTGTTACCAATCATCACGATTGTGGGTTTACAAATGGGCAGTTTGTTGGCGGGTACAGTCATCACCGAAACAATTTTTAGTTGGGATGGCATAGGGCGCTTGCTGGTGGAAAGTATTGAAAAACGCGATTACCCAGTGACGCAAGCCTGTGTGCTGGTAGTGGCGTTAAGCTATGTTGTGGTGAATTTGTTTACCGATGTTTTATACCGCTTGGCAGACCCAAGAGTGAAGTTTGGGGCGTAAGCGTGAAAATATTTGCCATCAGCATATTGTTGTTTTGGGTTCTGGCCGTATTGGCAGGCTATATTTTCGGGCTACAAGGCAATCACATTGAATTAGACGCCATATTGTCGGGCCCAAGTTGGCAGCATTTACTAGGCGCAGACGATTTGGGCCGTGATATTTTGGCGCGTATCTTAACTGGCGTGCAAGTCTCATTCTTTGTGGCAATTATCGTAACGGTGATTACGATGATAATCGGTGTGTTTATAGGGTTAATCGCAGGATTTTACGGTGGAAAAATCGACCGTATTTTGATGAAAATAACGGACATTTTTTTAGCTTTCCCCGGCATTCTATTGGCAATCGCATTCGCCGCTGTATTGGGAGCAGGTTTGGGTAATTTAATACTGGCATTGTGCATCACCGGTTGGGTGAGTTATGCTAGATTGACGCGTGGACAAGCGTTAAGTTTACGCAATCGCCAGCATGTGCTTGCTGCAGAATCACTGGGCGCAACGGTGCCGCGCTTGCTGCTGAAACATGTTCTGCCATTGTTAAGTTCAATATTGGTTGTAGAAGCGACTTATAGCCTAGCCAGCGTGATGATTGCAGAAGCGAGTTTGTCATTTTTAGGTTTAGGCATTCAAGCGCCAAATGCTTCGTGGGGTGCGATGTTGCGCGATGGCGTGCGTTATATGTTAGTGGCGCCGCATTATGTGTTGGTAGTAGGCCTCAGTCTGATGAGTCTGATATTAGCGATTAACTTAGGCGGTGATTACCTGCGTGACAAGCTGGACGTTCGCGTAGAATAATCTTGTTAGTAAATTAGCGTTAACTACTGTATTCGTGAGGGCTTATTTCTAGGGACTTAACGTGCGAAAGCAATACAAATACTACGATTTCATGATGGCTGCTTTCGTGTGCGTACTGGTGTGTTCCAACTTGATTGGGCCTGCCAAAGTCACACAGATTGATGCGCCATTGCTTGGCACACTCACTTTTGGCGCAGGCGTTTTATTTTTCCCGATTTCGTTTATCTTTGGCGATATTCTCACCGAAGTCTATGGCTATTCTGCCTCACGCCGAGTAATTTGGGCAGGTTTTGCAGGTTTGGCATTTGCAAGCTTGATGGCTTGGATGATTGTTGCTCTGCCACCCGCGCCATTTTGGAACAATCAGCATGAATATGAAGTGGCTTTTGGCAGCACTTGGCGTATTTCTTTGGCGGGATTAATTGCGTTTGCAGTGGGTGAATTTGTGAATAGCTTTATAATGGCGAAGATGAAGTTGGTTTCTGCAGGTAAGCATCTGTGGCAGCGCACAATTACCAGCACTATTTTTGGCGAAACCATTGATACAGTGATGTTTGTACCGCTGGCATTTTGGAATACGGGTATTATCCCTAACGATAAGATTCCATTAGTGATTGGCGCACAGATTATCGCTAAAATTGGTGTGGAAGTGGTTTTTACACCCGCTGTTTATAAAATTGTGGCGTTTTTAAAACGCGCTGAAAATGAAGATTACTACGATAAAAATACTAACTTTAACCCTTTTAAATTTTAAGCATTTTAACCATTAACTATAATTGAGTACGTATTGACTGAGAATTTAAGCAGTAATTTAACTATTACTTGGCAAGAAAAAGGCAAGCCGCAACAAGCGGTTTGGCAAAGCGAGGCGAATGCCGCGCCACCTAAAAATATTGTGGTGGCAGATGACACCATGAAAGCGGATGAAGCCTATAGATTGGCTTGTGAAGGCACAGGATTTTTGTATAAAGGCGATTTTCAGAATGCTAAACAATTATTGCAAGCCGTCACAAAACGCGTAGATCGCAAACCGATTAAACCAGCGGCGACCATGTTGGAAGCTTTTCATCAACATAGAGCGCGGCAAATTCAGCGTGCCAATATTACTAACAAAATCTTAATCGAGTTAAATCACGGTAGTTGCGATTTAAAACGCGCACCTGACGTAAAAGAAGCGGTTGCCGGCGCATTAATTGTTAATGCAAAGCTAGACAAAGTACCAATGAAAATGGTGTTATCGCTACGCGAATTGTTAGGTATGAACGGTGCACAAGAATGGCGCAAAAAAGGCGTATTTGTCGATGCGCTGCAAGCCAATATCCACGCACATTACGGTGTGTATTCCCCGATTCGTGGTGAGTATTTGGATTTGATTAACACGACGTCACTTGGCAATGCTAAAACCGCATTTGATATTGGTACAGGTACTGGCGTGATTGCCGCAATTTTAGTCACACGCGGCATCAAAGCCGTGATCGCGACCGATAACAGCATGCGCGCACTGAATTGCGCGGCTGATAATGTAGAAAAACTGAATTTAAAACAATACATTACGATTGAACAGGCAAATTTATTTCCAAGTGGACACAAAAAAGCCGATTTAATCGTTTGTAACCCGCCGTGGCTGCCAGCCAAAGCTAATGCGCTAATTGAACATGCGATTTATGATACCAATAGTGCGATGTTAAAAGGTTTTTTAAACGGCGTAAAAGCGCATTTGAATGATGACGGTGAAGCGTGGCTGATTTTGTCGGACCTAGCGGAACATTTAGGTTTGCGTACAAATGAAGAGTTGCAAAAGTGGATTGCAGATGCTGGATTAAGTGTCGTAGAAAAACTGGATATTGCACCTAAACATGCTAAATCCAGCGATCAATCTGATCCGCTGTATGCTGCGCGAGTAAAAGAGATCACCTCTTTGTATCGATTAAAATAAACCATTCGTTAAAATTATTCTATTAGATAGTTTGAGATATTAAATGAGTTTAGGTCCCGTTATGCTGGATGTGGTTGGCACTGAGTTAAGTGCTGACGACATTAAACGATTACAACATCCGCTTGTGGGCGGAGTGATTTTATTTGCGCGTAATTTTGAAAGCTGCACACAACTTAAAGCACTGACTGCGAGTATTCATGCGGTGCGTCAGCCGCCTTTGCTGATTGCGGTAGACCATGAAGGTGGCCGTGTACAGAGGTTTAGAGGCGGGTTTACTAAAATCCCACCCATGCGCGAGTTTGGCAAGATTTGGGATAAAAACCCTAAAAAAGCACGTGAGTTAGCTATTGAAACTGGTTGGATTTTGGCGGCAGAATTACGCGCACATGGTATTGATTTCAGTTTTACACCCGTGCTAGATATGGATTACGGCGATAGCTTGGTGATTGGCGACAGGGCGTTTCATCAGGACGCAACGGCTATTAATGAATTGGCGTTTAGTTTGATGCAAGGCCTGAAAAAAGGCGGTATGTCGGCAGTCGGCAAGCATTTTCCTGGTCATGGCTTTGTGGTGGCCGATTCGCATGTGAGCATTCCAATTGATGAACGCAGCTTTGATGAAATTGCCGCTAATGATATGCAACCTTTCAAACAAATGATTGATGAAGGTTTGGCAGCGATTATGCCGGCGCATGTGATTTACCCTAAGGTGGATGACAAGCCGGCTGGCTTTTCATCAAAGTGGTTACAAAAGGTATTGCGTGAACGGCTGGGTTTTAATGGCGTGATTTTTAGCGATGACTTAAGCATGGAAGGTGCTAGCGTAGGCGGCGATGTAACGACGCGTAGCCTAGCTGCGCTGAATGCGGGTTGCGATATGGTGTTGCTGTGTAATCGCCCTGACTTGGCGGATGAACTGCTTGAAAAACTGGAATGGAAAATGTCTGCGTTAAGTATATTAAGGCTTGCACGCATGCATGGCGGCCATCATCCTGCTGATACTAATGACCTCCATGAAAGTGCTGAATTTGTAGCAGCGGTGAAACGTGTTGGCTTGGTAGGTAAACAAGAAGGTGAATTGTTTACCTAATCCAATAACGCTGCTAACTTTATTTCATGAAATAAAGTGCTTATATTTTGCGGCGAGCAAAAGTAAAGAAACCTAATGCTGCTGCTAGCAAAGGCAGTGAGGCTGGTAGTGGAACAGCGCTAATCGGCGTGAAATTTACACCAACCACGAAGTCATCGTAATCTGCATCACCAGCAGAGCTATCATTAAAACCTAACACATAATCAAATGGGCCGTAATTTGGACCACTGATAGGCGTTAAGTTACCATTTAAAATCGCAAAGCCGAGTACTGGAGTTGCTGTTGTGCCATTACTAGCTGACGCGCCTTGACTATCGCTAAAACTGAAATCAAGCGTACCTGCATTAACAGATGCAGAAGCGGTAGTGCCAACAGAATTCGCTTCAGTAAA
>Ga0123389_162868_pt1 | contig 30497 bp, 33 predicted proteins | sample T0HHNH4metaT_FD_89917 | JGI IMG/M metagenome (GOLD analysis project Ga0123389, IMG submission 89917) | Methane-oxidizing artificial microbial communities from Washington, USA to study methane cycling - T0-HHNH4 metaT (Metagenome... | ecosystem: Engineered > Modeled > Simulated communities...
ACGTGGGACTTCATTCGCTAATGTAGATAACACACAAGTTGTTGCTAGTTCATCCCTATTTTGAGTTGAAAGATAAGAGTTTGCGATTCGACTCAACGGATCTTTAATATCTGGATTGGAAATATGCTCTTCCCAACGCTTAAGTGTTTTATCGCATGCACGCTGACAGGCTTGAGCCACTAAATCTTCTTTTGATTCAAAGCTTTTGTAGAATCCGCCGACAGTTAACCCAGCATTTTTCATCAAATCGGCTACTCCAATACCATCAAAACCATGTTCCCTAAACAACTTGGCAGCAGTATCTAGTACTAACTCTTTGTTCTCGACTGATTTGGCTCTACTTACTCTCATCGCATTCCCTCATAATCAACTCTATATTTAGCTATAAAAACATATTAAGCTAAGGATTAAGTAATCATTAAAATCACTTAATTTATCCTTTTGATGCTCATTATTTTAAAAGAGATTTTACGGCATCAATACCCGCTTGTGCACAGGCCGCATCTTGTTCAGGCATACCGCCACTAACACCAACCGCACCTAAAAAGTCTTTGCCTGCGCTAAATGGAATGCCGCCCGCTAATGTTACAAAGCCAGGTAAGTTTGCCAAACCAGGTGCTGGACCACCTTTTTTATCTTTGCCAAATGAGAACTCCTCTAAAAGGCTTGTAGGCAATTGCATGCCTGCTGAATTGACTGCTTTTAATCTTGATAGCTCTGCTGATGCAATATAAGCGCCATTCATTCGTTCAAAATAAATTGGATTTGCGCCTGCATCTACAACTGTCACACTCATTTTCCAGCCTTCTTTCACCGCTTTAGCTTGGCAGCCTGCAGCAATTTTTTGCGCTGTTTCAAGGTTTAATACAGGCGCGCTATCAAATGCATTGGCTTGAAAGCTTGCAGCTGATGTTACTAATGCTAAGCCCATGATTAAATGTTTTAAATTCATTTCTTTATCCTTTAAGTTAGTTTGAACAATATGAAATGCCATAAATATTATGACCATAATCTAATAGTACAGATGCACTTAAAAGAAGTCAATTATATATTATGAATATAATCCAAATTAGTTAACCCCATAAAACATGGCGTTTTTTCAAGCTGAAAATGGCTAGATTAAAAGGATTAATTAAACAATTAATCACTATTTATCTAAGTGAGGAATTTAATTAAGGAACTGCGTGGATGAGCTTTTAATAAATTTTGAATGATTGCTTTGTGTCGCCAAAGTATTTTTGACACTCATATTGATTTAATTAATACAGTGGCTAAATGAATTTAAATTTTTACAGTCGCTTTTAACACGGAATTTAAAACGCCTGGGTACTTCTGCTCAATTTCTTCAAGTCTCAAAGAGTTCATATGCTCTGTGCCTTCAATTACTGTTTCAACAAGGCCTGCACTTCTCAAAATCTTGAAATGATGCGACATACTGGATTTCGGACGATTTAAGTCAATTTCTCCACAGGTCAATTTTCTACCAGCTTTCGCAAGCAGCGCAACAATCTCTAAACGAGTGGGGTCAGCAAGCGCATACATAATGTCCGTCAATTCAACTTGATCTATGGTGGGATGTTTGATTTGTCTCATCCATTTAATTTATCACATCTCTTGATAATATTCTATAGTTCTATTATATTCGAACAATGATACAATAACATTTAAAGTTTTAATTAATCATCTCTAATATCAACAAAGGATTACCATGACCGATTTATTTTCTTCCTATCAACTAAAGGATGTCACGTTAAAAAATAGAATCGCTATCCCGCCCATGTGCCAATACATGGCGGTAGATGGATTAGTAAATGACTGGCACAAAGTGCATTATGCAAGCTTGGCGCGCGGCGGTAGCGGATTGGTTATCGTTGAAGCAACAGCCGTGGCGCCAGAAGGACGCATTACGCCAAATTGTTTAGGACTTTGGAATGATGACCAAGCGGATCAACTGCGTGAAATCGCATCAGCAATCAAAGCCGCAGGTGCTGTTCCAGGTATTCAGATCGCACATGCTGGGCGTAAAGCCAGTGCCAATATTCCGTGGGAAGGCGATGACCATATACCCGCAACAGATGCACGTGCATGGCAAGCTATCGCGCCTTCTGCAATAGCATTCGGCGGTGATCTGCCACGCGTGCCGACAGAGATGACAATTGCTGATATCAAGCGGGTACAAAATGATTTTGTTGCCGCAACCCAACGTGCGCTTGACGCAGGATTTGAATGGCTAGAACTACATATGGCGCACGGATATCTCGGTCAGAGCTTTTTCTCCCCTCATTCAAATCATAGAACAGATGAATATGGCGGCAACTATGAAAACAGAGCCAGATTCAGTCGGGAAACGATTTCTGCCGTCAGAAAAGTTTGGCCAGATAGTTTGCCCTTAACCGCTCGATTTGGTGTGCTGGAATTTGATGGCAAAGATGAAGAAACACTGACTGAATCTATTCAATTAGTGAATGACTGGCGGGAATTAGGATTAGATATGCTGAGTGTCAGCGTGGGATTCACCATACCAGAAACCAATATTCCATGGGGTCCAGCATTCATGGCTCCTATTGCCCAGCGTGTACGTAATGAGGCTAAGATACCTGTTTCGTCGGCATGGGGATTTGGTGCACCTAAATTGGCTGATCAAGCCGTGCGTAACGAGCAGTTAGACTTAGTGATGATAGGACGCGCTCATTTGGAGAATCCTCATTGGCCCTATCAAGCGGCCAAAGAATTAGGTAGAGAAAGTCCCGCTTGGATTCTACCGCCGCCTTATGCGCATTGGTTATCTCGATATAGAAGCCCGACAGCGGAGTAAGCGAGTAAACTAATTTGGGTTAGACATCTTGTTATATCACAACCCATTCAAGCGTCTGTGGTCGCATATTGTCTTTTCTGAACTAAGATAATTCAGCCCCAAAAGGGGTGTTTTAACGCGCCCTGCTTGAATGAGTTATTAGCCACAATCACAGAAGTTTGGTCCCAAGAGGAACTGATTGATCGGGCACGCATAGCACGACCTCGCCACGCTCATTGTGAAAGCCAGTGACCAAACACTCGGACATCAGCGGGCCAATTTGCTTCTTCGGGAAATTGACAACCGCTACTACCAGCTTGCCGATAAGATCTTCTGGACGATAGATAGCCGTAATCTGTGCACTGGACTTTTTTATCCCGAGTTCTTCCCCGAAATCTACATGCAGGACGTAGGCCGGCTTCTTAGCTTCTTGGAACACCGCAGCATTGACGACACGGCCAACACGTAGCTCCACTTTAGTGAAATCATCCCAAGTAATTGTTTGCATTAACTCTCCCAACACGGTTAAACACCATTTTAAACCTTCGATTACGTCTCAAAGTGGATATTTTATCAACATTCACCCCATCCGATGAATACCGCTTACCAAGGCTTTAATCGAAGCTGTCACAATGTTAGCGTCTATTCCTACACCATAACAGTCCTTAAAATTACCTCTGGTCTCTGGTGAAATCTCTATAAAAGCACAAGAGCTTGCATCGGCTCCCTCAGCCCCTGGATTCATTGAACGTTGCTCGTAACTGCGAACATTAATATTTAATCCTGCACTTTTAAATGCATTAACAGCAGCATCGATAGGCCCATTACCTTCACCTGTAAGGTCATGTGGATTACCATCAATTTCGACATGTAAACGAATTCCTTGAGTATCACCATGCTCAAAAAGATGATGTTCCCGATACTTAATCGTTTTATTGTCTTCAAAATAGGTAGCTGAAAAAAGTTTCCAGATATCTGCAGCAACCATTTCCCCTCCATGGCCATCCGTATGTTTCTGCACTACACCAGCAAATTCAACTTGCAATCTACGCGGCATCACAATGCCATATTCACTCTCTAACAAATATGCAATGCCACCTTTACCAGATTGACTATTTACGCGTATCACCGAGTCATAGTTACGCCCGACATCTTTAGGATCTATCGGAAGGTAAGGCACATTCCAAAGTTCATCTGGCTTTTGTACAGCCAAACCTTTTTTAATCGCATCCTGATGTGACCCGGAAAAGGCGGTAAAAACTAAATCACCCACATAAGGATGACGTGGATGTATCGGTAACTGGTTACAATCTTCGACGGTGCGAGCAATCTCGTTAATGTCGGAGAAATCAAGGCCCGGTGAAACGCCTTGTGTATACATATTTAAAGCCATTGTCACTATATCAACGTTACCAGTTCGTTCACCATTACCAAAAAGGCAGCCTTCTACACGGTCAGCGCCTGCCATTAACGCAAGTTCTGCTGCTGCAACTGCAGTGCCTCTATCATTATGTGTATGAAGACTTAAAATAATGCTATCACGCCTTGCAAGATGGCGATGCATCCATTCAATCTGGTCGGCATAAATATTAGGCGTAGACACTTCAACTGTCGTCGGTAAATTGATAATTACCTTGTTCTCTGGTGTCGCACCCCATACTTCAGTCACTGCATTACAAACCTCTAATGCGAAATCAAGCTCAGTCGCAGTGAATGTTTCAGGGCTATATTCAAGTATCCATTCCGTTTCTGGTTGCTCAGATGCTAATTGTTTGATTAATTGCACGGATGCCACCACCATACTAACAACCTCATCCTTAGTCATACCAAAGACGATTTCACGGAAAGGCTTTGAGGTGGCGTTATATAAATGCACAATCGCACGGCGCGCACCTCTTAACGATTCCATCGTGCTAATAATCAAATGCTCGCGTGCTGGAGTTAACACCTCAATAGTAACATCACCAGGAATATGATTGCCTTCAATAAGCGTTCGCACAAAGCCGAAATCTGTTTTTGAGGCTGAAGGAAATGCCACTTCAATTTCTTTGAAACCAATATCACATAGCATACGAAACATGCGCATTTTTCGTTCTGCATTCATGGGTTCAAAAAGCGATTGATTGCCATCACGCAAGTCTGTACTCAACCAGATTGGCGTTTTGGTGATGGTTCGGTTCGGCCACTGACGATCGGTCAAGTTTACTGGCGGAAATGCTCTGTATTTATTAGTTGGATTCTGCAACATTGAAACTGCTCCTAGTTAATTCTGTAAAATCTAGGAGTGAAATTTTAAGTGAATTGCGTTGGCATGTGCTTGCGTTATATGGCAATAATAACTATCTATTAGCAACAATATTTCATAATATAATATATTATTAGAATAATTAACTAGAGGAATACTATGCAATTAGATCGTTATGATTTGCATATACTGCAGGTGCTTCAGGAAGATGGTCGTATCAGTAATCAAGACTTAGCTGATCGCATCAAGCTTTCGGCTTCTCCCTGCCTCCGCCGAGTCAAAATTCTAGAAGAATCAGGACTAATAACTGGTTACCACGCATTTATTGATGCAAAAAAACTAGGTCTATCGTTGATGGCACTTATTCACATTTCTATGGATCAACATACGCCTGAGCGTTTTACCAATTTCGAAGAAAACATAAACCAAATGGCAGAGGTGCTGGAGTGTCTATTAATAACAGGACAAGATGCTGACTATCAACTTAAGGTAGTAGTAAAAGATATGGATGCATATCAGGACTTACTACTTAATCAAATAACAAGAATCACTGGCGTGACGGGTGTGCGATCTAGCTTTGTACTGCGCAAAATAATCAATAAAACTGCATTGCCATTACCTATATAAATTACATAAAAATTTAATCCTGCGGACGCATATTGTTTCCGCTTTCAATATGGCATTGTTAAAGAGATATAAAATCTTAGTTTCTACTTTATATCCTCAATCACCATGTTTTAAGATATTCGCAGTTACTAAATTTTCTATCCAACAGCTTTATTCTGATATGAGGAACTGGTTGTCATCTGTTCTAATGTAAAAGACCCCTTGAGGATCTATTTTCAGCGCTCTAATCCTATATCCCGTTAATACGGGCTCTGCGTAAACGAAATTCGCGCCCTCCTTCTTAGCCCGATATAGGGTTTTAGAAGCCATACCGGCAAAAAAATAATTATTATCCCAATAGTCATTTTTGCCAGTGCTGGCATATTTAGCAATGGGTCCGATTCCTATCGATGGTAGAAATGTCATGACAGGCTTTTCATAACCCTCATGGCTATTAAATTGATTGCCATAATAATTGCCCATTCCATCTCTTTCATAAATGGTTCCATAACTCACAATTGGCCAACCATAATTTTTATTTCGCTTGATGAGATTAATCTCATCTCCCCCTCTAGGACCGTGCTCAGTTAGCCAAAGCTCATTCGACTCTCGATCATACATAAGTCCGCCTGACGGTGATCTAAGTCCTGACGCAAAGACTTCGGCATTCAGTCGTTTTAAATCGATACGAATAACTTTGCCGATAGAAGTGGTGTTGTCTTGCACACGTTCCGGTTTAGAAAAATCTCCTATACTCAAATATAAAATGTGATCATTTTCCCCCACAGCTAACTTTCCACCCACTTGATGACCTAATATAGGCTCCTTGATGGCGGGTCGACTTAAATATATTTCTCTTTTAAAGATAAGCTCGTGAGCTTCTTTATCCAATTCAAATTCGGATACCGCTAACCTCACTCCATTAAATTGATCGTCCCAAACGGTATAGGCGACGAAAAGTGAATTATTGATCAGTAATGAATCCTTAACACCTGATAGGTCTCTACAATAAACCACATTCTTAGCATCACTTTCTACTGTAGATTTCTCATTTCCAGGGATGAACTTGGATAATTTCTTTCCCGTTTTAGTTAACACTATTTCGCTATCCAATTTCGCAAAATGGATATCGCCACACTTACTTATAAAAAGATACTGTGCTTCATCAAGTTTCTCAAAAGGACCCATTGGGTAACCGTCTTCAAATGGCAAAGAAAATTCTTTGAGGTTTGAAGTACCGAAAACTGACTGAATTCGAACAGGCTCTTTTTCGATTTTAGGTGCATCAGTCATTAATAAAGTAGGCAAGTTTGAATCAATATCATTACTTGTTATGCCAGATGTTGCGATACAGCTTTGAAAAGCGAGAAAAAATACCACTACAAACAGAACAATTTTCTGCATTAATACCCCTGATGTTTTTTACATTTTGATTAGAAAATATTTGGAATAATGATGAGTAATTTAATCATAGTGATACAGCTTATATCACTGCACTAAAATTACATTTATAAAGATTTTCGTTTAGTTTTGATTAAATTTTCATCAAAGTGTTTCGATTTACAACTAAATGTTAACAAAAAAAGCCACCTAACGGTGGCTCAATTAATGGTTAATTATATTTCTGCGTCTTACACAAGCATCGCCAGTTTAAATTTAAGGAGTGCTTACTTCTAGGTTTTTTTTCATGGAGGAGTTAAAGAATCGCAATGCGTTACGTCCGGAATTCTTCGCTTTATACATGGCTAAATCAGCCTGTTTAAGTAAGTCATCCACACTGTACGTATTGCCGCAAAATAGACATACTCCAATACTGCCGCTAATACAGTACTCATTATCTTGTAAAAAATAGGGCTGGTTAATCATTGCACCAATCTTTTTCCCAACGATATTAGCTTCGATAGTTGCTCCTTTTATATCCTCGCTGAGGCCTTCCAACATCACCACAAATTCGTCACCACCTAACCGTGTGACGGTATCACCCTCGCGTACACTGTCCTGTAAGCGATATGCCACTTCCATCAATAGCATATCGCCAAAATTATGCCCTAAAGTGTCATTAAGTGTTTTGAAATGGTCGAGGTCGATGAACATAACTGCACCATAGCGGTGACTTCTCACACTACCGACAATTGCCTGCTGTAATCTATCTTGTAACAGGCGTCGATTGGGTAGTTGAGTAAGTGGATCATGAAAGGCAAGAAGCAAAATATTCTCCTGAGCCTCTTTAAACTCGCGGATGTCAGAAATTGCAGCGACGAAATTCGTGACCTGACCATCAGAGTTGGAAACTGCCGTTATCGTAAGCCGATAGGGATTAATTACACCATCCTTACGCTTGCTCCAAACTTCACCTACCCAACATTTATCATCCCGTAATGCTTTTAAAATATCTTGGTAAAACTGTTCATCATGGCGCTCGGAAATAAGCATTGTAGTTGTCTTGCCTAAAACTTCTTCCGTACTATAGCCAGTCAATTGAGTGAAAGACTTGTTAACGCGTAAAATCACGTTATTAGCATCAGTGACCATCACGCCTTCCTGCACTTCAAAAGCACTGGCAGCAATTTGCAACTCCTTCTGCTGTGCTTCTAATTGAGCATGAGCTAATCGTACGTTGTCCAGCGCCATATGCCGGTCAAGTGAATTAGCAAAGCCGCCCCCGCTGAAAAGAAGAAAGCAACCAGAGGTGACAATTAAAGCCAATAAATGGGGTTCGATTTGCAAACCACCAATTGAGCAGATACTGCCAGGCGCAAAAATAGCCCCCGCCATTGCAGTGTAGTGCATACCTGCAATTGCAAAGCCCATAATCACCGCGCCTAACAAGTGCTGAATGAGTGGATGCAATCCAGTTTTTTCACCAGCATATACAATAAGAAGCGCGCCAATAGCGGCCGTAATGGCAATGACAACGGAAAGAACGAATATCGTTGGATTGTAGCTGATCGCGGGTTGCATTTTGAGCGCTGCCATGCCCGTGTAATGCATCGCGGTGATGCCTAATCCCATAAAGAAACCGCCGATTACAATTTTTTTCAACTGCAGTTTTGGGCTTCGCAGCAAATAGAAACCGAGAAGGGCGGCAGCGATAGCAGGTAATACTGAGATAAAAGTCAGACGACTGTCATAAGCAACAGGGATAGTTAAATGAAAAGCAAGCATACCGATAAAATGCATCGACCAGATTGCCATGCCCAGAGTCAAACCACCGGCCATCATCCACGCCATAGCTTGATATCCAGTACTTTCCCGCATACGCTCAGCATGAGAAAGTGCTGTGAAGGAGCCAAACATGGCTATCAACACAGATAAGGCTATAAGATTACCGTTCCAGCTAATCGGCAAGGGCTTGTCTCCCTAAAACTCAAATATTTTTACAATAACCCAGTAATACTAGCTTGTAATCCACAAATCTTGTAGGTTCTCTTAAAAGACTAAATTTCGTTTATTTAAGAACAACGAGTTAACTGTATATTAAAAAGACAATGATGTAAATTTGTCTCAATTTTCTAGATAATCCTACTTAATTTTCACAAAAATATTAACTATTGGCTCGTACCTGCTGACGAATCAATCCAAATATCCCTGATTCCAAAGTACCTAAGCATAAGTCTCACCTATCGAGACTACCTCATGGAGGATTGGTCATATTTGGTCAAAGTCGTTCTTTGTAGCTTTTCTAATATTCATACTAATCAACCTGCAAATGGTATATACAATGACTATTATAAAGCTCAGTAAGTTAATTATTATTAGGATTTGATTTCGTTGTAGACAATTCACATAAGATATCTAAATGTCTGCTTTGGGCCGAATTACAACGATTCAGTAATAAACATAAGCGGTCCAAAGCAGACGTTGAAAACAAGATTTATTGATATTTGTTTAGTTGTTTTTATTTGTGAAAGCATGTTTTAACCGAAGAGTACCCAACTCAAGCTCTTTCAAATTAAGGCTTCCAAACCCTAGCCTAATGCCATTAATAGATTTGTTAGTATGAGAAAATAATGAGGCTGGCAAAATTTTGACTTTCTCTTCCAATGCTTTATGTGTAAAGTTTTCTATATCAATCGTTTCATTCAACTTCAGCCAAATAGCCAATCCTCCATTAGGAGAATTAAAGTTGATAAAATCTCCAAGCTCTTTTTGAAGCAACTCCATTAAAAAATTCCTTCTTTCGTTATAAGTTTTTAAGGTTCTGCGGATGTGTCTTTTGATCTCTCCCGACTCCATTAATGCTGCAACTGCTAGCTCGGTAATCGAGTTGCCTTGCCTGTCGATTAACATTACTTGTGATGAACAAGCATTGATGACTTCTTTTGTGGCGACTAAATATCCAACGCGTAATCCAGGCGCTAACACTTTTGAAAGCGAACCCACGTATATGATCCTGTCTGCATGACAGGTGCTTGCTAACGGAAAAACCGGGCGGTTATGAAAGTGGAACTCATGGTCATAGTCATCTTCGACAATGACAAAATCGTATTTTTCAGCAAGCATTACTAGTTTCATTCTTCGTTCCGCTGTCATCATCACAGTAGTGGGGAATTGATGATGTGGCGTGACGTAGATCGCTCGAATTTTATGTAGTTTGCACAAGGCTTCCAGCTCTTCAACATCGAGCCCATCTCTGTCTATTCCAACAGACAATATCTTTGCACCACACGATCTAAAAGCTTCTCTTGCGGGCGGATAACTTAATTCTTCGAAAACGACATAATCATTGTGGCTAACCAGCACGCGTGCTGCCAAAAATATACCCATCTGACTTCCGCGAGTGATACAAATGTTATCTACTTCTGAATTCAATCCTCTTTCCAAATTTAGCATATCTGAAAGGGCTTCACGTAACCTTAGATTACCTTTTGGATCTCCATAACCAAGTTTATTCGCTCTTACAGGTTCGATTAATGCATGTCGGAAAGCCTTTGACAATGTTTCAAAAGGTATCAATCGGGAGTCAGGGATACCATCATTAAAATCAATGATTTGAGTTATATCGTGTTTTTCGTTCGATGAAAAATATTTCTCATATAAAGGTTCCAAGGGTTCTAACTGCTGCTGCGCCAACACCGTTATTGAATTTTTTGAACTAGAAAAATGCGGAAGTTTGGCTGACACAAATGTCCCGCGTCGACTTTCTGTTGTAAGCCATCCTTGGGCAATCAACTCCTCATAAGCCAGAATGACTGTTTTTCTGTTGATATTTAATTTTGTTGCTAGTTCTCGAGTACCTGGCATCGCAGTCGAAGGTGCTAATCGACCTCTTTGAATTTCATCTGAAATTTGTTGTGCGATTTGCAAGTACACAACTACACCTGATGATTTTCTTACCTGTAATTTCAAATCCCAAGACCTCAACATATTCGCCCTTCAATTTTCTGGATTACTCAATAATAGCACCTCATTAAATTTTACTGGACCAGTAGAATTAATGAAACTGGATGTATTGAGCGAAATTACATTCTGTTACATTGCAGAAACGATTTGTAGCAAATGTATTTGTCACCAATAGTAATTTTTAATTTAACTAAGGATATCTATGTCACTCACCATTGATTCGCAATTATCAGATTGGCGTACCCATGCATTAAAGCTCGAAAAAGAGGTTAACAGTGTCATTGTGGGGCAAAAACATGCGATCCGCTTGATGAATACCGCAATTTTCGCACGCGGGCATGTCTTGCTTGACGGTGGTGTAGGCGTGGGTAAAACAACGTTACTGCAAGCGATAGCACGCGGAATCGGTGGTGCGTATGAGCGTATTGAAGGAACGGTCGATTTGATGCCGAATGACTTGATCTACCACACATTTCTGGGTCCGGATGGTCGGCCACAAATTGATGAAGGCCCATTATTGCGCGCTGGTGAAAATTTATCGGTCTTCTTTTTTAATGAAATCAATAGAGCCCGACCTCAAGTGCATGCATTAATGCTGAGAGTAATGGCCGAGCGCCATTTGAGTGCATTTAAAAAAGAATATCGCATGCCGCATATGATTGTATTTGCGGATCGAAACCAAGTTGAAAAAAACGAAACATTTGAAATTCCCACAGCTGCTCGTGACCGCTTCATGATGGAAATACCGATTGAAATACCTTCCGATCGTGAACTAAAAAAATCCTTGGTGTTTAATACAAAATTTCAAGATGCAGAAAAACTGACTCAGCAGGTAGAAAGTAACATTTTGCAGTTTGATCAGTTGAATGCTTTTTCCAGTCAGCTACAAAATCATATTCAATCAAGCGACGTATTAGAAGAGTATGCAATGGACTTGTGGGATGCCACTCAACACCCTGAAAAATTTGGCGTCAAGATGGAAAGTGTTGACATCACACGGCTGATTCAAACGGGCGCTAGTCCTCGCGGCATGGGTATGCTGCTGAAAGCAGCTAGAGTGAACGCCTGGCTGAATGGTCGTAATAGCATGTTCCCAGAAGATATCCACGCTATATTCCATGAAATTATTTCGCACAGATTGGTCTTTAATTCCATGTATGAGAATCGCAGAACGGCTTTAGCAAGAGAGTTAACTGCAAATATCATGAGTACTGTTGCAGTTCCAAGTCAAGTTTTTAGCAAAGCCGCTTAGGCCACCCTTCCCAATTATTTGGAACTCCAATGAGTGCTTCATATGCAAAAGCTTTTGAATATGTGATTCCCTGGAAATCGTCTAGCGTGCAACTAGGCGACCACCGGGGGACGCAGCGTGGCATAGGTTTAGAGTATCGCGGAAATGTCAATTTAGTAGACCACCCGGATGCGCGCCGTATGGATATCCGCCAGACAATTCGTGATCCATTCGAACAAGTACAGGTGAGGCAATTCAACCAGGAAAGCACAACCCCCATTTATGCGGTTTGTGACTTATCTAGTTCCATGCAATTCAAAGGTGTCCAGAAAAAGTTAGATAAAGCCATTGAAATATCCACAGCAATAGCGAATTCCGCTTATCAAATTGGTGATTTATTTAGTTTTATTGGCTACAACACCAAAGTGCTAGAGGAATTCACATTGCCATTGAGCCGCAACCTCCATCAGGCATCTGAAGTGATTGCAGAATTACAACATTATCAATTAATGCGCATAGGTTCTGAAGGCATTTTGGATGTGCCTAACTATTTAGGGCAAAACAGAGGTTTAGTTTTCTGGATTTCAGATTTCCATATGCCGTTAAGTATTATTGAACAAACACTTACTGCTATGTCATTGCATAAAGTCATCCCAGTGGCGATTTGGGATGACCAGGAGTACAAGAAACTACCTAAATTTGGATTTGAGACTTTTATCGATCCTGAAACAGGCTTCAATAAAACGCTTTTTTTAAGAAATGAAGTAAGGGCAGAGTTCATTAAAAAATTCCATCAACGCAGGCTTTCCCTCGAAGCCTTATTTTTGAAATTTGATTGCCCAGCTTTATTTATTCATGGCGATTACAAGCCAGAAATCATGACAAATTATTTTGAACAAAATATGAATCTATGAAAAAAATTACTCCCAAATTATCATCAATACTTATTGGCATGACCTTTTTAATGGCGGCAGTATTGTGTATGAATGCATCAGCAAAAGATGCTGTAGATTCAGTTTCAAACAAAGCGCTAATAGTTTCCGTTAGTAATCCAAACTCCAGTTATGGAATTCAAATAGGCGATGCGTTAGTCAGAAAAGTCATCATAAAAGCACCTTTGTCTTTTGAGTTAGCCGCTAATGATTTGCCCAAAAAAGGCAAAAAAGATAAGGGTATTGAGTTAACCGGCATTGATGTCAAAACAGATGTTCAAAAGACACACACCTTTTATACTTTAAATTTACATTATCAGCCATTCAATTCCAGCACTACACCTGTAGTGATGAGTTTACCGGTTGAGAATTTCCGTATCACCCATGTCAAAAAATCAGGTAACACTCCTCAAAATATAGAATTGCCAGCTTGGAATTTCTGGTTTTCCCCCATCGTTATCGGAGGAATAGATACTGCAGAAAAAAATATGCAGCCAGACGTGAAGCCGCCTTTAGTTGAAAACAGGAAAGATCAAATATTACTTATCCTGTTTGCAGTTTTATTGGTAGGAAGTGTATTAATCTTTGTATACATCAACGCAGATGGTCAATGGCTGCCATTCACAAGAGGCGCTTTTTCCAGGGCGCATAGACAGATTAAGCGTCTATCAAAAAAATCAGTGACGAAAACTGCAAAAGATGAAAAACAGGCCTTGGTCTACTTGCATGAAGCTTTTAATCAACATTACGGTGCAAACATATTCGCGCGTGATATTGACCATTTCATTCAGTTACGACCGACCTTCAAAAAAATGAAGGTCGATATAGAACAGTTTTTTGATGACTCTAACCATTCCTTGTACGCCATAGAAACCAATGATAGTGCCAAAGTAATTGAGGGTTTATTAACGTTAAGTAAACAGCTTCGCCATTGCGAACGAGGTATTTAAATGGAGATTTTAAATCCTTGGGCATTCGCTTTGTTGCCGATCATCGGTATCCCGTTTTGGCTGAAAGGCCATCAAGGCAAGATGTATACCTGGCTTGATTTATTGCCACAAGATGAACTTTCGGAAAGGCTTAATCTGGCCATCAAAATCATTATGGCGCTGGTATTAACCTGCATCATCATTGCAATGGCTGGGCCACGTGGTCATGATGAAAAAGTGCAGCGCGCTGGTAAGGGGGCACAAACAGTCATGGTCATCGATCGCAGCGTTAGTATGGATCATCCCTTTGCAGGGGATTCTTCCGGAAATGCAGCGGAGATTAAATCTGTCGCCGCACGAAGAATTATTACGCAGTTTATTGACTCTCGCCCTGATGACATGATGGGTGTGGTCGGTTTTACTAACTCCGCTTTATACGGCATTAAAATCACGACTAATCGTGATGCCATACATGCTGCGATTTTAGCCGCTACTAGCCCTTCTCTGAATCAAACCAATATCGGCGCAGGGTTAACTGAAGCAGTCGGCTTGTTCGACCAGATTCAAAACTCAGGATCAAGAGCGATTATCTTGCTTTCTGATGGTGCCGGAAAACTTAGCCCGCGTATCAAGTTTTTATTGAGCGAGAGATTAAAGCGGCGCGGCTTGAGTATCTACTGGATCATGCTACGCGAGCCGGGCGAACCCAGCATATTCACAAAAGAAGTCTATGATGAAGCTCGCGAACCGAATTCAATCGTGTTGCATAAGTATTTCCAGTCATTAGGCCTTAAATACAAAGCTTACGAAGCCGATAATCCGGAGACATTGGAATCAGCCATTAACGATATTGATTCCCGTGAAAAAAAGACCATTAAATTTACCGAAATAATTGCCGGATATGACTATTCAAAAGTTTTCATCATCCTGGCATTTGTATTAATTGCTTTGATGTTAGCCGTTAAAAACCTAAAGGTGCATGAATGAAAAACAGAATCGTCCGCATTAACCAAATAATAGGGCTCATTTTTTTGACAGGATTAATTGGTACGAGTTATGAACTGTATCAATTTAAAAAAATTGAAAAAGTGAACAGGCAATTATTATCTGGCCAGGTTCTGGATATGGAAACTTATCCATTCCACCAAAAATATTCTGATGCGTATCAACAGGCTAAATCGGGCAACTACAAGCATGCCATACAAGGGTTTGGCCAATTAATGGAGCCGCCTAAAAAAGATCAGGAAAATCAGTTTGAGATTGATAAAAAACTGAAATCACAGATCCATTTTAATATTGCTAATAACTTATTCCGGTCTGGCTTACAAAGATTAGTCAATGAAGATGGTGAACTTCAAGAGGAGGCTAAATTCAATTACTTGCAGGCAAAAGCATCCTATGAGCAAGCTTTAAAACTGGATCCTTATTCAAAAGCGTCAAAGTTTAATCTCAGCTTATTACTCTCCATCATTCCAAAAAATATCAAAACAGTCGCGCAAGATCCATCGGGTATGGAGATTAGTAATTTGCCACAAGGATTGCCATGAAAAATCTCATTTCAAAATTGAGGGCAAAATATGAAAGTGTTTTATTAGTATTAGCGTTGGTTTTTTTGCTACTAGCTTTAATCAAACCCGATATACAACTCAAACAAGAGGTGCATAACTATCTGTTAGTGGCCGATGTTTCGCAAAGCATGAACGCGGAAGACATGAAAGTTGGCAATAAAGTCGTTAGCCGTTTAGCCTACTCGCAGCACATGATGAAACAAGTCGTAAAATCTTCACCTTGCGGGACTTACGTCAGCGTAGGAATTTTTGCGGCCGAGAATGTAGCGCTGCTTTTTATGCCTTTAGAGGTTTGTGCTAATTTCGATATCATTACAGATACCATCAATCATCTTGAATGGCGCATGGCATGGAGCGGTAATAGTCGCATGACGTTCGGGATCAAAGCGGCAGAAGCGACTTTCCAATACCTTAATATTCCCGCCCAGATGCTTTTCTTTACAGATGGCGATGAAGCGCCTAAAGCAAATGGCATTAATAAACTAGATATCAGCGATGTTCGCATCGGCAAAAATGTGATATTTGTGGGTGTTGGCGGTACTGACCCGGTCCCGATAAAACGTTTCAATGCTAACAATAAGTTTGTGGGTTATTGGGGTACAGATGCCGCTGCAGAAAGCGCTGGTGGGGGTATTATGTATAACGATGCTAGCAAAGATGATCCCGATCCTCCTGTTGCATATGCTGAGTTTGATCGATTTTTATCGAAACAAGATACTGAACATTTAAAAGACATGGCTAGTGAAATTAAAGGACAATACATTGAAGGGTCTGATACACCCGGTTTTTACGAATTCGTGCAATCACAAACACCTGCTGCAAAATTTGTAACGGCTTATTCTATAAGATGGATATTATTACTTATTGCTGTTTTACTCGTACTATCCACTTATTTACCTGATTTACTTTCATATCGTTTAAATAAGAAAAAATTTAATAAGAGCCAATAGCATCCTTAAGGAACATTCGACTACTGTATAAAACCAGTTATGTAATTTGATAATTATCATTACGCTGCAGTGAGACTTATATATAGCTCTAACAATCTTTTATTGAACAAACTAATTTTGTAAATCTGAAGAATATTCTATTAGGAATCTATGTTTATTGGTTTAAGTGCGTTCCCATTAACACCATTATTTAATGGTTTTTTAGATGAAGAAGCTTTCATTAAGCTTATTGTTCGGCTCACACAAGCAAAAGTAGATTCAATTGGCGCACTTGGTTCAACTGGGAACTACGCATACCTTTCGCGAAAGGAGCGTTACCAGATAGCAAAAATTGCAGTTGATCATTCTGAAAATATCCCTGTCATGGTAAGTATCGGTGCTGTTAGAACATCGGATATCTTATTGCTGGCGGAAGATGCTCAATTGGCAGGCGTGGACGCTGTTCTTTTAGCCCCTGTTTCATACCAGAGACTTACACAGGATGAAGTATATTGTTTATATGCTGATGTCTGCAGGAATCTATCAGTACCGTTATGCATCTATGATAATCCTGGTACGACACATTTTGAATTTAGTGATGAACTGTATATTCGAATCTCCGAGTTACCCAATGTAAACTCTATTAAAATTCCTGGCGTGCCGACAGATACTCACCAAGCAAAATCTAGAATTGAGAAACTCCGGTCATTCTTGCCTGCAAAGGTAACAATTGGGATTAGTGGAGATTGGCATGCAATGAATGGTATTAAAGCTGGCTGTGATATTTGGTACTCTGTAATTGCTGGGCTCTACCCTAAACTAGCACGTAAAATAATACTGGTAGCATCTAGTGATGATTTGCAACTTTATGAATCACTTACTCAACAACTTGAGCCTCTATGGGCGTTATTTAAACAATTTGGAAGTCTAAGGGTAATTGCTGCCGTTGCTGAGTTAGAAGGAATAATCACAGAGCCTTGTTTACCTGCTCCACTTATGTCACTGAATCCGGAAGCTCGCAAAACGTTAAATGAAGTGATTAACCAAATGAAAAATATTTCACTCATTTCTGAATAGGGAATTTTCACTGCTATGTACTCATCAACGTTTATCTTTGCGAAGAAGCAGTTCGATAACGAGTTTTATCGCCTAGACCAAGCAATTGCGGAAGCAGCTAAAGAAATCCCTGGCTACATTGGAGAAGAAATCTGGGAAAATCCAAATACAGGGCTTGTCTCGAATGTTTACTACTGGGAGACCCTAGAATCATTACAAGCTTTAATTAAACATCCAAAGCATTTAGAAGCTAAAGCTGCTCAAGAAAATTGGCTTAATGGATATCAAGTGGTTATTTCTGAGGTCATTAAAACCTATGGGGATGCCAAGCTGACTTCTCTGCCGTTATCCAAAGCGGGCTAAGCTCTCCGCTAAGAACAGCTCACTACAGAGAGTCGGCGTATCCAACAAATCTCTAATGACTACTTTGGTGCCGCTTAGTGTCGATGGGTAAAGTCGGCCCTTTTCGGACTATTAATTGCCTGTTTTTATTCAGCTTGTTGCTTTAGTTCTGAATAATTTGTTCCAAATCTTAATTTAGTCGTGTAACACCTTCATGAATAGCAATAAATGGCATAACTAATCTATATTTCTCCATCAATATTGCGGGTTTGCCAATTCTTGCTACACCATCTTCGTTAACAAAGTTATTGTCGTATCGCTTCAGTTCAAATGTATCGACCAGAAGCAAAAATCTGGGGGGGGGTTATAAAATCAGGTGGATGGATTTTAAGTATCAGAAGTGAATTTCAGAAGAGTACTTAGTTTCAAAGTTTTATAGTTATTAACTCACTGATGTTTTGCATCATCCACCCTTTACATTTCCCACCTTTCAAGCTTGCCAGGTTATAGATGTCATAAAAAATATATAACAATCAGAGAGGGTTTGTATGAAACAAAAAAGAGGATGCCTTTTGGTGTCAGTATTTTTATTCGGAACCACCACGCTTACACAGGCTGAAGAAGTCACTATTACAGATGCAATTGACATTATTAAAGAGAGTCCAACTGAATTAATTACATCAACACATCATCTTAACGGTAATGTTGGTGTTTACACCGATTACTTATTTAGGGGGATATCATACGGAAGAGGTAGAGGTGCTTTTCAAGCTGCTATTGATTATTCAAATGATAACGGTTTCTTCATTGGGTTGGGTTATACCAACGTGGATAAGGGCGCCATTTATGGCAACACCTATGAAACAGATGTTTATGCAGGATTCAAGAAAAAGTTTGCTGAAAATTTGGCAGTGACGACAGGTTTTATCACCTACTATTACCCACAAAATAACCATTATGTTGGACAGCATCCTCATGTGACGGAACTAAATCTTGCAATTGATTATCGTCAGTTCAATGTTAAATACTCGCATTCGTTGACTGATTGGTTTGGAGTCAATTCAGTTTCAATGGGGCACCAGATTATCGGCAGTCATGAAATGGGAGTTGGCGACTCTAAAGGCAGTTACTATTTGGAAGCCAACTACACTACTCAAATTTCGAATTCAAATATTAACTGTGTCATCCATGTAGGTCATCAATCGGTTAATAACTACCATATCGCCGATTACACCGACTATTCAATCGGCCTCAACAAGGACTTCACCGTTGCCAACTTAAAAGGTTGGAATGCTGGCATTAGTTATGTGGCACTTGATGCCAATCATGACTGGTATGTAGCGAGTGATGGCTATAAAACTGCTGAAAACAAATTCTTTGGCTTCATTCGGTTCAATATGTAATACGGGTGAATTTAATCAGTCAAAAGTCAATTTATAAGCCCCGTTCTTCTCCAAAATTTCTTACTTTGAATGGGGCTTTTCCTCAGATAGTAAAAACTGGCATTCTTATCCCAATGGCAACTCTGTATTACACCCTAAAAAAACCAATCAAAATTAGCTCATGGCAAACCCTTAACTTGGTGATTATATGATTTCACGCGGCAAAATCACTACCCATTAGCATATGTAATGCCGTTTCTTACCATCGTATAACAATTGTCACGTCTAAAATCAAACTTCGATTATTACTAAACTGGATTAATTATGCGCACTCAATCACTATTTTTTTCGGCTCGCATCCCTAAAGCGGTTACTGCGACCTCCATCACGTTGAAATCTCCGTTATCCATAATATTGGCAGCTACACTTGGACTAGCCTCCCAAGGAGTGCTGGCTGACGGCGCCATTCTTGCAGAAAAAGGTAGCTGTCTGATGTGCCATGCCATTGAAAAACGAACTGTGGGGCCAGCATTCAAAGACATAGCTGCAGCATACAAAGGTCAGGATGTAGAAGATAAATTGATCACCAAAATCAAAAAGGGCGGTCGTGGCACTTGGGGCGTGTTACCTATGCCTCCTAACGAAGGTAAATTAACAGACGATGAGTTCAGAGAAGTTGTGCGCTGGATCAGAACTCTGTAAATCAGCTTTATCGACTCTAATTATACTTTAGCGGGCTTGTCCCGCTTTTTTGATTTGTAGGATCATGCAGTGTTTGCAAGCTAAAATGTAAGATATGTGAGATAAGAATTCAGATAAACCAGCCTGCAATAGGCCTCTTTAAATTTAATTGCTTCGTTACTTCGCAGACATGATCTGCATCAAATCAATTTTTCACAATCGGGATACCACGAAATGAGCTTCCACGGCCCATATCCAACTTCATGGACAGTGCTCCGCTGCCACATTTATCGAGGCACGCACCACAGCGCGTACAGTCGCTATTGGTTACCGTAATGGCTTTCTGGGCAAACAAGGGCGCTAGTACATGAGGTTCAGGGCAAACTTTGATGCAGTCGGTACAACCTGAGCACGAATCGGTATTGAGTGCAGTAACACGCAACCTACCATAATGCCCAATCCATCTGTAAAAAGCGCCCACTGGGCAAAGATGCCCGCACCACCCACGACGTGTCACGAGAAAATCAAACAGGAACAATGCTGCGAGAAATGTGAGTCCGGCAGCAGAACTCCACATGATTTCACGCTGCAACAGCGTGATCGGATTGATGTTCTCCCAGGCCAGTGTGCCAGTGATTACAGACAGCACTAACGCCATTACCAGCAGCACCGACCGCAGGTCTTGCGACATGGTCAGGTTGCCCTTTATTTTGAGTTTCTGCCGCAGCCAGTGTGCAGCATCGGTCAAAATATTAATCGGACATACCCAGCTGCAATAAATGCGACCGCCAAAAAATGCGTAAAAACCTGCCACAATGGCAGCTCCAATCAGCGCAGTCTGCGCCAGAGGAGCGCCCGCAAGCAGCGATTGAAGCAGCACGAAGGGGTCGCTAAGCGGCACATTCCAAAACCAGAAACTGGAGGACAGATTACCGTGGGCGATATGCCCTACTTCCGGAATATCAACGACAAAAGCAAGTACGATCAGAATTTGCAGCGTGCGGCGCATCAGCAGCCAGCGATGGCTTTTCAGGAAAGAAACAATACGCCGGAATAAATTAGCTATTACCACACCGTGCGCCCCATGGCGTTCGTACCGGAAACACCCAACCCTAATTCACGCGGCAGCACTCGTATCGCCGCTTCGGACAGTACGCAATGTTTCTCACAGGTGCCACAACCTGTACACTTATCGGGGTCCACTGTCGGAATCTGCAACAGGCCTTGCTCGTTCTGTATCGGTTTCAGCGAAATTGCCTCACCCTGGATCGGACATACGCGTACGCAGATACTGCAGGTCAAGCCTTTATAATTTAGGCAGTTTTCGTGATCTACCAACACCGCCACACCCATATCTGCCTTGCGGATATCTATCAGTAATGGGTCAAGGGCACCGGTTGGACAGGCTTTCACACAAGGAATATCAGTGCACATGCGGCAAGGATCCTGGCGTGCTACAAAAAACGGGGTACCCAATGGCGCTTGGTCAGCCCAGCTTGCCAGCTTGAGTATGTCGTAGGGACAATCATTAACACATAAGCCGCAGCGGATGCAGGTCGAATCAAACTCTTTTTCCGGCAACGCGCCAGGCGGTCTAAGAATTTTGGCAGCACGCGCAGGCCGTGAGAAAATTGCTGCCTGCGCAACAACAGTGCCGAGCATCCCCAGGCCAGCATGACGAAATATACGTTTTATGGCTTTCCTGCGCTCTGGCTCTTCTATCACAGACTTGTCCACTGACTCTTTTGCAGGCATATGCTTCGACATATCTTGCTCCAATCTTAATCTCTATATTGCAGTCATCAATCAGCTTGGCTTATCACTCATCTATCATCATGTTTGCTCGTATCACCGGATGGATCCAGCACCGGAACACATACTCGCCTTCGGCATCATCCGGTACCGTCCAGCTGACAATATCACCAGGAATTTGAATTTCAAGATTGACCACAGTACCGTCAGGATAAGTTACATAAAGTGCATGTGTAATATTCGAACGGTTTTCAATCTCGATACGATCTTTGCGTTTTGGAACAAATGACCACGCTTCAAGCTCATGATGAGACAGCGTCATTTTGTGCAGCTTTGCTCCTGGGGCCAACGGAGTAACTACGCCCTGTTCCGCTCTGGACGGGTAAACTTTTTCTGAAGAATCATGTACTGCAGGATGATGTTCAGTTGCACTATAAGCGGATGTACATACGCTCAAGGTCATAGCTGCTATCAAGATCACATCACAGAATTGCAATCGCGGAACACTGGCTTGGTTTGTATTAACAACACCGAGCAAGCCTGTAATCGGTTTCGCTACGATATCCTCTATTTTCTTTATACGCATACTCACTCCGGCATCTTTGGGTAATCCACCCTCAATGGGCCACCATCCAAAGTCTCAACAAACTCGATTAAGGACAACATTTCCACCTCGGTAAGTTCAAATGGTTTCATTTCCAGCGAACGGCTCTTACGGTCAATGCCACCCTTTTCATAGTGTTTGATCGTTTCCTCCAGACTCGACATGGAACCATCGTGCATATAGGGACCATTAATCGGCAGATCACGCAACGATGGTGTCTTGAATGCATACTGCATGAGCGTTACCTCTGGTGGCACCTTTGCACCTCGGCCCAGGTCGTCGGTACGCAACCCGATATCGTGGAAGCTGTCATCAGTAAATCGCCATGATTTATGGCAGGAGGCACATTGCGCCTTGCCTGTAAACAGTTTAAAACCGCGCTTGGAGCGCTCGCTGATAGCGCTTTCATCACCAGTAACCCAACGGTCAAAAGGCGAAGTATTGGAAACCAGCGTTCTCTCGAAACTAGCCAGCGCTTCGGTAATGCGTTTTTTGTTAACACTGACATCACCAAAAGCCTGCGTGAACAAAGGGCGATACCCTTGAATACTTTCCAAGCGTGCTACCACGCTCGGCAAATCAAAATTCATTTCATGCTGGGTAGTAATCGGCAGCACAGCCTGAGCCTCTAAAGAACCGGCACGGCCATCCCACATCAAGGCTGAAAGCCACGCGCTATTGAGCACGGTTGGGGTGCGGCGTGCATTTGCTACACGTTCTGAACCCAGAGGACGTAAACGGCCATCACTCCAGCGCTTATCTGGCGCATGACATGTGGCACAAGACATACTATTGTTGCGAGAAAGACGCGTATCGAAAAACAACGTTTTGCCAAGATTTGCTTTTTCTTCCGTCAATGGATTGGATGAAGGTGACGGAATTCCCTCCGGCCGACGATAATCGTTTTTTGAAACTATATCGCCAGCGTGTGAAACACACGTCACCGCCATGTTCATGATAAGAATCAGGCCCATTAAGCAAGTACCGAGCCTAGTTCTCATTTTCATTTTAGCTAGCCTTACCAACAACTGGTGAAATGGTGCAGTGATATGTCATATCATCATTATCAGCACCGAAACACCAAACGATGTCGTTGTTGAACTCTGGACGATACACTGGCAACTCACCTTGTGTATTGAAGCAGCCGCAACGAGTGGCAGTTTGTTTACCACAGCAGTCACGGTACGCAATCAGATATGTCTGACCATCGCCAGGGTTGAAGCAACTGGCAACCCATGAGCTTGGTGACAGGCTTGAACCTGGTGGGCAAGAAGTCAAGCTACCACCATTACAATCACATATTTGACCGTCAATAGAGCAATGACGCCAGTAGTCACAAGCTTTTGGATCTTTATCCTGTGGCACCCATCCACGTTCACGGGTCATGCTGTTAACACTGGCTGCCTGTGCTTCACCGAGACCAAGACGAGCGCGACGGTCAACTGGCAGCAAAGGTAACAGTGCTGAACCTGCTAAAAACATACCTAGTTTACCGATAAAGCTACGGCGGCCAGTGTAATTGGCAGTGGTACGCGCCAATTTTTCAATGGTAGAATCAAATCGTTTGTTTTCTTTCATTTTGTTTTCCTTATCCTAAATATTTGAACTTTTAGACTTAATTAATGAATACCTTTTTTTCGTCTGCTTGCAGTAACGGAGTCGTGCTGTGCTTCATGAAGTCCTGTAAAGTTGAATGACCTTCACGAACTGTTTCAAACAAGCTTTCAACATGCTCACGTGTATTACATAGGCCTTTGCCAAGGATCACCCCATCTGCGTCGAGCAACACGCCATAAGGAACTTTAGAAATTTGATAACGGATACCAATTTCAGCTGAAACAACATAACGCTCATTTTGCAGCGGATGGTTACGAAGGAACTCAAGGTGTTCAGCGCGTGTACCATCACTGATCAGCACTACATCAGTTCCTTCTGCAGCAGCTACTGAACGAATGATCGGCAGTAACTTAGCGCAGATTGGGCAGCTAGGACCAGTGAACATCAACAGGCTTGGACGGTTTGGTGTAACCGCACGACCAACTACAATCGGCGCACCGTCAAACGTCGTCAGACTGAACACTGGTGAGCGTTCGCCGACTTCAGGGCCGTTGTCGAGCAACATTGCACCCAGCGGAGCGGAACGCTCGTGTAACAGACCAATTTGTCGTATAACGCCAAGCATCAATGCTGCCAGGCTTAAGAATGCGCACCACAAAAACACATTCGATGCAATCATAAATCCAGTATTCATTTCTATTCTCCTAAATATAAACTAACTTTTTTTGGCACGTGGGTCGTGTAACCCCACGATTAGATCCGCAGCAAGATAAAGCATCGCAAACATCGCAGCCGCCGCGATACCGATCACTACTGATTCAAATGTCATTGTTGACAAACTAACAGTTACATTAGCGGTGAAGAGACTCACTGCGGCGAGTGCAAGGGCACGCATTACGTGGAACATGCCGATGCGGCTCACACTGGTCGGGCGACGTACGCAACCACAGTCAATGTGGGTGCGGCCACGTCCGACATTAATCGCTAGCGCCATTGCAAACATCATAAACAGGCCTGCCGCTACCCACGCAGCCACCTCGCGCGCTGGCGGCACCAGCAATGCTATGGCGCTGGCAAGCTCCAACCAAGGTAGAAGCTTCGCGAAAGGGGCGACCATAAAGGAAGGAAGCAGCCGATAGTTGGCAACCACACCCTGAAACTCATCTGAATTGCGGATTTTTGGAATTGCTGCCGCAGCCAGAACAAGTGCCAGGAAAAGTGAAGCAAATACCGGAACAATCGGGTCATTAATCAGCCAGTTCATGATTTACTCACTTATCCATCGTAATGATCATTTGAGGGGCTTTGCCCATCTCGTCCATTGATGCCAACTGCTTACCGCCCACCGCGTCAAATGTATAGATGATTTTGTGCTCAATTGAAGCTGCAATCAGCGTAGGATTTTTGTCCTGGGTCACAGCAATAGAATCAATCGCATGTTTCAGGTCAATACGGCGCAAACGTTTACCGGTTGTACCATCAGCAACCACTACAAAACGGCTAGCTAATTTATGCGTCCATTTAGCACGCTGGTCTGCCAGCAGATAGATTTCGTTACGCTCTTTATGGAAAGCAATTGGTTGCCAACCACCTGGACCCCACTTATCTTTCTTCTCTTTATCGCTGAAAATCTCGATTGGTTTCAAGAATTCAGCACCGGAGTCAGTCAACTTAGCCTGGAAGATCTTACCTTCGTAAGTTGGCCATACTAAACGACCAGCGGAGTTTGAGTAGTACGGGTTATTGTGCAGATACTCATTCTCGGCATGGAATACTTTAGTATTTTTCTGCTTGGCATTACCTTGGTCGTCATAAGCCACTTGCAGCAATGAGCCGTCACGACAGTGCATGAAGAAGTTTTGTTTGGCCGCTGGGAAAATGTGATAACAGTCTGGAACAGCCATCGTCTTCACAAACTTCTTGTTTTCCAGATCAACCAGACCCACGCCAGATGTTGGTGAGAACTGCTGAATCAGCATGTGTTTGTCATCAACACTCAAAGCTGCCGTACGTTCCATTAACCCGGTTAAAAAGCGGATTTCAGGAATATCAATATCTGCAACTGGCTCAAGTGTTTGCGTATCATGCAACCTAACGTAGTCATCTCTCTTACCATGAGCAATACGATCGTAAGTTGTATTAGCAATACCTACAAACTTAGAGCTTGACATCACATGAGGCAGTTTCCCACCATCGATCAAGCCATGCAGTTGTAGCTTGTTGTCATTTGCACCCATTACATACGTTTGAGAAGTCATATTGAAGTGACCAGGATCAATCACGTAAAAGCGCTTAGGGTCACTGGGCGGAGCTTTTTCAACTGACAAATTGTCAATCTTTAGGCTGCCAACTGTGGCAAGTTGTTTTGGCACTGCTTTTTGAACTTCAGCAAACGCAGGTTGCGCCGCCACCAACAAAGCGGCGATTGCCAACTTGCCTGCAAAGCGAGTTTTCAACCCGCGCTGCCCGTTTGTTGTTTGATTATTTAAAGTAATCATATTTTCTCCCGACATTATTAAAATTTATAAAATGCACTTCTTAATCAAATCCACCAGCTATCACAGAACCAACAGCGTTAAAGCTGCAGAACCTATAGAAAGCAAGAGGAATCCATCCGTTTCAACAGCGCGCTCTTGCCAACGCGCTAACCAGGCTTGTGCAGACTGATTGCTTACTGGCAGGAAATTAATCGCAACTGGTAGGAAGCGACCGATGTTGAAGATGGCAATGATGGCAATAGCAGTTGTAACGTTTCCGCTGAACAGGGCTGCGCCGGTAACGATATAGAGCATTGGCGTCTGCACATAGGTAAGATAATTCATACCCAATGCAAAACCGTACAATAGACCGATCACCCATGAACGGAAGCGGTAACGTGCATCATGAGGAACCTGTGCGCGGCGCTGCGGATATGGCATCTTCAAAAATCCAAACTGATGGAGACCATAGCCGATGCCTATTACAGACAGACCCACTACCAAATAATTAAAAGGCAGCTGCTCGAACAACAGCCAACCTGCCAGACCCAGCACACCCCCCAAAACCAATGCACCAACTGCATAACCCAGTGCATGTGTCAAAAAGGTTGGTGTCCAGCGCGCTACTGATCCGAATGTGTAACGACCGGCAGGTCTTAACAGACTCAAGCTTGAATAACCACATGGAGACCATGTAGATAACAAACCTCCTACCAGTGCCAACACTACGAATAGTCCGGTCAAGGCCATTTCAGTCGGCATGACGGATTGCAGCATACCGCCACCAATGAGTCCGGTAGCAATAGCCGAAACCACCATGACCAACCTGGTCTTTGTCGACTGTGTTTCAGAAAAGGTATATGCGTCAGGTATACATTCAATCGCAGCGTGGGTGCTCTGCGATTGGTGTAGTACTGTTGCACCTACATTCATACTCATATTTCCTCCTAAAGCCAAATGGCCAACAGTTGTTAATGAGTTGTAAATGTAAAGGAATTAATTTGGCATCTTTAGCAAGAATCGGCACATCCTTATCACCTGTAATTTTTATGTAACAAGTCTTGCCGATTTTTACTATTCAAAAAAAAGAACCTCCCCATGGAGGGTGTGTGGCACGTATGGGGAGGCCTAAAAACGAACTTAGCAACCTTTGGAGAAATCGCTAAATTTGGGAGGCGCGACAATAGCAGCCTTTTATGAAGATAAGTTGATAAAATCGGCAAATAATTAAATAATTACTATAAATTCATGCTAGTTATGCCAAATATTGCTATTTATATGCATATTTTCGCTCTAAAGTAGCATTTACCAGTCCGTATATCCAAAAGCAAAAACATCCCGTCTGGACTAAAAGGACACCAAAAGTGTCCGAGAGAAAAAATAATAAGAATACCGACGAATTCAATTAGAGCATCAATTGAAATTTGAAATATAAGGTCACTGCTTTAGCAGAGCCTTTATGGGGAGAGATGCAATGGGATTTCATGAGAATATTTTCGGGGTCAGCTCAACAACTGCCCTTGGCTTTCATATCGTAAAGCGCGACACGGTAGACGTTCTGGATCAAGCCGAGGCATTGCCGTTTTGGTCGCAAGACTATACCCAGCTTAGCAAAGGCACATTTTCTGGCTCGGTCGACAGCGTTGCTTGTAATGGTATTCAAATTTTCACTGAAACCATGAACCGCGCAGTGGATCAAATTGCCAGCGCACCACAAGACTGTTATGTCATCGGCTTACCCACAGTGGTTGATGGTCAATCCTCATGGGGGTTATTACCCGTTACTAAATACTCCCTCATTACCTTAGATAAAAATTCCGAGTTGTATTTCAGAACGTCTAACCTCTCGCAGATTACCGTCGCTGTCATTCCGGCCAAACGCCTAGAAGCATACGCAGAAGCGAATGACTGTTTAAACTTCAGCAAGATCATGCAATCCATCAAGCCTGTAGAGTTATTGCATTCAGATGTAGCGAGACTATTACTCACCGTTCTATTAGAAGGCTTACAAATAGATTCTGATGATAACTCCCTTATCAATCTAAATGACAGATGGCAGCAATACGAAGAAGATCTGATGTCAGCCTGTTTGCATGCCTTGTTATATGTTAATGAAAACAAACATCCGCATTTTGACCACCGTATTCCTCGCTATATTGTCAATCGTGTTAGAGATACCACTTTGAAAAACTCTGAGTTCCAGTTTTCTATCGATGAACTGTGTCACTCATTAAAGATAAGTCGCAGAACGCTCAATCACGCATTTATCAGGGTACTTGGCATCACTCCCGTTACCTATATCCGCAATGTACGGTTGCATCGAATCAGATATGAGCTGATCAATATGCCTAACGGCGTATCCAATATTGCCTTCGTCGCGACTAGGTGGGGGTTTTGGCATATGAGCCTTTTCTCTCGGTACTATCGCGAACTATTTGGTGAATGCCCTATCGACACCTTGCAAAGAGCGAAGAAAAATACCAGTATCAAAGATTAAATATCTAATGTTAGAGCCTAGCTATTTTGCCCGTGTTTGATAATGCTGATATCTGGTATTTCAGAAACAACTGCGCGATTACGCTTGTAAATCAATACACTCGCAATCAGCAAACCTAGCTCATAAAGTAACCAAAGTGGAATCGCTAAAAAGAGCTGTGAAATGATGTCTGGCGGGGTAAATATCGCACCAATCACAAATGCGCCAACAATAATATAGCTTCTAATTTCCTTAAGTGTCTTAAGCTCCACTAAGCCTGTATAGGAAATCACCACCACAATGACTGGCGTTTGAAAAGAAACACCAAAAGCAAGCATGATGGAAATCAAGAAATCCACATAATTTCCTATCTCAGTCATCACCGCCACCCCAACTGGTGCACTGCTAATGATGAATTTAAACACCACAGGCGCAACTACATAAAATGCAAAACTGGCACCTATAATTAATAATATGGCACTGGAAATTACGCCTACTACAACGAACCACTTTTCCTTAACATACAAACCTGGCTGCACAAATTTCCAGATCTGATACAGCGTATTGGGTAAACTAATCGCTATAGCCACGTATAAGGCTATTTTTAAGGGCACCATGAATGGTGAAGTGACAGATGTGGCAAGCAATTGCCCGCCTGCTGGCAATTGATTAAGCAATGGAGCAATAAAGAATTGATGTAGTTGCGCTGCAAATGGGATAGTAATACCGAGCGCAATCAACAATCCAATGATAATTCGAATGAATTTTTCTCTTAATTCGTAAAGGTGGATAAGAGTGTTATTAAGTTCCATACACATTACTCTCAACCACAGTTTTATTTTCAGCTTGCACCGCACGCTGTACTTCTGGCACTAACTCATCATCTGAAATAGTTGCATATTCCGATTGAAAAGCCAGCAGTTTCTGTTGCGCTTCTGCAGTCGCTTTTTTCATAGCATCAATCGCTACTTCACGGTCGATATCCTGTTTTAAACCAGACATATATCGCTGCAATCTACCATATAGTAAACCGTATGTCCTCGCTATTTTAGGCAACTTGTCCGGGCCAATCACCAGCAAAGCGACGATTGCAATGACAATGATTTCTGAAAAACCGATATCAAACATCTGAAGATTTGTCTCCCAAGCTTGATGACTCTTTTGCGGCTTCTTTGAAGTTTTTTACCGCTCCGCCAATATCAGAACCCATATTGCGCAAACGCTTAGTGCCAAAAACCATTGCCACAACCGCTAGGACAATCAACCAATGCCAAATACTGAAACTACCCATTTATTAACTCTCCCAAATATCTGAAATGTAATAATCCTTGATATACAGGAGTTTCGTTAGCAATAAATGGCACAACTTATAACATAACAACACTAAGAATAAATCAAAGAAATAGATGATTTGAATAAGGTGTATTTATATACTTTTCACAAAGTATAATTTGTGTGGAGATGAGGAACCCGACTAACTTTGAGTCAAATAAATAAGTGTCTGCTTAGGGCCACAAGTTACGACATTAATCGGCCCAAAGCAGTCATTGAGTTTCAATTCTGGGAAAGTAAAATCCGCTTGCTTACATAACT
>Ga0123389_120984_pt1 | contig 29162 bp, 27 predicted proteins | sample T0HHNH4metaT_FD_89917 | JGI IMG/M metagenome (GOLD analysis project Ga0123389, IMG submission 89917) | Methane-oxidizing artificial microbial communities from Washington, USA to study methane cycling - T0-HHNH4 metaT (Metagenome... | ecosystem: Engineered > Modeled > Simulated communities...
AACGCAGATCATTAGCGCTTTATTATTACACTGCTTCCAAACGTATTTATGATGAATCAGTTTCTCATTCTACAATGTATAAAGCTAGGGCAAATGAAGATGCCGCGACTAGAAGAGAAATCAGACGTTCAACAATCGATAACTATCTAAAAGATTTAACACCACCAATTTTTTTTAGAATTTTCACAAGAGTGCGGGATAAGTTGGGGTTTTAAATTAGTAACATTTGTGTGCTAAGAGCGGTGTCTAAGCCTCAACGCAAGTTTTAAACTTAAACAATATTAATCTACAAAGAATATAGGCTCTGTGCAAACTATTCAGACAGCAGTTGGTATAGTCATCATAGGCCGCAATGAGGGTTCACGCTTGGTGCGCTGTTTAGACTCATTGTCTGACTTTGCACCACAAATGATTTACGTCGATTCGGCATCAACTGATCATTCATTAGCTGAGGCGAAAACTCGCGGTGCGCATGTGGTTTCATTAGATATGTCACAGTCTTTCACTGCAGCAAGAGCTAGAAATACAGGCTTTGACGCAATTACTGCACTTTTCCCAGAAATAAAATTTGTGCAATTTGTGGATGGTGACTGCATCGTGAATAGTCAATGGATAAAAACAGCCGTTGATTTTTTGTATAGTAATCCAGAAGTTGCCGTGGCTTGTGGTCGCCGGCGAGAGCTTTTTCCACAGCATTCTATTTATAATCAAATGTGCGATCAAGAGTGGAATACACCGGTCGGTGAAGCGAAAGCATGCGGCGGAGATGCTTTAATGCGTGCCGATGTAATGAAATTAGTAGGTGGGTACAACAATCATTTAATTGCGGGTGAAGAGCCTGAACTATGCATTAGGATAAGAAAAGCAGGTTATCGTATATGGCGAATTGATGCTGAGATGACTTTACACGATGCGGCAATTACAAAGTTTGGCCAATGGTGGAAGCGCGCTATGCGTACTGGATATGCTTATGCAGAAGGATCTCATTTGCATGGAGCTGCACCAGAATGTCACTGGGTTGCAGAATCAAGACGTGCTTGGATTTGGGGACTTTTGCTACCATTCTTTATATTATCAGCTTTCACTGTGAGTTACACTCTAGGTTTGTTGTTATTTTGTATATATCCCTTACAAGTGTTACGACTGACATTTAAAAATAAACAATTAAATAAAAGTGCATTCGTATATTCTTTTTTTATGATTATGGGTAAGTTTGCAGAAGTTATAGGCCAAGTTAAATTTTGGTCTAATAAATTCTCAAATAAAAAAGGTAAAATAATTGAGTATAAGTGATCAAATCTCAGACATACAACCAGATTGGACTAGAGAACATAAAAGTTTGATGTCTTGGGATCCATCTAGGTCACTTTTAGCGAGTATTAGAGCTTATCAAAAATATAGTCATAGCCCATCTTTTTTCATATTTAGAAAAATAGCTGTGTTTAGATATCGTTTTTGGAGCATTGTAACTGGGACGGATATTGCAATTAATTGTCAATTGGGAGGAGGGCTGTTGATGCCTCATCCTAACGGCGTTGTGATACATCCACAAGCGATAATTGGCCCTAATTGTCTTATATTTCAACAAGTTACAATTGGAACGGTTGAAGGCTCCAAACACCCATTTATTGAAGGGCATGTTGATATTGGAGCTGGAGCTAAGATTTTGGGGGGTATTCACATAGGCGCACACGCAAAAATCGGTGCTAATGCGGTAGTTTTAATTGATGTTCCTTCTGGAAAAACAGCTGCTGGTATTCCAGCCAAAATTAAAAATTGAATTAATCATATTAAATGTATGGTTTATCACATCTTCTTTTGATTAAGTTAAATTAAATTATGCGTGTTGCTTATATCCTTAATCAATATCCTAAAGTTAGTCATACTTTTATCCGTCGTGAAATTTTAGCATTAGAGCGCTTAGGTATTGAAGTGCAGCGTATTTCAATGCGCGGTTGGGATGAAAGTCAAATTGATAGCGATGATATCAGTGAGCAAGCTAAGACTCAGTATGTTTTAAAAGAGGGCGTATTTCCTCTGTTATTTTCTGCTTTAAAAATACTGTTAACTAAGCCGATAGCTTTTATTACAGCCTCAAAACTAGCCATTAAGATGAGCATTAAAGCAGATAGAGCTTTAATTTATCATTTGATTTATTTGTTTGAAGCTTGCCAAGCTTTTAATTGGTCCCAACAATTTAAAGCAACGCATATTCACGCACATTTCGGTACTAATCCTAGTGAAGTTGCTATGTTAATGAGTGTGCTTAGTAACGTGCCCTATAGTTTTACGGTGCATGGGCCAGAAGAGTTCGATCGGCCGAAATTTTTAAAAATTGACGAAAAAATTAATCGAGCAAAATTTGTAGTGGCAATTTCATCGTTTGGTAAAAGTCAGTTACAGCGTTGGGTTGATTTTTCACAATGGCAAAAAATAAAAATCGTGCATTGTGGTTTGGAGTCAAGCTTTTATAAGATTGACGCAGTCACGTTTCCTATTAAGCCAAAATTTGTTTGTGTTGGACGTTTATGTGAGCAAAAAGGCCAGCTTATATTGGTAGAGGCCGCAAAAAAATTAGCGGATGCCAATGTGGATTTTGAGCTGGTTTTAGCAGGTGATGGCGAAATGCGGCAACAGATTAAAGCATTAATTGCACAATATGCATTGCAAAATCGCATAACAATCACTGGCTGGATCAGTAGCGAGGCCGTTAGACAGTATATATTGGATTCGCAAGTGTTAGTGTTGCCAAGTTTTGCAGAGGGCTTGCCCGTTGTTATTATGGAAGCGATGTCGCTTAAACGACCTGTTATTTCAACTTATATTGCTGGCATTCCTGAATTAATTAAACATGCTGAAAATGGCTGGTTGTGTGTTGCAGGAGATGTTGATGATTTAACTCAAACCATGCAGCATGCTTTATCGACACCACTAGAAAAGTTGCAGAAAATGGGTGAAGCTGCTTACACTAGCGTTATTGCTCGGCATGATATTGATATTGAAGCCGCAAAACTAGCAAATCATTTTAGGCAATAATTTAAGTATCAATATGATTATATTACAAACGGTATTGCTGATCATCACTGTAGTTATAGCGATACCCGTCTTGGTGTTGTTCATGCAGGTTTTAGCATCGCTATTTTGGTCAAAGCGTCAAGACTCAATTCAGGCGACAAACAGTCATCATTCGATTGCAATCATCATCCCAGCACATAATGAGTCAACTGGAATTGTGGCAACGATACAATCTATATTGCCACAATTAAAATCTCAAGATCGACTGATTGTGGTGGCAGATAACTGTACGGATGATACAGAAAAAGTGGCGCGCGACTCAGGTGCAATTGTTGTTGTTCGGGAGAACAAAGAATTACGTGGCAAAAGCTATGCACTTGATTTTGGTTTGCAATCTCTTAAAAACAATCCGCCACAAATCGTCATTATTATTGATGCAGATTGCACAGTTTCTGAAAATGCTATTCCTGCGCTGGCGAATGCTTGCGATTTTTATCAAAGACCAATACAGGCACTTTATTTAATGTCTTCGTTGTCTAACTCCAGTCTTAAAACAAAGATTGCTCAGTTCGCTTGGGTTGTTAAAAATCAAGTACGCCCACTTGGTTTTAAAGTTTTAGGCCTGCCATGTCAGTTAATGGGAACAGGAATGGCGTTTTTGTGGAATGATCTCGCGCATACGCAGCTAGCCAGCGGTCATATTGCTGAAGACATGAAGTTGGGCATAGATTTGTGTAGAGTAAATAAGGCACCGTTGTTTTTCCCACAAGTGCTTGTATCGAGTTTTTTTCCGACAGCGCAAGATGCAGAAAAAAGTCAGCGAGCCCGTTGGGAACATGGGCATTTAGGGATTATATTAAGTGATGCGCCAGCATTATTTATTGAAGCCGTCAAAACTAAAAATTTGCAAATGTTAGGAATGGCTTTCGACTTAATTGTGCCGCCATTAGCAGCGCTTGCTTTAATCTGTTGTTTTTTGTTTTTAACTGTTCTGACTATTCAGCAAATAATCCCCATTAACATCGTATTAATCAGTGCCAGTTTGGTTCTCATCGCCTTAGTGATTGCAGTTTTGGTTGCTTGGTTTTTCTTTGGCAGGAGCATCATCAGTTTTAAACAGCTTTGTTATGCGCCTATTTATGCGCTCATTAAAATCCCACTTTATCTTAAATTTTTTGTTAATCGCCAAGTAGAATGGGTTCGCACTAAGCGAGATTGATTGATAAAAATAAGATGTGGTACGCTAATTGCTATGTTCTATTTGGCAGTCGAATTAGTAATGTTACAAATAAGTATTAATTAAGGTGTAATCGTTTGGTCATTTCAGTCATATTAATCAGTTATAACACCGCAGAAATGAGTGTTGAAGCACTTAACGCTTTATTTGCATCTCAAGGCGAATTCACCTTAGAAGTATTTGTAGTTGATAACGCCTCTAAAGACGATTCTGTGGCCAGGATAAAAAAAGCCTTTCCTCAAGTTACCTTGATTGAGAATATTGTCAATGTGGGCTTTGGTCGTGCTAATAATCAAGTATTAGATTTAGCCACCGGTGAGTATATTCTTTTGTTGAATACAGACGCATTTGTACAGCCTGACACCATCGCAAAAACTATTCAATATGCAGAATCACAGCCTAGATGCGGCGTGTTGGGTGTTCGACTAGTCGGACGTGATGGTGAGCAACAGCCTTCTTGTCGTTATTTCCCCACACCTTTTAATTTATTTGCGTTCCGATTGGGTTTGACGCGTTGGTTTTCAAAACTACAGATGGTTGACGATGTAGATTGGAATCCTTCAATTACTGAAAGCTGTGATTGGGTGCCAGGTTGCTATTACTTGATTCGCAAGGAAGTGATTAATCAGGTGGGACTTTTTGATCCAATATATTTTTTATATAGCGAGGAAGTTGACCATTGTTTTGCAGTAAAAAAAGCGGGCTGGGATGTTATTTATTTCGCTGATGCTTCTGTTGTACATATTGGTGGGGAAAGTGCCAAGTCTGATGGGAAAGTGACAACAAGTGGCAAGCAATTAAGTGTGCTTCAAGCAGAAAGTGAATTACTTTACTTTAGAAAAAATCACGGATTTTTAAGCGCTGTTTTAAATATAATGTTAGTTTTATTAGCAGATTTCATTCAGCTTATAAAAGACTTAATCAGATTGAAACTACATAAAAATAGTCCTTTTTTTGTTGGTAGCAAACTTACATTAATCAGTGCATTTAAAACGCGTATAGGTAGTATCCCTGTCAGATAATGGCGCTACAATTCACACATGTTTAATCACATCAAACAAGATTTAAAGAATTATCAAGGTAACTGGGCAGCACAGGGGTTTTGGGTGATGCTGGTGTATCGGTTTGGTAGATGGCGTTACACCTTGAATAACGCAATCCTGCGCAAATTTTTCTCATTTTTATATAAATTATTGTATAAATTTGCACAAATTATCACAGGCATAGAACTGCCTTGTGAGGTGGAAGTTGGTGAGAATTTTTTGATTGATCATTTTGGCGGCGTTGTGGTTAGCGGTTATGCGAAATTTGGCGATAACTGCAGAATTAGAAACGGTGTGGTAGTCGGACTTAAAAGTGTGACTGATCCATGCGCCCCCCAAATTGGTAATAATGTGGATATTGGTGCAGGTGCTAAACTGCTTGGCAACATTAAAATTGGTAACAATGTGAGTATTGGCGCTAATGCAGTTGTATTGATTGATGTGCCAGATAATGCAATTGCAGTAGGTGTTCCTGCGGTGGTTAAAATGAAAAAGCTAAGTTAACCATGATTCAATCATCAAAAAAGCGCGTGCGTTTATTTGGGGCAGATATTGATCCACTTAATATGCAAGAAACAGTTAGTTTAATTAACAGCTGGATTGCACAGCCACAAAACCAGTGTCATTTCGTTGTGACACCTAATGTCGATCATATCGTCAAACTGCAAACTGATGTTGGTTTGCAAAAAGCCTATAAAGACGCGTCACTGGTTGTGACGGATGGTAGACCTGTAGTTTGGGCGGCTGATTTGTTAGGCGTGAAATTACCGGGAACTGTGCCAGGTAGTGATTTGGTGCCAGCACTTTTTGAACATGCGCAGGCAAATCATCAATCATTAACGGTTTTTTTATTGGGTGCAATGCCAGGAGTTGCTGACCGCGCTAAGGATATTATTCATGCAACTTGGCCAATGGTAAAAGTGGTTGGTACATTAAGCCCTGATTTTGGTTTTGAGAAAAAACCAGTTGTATCAAAAGCTATCTGTGAAGCCGTAAATGCAAGCGGTGCGGATTTATTGCTACTAGGTTTAGGCGCGCCAAAACAGGAGTTGTGGATTGCTCAACATTCGACAGAACTATCTGTAAAAGTAGCTTTGTGTATTGGTGCCACGATTGATTTTATAGCAGGCGAGAAATCGCGTGCACCAGTTTGGATGCAGAAAATAGGCTTGGAATGGTTGCATCGTATGCTTTCTGAGCCCAGAAGACTGGCTAAGCGTTATATTATAGATGCGATTATATTTCCTAAGTTGATTTTTAATGAGTGGCTTTTGCGTCGACAATTACCTTCTGATCGTCAGGCTAATGTTGATTAAAAAACAGATTAAACGGCTGTTTTATTTAGTTGCTAATAAGTTTGGCGCGCTGTCTGAAATTCGATTTTTGGTGATTTTGGGTCTGTTATTTTCGGTTAATGTATCAGCTGGTGAACCTTCAACTTCAACTTCTACTTTTACGGCAAATAACGTCGCGGTGATTGTGAATGTAAATGATGCTAATAGCATTGCTATTGGCGATTATTATATTAATGCGAGAAATATCCCTAAAAAAAATCTCATCACTGTCGATATACCTACGGGGGTTGCGGCATTAAGCGAAGTGCAGTTTAAATCGCTTCGTGAAAAGATTTTTTCTAATATTGGAGATGATATTGAGGTGATTGTATTGGCTTGGACAAGGCCGTATGCGGTTAATTGTAATGCCATTACTGCTGCGATTACATTGGGATACCAAGCCAAGCAATGTGAAGATAGCTGTGCAGTTGGTATTGATAATCCATACTTTAATAGTCATACACACAATCCAAAAAAAGATTTCAACATGCGTTTATCCATATTGTTGCCGACTGATTCGATTGAAGTTGCAAAAAATATGATTGATAAAGGTGTGTTAAGTAGCTTTAAGCTGAACGAATCAACCGCATACTTTTTAAAAACCAAAGATGAAGCTAGAAGCAAGCCACGGGAAGCATTTTTTCCAAAGGACTTAACGAAAGTAGAGTCTAAAAAGTTGTGGATACGCACAATAAGTGCTGACAGTATCAGAGATAAAAAAGATGTGATGTTTTATTTTACAGGTGCAGTTTCTGTACCTTACTTAGAAACGCTTAATTTTATGCCAGGCGCTGTGGCTGATCATTTAACTTCAGGCGGTGGCGTACTGGTAGATGGTGGACAAATGTCTAGTTTAAAATGGCTGGAGGCTGGCGCTACAGGTACTTTTGGCTCAGTTTCAGAGCCTTGTAATTATTGGCAAAAATTTCCTAATCCAGCTGTATTGCTCACGCATTATTTGGCCGGGGAAACATTAATTGAATCTTATTGGAAAAGTATTTACTGGCCGACCCAGGGTTTGATTTTGGGTGAGCCATTAGCAGCGCCTTATTCCGCAATTACTTCTGGTTTTTAAGTGATGGTAAATTAAGTTGTAATTAGAAATTAACGTTAATAAATTAGTTAACACATAAAATTGATTAACTTTCTCAACTGATTGATTAAAATAATAAGATTGAATCAAATAGCCCATATGGGTGTTTGTTGCACCATTGTTATTTTTTACTGATAAACTGATACATAAATCATTAGATATATTCATAATTTAGATTGCTGAAGAAGATTCAAACATGAAAAATGCACTAGTTAGCTTACTGATTACACTCGGGTTGATCTTAACCGTTTCTGGCTGCTCATCGCCTGAAGAAAAAGCAGAGAAATACTATCTAAAAGGTATGGAGTTGCTTGAGAAGGATCCTGATAAAGCAAGGCTAGAATTTCAAAATGCATTGCAAATGAAAAAAGTAATGCCTAAAGCCACCTATGCTTTGGCTTTAATCGCAGAGCGTAAAGGCGATTTTAAAACGACGTATGCATTGATGAATCAAGTGCTTGAAAGAGAACCAACAAATATAGATGCGCTGGTTAAAACGGGGCAAATATTATTAGCTGCAGGTAAGGTTGATCTTGCGCTTGAAAGAAGTAACAAAGCATTTGAAGTCGATAAAAACAATGTGTCAGCGCTTAATTTGCGTGCAGCTATTCAGTTGAAGTTGAACGATACGAAAGGTGCGCTAGAGTATGCAAATTTAGCTTTAAGCAAAGATCCTAATAATCAAGATGCTTATATTTTATTGGCGACTGAGCGATTATCAGCTAAAGACAACCTTAAGGCTATGGAGTATTTAGATCAGGCTTTATCCAAAAACGAAAAAAATCTTGCCGTGCAATTGATTAGAATCAAAGTATTAGAAGATTTATCTAAAGTACAAGAAGCAGATCAATCTTTTCAAAAAATGATTATTTTGTTTTCAGATAAAAGCATTGTGAGAAAAAGCTATGCTCAATTTTTGCTTAAATATAATCGTCAGCCAGAAGCAGAACAGCAATTACGTGCGATAGCAGAAATGTCGTCTGATGTAGCACCAAAATTAGATATTGTTCGATTCGTTATTGCGACTAAAGGACCAGATGCAGGGCGTTTAGAATTAGAAAATTTTGTAAAAAAAGAGCCTAATAATTATGAGCTAGCTTTTGCTTTGGTAAATTTATATCAACTGCAAAAAATGCCGCAACAAGAAGATAAATTACTAGGAGAAATCAAAGATAAAGCGGGCAATACACCTGATGGCTATAAGGCGCAAAGTATGATTGCGTACAAGCTGATTCAAGCTGGCAAAAAAGAAGAAGCAAGTAAGATGCTAAATGCTATTTTAAAAGCTGATAAAAGTAATGGACAAGCATTAACATTAAGAGCAGGTATAGCTTTAGAAGCGAAAAATTATGATGCTGCCATTAGTGATTTAAGAACGGTAACACTCGATTCGCCAACTGCTTTCGGTGCTATGGTGATGTTGGCATCAGCACATGAGAATTCTGGATCACCACAGCTGGCGGAAGAACAATATGTTAAAGCGTTTGAAACGAGCAAATTTTCGCCCACCTATGGTATTCCTTATGCACAGTTTTTAATGCGCCGCAAACAACCAGAGCGTGCTGAAAAAGTCTTTGAAGATATGTTGACAGCAAATCCTAATAATCCTGTTGTGCTACGCTCACTTGCACAAGCTAAAATTGCACGTGGAGATTATGCTGGTGCTCAAGCGCTTGCAGACCGAGCAAAAAACCAGAATGATAAAAATCCATTAGCTGATCAAATTGAAGGTGCTATTTCGATTGGTCAAAATGATTTAGAAGGTGCGTTAAGTGCATTTAAACGAGCACATGATGCCGCGCCAAATGAAACACAGCCTATTGTTGCTGTTGTTAGAACATATATGCGCGCAGGTAAGCCGAAAGAAGCGCTTGCATTTATTGATAGCGTATTAAAAGACAATCCTAATAATGCTGAAGCGCAACTGATTAAGGGTCAGATTTATTTAAGTTCTGGCAATATACAGGGAGCACAACAAATACTCTCTAGCTTTGTACAGGCGAATCCGAAAAATCCTACTGGCTATCAGCAGTTAGCAATTGCGCAACAACAGGCAAATCAGCTGGCAGAAGCTGAAAAAACGATTCAAGCGGGATTGAAAGAGTTACCTAATGACTTTAATTTGATGTTAACTCAAACTGAATTGCTTGTAGGTGCTAATCGTATTGATGATGCAATTAAAGTGTATGAAGATATGTTAAAACAGCGTCCAGAGTTTGAAATTGCAAGTAATAATTTAGCAAATCTTTTACTGGATTATCGTAACGATCAAGCCAGCTTTGCACGCGCACATACTTTAGCAAAAGATTTAAAAAATAGTACAACACCACAATTTTTAGATACATATGGTTGGGCGAGTTACAAAGTCGGAGAGTTTGATGCTGCGAAGAAAGCATTAGAATCTGCGATTCAGAAAGCACCTGAAATTGCCATATTTCAATATCACTTGGCTAAAATTTATATTGCAAAAAATGACCCTGTGTCCGCAAAGCAAGCATTACAAAAATCCATCAAACTATCTGAGAATCAACCCCTTTCTCAAAAAGAAAAAGATGATGCCATTGCCTTACTTAAAACCTTATAGCCGCATAGTCTGGACAACACAAAATGTATGAAAGCTTTTACGGTTTAAAAGAAAAACCTTTTTCAATTCAACCAGATCCGGAATTTTTATTTTTTAGTCTTCGCCACAGCATGGCATATGCAATGCTTGAATACGGCGTTCAGAACCGTGCAGGTTTCTCTGTGATTTGCGGCGAAATAGGCTGTGGTAAAACAACGTTAGTGCGTCATTTACTCAATAATCTAGGTGATGAGCTAACTGTCGGTATTGTTTACAACACTCACGAGCATATTGATGACTTACTCGGCTGGATAATGCTTTCGTTTAATCAGCCGTATGAAGGTAAATCCAATTTAGCGCTTTATGATGCTTTTCAACAGTTTTTAATCAAATGTTACACCGAAAATAAACGTGTAGTGTTGATTGTTGACGAGGCGCAAAACTTAAGCCCTGCAGCGTTAGAGTCACTTCGCATGCTGTCTAATATTAATGCGGATAAAGATCAATTATTGCAAATAATATTGGTTGGGCAGCCTCAATTAAGAGATTTACTCCGTAGACCAGATTTGCAGCAATTTTTCCAACGTGTTTCGGTGGACTTTTTTATTCCACCTTTAGAGTCTTTCGAAGCCGATAAATACATTCATCATCGCCTTCATGTAGCAGGGCGTGATGCACTTTTATTTACGCCCGCCGCAACGCGTTTAATTGGCGAGGCAGCTAAGGGCATTCCACGTAGTATTAATATTCTTTGCGATACGGCGTTGGTATATGGTTACTCAACCAACGCAGAGAAAATTGATGTTGGACTAGTGCGTGAAGTGATTAAGGATAGAGCAGAGTTTGGCGTACTGGGCATTTAGTACATTTTAGTATTTAAAAACAGTCGTCAATTATGCGAAATTTAAAGATATTAATTGTTTGTGAGCATGCGTCTAATATTTTTGGCGGCGAAGCAATGTTGCCACTTAATTATTTCAGGTACTTAGCAAAAACTCAGCATGAGGTTTATTTAATCACACATGCGCGCGTAAAAACGTCGGTTTCAAAATTAGCTGATATTAATCAAGAAAATGTTTTTTATATACCAGACACAGCTGCACATAAATTTTTAAATAAGTGTGGAAACCTCTTGCCAGAAAGAATCAGTATTTTGACAGTTGGTTTTGTCATGCACTTGATTACGCAGTTTTATCAATGGAAACTAGCAAGAAATATCGTTAAAGAAAAAGAAATCGATGTTATTCATGAGCCAGCACCTGTGTCTGCGGTGCAGCCATCAGCCATGTTTGCTTTGGGTATTCCAGTAGTTATTGGTCCAATGAATGGTGGTATGTCATTCCCCATTGCATTTAAGCATATGGCCGGAAAGTCTGAGCGTATTTTATATCATGTAATACGCGTGTTTTCATCGATTTATAATTTATTGATACCAGGAAAGTTTTTCGCTAAATATTTATTGGTCGCAAATCAAAGAACGCATGATGCTTTACCTAAATTCCGACTTGGGAAAGTGGTTGAAATTGTAGAGAATGGTGTATTTTCAGTAGTAGATGCACCCAAAGAAGCCTCTCAGCCTAGCGTTATCAATGTGCTTTTTGTAGGTAGGCTAGTTGACTGGAAGGCAATTGACATTTTGATTGATGCAATTAGCCAGTGCCAAGCGCCAGTTAAACTGACTATATTAGGTGATGGCGTATTAAGAAGTAAGCTTGAGCAATATGCCCAAAGGAAAGCGCCGAATAAAGTCTTGTTTTTGGGTTTAGTATCGCATGCAGAAACAAATGATTATTACGATAAAGCGGATATTTTTGTACTGCCTAGCATTAGAGAGTGTGGCGGGGCGGTTGTTTTAGAAGCGATGTCGAGAGGTTTGCCTGTAGTCGCAACCGCTTGGGGCGGTCCAATGGACTACATCACCAATGAAACGGGCTACTTAGTTGAACCGCAATCAAGAGAATATATGGTTGAACAGTTTTCAAGCATTATCGATAAGTTAGCATTAGATCCGCATTTACGCTATCAATTAGGACAAGCGGCTATTGCTCGAATTAAACAACATTTCTTGTGGGACAAAAAAACGCAGGAAATGATAACAATTTATAAAAAAGTAGTTGGAGATTTAGCTTGATAAAAATAATTGACTGGTTAAAGAGCCATATCAGATCAGTGCTTTATGTATTACTGGTGATATTTTTAGTCATCACTTTTAAAGATGCATTACATGAACAATTAATAAGAGTAACGCACGAGGAGCGTTATTCGCATGCACCATTAGTCTTTTTTATGGCGCTTTATCTTATTTGGATTAAGCGTTTTGAGATTCAAAATCATAATAATAGTCCTTGGATTGGTGTAGCAATTACCATTTTCGCAGGAGCTGCCCTGATTATTGGCGAGCTCAGTGCTATATGGACCATTGTTCAATATGGCACGCTACTAATGTGTTTCGGGCTAGCCTGGGTCATGATAGGCAAGCAAATCCGGAAAATATTGGTTCCATTTCTACATCTGTTTTTAGTGATTCCCTTACCCTACATGCTAGACGTCATGCTTTCAGGCAAGATGCAACTTATCTCCTCTGATTTGGGTGTTGCAATCAGTCGTTTACTTGGAATGACGGTTTTCCAAGATGGCAATATTATCGATTTAGGCATATACAAGCTGCAAGTAGTTGAAGCTTGTAGCGGGCTTAACTATATGTACCCATTAATGACCATTGGTTTAATGATGGGTTATATGTACAAAGCCCCATTTTACGCTCGTGCGATGCTATTTTTATCCAGCGTGCCAATCAGCATTGTGATGAATAGTGCGCGAATTGCAGTTGTTGCTATCTTAGTAAATCATTCTGGCATTGAAGCTGCAGAGGGCTTTATGCATTATTTCGAAGGCTGGGTGATATTTTTAATTTGTATAGGACTGCTTTTATTAGAAGCCAAATTATTAAATATTGCATTGAAAATGAATGACAGAACCTTGGCTAACTCTTTTGACTATTTAGAAACTAATCATCCCGCTAAAGATACCGATATAAAAGGAAATGTTCAGCCCTTACCCATTATTATTGGCATTTCCATTGTCATTTTAGCCTCACTATCAACCTTCACGATTAAACATCGGGATGAAGTGATCCCAGAGAGAGCCAATTTCAGTTCTTTCCCTTTAGAAATCGATGGTTGGAAAGGTAGAAAATATGATTTTGAAAATGGCGAAAATCAAATATTACAATTAAAAGATTATTTATTAGTTAACTACAATAAAGCGAATACTAACGTTAACCTGTATGCGGGTTATACCGATTCACAACGCTCAGGTTCAGTTCCACATTCACCTAAAGCTTGTATTCCTGGCGGTGGGTGGGAAATCACCAACACTAAAATACATGAAATTGTTATTAATGATCAAAAAACGATTAAAGTGACACGCATGCTTATCTCGAAAGGTGAGTCTAAACAACTGGTCTATTATTGGTTTCATCAACGTGGCCGCGATTTATCTAATGAATTCTCAATGAAATTTGCATTGCTTTATGATGCCATCACGATGAATAGAACAGATGGCGCGATAGTGCGTTACACAGTGCCAGTATATAAATCTGAAGCAGAGTCTGATCAAGCATTAGGGGAATTCATTCGTGAAAGTTATCCACTATTACCGCGTTATATTCCAGATTAAATTAGACTTTTAAATATAGAATCTGACATTTATCCAAGTTTATGGTACTTGTCCGGTTGATATTTCCATTTCAAATTATTTGTAAATAAGTAAAGTTTTGAGCGATTTGCTGTAGTTGCAACCTAGTCTTTATCAGCGCTTAAACTATTAAACTTAGTGGTTTGGAATTTAACTAAATCATTCTTTTTATAAGCACTCGTCCTATTTCAAACAATTCCTTCAGAATCTGTTTCTACAGAAACAATTATATTTTTTCCTGTTGCATATTAATCAATATATTAATCGTAATTTTTTAATCCATTGATTAATAAGTATATTTTTATTGGCATATTTCCTGCTGTTTGTACCTGATTATAGGTTACCCACCTATGCAGCATTGCGTACCAATTATTGGGTAGTTAATTATTATAAACAGGGAAGTTATGAATAAGTTTCGAATATTATGGTTGGCTGTTATGGCGGCAACCTTGCCTTACACAAGCGTATTTGCAGAAGAGGATGCGCTACTGGGTGAGGTTGTTGTAACGGAAAAAAATCAGTCTAAAGGTGCATTAAAGTTAACTGATACAAATAAGACGGGAAGTCGGTTAGGCTTAACTGCGCTTGAAACACCGGCCAGTATAGAATCAATTGATATTTCTACTATTCGGTTGCGCGGAGATAATAATGTACGTGAGGCCGTTTCGCGCTCAACGGGCATCACCGACATCAGCAATCTGGGTACAGGCGTCGCCTTTTCTGCGAGAGGTTTTACAGGTAACAATTCTGTAGGACAAGCTGAAGATGGTATACGTTTACAGACGGCCGCAAGCACATTGACTTACCCATCTGATACTTGGGGTTACCAGCAGTTCGATATTCTGCGTGGTCCGGCTTCTGTGTTGTTTGGAGATGGTACTGTTGGCGGCATCATCAATAGCATTCGCAAAGCGCCAAGCCGCGAAAGTCAATTTGAAGCATTGGTCGGGGTAGGTACGCTTGGGGTTTATCGCACAGGTATTGGCGGAAGTGGCGCATTAGGAGAAGCCGGGGCATATCGAGTGGATGCTTCTGTTACTGGTGGTAATGGCTATGTTAATCACGGTGATTACGACAGCGCAAAGTTAATGACTGGGATATTGCTGAATGTTAATGAAGATTTACGCATTAATTTTACCGCTGATGTTGCGAATGAAAATCCAACTCGCTACACGGGCATTCCTCTCAGAAATGGCCGTATCGATGAATCTTTACGCAATCAAAATTACAATGTCCGTGATAGCAAACAACATTTTGAAGATACACGTTTGCGCGCAAAACTGGATTGGGATATTAGCGATACGACCAAACTGAGCAATATCAGCTACTGGTCTAAGGCTGATCGACATTGGCGAAATGTGGAGTACTTTGCGATTGACGACGCAAGCAATACCGTTGATAGGTTCGGCTATACCGAAATCAAGCATAAACAAAAGCAACTTGGCGATCGATTAGAGTTGGCTTCAACCGCAGACCTATTTGGACATCATAATCGTTGGGCGGTTGGCTACGAAATTTCACGTGTTGATTTTAGTTACTATGATAATTTTTATGATGGTAACGATCCAAGCACCAACGTACCGATTAAAAATTTCCCGCGCGGATATTTCACGACTATTGACCCAACAGTAAAAGATTTTGCTTCAACAACGCAACAACAAGCATTCTTTGCTGAGAATGCTTTGGATATTACCGAGAAGATTAAATTTATTACAGGCTTAAGACAGGACTGGATAGATGTTGATCATGAAAGTAGACTTGGTCGTGCTAATCTGGATGCGGACTATGCACCTTTCTCATATCGCGTGGGGGCAGTATTTCAGCCGACGAAGTCATCTTCCTTGTATGGACAATTTAGTCGTGAGTCTGACCCAGTATCATCTATCGTCTCGATTCGGCCTAGCAGTGGTGCGTTTAAGCTAACCTCGGCACAACAAGCAGAAGTTGGTGTTAAACATGTGTTGGCAGATGGAAAAGGGGAGTTAACTTTTGCGCTTTATCATATTGCTAAAGATAACATTATCACGCGTGACCCTAGCAACTCAACCTTACGTGTTCAAGGTGGCAAGCAGTCATCACGCGGCGTAGAGCTTGCAGCAAGTCTTTTCCCAATACAGCATTGGCGCACGGATTTAAATGTGGCTTTACTGGATGCACGTTATGACAAGTTAACTGAAGGTGGTGGAGTAAATCGCGCAGGAAATACGCCGATAGATGTTCCAGAAAAAACAGCCAATTTGTGGCTTTATTATCAACAACCCGATTGGGAAGCTGGAATTGGCGCAAGATTAGTTGGAAGACGCTATGCCGATAATGCAAATACATCGATTATGCGTGGTTATACGATTTATGACGCGAATGTCGCTTGGAACGTAAATCCGAAAACCACCCTCAGGGCAAGTTTGCGCAATTTAACAGACAAAGTTTATGCGCCGGTTTCTTATGATACTGAACAATTTATTTTGGGTGAATCACGCCGAGTTGAGCTTACTGCCGAATTGAAATATTAAGCCAGTTTAGCGATGATTAAATTTGCAACTCGCTATCTGTCCCTGTGGCATCGGTGGCTAGGTATTTTTGCCTGCATTTTGTTTATGCTATGGTTTGCCACAGGCTTGGTTCTACATTTCGTGCATTTTCCTGAGTTAAGTGCTGAGGAAAAGTTTGCCGGATTAAAGCCAATTGCCATGCAAAATGTAAAACTTTCCTTGTATGAGGCAATTCGCTCTTTGCCTTATTTTGAGCGCATAACAAGAGCAAAATTAGTCATGTCTGGCAATCGCCCCGTTTATGTTGTGCAGCATGATAAAAACGTAAATGGCATATATGCCGACACAGGTGAAGTGCTGCAAACAATTTCAACAAATGCTGCGCTTGTCATTGCTAATCAATACGCTGAGCAACATGGCATTGATGTACAAAAAAAAGCCTACGCGTCGCTGGATGATGTTGACCAATGGACAGTCTCGAATGGATTGGATGCTTACAGACCATTGCATCGTGTACTGATCAACGATGATGAAAAAACAGAGCTATACATCTCTGATATCACAGGAGAAGTGGTGCGTGATACCACCCAGTTTGAAAGGGGCTGGAATTACGTTGGCTCAGTTGTCCATTGGATATATCCTACTTTCCTAAGGAAGCATTGGGATATTTGGAATTGGCTGGTTTGGACGCTGTCATTGATTGCATTAATCGCAGCAATTACTGGCATTATTTTGGGAGTTATGCGCCTACGATGGAATCACGTTAAATCTATTTCACCATTTCGCGGTATGCATTATCTGCATCACTTAGGCGGTGTATTGGTAGCCACCTTTCTGCTTACTTACATATTAAGTGGCTGGTTATCGATGGATCACGGCTTATTGTTTTCGCGTAACAATATAACTGCAACTCAAAGAATAGTTCTTACAGGTGGAAAAATAAATTGGCAGAAGTTTAATTCTGTTGATACCTCGTTTGTGGCAGGGGCAAAACAATTAGAATGGGTTCAATTGGCTGGTAATCCTTATGTCATTGCAACCTTTAACCAAGACTCTCAAAAAGTTTTAAGCCAACTTGGCGTAAGTGACGATTTTGCATTCTCAGCATTTACATCGCAAAGTACGCAGCTTTTAGAAGGCGCTAATTGCACAATACCAATTCTGGTAGATAAAAATGACGCCTATCGGAGTGCAACGGCTAAGCCCAGCGCGCAATTGCTACGTGTTGTCTGCGACGATGCTAAAAAAACTTGGTTTCATATTGATGGATCCAATGCGCAAATCATTGAGAAAATTGATCATTCAAGACGCTGGTATCGCTGGTTATACGGCGGGCTTCACACATTAGATTTTCCGGTTCTAGATACTCATCCTCAGTTTAAAACTGCTTTAGTTATGATTTTTTGCGTGTTGGGATTCATGTTTAGTCTTACAGGAGTTGTCTTAAGTTTGCGTCGTTTAAGACTTACAACAAAATATTTGTTGTAAAGTTAGTTAAATTTTCCAAGGCAATATATTATTTAATTATTAAAGTATAATTTTATATTATTTAAAAATATAACTACATGCTGTTATATTTCCGTTTTGTTAGGAATCACACCCAAAATGTACGGAATTCACATTGATAGAAAAGCTAGCGTAGACTCAGCTAATACGGAATCAGAATGGGCTAAAAAGTCGATCATTCAATTTCCAGATCCTCAAAAAATTAGCTTATCAATCAGGGCAAGTGCGCTTATATTTGCTGATGAAAAGTCTCAACAATTACTGTCTCTTATTGAAAAAATAGCGCCAAGCAATGCAACTGCTTTAATTAAAGGCGAAACAGGTACAGGTAAGGAGTTAGTCGCAAGGCATTTACACAATCTTAGTCCACGTAAAGACGGCCCATTTGCAGCGATTAATTGCGGCGCGTTTTCAGAGGCGCTGGTAGAAAGCGAACTGTTTGGCTATGAACGCGGTGCATTTACCGGAGCAGTTGGTTCTAAAAAAGGATGGTTTGAAACAGCCAATGGCGGTACATTATTTTTAGATGAAATTGGGGATTTGCCTTTATCTACTCAGGTTAAGTTATTGCGTGTATTACAAGAAAGAGAAGTCATTCCAATTGGCTCGCGCAGACCAATCCCAATTGATGTTCGGTTAATTGCAGCAACCAATGTGAATCTTACTGAAGCAGTGAAAGCTGGTCGTTTCAGGGAAGATTTATATTATCGAATTAAAGTCGTACCGATTGAAATACCGCCCTTAAGAGAACGAAAGGGTGATATTTTGCCTTTGGTTGAGCATTTTCTTGAGGTGTATCGCAATCGTTTGCATACAACAAAACCTGAGTTAACACCTGAAACAGTCAATAGTTTAATTGACTATCCATGGCCAGGTAATATTCGCGAACTTGAAAATGTGATTCACAGAGCGCTCTTGGTTTGCGATGGTAGAGTATTAAGGCCATTAGATTTAAGTTTGCCTATCATTAAACATGGCAATGAGTCTGATGAGAGCTATGTACAAAGTACAGATGAAAGACTAGAAAACGCTATCAATGCATTAATTCATGAAGAGCCAGATCAACTTTATGACTTGGTTATACAAAAAGTTATATTGCAAACGTATGAATATTGCAAAAACAATCAAGTGCAGACAGCAAGAGTACTAGGCATCAGCCGAAATGTTTTACGTGCATTATTAAAGCAATTTGGTTGCATTCAATAAATTTCATCATTAATCATAGATGCCCGCATTAATTAAAAGTTAGTGCGGGCTTTTTTGTGCCTATCAATTTTAATATCTCAATTTTTCTTAAATTAACGACAATAGCCCATCAGATGATTTGTAAATGTTGATATTTAAGCATCCCGTTTTGTTAGTTGTTTCTGAAGCAACAGCTTATGGGGAATTATTCATTAATAAATTACATAACAATTTGATTTTAATGGATAAATAATACTGGCATACGAATTGCTAACTTAACTATAGATATGAATCATTATTTGAAGTGTTAGGAAACGTTAGTGAGTATATTGAATAAATATTTAAAAAATCTTAAGCAAGAAGGTTGGTCTCCAAGCCGGTACTACGAAGACTCACAATTAATTATTGGCGTGTTTGTGCCTGTTATATTAGGGCGCTAATTATGTCGAGTACATTAAGTTCTTATATTTCAGCACCGGTAGAGGGTGTGGGTTTTATCAAATCAAGTGAATCTTTAGGCCAGAAGGATGAACGTTTAAACTTATTAAAGTTGCGAAAAGTAAAAGCCTATGACAAAGAGGTGAATGCAAGCGCCAAATATTGGTCGATTGCCGCCATCATCGGCTTACATATTGCTTTAATAACGCTATATGTCAATCGCGATCAAACACCCTCTGTACCGATTAAAAAGCATGAAGTAGCAATTGAGTTCATCAAGCCGGAAATTGAGCCGCCTCCGATTGAGCCGCCAAAACCGCCACCACCCAAGGTTCAAAAAGCACCACCGCCACCTGCTTTGAGAACGCCTGTGGCAACTCAAGATATTGCGCCAAATGATATTGTGGTGCAAGAGAACACTCAGGCGCCAGTTTCCAGTGGCCCAGTGGTCGCTGCTGAAGAGCCAACACCACCAGCGCCGCCTGCACCAGTTGTAGAGGAGCCAGTGACAGAAGCGTCAGCAAATGCTGGGTACTTAAAAAATCCGCCTCCTGAATATCCGGCTAGGGCAACTCAGATGGGCTGGAGTGGAACGGTTATTTTACGTGTGAGAGTGTCTGCAGATGGCAGTGCTCAGAGCGTAAGTGTGAAAAAGTCGAGTGGCCATAAGGTGCTGGATGATTCGGCAGTTACAGCCGTAAAAAAATGGACGTTTGTTCCTTCAAAGCGTGGAAACACGGCAATTGATGGATGGGCAACAGTGCCGATTATATTTAATTCTGAACAATAGATAATTTTGAATAAAGTGAGGTAAGAAAAATGTTTAATTTAGACCCAAATGCATCACCAATAGTAGTTAGTGTTTTAGTGGCGTTAGTTTTAGCGTCTGTCGTTACTTGGACTATCGTGTTACTCAAAACAATTCAAGTATGGCGCATGCGTCGGCAAAACAATAAGTTTCGCGCAGCTTTTTGGGCAGCAAAAGATTTACAGCAAGCAGCAAATCTTGAAGGATTCGGCGGCCCAGTTTATCGCGTTGCTCAAGTTGGATTCCATGCGCTGAATGAGGCAGATTCTGTTGAGGATTTACGTCATTCAGGTGACCGCCAAGAAGTATTAGAGCGTTCATTGCGTCAACAAATTCAAAAAGAGCGCGTCACGCGCGAAAGTGGATTGGTTGTGTTGGCCAGTATCGGTAGTACATCGCCCTTCATTGGTTTGTTTGGTACGGTATGGGGCATTATGCACGCGCTAACAGACATCAGTAAGTTAGGCAGTGCAAGTTTAGATGTGGTTGCTGGGCCAATTGGTGAAGCTTTATTAGCAACTGGTGTTGGTATTGCAGTAGCAGTGCCAGCTGTACTTGCCTATAACTTTTTCTTAAGACGTTTAAAAACTAGCAGCAACAACTTAGATGATTTTGCTGAAGATTTGATTAAAGTATTACGTCGTGTTTCATACCGCAAAGTTGTAGATGCCAATGGTAAGGCTGATGCATCAAGCGCGGGCGTAGTGCATAACTTGAAAGGAGCGGCTGCGTAATGGCTTTTTCTACCCAAAGTGATGGTGATGAGGTGATGAGTGAAATCAACGTCACGCCATTAGTGGATGTGATGTTGGTTTTGTTAGTGGCATTTATTGTTACTGTGCCAGTAATGACCAATGCAATTCAGGTTAATTTACCTAAAACAGCAGCTACAAAACCGCCTGAGCCTAGTAAGCCGATTACGATCAGTGTGAATGCTGAAGGTAATGCTTTTATTAATCAAACACAAGTTGAGTTGCCTCAGCTTGAAACTGAGTTAATTGCAAGGCAGGCTGCTAATCCTGAGCAAGTTTATCACTTGAGTTCTGATGAATCTGTGAAGTATGGCAGCGTGGCTAAAGTGATGGCGGTGATTGAGCGATCAGGCATCACAAAGCTCGCAGTATTAACCCAAAACCAATAAGTAATTATAAAAATAAGTAATATTTAAGTGGGTTACATCACAATTTCAACAGATAGGAAAAACAATGTTTAATAAAACTATAGCAGGAGCGTTAGCAGTTCTGGGTGTGGTTGCAAGTGCTTTACCAGCAAATGCGCACCATGCGTTTTCAGCTGAATTCGATGCCGCAAAACCAATTACGGTAAAAGGTATCGTCACCAAATTCGAATTAGTCAATCCACATAGCTGGTTATATATCGATGTGACCGGCCCCGATGGAAAAGTAACGCAGTGGGGCTTTGAATTCGGCGCGCCATTTGGTTTGAAAGAAAAGGGCATCACAAAAAAAACATTGGCAGTTGGCACGGAAATCACCATCAATGGTTACAGAGCGAAAGCGGACCAGAATTTTGGCTATGCGGTGGAAAGCACCTTGGCTGATGGCAGGACCATTAAAACTGGCGGGGCACAAGATGCGCCAACAGCGCAGCCTGCAACCAATAGATAAGTAATAAAAAACGCGATTACTGCAGATAACCGGAGAATTTCTTGAATACATCCCAAACTTACAGGCCATCCACGCCAAATCAATCTCGGCTACAACAATCATGGCTTAAATTACCTACTTTAAAAAATGATAAGTTAAAAAAAATGGGTTCGGCATTGTTATTACTCATCAGTGTATTTACATTTTCACTAGTGACTACCAGTGCTGATGCGCATGACAGTACCAAAATACCTCGCTTGGCTAATGGCAAGCCGGATTTCTCCGGTATTTGGCAGACAACCAGCGCTGCAGACTATGATTTGGAACCTCATTCCAATCGTAAAGATGCACCACCTGGTCCAGGTATTGTTGAAGGCGGCGAAATTCCTTACCTGCCCAAAGCATTGGAAAAACGTAAGAAGAACTTTGAAAATCGCGCAACTGATGATCCGGCACTAAAAGGTTATACCTTGGGTGTGCCGCGCGCCGTTTATTATCCTGAACCATTCCAGATTTTTCAGCGTGCGCGTGATTTGACGCTTGTGCCACAGTTTGGTCATTCAGTCAGAACCATCCATACCAATAATACAGAACACCCAGAGGATCCGAATGACTGGTGGCTGGGCGACTCAAGAGCCAAATGGGAGGGCGATACGCTAGTTGTGGATGTTAAACATTTTAATGACAAAACATGGCTGGATCGTTCCGGTAATTTCCACAGCGATGCTTTGCAAGTGGTGGAGCGTTGGAAGTTTCTTGATTCCAACACCATCGAATACAAGGCAACTTTAAGTGATGAACAGGTTTTCAGTAAGCCATGGAATATCACCGTTATTTTGTACCGTCATCGTGAAAAGAATTTCCAGTTGATTGAAGACTACCGATATACCCTGGATTACGACCAATACTATCCACCAAAACCGGATCAAAAATAGGCTGATATCAATAGAGCTTAATGTCGTATTACTTAAAACGGGAACAATATGTATAGCAATTCAGGAAAATGGCAGGTAGAGGTTTCTGCTTTAGTATTCGGGGTTTTGATGGGCGCTTCGTCACTTGGCATTGCAGCGGATGAAAAGTTAACAGAAAAAAAACCACAGTCTTCCCAAGAAAATAAAACCGAGGCACAAAAGAAGGAAACTGCAACTCCTGCGCAAACTACTCCAGCGCAAACCAGAAGGCCACGAGAAAAATCCTTCCCTAAAATTGCCTCAGGCAGTTGGACTGGCTCGCGTTTGGCGGATGGACAGCCGGATATCAGTGGTTTTTGGTCTAACACCATCGGTAATCATGGTAATTTGACAGACCCGCAAGGGGGAGTTATCGGTGAAGCAAGACGTACACCTTTAGGACCAAGAGAAGAGCGTGCCCCAAGTCGTGTCAGTGACCCTGCTGATGGGCAGTTCCCGTTCCAGCCTTGGGCATTAGCGAAAGTGAAAGAGTTTCAAGTTGGGTTTCATAATCCTACCAATCCTGCGCATGTAGAACCGAATGCACGTTGCGCGCCGGGTGGCATACCTAAGTCTCTCTATTGGCATGGCTATGATATTTTGCAATATCCGGGTTATGTACTGTTCGTATTTGACAATGGTTCGCGCATAATTCATTTGGATAAAAACAAACCTCACCTGCCAGAAAAACTTAAATTGTGGAATGGTGACTCGCGCGGTCATTGGGAAGGCAACACTTTAGTAGTTGATGTGAGCAACCATAACGGCAAAGCTTTGTTTGGCCGCTCCGGCGAGTTCGTCAGTGAGAGTGCTACGATCAAGGAAAAATATATCTTTGCAAATGATGGATCACGTTACAACTATGAAGGTACTTTCACAGATCCAACGGTTTATACGCGCCCATTTACCATCACAATACCTGCCATTAAATATACCCGTGAGGAAGAAACGGATGGCTGGAATTTAGAGGCTCGTTGGGCGAAGCACACTGGAAAAACACAAATTCTAGAGCACGATGAACGTATTTGCCATGAAAACAATGGTGGCTTTGGATTAGGTGCCACACCAAAATAATCACTTAAATGTCGATGAGTAACAAATCGAAGTATCAATATCCATTGGTTAATGAATGCATGAACTGAATATGATAAGAGGGAATATGAAGAATAATGTGAGTCATTTCAAATTAAAGCTTAGTATCAAAAGCTTAGCTATCATGACTTTCGTCACAGTGCCATTGTTGGCGACCTCTGCAGACGATGTCAAAACAAAAGATGCTAAGCCACAGGCGGCGGCTGCACCAGCAACAGAAGGGCCAAACTACAGAACTGAAGCATCATTTCCTAAAATTGCTTCAGGTAAATGGACTGGTCCAAAACTAGCCGATGGCCAGCCTGATATTAGCGGGCATTGGTCTAATACGATAGCAAATCATAATAATTTTACCGATCCACAAGGCGGCATTCCAAACGACCCTGCGGCAGGCCGTACGCTTTTGGGTAAGCGCGAAGATCGTGCGCCTAGCCGAGTCAGCGACCCAGCTGATGGACAAGTGCCTTTCCAGTCTTGGGCATTAGAAGAGGTGAAGAAATTTCAAGTTGGATTCCATAATCCGACTGAACCAAAATATATTGAGCCATTAGCTCGCTGCGCACCAGGCGGCGTGCCTAAATCTTTGTATTGGCATGGGTATGAAATTGCGCAATATCCAGGTTACGTATTGTTTATCTTTAACAATGGCATTCGCATTATTCATTTAGATGGCAAGCCACATTTACCTGAGAAAGTGAAGTTATGGAATGCAGATTCACGTGGCCATTGGGAAGGAAATACCTTAGTGGTAGATGTTAAGAATCACAACGGTAAAGCGCTATTTGGGCGTTCAGGTGAATTCATCAGTGAAAACGGTACGATTCAGGAAAAGTATATTTTTTCAAGCGATGGCAAACGTTATAACTATGAAGCAGTGTTTACTGACCCAACAGTCTATACACGCCCGTTTACTGTGACGATTCCAGCGAGATTATGGACAGCTGAAGATAAACCAAATGGTTGGCACTTTGAAGCGCACTTAGCAAAACATGTTGGTAAAGAGCCGATTGTAGAACGTGAAGAACGTATTTGTGCTGAAAATAATGGTGCTTTTGGATTAGGCGCACGCAAGTAAATTGTTATTTGTAATAAAAACGCTACGGTCTTGGACTGCAGCGTTTTATTGTAATTTATTGTACAGAGTCACTTGTCTTGTTGACAAGTAACTCTGCATGACTTCTGCATACTGCTAAGTCATGCAAATTTAATTAATGCGACAACTAAAAGGATAAATATGCATTATAAAAAAGCGTTAACTTTATTGAGTTTATGTAGCTTTAATATTTTGGGATTTGCAGCAGAAGCAGTTGAATCTGCACCAATTAAAGCAGAAACAATACCCACAGCCAATCCTGCACGAGTGCCTGCTGCTAAAGGGCCATCTTTAGAGTTGGCAGTTGAAGCAGCAAAGGTAGCCATTGAAACCTGTGCGGCAGAGGGTGGGCAAAAAATCGGAGCTAGCGTTGTGGATTCCGCTGGCGTACTTAAAGTGCTGTTAGCCGCAGATGGTACTTCACCACGCGGCGTTTCTTCTAGCAACAATAAAGCAGTGACCGCGCTGCAATTTAAAAAGAGCACCAGTGCTTTAGCTGAACAAATCAAAACTGATAAAGTCTTGGCTGACACTATTGCTGCAACATCTACATATAACGCTAGGCCGGGTGGTATTTTGATTCAAGTTGGTAATGAGGTTATCGGCGCAATTGGTGTTGGCGGTGGTAAAACGGATGAGCCGTGTGCGCTAGCTGGTTTAAATAAAATTCAAAGCAGACTTTGATTAATATGCAGAAGATGTTTTATTCCAACTGGCTAAAAGTACTTTGTTTGGCATTGCTGTTCAATGTTCCAACAGCATGGGGCGCATCTCATCAAGCTAGCACGCCACAAGTGCAAGCTGAATTGGTTTCATCTGCTCAACAAGTGGTGGCGGGTGAAACCATTACTTTAGGCGTGCACTTAAAGATCATTCCACACTGGCACACTTATTGGCAAAATCCTGGTGATTCTGGCATTGTGACGACGATTGATTGGCAGTTCTCACGACCTTCAGAAGTCAGCGAAATTTTGTGGCCAATACCCACTCGCTTCAAACTTGGGCCTATTGTCAATTACGGCTATGAAAATACAGTTACTTTACCCGTTAAGGTAAAAGTCGCAGCCGATGCAAAAATAGGCGAGATTTTTAAAACCACGGCAGTTGTCGATTGGTTAGTCTGTAAAGAAGAATGCATACCGCAACAAGTCACATTGACGCTTGATTTTCCGGTAGTCGCTGCAATATATCAACAATCAATTAATAATCCATCGCTAGACGAGGCTTCATCGCAACAGCCACAAAATACCGCATGGAAACTTAAGTTAGAAGCTGTGAAAGATGGAGTGGAACTGCACATTCCTCACACAAGTTTGCCTGTTGAGGCCATTCAAGATACTTGGTTTTACCCTTATCAATGGGGAAAAATCGCCCAAAGTATTGACCAGATTAAAACCGTTAATGCAGATGGTATCAAACTGACATTTAAAAATGGCGATGATCCCTTAAAAGCGAATGATGCATTAGACGGTGTATTAGTCGTGAAAGAAAAACGTGGTAATAATCTAATCGCACGCGGCTATGTCATTCATCCAAAATTAACTGTTGCTTCTTCGCTACCAAATAGCTCGGCAGTTGATGCAACACTTACTCCACCAGCGTCAAATTCAGGTATTGCAGACTTAGGGATTGTCAGCGCATTGTTACTTGCCTTGATCGGTGGTGTCATTCTTAATTTAATGCCGTGCGTATTTCCAGTTTTATCTATAAAAGCACTGTCATTGGTGACACATAGTCAGTATTCACAACGTGAAATATTATGGCAGGGGATAGTCTACACATTAGGCGTGTTAGCTAGTTTCGCCTTTTTGGCAGGCTTGCTTATTGCGCTTAAAGCAGGCGGCGCACAAATTGGCTGGGGTTTTCAATTTCAATCGCCGCTGTTTGTGATAGCAGTCGCATATCTGATGTTTGCAGTGGGTTTGAGCTTGTCAGGTGTATTTACGATTGGTAGCTCGATTGCTGGATTAGGCGGCACATTAGCTGACAAACCAGGTTACGCAGGTAGTTTCTTTACTGGGGTATTAGCCACGATTGTTGCTACGCCATGCACGGCACCTTTTATGGCGGCGGCACTTGGTTACGCTTTAGCGCAGCCAGCTTTGCAGCTCATATTAATTTTCCTCAGTTTAGGTTTAGGTCTGGCGCTGCCGTATTTGTTATTAACTGCATGGCCTGCATTGCATCGCAAGTTACCACGGCCTGGAGTATGGATGGAGCGTACTAAACAGGTGTTTGCTTTTCCGATGTATCTAGCGGCAGTGTGGTTAGTTTGGGTGCTTGCACAACAAAGTGGGGCAAATGGTGTGGCAATCGTATTAGGTGGCATGGTACTGATTGCATTTGCCGCATGGTTATATGACAGCACACGTTATGTGGGCATTAAAGCGCAAATTATTGCAAACATAGGTGTAGCAGCATTGCTGATTAGCACACTGTTTATCAGTTATAACTATTTAGAGAATGCGGCTGAAACGACAAAAAATGCAGTCAAATCTAGTGTTAATAAGCATTGGGAGGCTTATTCCCCGGAGCGGTTGGAACAATTGCTGGCTGAAGGAAAACCTGTTTTCCTTAACTTTACTGCAGCTTGGTGCATCAGTTGCCTAGTGAATGAGCGTGTGGCATTAAGCCAGCCAGAAGTGATTGCAGCATTTAAGAAAAACAGTGTGACTTACCTAAAAGGTGATTGGACTAATAAGGACGCGCAGATTACCGATGTACTGACAAAGTTTGGGCGAAGTGGTGTGCCGCTCTATGTGTTTTATCCAGCGGGCAAGGGCGCTAAGTCCGTTGAATTACCGCAAATTCTTACACCGTCGATTGTGTTAAGTCAGCTTCAATCGTCACATTAATTTTTAACACTGAATTTTTAATCAAAAGGAGTTTTTATGAAATTTAAACAATTAATCGCGACTAGTTTAGTCACCGTTGCATTTACGTTCATCAGCACTAGTGTATTTGCAGACACAGTTATAGATAAACCAGCACCAGCTTTTACAGGTAATACAGCAGATGGTGGCAAATTAAGCCTGGATTCGTTACGAGGCAAAACGGTTGTATTGGAATGGACAAATAACGAGTGCCCATTTGTCGTAAAGCATTATGAGAGTGGCAATATTCCACAATTGCAAAAAGATGCTGCAAGTAAAGATATTAGCTGGGTGCAAATCATTTCATCAGCACCAGGAAAACAAGGTCATGTAGACGGCGCAACAGCATTGAAATTAAACGAAACGCGCGGTGCTAAACCAGCTTATGTTGTATTGGATGAAGATGGGAAAATCGGCAAACTATATGGCGCGCAAACCACGCCACATATTTATGTAATCGATGCAAAAGGCGTATTGGTTTACAAAGGTGGAATCGACAATATCCCTACCGCTAAGAAAGAAGACTTAGCAAAAGCCACCAATTATGTAAGAGAAACATGGGTTGCTTTGGCTGATGGTAAAAAAGTGCCGCATCCAAGCACAAAACCTTATGGTTGCTCAATCAAATATCCTAGTTAATCAATATTGATGCATAAATATCGTTAAGTATTCCGCATGTGAGACTTCTGGCTCGCATGTGAGCTTAACAAACAAGGCTCTAGATATGTCACACATTACTGAAAATAAGAAAAAACTATCCGCACGTATTAGCCGTATTAAAGGACAAGTAGAAGCCATTGAAAAATCATTAAATGTTGGTGTGGAATGCACGCATTTTTTACACCAGATTGCCTCAGTGCGTGGTGCGATAGATGGCTTGATGTCAGAAGCATTAGAAGGCCATATTCGTGAACATTTAGGCCATCGCCAATTATCACATCATGGGCATGAACATGATGAATCAAACCATCATAACGACTCAAAACAGGATGACTTGGAAGAGGTCATCAACGTGTTAAAAACTTATCTCAAATAATAACTGTTTTTAAATAGCGCTTAGCATTGTGCTGTTGAATGGGCCAATTACTAAACGGTCTTAAGTTGGTTTTCTACAAACAGAGGTGTTTTGAATCTGCT